>ENA-OFCD01000438-OFCD01000438.1-metagenomes-genome-assembly--contig:-NODE-438-length-26675-cov-4.378099_pt1 | contig 26675 bp, 34 predicted proteins | sample MGYA00153392_OFCD01 | MGnify analysis MGYA00153392
GATATTACCCGCCTGGGTTTAATGGTGGTGCTAGGACAGCCGAAAACTGCGGCAGAGTATATTCAAGCCACCAGCCGCGTCGGGCGGGATGAGAACCGCCCTGGACTGGTAATTACCCTCCTCAATATTCACCGTCCCCGCGATCGATCTCAATACGAACATTTCACGGCTTGGCACACCTCTTTCTACCGTGCTGTGGAAGCTACCAGCGTTACCCCCTTCTCCCCTAGAGCGATCGATCGGGGCTTGGCAGCGGTAACGGTTGCTCTAGCCAGACTGGGCGATGGGGAAATGACCGCCCCGTTAAATGCGGCTAATATTACCAATCGTCGCCAGTATTTAGAATTTGCGATCGATACTATCTCTAAACGAGCTGAAGGTCACGATTCAGAGCTAGATGATAAATCAGCCGACAGGCTGCGCCAGAAGCTGCGCGGTAAAGTTCTAGACTTACTGGACGATTGGGAAAAGATCGCTGATAAAGGCTTGCTTCAATATCAAGGAGAAGTAGGAAGTGCCCCACCCTTATTACGGAATTTCCTCGATCCGGCACTCAAGAAGCTGGGCGCAGATCATCCCGCTCACAAATTTAGAGCGCAGCGCAGTCTCCGCGATGTCGAACCAGTAGTCGAGTTGTGGGTAATCAATCCAGATAATGTTGAAATCGATGGAGAAGAGTCATGAGTAAGTCTAAAAAAGCGGCGGGAGAAGTCCGTCAGAGTCAGGTTCTATCCACATTTGGGCCAGGCTCGATGGTCGATCTACCCAATCATGCCGTATTAATTGGCGGGCTAAACCACTGGCAAGGATACAAAAATCAGCCGATCTACGAAGACCGTTTAGCCAGTCGGCTTGCCGAAATTTTAGGGGTTAATCGAGTGGCTATGTACGCTCCCCCCGCCCAGGAAACAGAAGCCCAAGCCCCCCGCACTGGAGTAAAAGCCTTTGTCTTTCCGACTTGGTTTGTCGCTCAAAAATCTGAAATCTATCGATTCCAAGGGCGTGAGTACCAAAGCCGTGCCTTAATGCCCTACTCTAGATTGGTAAATGGTTCTTATCTCAATGACTTAAAGAAGAAAGTTTCCGTCGTCCCGATTCGCTTTGTCCAAGCCTGTCCGAATGGACATATTAGCGATATCGATTGGTATAAATTTGTCAATCGCGATTGTCGCAGCAATTGTCCCGCTCAACTCTATTTAGATGAAGGTGGTACGGGAAATAATTTCGCCGATATTTTCGTGCGGTGCGAACAGTGCAAAAAACGCCGCCCGTTAGGTGATGCGATTTATTCACCCGATAATATCCTGGGTTTCTGTCAGGGAAATCGCCCCTGGTTAGGTCATAATGCTGGCGAAAATTGTTTGGTAGGCGGTACGGGGACCGATAACGAACCGCCGAAACCAGAACGCAATCGATTATTAGTGCGCTCGGCGAGTAATGCTTACTTTGCCCAAACCCTAAGTGTGATCTCGATTCCTGACTCCGACCAAAAATTAAAAGACGCAGTGAATTTGGTCTACGAAGACTATCTAAAATACGCAGAAGATGAAAATGATATTCGTAAAGAACGCAAAAAGGAGCGAGTTGCAGAAGCAATTTCAGCCTTTACCGACGCGCAAATTTGGCAAGAAGTAGAACGCCGTCAATCGGGAGCCAAGCCACCAGATAAAGGAATCAAACAGGTGGAGCTAGAAGCCTTTTTAGCGAGTGATGAGGAGGTAGGTGAGGATGTCCCCGATGGGGATTTCCACGCCCGTACTCGCCAATTAGTGGGCTTACCTAAAGCTTTAGATGCGCGGATCGATCGGATTGTCCTAGTCCATCGACTGCGGGAAGTAATCGCTCAAGTCGGTTTCACTCGGTTTGAACCCGAACTCCCAGATATCGATGGCGATCTGTCTTTAGGAGTCCGGCGAGCAGCTTTATCCCTGGAAAATAATTGGCTGCCAGCGATCGAGAATCGCGGGGAAGGTGTGCTGATCTCTTTTCAAGCTGCGGCAATTCAGGATTGGTTAACGAAAACGGAAGTTAAAGCAAGAGGTAAGGAATTAGTAGCTGGTTTTCACCAGTGGCTGGGGCGAAGGGGACTAAACCCAGATGAGGTTAAATTCCCTGGCTTGCCCTATATCATGCTCCATTCCCTTTCCCATCTCTTAATTACATCCATATCATTAGAGTGTGGCTATGCCGCAAGTTCGATTCGAGAGCGCATCTATGCTGGAGATTATGGTTATGGCATCCTCCTCTATACGGGTTCATCTAGCTCTGAAGGGACATTAGGCGGTTTAGTCCAAATTGGCGATCGGATCGAGCATCATTTAATCTCTGCGCTAGAGTATGGCAAACTCTGTTCTAACGATCCGGTGTGTTCTCAACATAAACCAGAGAACGCCCAAGTCGAGCGATTTTTGCATGGTTCGGCTTGTCATAGTTGCTTACTGATTGCCGAACCCTCCTGCGAACGACGGAATGAGTTTCTCGATCGAGATTTAGTCGTCAACACGCTCAATTCATCCAGTGCGGCATTTTTCCCCGATTGCTTGGATGAGAGCTAGATGTCCATTTTCCACCAACTCAGCCGCCCCACCCTCCTGCACCTCGCCACTGCACTCCAAACCGGACGCTTGCAACTACCTGTCGATGCGATCGAGTTAGCCGATTATGTCCCCGCCAACCTGCAACCGCTGGTAGGGGCAGAATTCGAGCATCTCGAAAGGCTGGAGATGACCAGCCAACAAGTCGCCTATCTGCTGCGATTACTCGCCCAAGAACGCCAATTGCAGCAAGCGCAAAGCGATCGAGTCGATTTGGTCTGGACTGGGGCAGAAGTGGCAAATAATGAGAGTCGGGATACCAAAATCGTCGTGCGAGAGTTATTCAAACTAGCTAAATATCATGTAACTATCTCCAGCTATGCCCTCGATCGTGGAGCTAAAAGCCATGAACTTTTCGCGCCCCTCGCCCAACGAATGGATGAAAACCCCAGTCTTAAAGTTCGACTCTTTGTTAACATCCAGCGTCCTTATCGCAATCTCGATCCAGAAGCTGCAATTCTTTCCCAGTTTGCCCTCAATTTTCGCCAACACATCTGGCAGGGGCGCAGATTGCCAGAGTTATTTTACGATCCTCGTGCCCTAGCTACTGGGTTAGATACAAAAGCCTGTCTCCATGCTAAATGTGTAATTGTTGACGATCTACATCTATTTGTCACATCTGCCAATTTTACCGAGGCGGCTCACGAACGAAATATCGAGGCGGGAGTATTACTGACGAACGAGATCGCCGCTAAATCGATGCGCTCTCAGTTAGAACAGCTCGTTCGCAAGGGAATTTTAAAACAACTGATGGGCTTGTAGAAGGCTGATATTAGCCTTGCTTAACACATCGATCGTAACTTTTGCGCGTATCTTATCTTTATTAGATTGATAAAAAATCTGACAAACAACCTACCTAATGATGATTCACCTAATGATGATTTCAAAATATCAGAAGATAAGTTGAGAGAGTTTCTAGAATCTAGCCAGAAAGATTTTGATTATCAAAATCCAATTGATAATGCTGTTTGGGGATCGAATATTAAAGATCGAGAAATTATAGATTTTATTAAAAGGGTTGAAAAATCAGAGATTCAATTGAAGCAGAGAAACGTGTAGATATCTCAGATCTAAATAGAGCTGTGGATAAAATTGAAAGTCTACATAGTGTTAGTCAGGAAGACATAGCCAAGTTGATAGATCTAATTAAAAATACAACTGATGAGATACGGCACCGTACTGTAGATCCTAGTACGATCGAGCAACTAGCAAACATAGTTGACTTTCAAAGCGGCAGAATCATATTAATATTAAAGCAACTAAGCACACTCAGAGTGATTGTGTTCGGGTTAGCTACAATAGTTATAATGCTAGTAATTTTTATTATTGGTGTAATTATTGCTGCCAGCAAGTAATCTTTAAAGGCAACCTGAATCATAGCTAAATAATCCCAGCTTCGATTGCAACTATTCCCAAACCAAAAACAAATAATCTAACAAAGTAGTTAAAAGGAATTAGCGGAGAAGTACCCAATCCAATTGCAAAGCAGATTGCTGGATATTTCTGTTGACCACTTATCATTAAAGATTCTATACCCTCTTGGGTATGATAATAGTAATAATTCAAGAAAATACCAGCAACGATCCAGAGAATTGAAACAATCCAGTATAAAGCTAATCCAAATCGTTGGCGCAGCCTCTCTGCAAGAGAATCGCTCCATTTTTTATTTATCATAATTGACAATCAATGATACTAACAAATATTATATATAGAGAAAACCAAATTGTCTTCCGCTAATTGTCGGAAAGTCATACAAAATAAATCTTCCTCCAGCTATGAGTTAGAGGAAGATTTGTAAACAAACTTCGATTTATTTACTAGTCAATAATAGATCGATAATTTCAACTGCATTATCCACAGGAATAAACACTTTAGTCCGATGCTGGATAATCTCAGTAAAACAGCCCAGAGCCTTGAGCCAATCGATTTTATCGCTACCATAAACCGCTAACACTTCCAACCGATCGACTCCTTTATAATAATTCCGTTGCAACTCCCACTGACCCACAGATTTCACCTGACGATCCTCCCACACCAACTTGAAAATATCTTCAGCGTTGAGTTTAATTAAATCTTTCAACCCAAAGTTACTGAAAACTTTCTCGATTTGATGCTGGTCTATCGATCGACCGAGTAAGATTCGACCATCATTTGTTTGGAGGCGGAAGACCTTGGGATTACTGTCAGGTAACTGCTTCCAAACAGGCAATAACAACCCACAAATCAAGTAAATGCGTTCGCGATCGAATTCAGGAGCCAAATCGATTAATTGCTGCCATTGTTTCCAGTATTGGTTTGTAGGTATCTCAGGTATCCAAACTTTCTCGAAATCGGGCAGATCTAATTTCTGCCACGATTTGCTAGAAACAGGTTGATAAATTGCCATCACATCCACAGCCGAACCATCGCGTTTGATCCGTTTATCGATTAAACCTGCGATCGCTAAATTACCAGTTTTAGCATGACGATAAAACTTGAACCCTTGAGTATTCGCGATCTGCTGGGCACTGTCGATCGAAATCAAGTGCGGTTTATTCAGTTTATCGATCGAATAACAAATAGTCTCAGCACCAGATGAGTGGGTATTGAGAATTTGAGTCTCGATAATTTCAAAGCCACCATCACCGAACAGATTTTCAACACCGCGCTCGTAACTACCAGCAGCTTTAGCCTGTTCGATTCGGTCTAAAATTCGCTGTTCAAACTCACCAAAAAGGATGTTTTGCAAACCAATTGGCAATGCCAGTAAGCGGTTGAGAAAGGTATTCATCTGGGGCAAAGTATCGAGCAGTTGTCCACTATCGTTGACTAACCGCAAGCCAGTAAAATCACAGAAGTCACTCATCGAAATCCCCCCAATCCCATCGCGGCGCAGATCGGCAAAGAATTCACCTAATGCAGACTTGGCATACTGGCTACTAAAATTATTAGTGTCTTCATCGAATAAACCGCTACTACAACCCGTGTCCCTTTGCCCACGAGTAATTGCGCCCAAACTCGCCAACCGACTACTAATCGTCGAGGTAAACCGCAGTTCGCCTTTGATATTAGTAGTGAGTAACACAACTTCCGGCGGCTGGGCTTGATTAGCTCTGTGAGTACGTCCCAGCCCTTGAACCGCACCAATAGCGGAAAAGCCCGATTCAAGGAGGTAGTGACGACGTAGCCGTTGGTTTTTGCACTTTAAGTCAGCGTGGTAAGATTTCCCAGTACCCCCCGCTTGAGAAAATATCAAGATTCGCTTTTCATCAGCCTGGAAAGCATTTGTTTCGGCGACATTACTCGAATTAGAACGCTGGGATAGTTGATAGCGTCCATCCTTGAGCATCACTCGTTTACTGCGTCCGGTTACTTCCGCCACTAAATCCCCAAAATGCCAATTCAGACTATCGAGCAAGCTGTTGACTGGGGGTAGCATCGACATCCGTTCGATTAACCCATCCCGCACGGCTAATGCTTCTTGGGAAATAATCGGATCGCCATTTTCGTCGGTCATTAACTCGCTTTTAATTGTGCCATTTTCATCCTGGGACACCTGATAAACATGGACTGGGAAAGCAGTGAGTAAATACTCGATTATCCCTTCTTTGGGGGTGAAGTCAATTGCCCGCATATCACCCCACTCACTAGCGGGAATCTCTGCTAATCGCCGTTCCATTGAGGCTGCTCCGGTAGATACCAGTTGCACCACACAAGCATATCCAGCCGCCAAATCTCGTTCGAGGCAATCGATGAGTGTGGGCACTTTGGCAGCACAAATCAGCGCATTAAAGAACCGGAGCTTAACGCTTTCAAATACGCCCATCGCCACCGCTTTAGCTCGACCATTAGTGCATTTGCCACTCTCTGTTTCGAGGTTAATTGCCCGAAGCACGGTACTAATTTGGTGATGGATATGTTTGAATGCTTCGGCATAGGTATTCCATGTTTCGCGTTGGGCTGGGGTCAATTCGTGAGTGACAGTTTCAAATTTCACACCATCGAAACTCAGACTAGGAGCGAGATATAATCCCACAGCTTTAAGATCTTTTGCCACCATTTCCAGCCCAGCGACACCAGCATTTTCGATCGAACTGATAAAATCCGCTCTCGAAGCAAATGGAAAGCTGCGAGTCTGCCACAGTCCCAACCGCTGGCAATAAGACAGGCTACTTACCTTGGCTGCACCTGTCGCACTCAGGTAGGTGACGCGGGCATTTGGTAGACGATTGACGAGATTCGTCCCCGCCAATGCCTGAGCCGAAGCCTTGGTAACTCCACGCTCGTTTTCTTCACCTATTGCATTACCCATCAGGTGCGACTCATCGAAACACAAAGCACCATCCCAATCATCACCCAGCCATTCAATGATTTGGGCGACTCTGGACTTCTTGTTACCTTTGGCGGCACTCCGCAAGCTGCCATAAGTGACGAATAAGATGCCTTGAGACATCAAAATGGGTTTATCCTGGGCGAACTTGGATAAGGGCACTACTTGAGCCGCATTGCCACCAATCGCCATCCAATCGCGTTGGGCATCTTCGAGTAAGGATTCGTTCTTGCTCACCCAGACGGCTTTCTTGCGCCCTTCACACCAGTTTGTGAGGATTAATAAAGCGATGATTCGGCTTTTACCCAGCCCTGTATTATGACCGCAGAAGTAGCCCTGGCGGTGATATTTACCATCGGGATTGTCGGCATTGGCTACCGCAATCTGTCCGTTGTCGGCAATGTACCAAGGGGTGTCGAGCAATTTGGAATGGGCTTGGCAAGCATAGATTAGAGTTTCTAATTGGCAATCAGAAGCGAGACTTTCAGCGATTACTCGTGCTGGTAAGATTGGACGAGCTGTGGGAGGGGGAGGATCGATCGCAGACATGGCTATACTTTCACAAATAGGGGATGGGTGAGGGGTCGCTCCAGCGATTAAGATTGCACCTTGATAGACGGCATAAACACCATCAGTCATGGGTGATTTATCTTTGGTAGCTGGTTGGTAATCGAGTTGCAACAAATCGTCAAATTGCTTGCGTGGCTCCATCACCACGATTGGCGGTGCGAGGTTGGGAGCCGTAATAACTGGTTTGAAAGTTATTTCTAGCTGTGCGGTTGGTTGAAGCTGAAATAATGGCAATCCAGCGAATAGCAGTTGAATTGGGCTAGCAGCGGCGACTGGTTCGTCTTTGGCTTCAATTTGTTCGTAGGGATTAAAGATGATTCTTGGCGGACAACTTTCAGACGCGATGGTTGCTAGTTCGCGAGCCGAGACAGAAAATTTCAGATCGATAGATTTAGGAATTTCGATCTGCGGAATCTTGTCGAACACCAGGATGCGGGTGTCCATCGTGGTGCCATGATGCCGATAGTGATTGCCACTGACGAACAGACTCAACTGCAATTGGGATGGCAGAGTGGCAAAGTATTTAGGTTGCTTTTCAGGACTCAACCAATGGGGGACAATTGCTACTAATCTGCCATTTTCTTGTAATCGCAGTAGTGCCGAGCGCAGATGCTTCATACAACATTCTTTGTCCCGTTTATCGTTGCCAATTGAGGACGAGAATGGTGGATTCATCAGGATTAAAGTCGGCTGTTCGCCCTGATTTAATGTATCGTTGAGGTATTCCGCATTAACTGAGTAAACTGGATGTTGTGCATCAAATAATTCACGCAATAGAGCTTTTCTGGATGGAGAAATCTCATTGAGAATAATGCGACGAGGTTTGTCATAGAACAATCTATTTGCGGTAGCTGCGACAAGAATCCCCGTTCCGGCACTCGGCTCGGCGATAATGTCGCTACCTTTGACTGAAGAAAGTTGACCGACAATCCAAGCCAATGCGAGTGGGGTTGAGAACTGTTGAAATTGGATCTGTTGTTGCGATCTCACCTGATGGTGAGGAATCAAACTTTGAAGATCTTGAAAATCTTCAAGCGATTTAAAATCATCGTCGAGTAGCATTCTGACAACAGCAGCCTCGATTAGATCTGTCGCTTGTTTCCAATGCCATTTACCATTGGCAAGATCGCCAAAGATATAGCTCATCAATTCGATGACAACATTTTGAATCAACCGTTCGTCCGCTCTTAATTTGGTGACAAATTCGGCAACAGCTACTTGAGTGTGAGTTTTAACTTGGGTAATCATAGTATTTGGCAATAAATGGGCACAAAAAAGTCAGCAACTATTACTAATTGCTGGCAAAATTCAATTTGGTATACGTTTTAGATAATTCCTGCGGCTTCCATTTCTAAAACTCGATCTATATAGTCTTTCAGTACTTCCCAGTTAATCCCGATGTTGGCATCATGGTTATTCATTGCCATTGTCAGCACTAATCGTGCCCGCTCCCGACTCAGAGTTGAGTTAATCGAAAGCACATCATCAACATGCCAGATCTTAGCGAAAGTATCGTTACCACCTTCTAACATTTGGATATGTTCGATTACTGTTTCGATGCCGATATCTTCCCAGCATTCTCCGGCTTTACCTTGCGTCACTTCTTGAATAATGTAACTATCATCTTCTCTCAATTCAATTTGGACTAGCTTGAGATTTTTTAACTGAACTAATTTGTGTTTTTCATCATCTCGAATGGCAGCGTAGCCATAATGTTCAAGATAGGTATCGATGGTCATGGGATTAGAGTTGAGTTGCATATTTTTAGATGAATGAGTGGGTAATAAAAAGCCAGCAATTGAACTACTGGCTTACAAATAAAAGGAAGACTTAAAGTTAAAATAGATCGATTGCATAATCTAGCTCTAACTCGTATTGTGAGAGAACATCTTGAATGTCTTCACCGTCCTTAACCTCTTGTTTCATGCAATTAATGATGTCGAGAGCATATGCTCTATCGCTCGCCATTTCATTCTCTATTAGTGCTTTGATTAGGTCGTTCATTATTTGTTTTAGTTTTAGTTATGAGGTAAATTTGTTTTCGCGTTGGTATATGCTTGACTCTGGAGAGTCGAGCCTAAAACTAAATGGTTGGAGTAGAAAGATAGATCGAATTAAAATAGGCTTAGTTGAGGCTGTTTAACCTTAACGGGACAGAAAACTTGATTATCAATTACGACTAATAAATCTGCATGAGTAATTGGCTCTCCAGTCTCTTTCCAAGAAAAATAGGACTGAGCGTAGGGACAGTAATAAATCTCTTGAAGATCTGGTGATTTTTCTAGGGCAACATTCACCAATATTCCGGTACTATACGCATGAACGTTTTTCTGTTTCTCTTTAATAACCCGCTGTCTTCCAGGTTCAGAAACATAGAACTTTGGATGCTTAATCACAACATTAGTTACATGTCCAATTACCAGCCAACTGTTGCCGAATTTCTGCTGCAAACTCATTGTTCCTGTTCGCAGATTCCTGTAGATTATAGTCTGCAAGCCTTGACAAATCTGCCAATTAATTTCGTTCTTCATGTATCTTTCTGAGATTGACAATACAAAGCCCTGTTAGAGATATCTGACAGGGCTTTTTACAAAGATTCAGAGGATTAGGCTTTAGCTAACTGTTCGCCATTCCATTTCCATTCGCTACCGTCAGACTTTTCAATCGACTGAATATCGAAATCATAACCACGATCCATCGAGGTAACTTCGACATTAATCTCTGGATTTTTCTCTCGTTCTGGCGTTAAGTAGTCAAAGAGATTTGTTTCGTTCTCCAACCAATGTAATAAATTTTCATCCTTCACTTCTACGTGGGCGGTGATGATTAATGTTTGTGAGACTATAATCCGTGCTGACATATTTATTTCCTCAAGTTTGTTTGTTGACGTAATTTCTCTAAAAACGGTGGTACTAATTCAACAACTAGATCGCAAGCTTCCTCTCCAAACATACCGATGTGAGTTAACTTCCGATTTAGACCTAGTTGTTTAGCTAGCCATAGATAGGCTTGAGTTCTAGTCAAATATGCTTCCTGATACAACCGATCGAAAACTTGATGAGCAGCCCTTCTTTTATCGCGCAAGAGGGCATTGGCGACACTTCCTAAAGCAATTCCCGATTTTTGATGTACTCCCGTATAAGCCCAACAAGGACGGCACAGCATAAAGTCAAGATCTGCCCAAGGTGTATCTTCTCCATAAATTTCTGAACCTTTAATTCGTTTGGTTAAATCGTTACAATATGGACAAAGATTTCCGGCTAATATTTCTTTCTTCCAGGTATCCAATTTAAAATGTTTAGCCACTCGATCTATTTCTCCTCTTTTGATTTTATGATTGTGAAGGTGGTAGCAAATTACTGATAATTCCACTCAATTCGGCATGACCCCGCCCTAAGTCCCGCACATAAGTATTCCCGCAGCCGAGTGTAGCTAGTTTCCGCATGAAGGCAATCGCACTCTTATCTGTATCATCACCAATATAGACAGTCGAAATTGTGCCACTTAACAACCCCGCTGCGGCAATGGCATCCTGCTCGTTGTTTGGCTCACCATCAGAAATTACTACTGTCTGACTGGGATTGAGCTTGGCGATTTCTTTAAGTCCTAAATCTAATGCTGTCCCGCCACCAGTCGCCCACAATGCACTGGGATTAGGGATTTCGACACAGAATGAATCGAAGGTGAATAGGCGATAGGATTGCCAATCTAGTGCCTCTACAGCCTTTCTCAAGACATCAATTCGACGATCTTTACCTTTACATTCCATCGACATCGAACCACTGGTATCGAGCAATAAACATCTAATATCAAGATTACCAGTCCCAATCCGTTTATGATAATTGGCGGCAATACCCGTCTCTGGTAGCTGAGAAGCCGCCTGAATAATTGCTGATAAGGGATTGATTAAGTTGGTCATAATTTTGATTGGTATCGTTGCAATAGTTGGGTATCGATCTGATTTCTGAGATCGTGGGTAGAGAAACATTTAAACTTTGTAGGCAGCTCGTCGCATAAAAGTCTGCCAAAGTTTCTAAAAGCTGAGATACCACTTGGATCTAGATCTGGAGCTTCAATCGAGGCTTTAAACTTCCAAGGGTTCCCAGTATGATAGTAGGTAAACTTCCAACCATTAGTCTTGAAACTTTGTTGGAGATACAGTCTGATATCCCCATTTTTCTCCCAGATCGACAATGAGAATGAGTCATATTTATAAGCTCTGAAGAAGTCTAGATTTTTGAGTAAAATAACAACTGTTGCTTTAGTAAGATCGTCATCAATAGGAGCTTGACGATCGTTGATATTCTCTAAAATCTCTTCCTTTGCCTCTTGCCAGTATTTATGAGTTGCAGCTTGAATGGCGATCGCACGTCGCGCCACTTCTTTAGTTACTGCTTCGATTAATTGAAGTAACTGGTCGTCTGGTAAAATTGATAGATCCATAGTAAGTATTTGAATAGAAAGACATAAAAAAGTACCAACCGCCAATTGCGATTGGTACTGAATAGTCGATTGATAAAGGTTGAGTTGTGAATTACTATAAGTTGATGCCTTTGAAAATGAAAGTTTGTTACCAAGTAAAGAATTCGTAATAGACTTCTAGCAGTGCTTCACTAATAGAAAATTGTCGGTTCTCAAATTCTCCGTTAAGCAAACAAATAAAGTGTTGACGAGCAGCAATTAGTTTAGAGAACATAGAAATCCTTAATAGTGGTTTGTAATTAATTAACCGATTTTGAGATGGGTGCCTCTGGGCTGGAGCTTGGCAAGAATTACACCATCGATAACTAATTCCTCTAAACCAGATTCGAGCAACTGTTGTCGGATGCCATCTGTAGATATTTTGTAGCTAGTTTGGATCGTGACAAAATTAGCTGGAAAAGCCTGAGGATCGATCTGTCCGTTAGTCCAGAGGGTTTGTTTGCCCCCATTTTTGACTAGCTTAATAGTCGCCGATCGACCTTTAATAGCCGAACTATCACGATTTTCGAGGATCTTCTTGAGATAAGCCTTGAAACTAGCAAGTGCGTTCTCTCTAACTTCAACCTGTCGAGCGAAATACTGTTCGCGAGATTTCAGATAATCAATCTCACCTTGCTTGGCAGCAACTACCGCAGCGATCGCATCAACCTTATCAGCAATTTGTGCCTCTAGCTCATCGAGCTTTTGCAGTATTATGGCTGAATCGGTGACACCCTCTGTTGTTTCTGCTTCGATCGCTGCCATAATCTGCTCGACTAGATCGTCACGATCGAACTCTAAATCCATTAATGAAGCCATAATTAATCCTCGATATTAGTGAAAGACAAGAAAACGGAGGAGTTCTGGCTAATTACTCAGCCAGAACCGCTTCAAATTTAACTAGTTAGTAGCAGTAGCAACCTCACGCCAGGTGCTAGTAGGCAAGTACAGCACACTGGAACCGAGTCGCTCGATCTCGGTAGCGCGATCGTAACTCTCGATGTCCTCAGCAGCGCGGGTAACAGCATTGAGCATCCCAAACTGGGAGAGATCGCCAGCCCGAATCAGATGATTTAGTACCGAACCAGACTCGCTTTCACTAAGTCCGATCGCTTTAGCCGTCACCTCAACCGCTTTAACAGGATTGCCAGTAATCAGGTTGGACTTGGCACCTTGCATATCGGTAACAGCTTCTTGGAAGGTACTGATATTAATCGCATTCCGCACCAAGTCACGAATCTTGAGTTTAAAGGCATCATCGATCGCTTGCAAGGTATCGCTGGCATACAGATCCGCATTCTCATTGACACGCCCAGCATGGTTCTTGCGCTGTTTTCGGTCTTTGAGAATAAGTCCATTGGTGCAAACCAGACGGTAAATAAATGGCTCAACAGAAATCGAACTATTACCGATTTCACCATTACTCAAAATAAAGCCAGCTTGAACTGGATCGCCGACAGCAATTGCTGCTTCAACATTCTTGTTGATAACTTTGAGATACATTTTCTCGTCGGTAACTTGGCAACTGATAATTTCAATCCCACTGCCCATCTGGGCTAGTTCGGGGATGACCATTTCGAGGATGTCATGGTTATCGACGATGCGGTAGCGGTTGCTCAAGAACGCCCGCATTTGACCCCGCAGAGTACGGATCAGACTCGTTTCTTCTTGGCGTTTTTCCAACCAGTGGTTGACATTATTCGCCAGTAAGAAAGGTGAGTCCTTCAACATCCGATCGTAATAGACCTTGGGGATACTCAGCTTAGATGCCATTTGTGCATGGGCGTAACTAGTTGCTGGCATCATTTCTGTCCCAGTATTTACATCTAGTTGAAACTCTCCAGATGGTACCATTGTTAAACTTTTGGTACTGGCATGGAAATCGCGTTTACTCTCTTGTTGTGCGATCAGTTCTTGAGCTAATTCGACAAGTGTGCGTCCAGTTTTCATGATGTTAAGAATTTTAGTTGTGATGAACAAGAGAAACCACCAAGCTGAAACAAACTTGGTGGCAGATATTGAAAGTGATGAAGATTAAAACCCTTGATAATAAGCTTCACGATCTAGCATCAACTGTTCGTCAAATGCTAGTTGTTCTTCCTCATCATTAAAACAGTTGAAACTAGCCACTGTAATGATTTCCTCAGTAAATGGAACTGATATAATTAGATTATTCATTGCGAACAACTAGTAATTGGATAGGCGAGTGATTTTGAAAAAAGACAAAATCACTCGCAAACAATAGACGAGCGGATCTACGGACTCGCTCGTCTATTATTTATAGGTGGAGAAAGCATTCGTTTGACAATTTCCATCAATCGATCGGCATCAAGATTTGGCATCTGTTCGATATCATCAGCAACTTTCAGATTCGACTCAATTTGCAGAGGATCGAGTAACAGCGTTGGCAGGGAGAAGTATTTAGCGGTATGGATAATCCGCTCTGCTTTACGATTACCAGCGAGGTCGTAATCTGGTAACACCACCAATAAGACTCGCCCTAACCGCTCTTTAATCGCCCTCAGCTTGTCGAAAGCGGTTCGATCGGAATAATCGCCAGATTCCAAACACAGGGCTGGTATACAGCGACGGTGGGCAATTTCGACACACTTTTGACCCTCTACCACTAGGACGAGGTTAATCTTGCCAGGATAAAGGAGCAATCTGGATAGTCCATAGGGTGTCCAAGGATTTGAGCCAGCACCGTCGAGCCACTCCTTACCGTTAAAGGATTGAGGAAAAATTACTTTGTCCGTGCGATAGTCGATCCGAACCACCCTTTGCTTGTCGGAATACCAGTAGACTGTCCGTCCCCTAATCGTTTCAGCCAACTGCTCATCTTTCATCAAAGGAAAGTGGAGTTGAGCGGGATGAATGCGGGGGATGATAACAGGGCAAGGCTCTGACCTGACTCTGCTGGCGAACTGTTTAAAGTTTGGTACCAGTCGAGCCATAATCTCAACCCGATGTTCTCTGGTAGGTTCGTTCCAACACATCCACTTGCCTTCTGGGGAGAAGGTAAGGTTATGACCGTCGCAAGCAGGACAGTAGTAACGTTCTCGGTAGCGGCGGTAAGGTGTCAAAGCCTCCTTATAGTCGGCGAGAACGATTGGTTGGCGCATTGGTTAGAAGGGGATTTTGTCATACTCATCAGCATCGATTACCGATGACTCAATATCGATGGCGGGACTGCTATCGATTGTGGGAGCAGCCGCAATCGGTTGAACGGGTGTGGAGGTAATTTGAGGATGAGCTTCTGTTGGACTCAAGACAATCGTGCCAGGGGTAGGATCGGCTAAAAGCAGACGGGGACGAGGGTTCATCATCCCTACAACCATATCGGCAAGATCTTCATCCGTACCGATAAAGAAATCTTGCCAGTTATCCACTGTGGGAGCGACATAACCATCGATATAGCAAGCAGGTGACTTAACTTTATCTCCGACGCTCTTACGAATAATGTGAGGCTGAAATAGACATAGAGCATTAAAAATCTCATTCCGAGGACTGAAGAATACCTTATTTGCCTTTGCTTGGCACCGAGCTACAGATATACAAAATTTCTGCCACTGGTCTGACAATGTGGCTTGTTGTGCCCCTTTAGCGACTAGTTTTAGGGGAATGTCGTGCAGCGGCTGCTTACGATCGTCGAAGAACATTACCAGATAAATTTGGAAGTTCCCGATATTCTCATCACCCCGATACTGACGACTCCATTTGCCGACGACAACCAGAGTCTCTTCCTCCTGAGATGCCTTGCGATCGAAATTTCCCAACTGACAGACAGGAGCTAGGGTCATGCGGGGTTTTTGGAGTAAGACACCCACTTCAGATTTACCGGAGTTATAGGTATACTCAGTCAGTTTTTCGGGAGCTAGGTCGTGCCAACCTGCTTTATCAGCTTGGGATAGAGGTACAAAATATCCGCACTGTTTGGGATCTTCTCCACGCAAGGCTTGGCAGTAAGGAAATGAGAAATCTGTAGCGGCATATTGGCGGCTCAGGTACTTGTTTTCGGCGTTAGTGGTCATCAGTTTTCAGAGGATAAAGTGAATATTGACAGCACAAAGAAGCACCAGTTGGTGAAACTGATGCCAGGGTTGAGGCTATTAGGCGATTCTCCAAGGGAGAGGCTCGCGGGAACGAGAGATTACTACGACGGTTATTCCTCGCTTTTACAAAGCGAAGCGGTAGGGTGTTAGCATCGACCGCCTAGCGGCGCGCAAGCTTCGAGAACATGAAGCACTAAGAATCTGGTGCCTTATCAACCAATAAAAAAGCACCAATCGGGATTGGTGCCAGAGCGATCGAAATAGGATGCGGAAGATATTTAATCTTCTTTGTCTTTGCGCTCTAGGCGAATAACTCGTCTTTTTAGCAACCGAGTTTGTCTTGCAGTATCAGACATCTCGTAATTGAGATCGTCATTATACGACATCAAAGATTGGAAACCTTCGCGAATGATGATGTTTTGACTACCTTCAACACTATCGATCCGATGACGGAGAGCGACTACATCTTCTCGGATCGCATTGATATTTTGATTCATCGCAGTCATCCCCTGAATAACCTGAGCAAGCTGACCTTCAAGACGATCGAAACGTTCTTCTGACATAATAGTGTAGGAATAGTATTTTGGTTTTGAAGATAGCCAGCTAGTTGACGCTAGCTGGCTATCTCTATTTTATCTCGAAGTTAACAGTCTTGATGTCATCGTATCCTCATAGGCAGTGGCTTCTAGTTCGTGCTGTCGCATGTGAACCAGAAAATCCAAACCATAGCTCATCGATTCGCTCAAATAGTCAAGATCGAAGACAGTAGGGTCAGAATAACGCTGCATTCCCCGAATCTTAATCTCGTGCCAATAGCCTGAAACACGTTGGCTAGGACGGTAAACAATCTCGCCATCGATCTTCCAAATTAAGCGTAACCGAGCAATCCAATCATTCCGCTCCTGTGGGATGTTGTATCCCAAATAGACTAGAAATGCGGGTTCATCTGCGTGGGCATTACCCCACCCATGAGGATCTTCAGCGGGTGCATCACAGATCGCTAAACCTGGAAGCAATTCAGTGAAGGTGAAACCTTTTTGAACCATATGAGGTGGCTGAGTTAACATGGAATTTCGTTAATTATAGTTTTGGTCGTTATACGACCTTTTTTATTGCAAAAATAGCAAGAGTTATCAGCAAAGAAACTGCCACTAGTCCTCGTAGTTACAACGCGAAGCATACAGATAAATTGCTTGCTAGTAAAACTACTAGCAAGCAATAGCGATTTAGCATGAGACAAGCGCAGCATCAGCTTTAGCTTTATTCGCAGCAATAGTAGCAGCTCGTTTTTGAGCAGGTGTAAGCATGACAATAGCTTCAGCAATTTCAATTACAGTCTCAAGTTCTACAGCGATAAATTCAGCCTCATCAAGCGCAGCATCATCAACAATTGTTGCTTCGACTGGTTCGAGTGCAACTACTTCAACTTCAGCAGGTACGGGTGCTGGAATAGACACAACAGCGATAATCTTGGAAATCCATACACCAATGGTGGCAAGCTCTTTACCTAAGCGGAATTTACCAGATACAACCAAGTTAGATTCTGGTACGAATAAGCGTTGATTGACATCAGTAGCAGCAACTGCAAAGTTGACTTTAATATCACCATCAATGGCAGTACCAGTAATAGTTGTATCGCCGATTTGAGCGGAGAGAATGAAAATGTTAGAAGTGAAAGTACGCATGGAAGTTCTCCTAATAAGGTGAATAATTTTCAATATTACAAAGCGAAGCAAAATTAACCTCTAAACTAATAGAGATTCATTTCACTGATACAAGGCGAAGCAAGGCGTTGGAGAGTAGCAATGGGGGAAAGGGTTTGGAGGAATACACCTTATACCCCACTCCCGATCCCATCAACCGTCCAATTACAACTAAATAGCTTGAGACTTGGGAGGTAGTTGAATTTCCGAAATAGTAACGATAGGTTTAGCGCGGAGTTCGCCATCCTCGTTATTCCAAGACTCGAATGTCAGATCGCCCGTAACGGAAATAAGACAGCCTTTAGTGAGGAAACTAGCCGCTTTGACTAGTGCATCACCGACGAATTTCAACTGATACCAATCGGTGGCATCGTCGGTAACTTTGACAGCTAATGCCGTGTCAGAGATTTGAAAGTAGCCAGTACCATCTTTACGAGGAACATCAGCAGTAGAAGTAGCGCGACCAGTACGACCAGATAGAGTAACAAACATGGGATTTTCCTATGGTGTAAATAATTTTCGTGAATACAAAGCGCAGCGAAATCGACCTCTAAATTAATAAAGATCGATTTCACTTTCATCAGGCGTAGCAAAGATTTATTGCTAGTACAGTATTTTCGGGAGTGGTAGAAGCGATCGCATTAATCCAAGTAACTTTCGATCGCTTATCACCAGTAGGAGTAATGCAAAGTTCGGAGGCGATCGCTTTTAGATTAGCTAGGGACTGAGTTTCTAGCCAATCACGACTAACTACAGCATTTACGGGATCGTTAACAGAAACTCTTGATTGGATAATCTCTACCACCGGATTTACTTGCTCTTCGATGGCCTTTGGTCGGTCGGAGAGCGTCGCAGTTGGAGGTTGTTGTTGCAGAAATTGAAGTACCAGAGAAAAGTAGATAACAAATAGCAATACTGGTAAGAGAATTTCGTTGATGGCGGTCATTTTTTTGTGATGAACTTCGCGCTCATCAAGCGAAGCTACCACGATCGTCAACTGCCTAAATTTCTTTTATGAGATAGCTCATAGATTAATCTAGACGATCGTGACAGAATCCGATCGATAGATTAGCAGCGAGAAACTACCATATGTATTTAAATATTGAATTACTAGAATCTAGCTTCGCGCAAATCAAAGAGCGAGAAACTGAGTTTTCTGCCCATTTTTATACTAATTTGTTTACCGATTATCCAATTGTCAAACCACTGTTTACCAATTCCGACATGGTAGAACAGCAAAGGAAACTATTCAAATCGCTGGTTTTAGTTGTAGATAGTCTCCGTAAATCTGATGTCCTCACTGGTGCGCTAAAGGGGCTAGGAACTCGCCATGTTAAATTGTTCCTTTTCTGATGGCTGCACATGAAGCAAAGAAACGGATTTACGCTCGTGCAGGTTTTTTGGCGGTCGGTGAAATTCTACATATCTCGCTCTCAAAAACATAGACAATCATCATTTAGGCAATGGGTGAGTCTCCGATCGGATTTGTGAGCCGAATTATCAGATTTCTAAGACTTCTGACTTGGGGAATCCGATCTTTATTCAGCCGCGTCAAATCCTGCTAGCACGATTTTGCCCCGCGCCTTGCCGCTCTCAATTAGCGTGTGAACCTGCTGGAGATTAGCAGCATTAATCGGTGAATACTCCTCTGTCATCGTCGTCCGCAGGATGCCCGTATCGACCAGGCGCGATATTTCATTGAGGAGTTTGCCCTGCTTGGCGATATCGGCAGTACTAAAGATCGATCGGGTGAACATTAGTTCCCAATGCACCGATACAGACTTACGTTTAAATCGGTTGATGTCCAAAATCGCCGGATCGTCAATCAGTCCCAAGCGACCTTGGGGCGCAATCAGCGCGGCAATCTCATCCAAATGGAGATCGGTTTGAGTGGTTGAAAAGACGAAAGCGGGTGCGCCCAATCCCAGCTTGGCAACCTGTTCTGCAAGGGGTAAGCTGTGGTCGATAATATGATGCGCTCCCATTTCTTTAACCCAAGCTACTGTCTCCGCTCGTGAGGCAGTGGCAATGACCGTCAACTCGGTCAAAGCACGCGCTATTTGAATCGCGATCGAGCCAACACCACCCGCTCCACCGATAATTAGAATTGCTGGAGCGGCTCCAGGTACAGCCTTGTTCACATCCAACCGATCGAACAACATTTCCCAAGCGGTAATCGATGTCAGGGGCAATGCGGCAGCAGCAGCCCAATCTAGTGTCTTCGGTTTGGTACCGACGATCCGCTCGTCCACTAGATGATATTCCGCGTTGGTACCAGGTCGCCCGATTGCTCCAGCATAAAATACCTCATCCCCAGGTTGAAACAGTGTCACCTCAGAACCCACCGCAGTCACAATCCCCGCAGCATCCCAACCCAATACTTTCCAATTTCCGGCCTCCGGCTTGGCACTGAGCCGAATTTTAACATCGACAGGGTTGACGGATATCGCTTTAACCTCGACGAGCAGATCTCGTCCTGTAGGTGTCGGCGTTGATAGCTCGATATCGACTAGAGCTTCAGGGCGATTGATGCTACCAGGCTGTTGAAAACCAATTGCACGCATGTTTGACCTCTTGATGTGCTATTCACCTATGCTAGGTGTTACGATCGGTTAAGTAAAGTACGCACATTTTTTGTACATAGTATCAAAAAGGATACTGTAAATGACTAAAATTCGACATTCTCGGCTCGATTGCAATCCTGGCTGCTCGGTTGAGGCGACGATTAGCCTAATTGACGGTAAATGGAAATGCGTCATCTTATTTCACCTCTTAGGCGGGACATTACGCTTTAACGAACTGCGGCGGCGCGTACCCGAAGTAACACAGCGAATGCTGACTAATCAGCTTCGAGAACTGGAGGCAGATGGGTTAATCGTGCGAAAGGTCTACCCACAAGTCCCGCCCAAAGTAGAGTACAGCATTTCGCCATTGGGACGTAGTTTAGAACCTGTCCTCCTGGGATTGAAAGATTGGGGAGATGAACATATCGGTCTATTTGGTCAACTCGCTAACGAGTCGCGATCTCCGGCAAGCGACTAGCAGCCAACATTAACCCGATACCTCGATCGTCGGCAGTTCTGTAAATATTGCCATCCAGCTTTATTGGCAAGGAGATCGAGAACTATTAGATTGTCTACAACCGACAGCGACGAATCCAGTCCCTTGAGATCGATTGAGAGCGATCGCATTAAAGTTCCATGTAATTACATGGAACTAAACAAAAGCCTGTAATTATTACTGAAAGCTAGTTTAGAGCATTACGAGCACATATGAGAGCAGAGCAACTTAAGATCGATTGAATAAGCTCAAATTGTTACTCTATCTGAGCTTGAGACTATATAAATAGTTCCATGTAATTACATGGAACCATGCAAATAAGCTAGAATCGTTTCTAGTTCTACATTTCCAGCGATTAACACCTTCACTTGCTCTACCTGTACTGGTCTAACAGAAGCAATCTGAGTTCGATATTTTCCATCATCTCCTCTCTCCTTCCAGGTAATCTGCCAAAACCAATGAGAAATATTGTCTGAGTCACGACTTCCTTCAACTAGAGGATATTCAACTGTCTTGCCATTTTTCAATCGCTTTTTCTTGGTGCGTTGATAGAGAGTACCACTCCTACCAGGTACGCGATTTCCACGTAATTTCATCTATAATAGTCATTGAAAATATTTTTTTGGTGTGATAGCTAATTTAGTTATCACTCTTTTTTTATTATATTATTAACGATCGCTTTCTTACAGTAAGTTACAATTAAATAGTGACTATAATCTTTAAAAGATGAATTATAATTCTGGAACTAGTAAAGCGTTCAATAGAAATGTCTTTAGAGTTCTCTTGTTTTAGAGTTCCCATCGATCGACAGTGAATCTAGAACCAGGGAGCGATCGAAATTACACTTGCTTGATAGGCTGCAAATAGGGGGATTCTAGAGCAGAAGTAGCCATCCACTCGACCATTTTGAGTTCCATGTAATTACATGGAACTAAACGAAACCCTGAAATAGAGACAGGGAGCTACATAAAAATTTAACGATCGCGATTACCTGGGACGAAGCGCGGCTACGCCAACGAATCGTTGCTTTGGCACTGTTGATTTGAAACTCCTCGAAACTTGCAGGTTGTCTCATGACGATCTCATACCGCCTGCAACTCATTCTTACATCGACATTCCTAACTCATCATCTTGACATCAATTAGATCGATACTCTCATCTTCTGGAGTCACATAACCTATGATTGACTCCTGGGGATTGCTTACTCCCACTGCCGCCATCTCTTCCCTGATATAGCTTTCTAGAATGTCTAAGTTATTACTGGTTCCCAGCACTGTGAGATCTTCCGCTACACGATTCTCCAAGGAGAGGCTATCGCCAACGAACAATCTTTGTTTGACTTCGAGTTCGTATTCTGACGTTTCATCACGGGTAGTTGTTTTCAATTCACCAACAGAATTTACTCTTTCTATTCGATTTCTAATGAAATCTTCCATGAACGATAGCATGTTGTCATCGAAGTTCAAATGTGGAGGAAAACTCACTGAATTATATTGAAGATGCTGTAAGACATTTTTAACATTGTAGGGGTCTGTACCGTCAATGTCAGATAGCATTTTCAAGCTCCTTGAGTCTATCTATGATATCCTGCCAATCTTCTACGTTACCTTGTTGTTTATATAAGGTAGCTGCTCGTTCTAAGTCTTGAATCGAGCCATGCAGATCTTCAAATTTAGCTTGTTTCAAAACAGCTCTACCTTCATAAGCACTAGCATATTGAGGATTCATCTCAATCGCTTTATGATAGTCAATCAAAGCTCCGTGTACATCATTTAGTTTAGATGTTTTTAAACTAGCCCGATTGTAGTAAGCATTAGCATATTGAGGATTTATCTCGACCGCTTTATCATAATCGGCTAAAGCTCCAAGCACATCGTTTAGTCTGAACTGTTTCAGAATGGCTCGATTGCAGTAAGCGTCTATATCTTGAGGATTCAATTCGATTGTCTTATCATAGTCAGTCAAGGCTCCAGGCACATCATTTAGCCTAGTTTGCTTTAAATTAGCCCGATGGTGATAAGCATTGGCATCTTGAGGATTGAGTTCGATTGCCTTATCATAGTCAGTCAAAGCTCCTGATACATCATTTATAGATACTTTCAAGAGGGCTTGACGATAGTAAGCATCAGCAAATTGAGGACTTAATTTAATCGCTCGATTGTAGTCAGTGAAAGCTCCAAATATATCATCTAACTTAGTTTCTTCCAAGATAGCTCGACTATAGTAGACATCAGCAAATTTAGGATTTAGTTCAATCGTCCGATTGTAGTCAGCTAAGGCTCCAGATACATCATCTAGTTTAGTTTGTTTCAAGATGCCTCGATTATAATAAGCGTCAACAAATTGAGGGTTTAGTTCGATCGCTCGATCGTAATCACTTAAAGCCCCAAGTACATCATCTAATTTGATTTGCTTTAAGACAGCCCGATGGTAATAGGCATTGGCATATTGAGGATTTAGCTCGTTGGCGGAGCCTCTCCCCAAGAGAATCGCTTCATCAAGGTCAGCCAAAGCTCCAGTTACATCTCTTAGCTTGTATGCTTTCAAAACAGCCCGATTATAGTAATCCTCAGCATTGTCCGGCTGTACTTCAGGGAAAACATCTAGACTATCGGTTTCTCGATACCCACCATTCTGAGCCACGAAGGCAATAGGATCTATGAGATCGGGGGGCAATCCTAAGCTAGGCATTTCCTGGGGTCGATCTAAGGGCATTCGAGGTGCATGGTCACACATATTTAAAATCCCACTATACCTAATCTCATTTTACTGCCTTCTTTACTTAGTTAACCTAGTTTTCTTATTAAACTTACTTCAACAATTAATTATTTTTATTGGGTGAGATTGTCCGAACAGGTTGAGTCGATTTAAGTCCTTTATATGGATGTTTTATAGAATTGGGATTAGGAAAAACTTTATATTTCTTCAAATATCCTAGTCGATAATTTTGCTGTGCCATCTGGGTAGCTTGGCGAGTATTCCAACGACGATCGATTGGTAAATCTGAAACTCCTTTAAATGCTCGGATCGAGCTGCTAGATGGATCGAATGAATAAATAGTTCGAGCAATGACATAACAGCATTCAGTCGGGTAAGCACAAACTTGGAACTCAGAGAAGCGAATTACGATCCAATTACCATTGAGAAAAAAGTTGTCGCGATTATCATCTCGATCGATATCAGTGCAGTGATGTGGCTTGTTATCTTTGCCATTATAAGGTTCATCAACCTCAATAATCAGACTGATTCCATTCGGGAGAATTAAGGTAAAATCACTAGAATAACGATAGTTATCATCGATCTTGAATTCATAACTCGGACGAAGGATACTAGCAAAATATTTAGTTAAATAATTCTTAAAATGCCATTCTGATACACCAACTTGAGTATTCGCAGTCTTGCCAAAAGGCATTACTTTTCCATCCAGTAACTTTTGCCAATCAACTGGGAGCGTCTCAACTTTGTCGATTACATTCTGCTGCTGGTGCAGCTCCTCCCCTGGTATGGCAGGTGAACTGCGATGCGTATAAATTCTCTGAGTCGGTTTGAGTAAGCTTGCCGTATTAATAGCAGCAATTCCCAGACAAAGGCTAATCACACTGTAGGGTAGCAATCGAACATCACGAGCTGCGGCGACGGCAAAAATTACCATACTTAAAAATAGCAACCCATAACCGATTTGTTCGGAGCGTATTACAAACTTAGGATATTTCACTATTCCCGTTACTTGTTCAACAATAGAGCGATGCTCGATTTGTTGCGGCTTAACATTGGCAATTAGATCTGGAATCTTAACAACAGGATATGTATCGGGCATGAAAACTCAAAATTCGATCCTTCTAGTAAAACCGTTCTCACCAATAAATGCCAACAGTTACGCCATTACGCCCACCTCGTTACCCTAGAGCGAGTGTTTAGATAGATGGGAGCCACCCTTGCCGCTACAAACCAGATGGAACAGAATACAGCAATTAATCATGCGATTAGCAAGTTGATAGATCGTCAACTTGGTAAATATCAGACTTCACCAGACGATCCGATGCTTGAAGTTACCAGAATGTTCGATCGAATCGAGACGATTAAAGATAGTATTCCTAACTCTGTGACTCAATCTTTAGACTTAGCTGGAAAGAAGTTAGAGACTCAATTTAGTCTAGTCAGCAAGCCATTATTGGAGTCTCTAGCCGTCCAGCAAGCCCACCTTGGTACAGTTCAACATCAATTAGCCTCACTCGAAAAAAGGTTCATCAACGCTGGACACGTCGCTGCTCCTGCCCAAAGCTGGAACTTTTGGTTGCTACTAGGTTGCACTCTCACCATCCTGGGGCTGTTGGGGTATAACACCATCACAGCCAGAAACCTAGCCTGGGCACAGACACCTACAGGTTACTTAGCCAAACAGGCGATCGAGCATAATCCTAATTTTACGGATAGTTGTCGTTTGTTATCGGCTAAAGAACGTAAGCAGTTAAAAATGTCGAATAAACCCAAGCAAGTTTGTTCGTTATTTCTCTAATAATCCTTACGAATCTCAGCTAGATAGCGCATCTCATTAATTAGATCTCAGAGTTATGTTGAGACAATATCGATCGGAGCAGACAAACGTGCCTGTATTATTACAAATCGACCGTTTAGATCTACATGCCACAACCACAGTCTGCTTATCCAAGCTGCAATTCTTCATTAGAGAGCGTTCCAATTGAGTCAGATCTAGTTTCGCTCCAGAGGTCGTTATTAACTCAAACACAGCAAGAAATAGTTGCAGCATATTGTCAGAATTCCAGTAAATTCGAGATCGAATATCAAATTAGCATTGCGAGTATCACTAAAGACTCGATCTATTCTAATTGGGGTAATGAAGCAAAAAATGTCGTTTTAGCCCAAACCGCTCGTCGCGGAAATTACTGGGTATTCAATGCTGGCGACTGCACCTATCTCGTACCTGCGAAGAGTAGATATATCAATCCAAATACTTACACGATCGCCAGTTGGATCTTCGAGGGGCATAATTACACCCCCGATTATCTAAATATTCAACTAGTGAAACCAGCTATAGTCATGCCATTGAAGGTCAATCCTCATCTTCAAATGTGGCAACTTCACCAGCAAGGCGAACTAATATTTTCATAAACCAGTATTTTATTCCTAGATATAAATACAACTATTCACTAGACACAAAACTGAGCGAGAGCATAATGATGACTAAGTACAACTCCAAAAAAACAAAATTTAAGTCTAGCCTCCTCGACAAAGTTTACTATTCATTCTCTGTCGAATTTTGGTTGTCGATCGTCACAGTCGGCATCGCGGCTGACTGGATCTTCAAGTTCGGCACCGATTCGTTAGTAATCACCTTGGCATGGGCGGGAATCCTCGGTACTTACATGGTTTTCACCAATCGCGTTGCTGGCGACCTTTGGTACAATTTTCGCCGCATCAAAACACCTCAACATCGATCGTTACTAATTGCGGGAATGACAGTTTTGGGCAGCTTATTTCTGATTACCTGCATGACCGATCCCGCTCATGCTTTGATTGTGACAGCTTCAGGTGAAGCAAAAATAAAAGCATTACTAAATGGTTCGCAACTCAGTGCTGCGGGTACTCCCTCTACTGCAATGGCAGGCTTTGCAGATATGGTAATCACCTTAATCAAAGTCTTTTTTGCACTAGCATTTGTGTTTGGACTCTACGGTTCCTACCAAAAATACCAAGAACGTGCCGAACTCCAAGAGATCGTTCAAGCTCCCGTCGTATTAATTGTCGTCGTATTAGCAATCGATGGCATCTTAGGGTTGATCTTCGCAGGGCCATAGGAGTGGGGGAGTAGGGGAGTAGGGGAGTGACGGGGTACGGAAGTAGGGGAGTGATGGAGTAACGGAGTGACGGGGTGACGGAGTAAGAAACACCCCAACACCCTCCCACA
>ENA-OFCD01000439-OFCD01000439.1-metagenomes-genome-assembly--contig:-NODE-439-length-26643-cov-4.629683_pt1 | contig 26643 bp, 30 predicted proteins | sample MGYA00153392_OFCD01 | MGnify analysis MGYA00153392
CATTGAGCCAAGGTTCACCGGCAACTCGGGTAACTCCGCGTGCTCTCCAGGTAGGCAGGTCGCAGTTGGTGGTTAGGGCCCTCGACCCTCCGGGCCACGGTAGACGAACCTGACCTCCATGAGTATGGCCCGCGAAGATCACATCTAACTGGTCACGAGACATGCTCTTGATAATTCTTAAATATGGCGCGTGGGTAACTCCGACGGCTAAATCACAATCACCAGGAGCTCCCGCAATTGTTGAGTAATCATCACGATTGAGGTGGGCGTCGTCGGTGCCCCGAAATTCAATGGTCGTACCTTTTATTGTCAGGGTCGCCCTGTGATGATTGAGGTCTCTCCAGCCGTGCTGCACCAAACCACTTCGCAACTCTTCGACAGGGAGGAGATCCCCAAGAACCCTCTTCCCGTGATCTTTAAAAAGGTAGGAGAGTGGGTTCTTTGCTCGAGGGGAGTAATAGTCATTAGAACCGAAGACAAAGAGTCCAGGAAGATGTAACAAACCTTCGAGTGCGTCAAGAACTACGGGGACCGCATCTTTGTCCGCTAAAAAGTCACCGGTACTGATAACTAGATCTGGCTTCAAAGCCGCGAAACTCTTGATATCGGCGATTTCACGACGACGACTCGGAGTGAGATGCAGGTCAGAGAAGTGAAGAACCCGAATCGGTTGATGATCTGGTGGCAAGACCGGAAGTGTCGCCTCGCGTAGTCGATAGCTCATAGACATGAGAAGATACCCCTATGGGACTCAAAGAGATACTTCATAGCGATCTCACGGAGGCTATTCGTTCTCGCGATGAACTTAAATCGGGCACTATCCGTATGGTTCTTACCGCAATAACTAATGAAGAGGTATCTGGTAAGTCTGCCCGCACTCTTAGCGAGGCAGAAATTATCACCGTTCTCTCCCGCGAGGCGAAGAAGCGTCGGGAGGCGGCCGAAGCTTTTAGCGATGGTGGTCGTTTAGATCGGGCCGAGCGGGAAAAGCTCGAAGGTGAATTCATTATTACCTATCTACCCGTTCAACTCTCCGAAAGTGAGATCAAGCAATTGATTGCGGATGCGATTACCGAAACAGGGGCATCAGGTCCGGCGGGTATGGGTCAAGTTATGAAGGTTATTTCTCCCAAGATTGCAGGTAAGGCCGATGGCGGCACAGTTTCAGCGTTGGTGAAGGCCGCGCTTACAGGAGGCAACTAATGACCAAGTTCGAATATGTGACCGTTCCACTACTTACCCATGCCACTAAGCAGATTCTCGATAACTGGGGTTCTGAAGGGTGGGAGCTTGTTCAAGTAATTCCAGCGCCGGGCGGCGGAGATTCTTTAGTTGCCTATATGAAAAGGGTGGTCGCCTAAATGGATGTTCGCGCCAAACTAGCTGAACTCGGTCTTACCCTTCCCGTCGCTGCTATTCCAGTTGGGGCGTATCTTCCCGCTGTCCGTACCGGCAATTTAGTTTTTACCGCTGGTCAACTCCCACTGCTTGACGGAAAGATTCCCTTCATTGGCAAGGTCGATGGTCCAGTCACTCCCGAGCAGGCTAAGGAGATGGCCCAAATCTGCGTGTTGAACGCCCTCGCTGCCGTTGAACTAGTGGCGCCGGTCGATTCCATCGTTAAGGTGGTTCGAGTTGTTGGCTATGTCAACGGAGTTCCGGGGTTTATCGCCGCCCCAGGAGTGGTCAATGGAGCCTCAGAGGTGCTGATCCATATTTTTGGAGATGTCAACGGTAAGCATGCCAGAAGTGCGATCGGCGTGGCCGAGCTACCCCTCGATGCCCCTGTTGAGATAGAGCTCACCGTTGAAGTTTCTGGGTAAAGAGTCTGGGTAAAGAGTAAGAATTCACTGAGATTACTCTTTTAATATTTGCTCGCTAGGTTTACATTTTGATAATGAAACTTCCCCGCGCTTTTATTATCTTTACTACCCTCGCGATCACTGCGAATTTGACGGCTGTTGCATATGCCGATGACGCCTCGCCAAGTTCTGATGGCCAGAGCCGCAATTTTCACTATATTGGCTTTCGATCTCATGGAGATCCTGTAAATGAACCGGTCCTCAGTAACGACCAAGGCTCCTCCTCTGATTTGACGCCCGTCGCTGATCAATTCGGCGGAGATCAGGGGTGGTTGAACCGCCTCTCCGCCTCTTCAAATTCCAAAACTCCTAATGGGTATTACCTCCCCGCCGGTTCACCCGCCAACAATCCCATCTCTTGCCATAATTCCTGTCAGACGCTGACGGGCACGATCGCCCTAATTCCAGTCTGGGTAGGAAATTGGGCAGCTGCGGATGTAACAAATTGGAACAACGTTCTGGGCAACATTGTTACCTCACTTGGTGGCGCTTCTGCTAATTCAGTGGCCCTATCTGGACATGTATTCAATACAAACTCACTTTATTTCACTAGCCAGGGCCTCACCCCTCCGGCTTTGCAGTGGATCCCCAACACCGACATCACCGACCCAACAACCACCTCGGTGGCTGATTACGATGTCTCTACTCACATAAATAACTTCATCACCGCTCATTCAGGAATCGTTCCTGCGGGTACCTCCCCGGTTTATATTTATATTGGAGCTAACTCCACATTACTTACAAGTGGTTTTGGAACAAAGTACTGCGGATGGCATACCTATGGCGCCCCAAATTGGGGTGGCCTAGCAAACGTTCCATTTATTGCTTTCCAAGATTTCACTTCGGCTTATAACAGAGCTTGCGCGGCGCAAACCTCTTCACCCAATGGAAGTGCAAGTTTGGATGCGATGGCTAGCGTGATGGTTCATGAAGTTGATGAGACCCTGACCGATCCATTCTTGGGCGCCTGGTATGACGTTAATGGGGCCGAGAGCGCTGATAAGTGCGTTAGGGTTTGGGGGACCGTGTATGTAATTGGAACGGCACATTACAACGTCCAGCTGGGTTCTTTAAAGTATCTCATTCAGCAAAGCTGGTTAGAGAACAATATTGTGACCCCTACTGGGATTACTTCAGGGCTCGCCTGTTCGTTAGCTGGTTGATGGAACTGAACAGAAAAAGTAATTAACGTCCGCGCTTAGAGAGGCGCTCGATATCAGTTACTAGAACGGCACGTGGTTCTAGCTTCACCCAACCGCGTGCCGCGAAATCAGCGAGCGCCTTGTTAACTGTTTCACGCGATGCACCGACGAGTTGAGCTAATTCTTCTTGGGTTAGATCATGATTAACGTGTAACCCATCATCTTTCTGCACGCCGAAACGTACACCCAACTCCATGATCGCCTTGGCTACGCGGCCAGGAACATCCGCGAAGACCAGGTCAGCCAAGACCTCGTTAGATTTGCGTAGGCGCTGCGCCAGGCGGCGCAAAAGTTCGAGTGAAGTTTGTGGGTTTGAAGTGACCAGTCCAATAACAGCGTCATGCGCCAAGGAGACCAAACGAGCATCGGTGACTGCAGTGGCTGTAGAGGTGCGGGGTTCTGGGTCAAATAAGGAAAGTTCACCAAACATTTCGCCCGGGCCAAGGATCGAGAGAAGGTTTTCACGTCCATCGTTACTGGTCGTACCTAATTTGATCTTGCCGTCGACAATGACATAGAGGCGATCGCCCTCCTGACCTGCTTTAAAGAGAACTTGACCCTTACTGAGTTTGACGGCCACCATCGACTCACGAAGTGCATAGGAAGCTTCATCGTCAAGCCCGCTAAAGAGTGGGGCCTGTCGGATGATGGGATCGTCTTCTTTTTGGGTCACGGTGTGAGGATACAACCAGAGCGCCTACGGCTCCAACTGAATTTGAAAGTTGTATCCCTTAGGCTTCTTAGGTGGATGAAGATCTTGCAGAGAAGCGCGCAAAGGCCCGTGCTATCTATCGTATCCTCACCAAGCACTACCCCAACGTCCATTGTGAACTTGATTTCCAAACCCCCTTTCAGCTCTTGGTCGCAACAGTGCTTTCTGCCCAATGCACCGATAAAAGGGTCAACCAAGTTACTCCAATACTCTTTCGCAAATTTGGCACTCCGCGCCAGATGGCTATGGCAAAAGCGCCAGATCTCGAGGAAATTATTTACCCACTTGGTTTTTTTCGGTCAAAGTCGCGGAATATCAAGGCGTTGAGTGAACGGTTAGTCACGGACTACAACTCCGAAGTCCCTGATCAACTTGGAGAGTTAGTAACCCTTCCAGGAGTCGGACGCAAGACGGCAAATGTAGTTTTAGGCCATGCATTTGGAATTCCCGGAATCACCGTTGATACCCACTTCGGCCGCCTAAGTCGCAGGTTTGGCTGGAGCGCCTCCGCAGATCCAGTGAAAGTTGAACATGAGGTTGGTGCCCTGATTAAGCAATCAGAGTGGACCAACCTCTCGCAACGAATGATTTGGCATGGCCGCCGGATCTGTCACTCTCGCAAGCCGGCGTGTGGGGCCTGCCCTCTCGCCGCGCTCTGTCCCTCATTTGGGATTGGTGAGGTCGATAAGATCAAGGCCCTGCGCTTGGTGAAGAGAGAAGAGGACTTTAGGTGAAGAGATTTCTTCTCGCACTCTGTTTCGCAATTGCGCTCCTTAATTTTTCGACAGAAGCAGGAGCTGCAACTGGGAAGGTCGTCTCCTGTTCCACCATCTCTCTCAGTAAATCACTCACCAAAGGAATTAGCCTTCCTTGCCTCGATAGCAAATCTCATGTGATCTATCAGGCGATCCGCGGTCCCGTGGTGGTCAACGTCTTTGGCTCTTGGTGTGAACCTTGCAGACAAGAGATCCCTCATTTCCTCGAACTGCAAGCGCTACGAAAAGTTGCGATTGTTGGCGTTGATGTTGAAGAGGCGAACCTCAAGGCAGGACGCGATTTCGTTATCAAGATGGGCATCACCTGGCCCGTTCTCTTTGACAGCACGAGTGTTACTCGCGGAATCTTTGGGTTAGGAGTTCCGGTTACCTGGTTTATCGATGCACACGGCAAAGTTATGTATAAACAAATTGGAATAATTACTTCCACCGCTGAACTTAAAAGTGAAGTAAGAAAGTATTTAAAGATCAGGCTATGAAAAATTGGGTTGATGGAGTCTTTATAGTCTTGGGCATATTTGCAATTTTCAGCGGGTATCGGGCTGGTCTCTTCTCCACACTCTTTAGTTTTGTTGGATATATCGGTGGTGCATTCTTAGGTTTGCTTCTTGGCTTGCGATACTTTCACGTTAATGGGGTGAGTAAATTTGTACTTCTCTTCCTCGCGGTGACTATTGGTTCTTCAGTGGGAGAAGCAATATTCAAAAAAGTTGGTGAACTTTTTCACCGCAAGATTCTCTTCGGACCATTTCGTTGGCTGGACTCTCTCTTGGGCGCCGCCTTCTCACTCTTGCGAACTCTGATCGTTCTGATGATTCTGGGACATCTGCTTTTGATCACGCCTTGGGGCTGGGCGAGTACCAATATCCCGAAGAGCACTATTTATCACAAGTTAAATGCCGTCGCCCCACCACTCATTGCCGACCTGACGCGACGGGCCAAACTGACGCATTAATCCTCAGATTTTCCACTCTTCAAACCTTCGCCGATCAACTTCATAATATTTGGATCTGCCAGAGTTGTGGAATCTCCTACGGCGCGATCTTCGGCAACATCTCGCAGCAAACGCCGCATAATTTTTCCACTGCGGGTTTTTGGCAACTCCGCGACAACCAAGATCTGCTTGGGACGCGCGATCGCACCGATCTCTTTCGTGACATGAGCCTTCAAATCCTTGATTAGCTCCTCCCCGCCTGCGCTGGGAACCCCGCCACGTAAAATAACAAAGGCGACGATCGCTTGACCGGTCATCGGGTCATTGGCCCCCACGACCGCTGCTTCGGCGACATTTGGGTGAGAGACCAGGGAAGATTCAACTTCTGTGGTTGAAATTCGGTGTCCAGAAATATTCATTACATCATCAACTCGACCGAGCAACCAGATAGCCCCGTCTTCATCAATTTTTGCACCATCCCCGGCAAAATATTTGCCAGGAAAACGCGACCAGTAGGTCTCGTGGTAGCGAGCGGGCTCACCCCACACTCCTCGCAACATAGCTGGCCACGGTTCGGTTAAAACTAAATATCCTCCACCACCATTTTCGACTTCATTGCCCTCGTCATCCACAACCTTTGCGCTGATGCCAGGTAAGGCTGCCATCGCTGAACCAGGTTTCGTTGCCGTGACACCAGGTAGGGGCGAGATCATCACACCACCCGTCTCGGTCTGCCACCACGTATCTACGATCGGACATTTATCTCCACCAATCACCTCGCGATACCACATCCACGCTTCAGGATTAATCGGTTCACCTACCGAACCGAGTAAACGAAGTGAGGTTAAATCGCTATCGGCAGGATATTCATCGCCCCACTTCATCCAAGTACGAATCAGAGTCGGTGCGGTATAGAGAATAGAGACGCGATATTTTTCAATGAGTTGAAATATGCGATGTTTTGTTGGCGAGTCAGGAGTTCCCTCATACATTACCTGCGTAGCCCCGTTGATCATCGGACCATAGACAACGTAGGAGTGCCCGGTGATCCATCCAATGTCGGCGGTACACCAATAAATATCGCTTTCGGGTTTTAGATCAAAGACTGCGCGATGGGTGTAAGCGGTTTGGGTCAGGTACCCACCGGTGGTATGAAAAATTCCTTTGGGCTTTGCCGTCGTCCCCGATGTATACAAAATGAATAGGACCTGTTCTGCATCAAAGCTGGCAGCGGTATGTTCGGCAGATTGGCGATCAACAATCTCATGCCACCAGATATCTCGCCCTGCGCTCCACGGGGTATCTTGGCCGGTCCGCTTCACTACTAATACTTTCTTCACGTTGTGATCACTGCCAGCAAGCGCCTCATCAACAACGGGCTTGAGCGGAAATGGCGAACCCTTACGGTATCCACCGTCAGAGGTGATAACCAGTGTGGCATCCGCATCTAGGATTCGACTCTTGAGCGCTTCAGCGCTAAATCCACCAAAGACCACGGAGTGAGCAGCGCCGATCCGGGCGCAGGCCAACATGGCAACCGCTGCTTCTGGGATCATCGGCATATAAATCGCGACCCGATCCCCAGCGCTGACCCCCAGTTCCAAGAGGGCGTTAGCGGCCTTTTTCACCTCAAGGAGCATCTGGGCATAGGTGATCCTTCGGGTATCCCCTGGTTCACCCTCAAAGAAGAAGGCGACCCGATCCCCCCGTCCCTCTAGGACATGGCGATCTAGACAATTATAAGCGGCATTGAGCTTGCCACCGAGAAACCATTGGGCGTCGGGGGCCTGCCACTCCAGGACGCTCTCCCATTTACGATCCCAGTGCAGGTAGTCAGCCTGCCGCTCCCAAAAGGCGAGGCGATCTAGCTTCGCCTCCTCGTACAAGCTGGCTTGAGCGTTGGCCGCCGCTGCGAAGGCGGCAGATGGGGGAAATGTCCGATTTTCGTGGGAGAGATTCTCCAAAGAACTCATAGCGGTGAGGTTACGCGAGCGTTGGGTCCGCCACAAGATATCCCCACCCTGGGGCCACCCCCAACTCTCTCCGGGCAACCGCCGATTTCTCCCCTTTTCTCCTAATTTTGTCGCTCTAAGGCAGCGCTGTATCTAGGAATCTGGGGCAGCACATAAGAAAGGGGGCACCATGTTTTCAATTTTTAACGGAGTTTTCGGGCTCATCGCCCATCTGCACACACTCGAGGTGACGGGGCGGTGGATTATCAGGGGTGTCCACGCGATGATGCACTCAAATTTTGGCCTCTTAGGGATTGACCGAATATTGAGCCATCTGGGAATTTAATAACCTCCCAGAGGCTCTAGGTTTTCCAATCCACCTCAAAATGTGGTGGGATTAGCCGTAAGCAAGAGCGCAAGGCCCAGTGTTGAGCCAGCGGCGATGACTTACGGCCGTCTTTAACCTCATCGGTTAAAACCTCAATAGGGAGATTACCCAAGATGCCAATCGCAACCCCGGAAATTTATGCACAAATGTTGGACCGCGCGAAGGCGGGTGCCTTTGCATACCCAGCTATTAATGTCTCTTCATCGCAGACGCTAACAGGTGCACTTCGAGGATTTGCTGAAGCGCAGTCAGACGGAATCATCCAGATCTCTTGGGGTGGAGCGGAATACCTTTCTGGTTCAACGGTAAAGCAGATGGTTGATGGCGCAGTTGCGCTCGCCGAGTTTGCTCACATTGTTGCCAAGAACTACAACGTCAACATTGGAATTCATACCGATCATTGCCCCGCAGAGAAGTTAGATGGCTTTATGCGTCCGCTCTTAGCCTTCGGCGCAGATCGTATTAATTCAGGTAAGGCACCACTCTTTAACTCACACATGTGGGATGGATCAGCGGTATCGATGCCAGAGAACATGCGTATCGCCAAGGAACTTCTAGAGGCTTCTAAGGCGGCACGCACCATTCTTGAAATTGAAATTGGCGTTGTCGGCGGTGAGGAAGATGGTGTCGAAGCAAAGCATGACGCAAAGTTGTACTCAACTCCTGAAGATGCGCTCATGACGATTGAAGCTCTCGGTAACGATCCACACGTGCGCTATATGGTCGCAGCAACATTTGGAAATGTCCACGGCGTCTACAAGCCAGGCAACGTTGTACTGCAACCAAAGATTTTACAAACGTTGCAAGATGCGGTTGCCGCAAAGCTCGGCCTTCCCGCTGGCTCCAAGCCAATGGATCTCGTCTTTCATGGTGGTTCGGGTTCACTTCTCTCCGAAATCCGCGAATCACTTGATTACGGTGTCGTGAAGATGAATATAGATACCGATACTCAATATGCATTCACCCGACCAGTTGTCGATCATATCTTTAAGAACTATGACGGCGTCCTCAAGGTCGATGGCGAGGTTGGTAATAAGAAGGCTTACGATCCCCGTGCATGGGGTAAGGCCGGGGAGGCTGGACTTGCCAAGCGCGTTGTCGAAGCATGCGATGATCTGCGTTCAACGGGAACTTCACTCAATAAATAATTCATCTTCCACGCTTTAACTCTCAAGAAAGTTAGGAAAAGATGCCTGCACTAGTACTGCTCGGCGCTCAATGGGGCGATGAAGGTAAGGGCAAAGCGACCGATATCTTGGGAGATCGTGTTGATTATGTAGTCCGATACCAAGGTGGAAATAATGCCGGCCATACCGTGGTTATCGGGGATCAGAAGTATGCGTTGCATCTGCTCCCATCAGGAATCTTGAGTCCCAACGTCGTGCCTGTTATTGGAAATGGCGTAGTGATTGATCCCTCTGTACTTCTTGAAGAGATTCGCGGGCTAAACGAGCGCGGTATTGATACCTCCAAATTAAAGATCAGCACTAATGCGCACCTGATCACTCCTTATCACCGCACCATCGACAAGGTCTCCGAACGTTTCCTTGGCAACTCAAAGATCGGGACAACGGGCCGCGGCATTGGGCCCGCTTACGCCGACAAGATCAACCGCATCGGTATCCGTGTGCAAGATCTCTTTGATCCATCTATCTTGCGCCAGAAGATTGAAGGCGCACTACGTGATAAGAATCAAGTACTCATTAAAGTTTTTAATCGCAAGGGTATCGAGGTGGAAGAAGTCCTCAATGAATATTTAAGTTACGCTGAAATCTTGCGTCCTTACGTGACAGATACGGTTTTATTGCTCGACCAAGCTTTGCAGGCCGGAAAAATCGTATTGCTGGAAGGTTCGCAAGGAACTCTGCTCGATGTAGATCATGGCACCTACCCCTTTGTCACCTCTTCCAACCCAACCGCGGGCGGTGCCTGCACTGGTTCAGGTATAGGTCCCACAAAAATCACTCGAGTAATCGGCATCGTCAAGGCGTACACCACACGCGTCGGATCTGGTCCATTTCCTACTGAACTATTTGATGAAGATGGTGAAAAGTTGCGCACCATCGGTGGAGAAATTGGCGTCACTACGGGCCGTGCCCGTCGTTGTGGTTGGTATGACGCACCAATTGCGCGCTACGCGGTTCGCGTAAATGGGTTAACAGATTTCTTCTTGACCAAACTCGATGTCTTAACCGGTTGGGAGCAGATACCTGTCTGTGTCGCTTACGAGATTGATGGAGTACGCGTTGAAGAGCTCCCATCCTCGCAATCGGATTTTCATCACGCACAACCAATCTATGAATATCTCCCTGGCTGGAAGGAAGATATTTCAAAGGCTCGTACTTTGGCCGACCTTCCGGCAAATGCTCTTGCTTATATTGAATTCCTTGAAAAGATCTCTGGTGCGCCAATCAGCGCCATCGGGGTCGGACCAGGTCGCGATGAGACGATTGTTGTCAGGGATTTCATGTGAAGGTTCTTCTGATTGGATCGGGCGGGCGCGAACACGCTCTCGCACAGGCCCTGCGCCGCGACCCAGAGCTCACAGAACTACACGCCGCCCCAGGCAACCCTGGGATCGCTGACTTTGCCACGCTGCACGATCTAGATATTGAACAGAACGTCCTGGTCCTGGCACTTGCCAAAGAGTTAGCGGTCGATCTCGTCATCATTGGCCCAGAAAAGCCGCTGGTCAATGGGTTGGCAGATGAACTGCGCAAGGCTGGAATTGCCGTCTTTGGTCCCAGCGCAATCGCCGCGAAGCTCGAGGGTTCAAAGGATTTTGCTAAACAGGTGATGCACGATGCCGGTGTTCCAACCGCCCGTAGCTTCACCTGCAGTACGGAGGTACTTATTGAAGCCGCGCTCGATGCCTTCGGGGCTCCCTATGTCGTCAAACATGATGGGTTAGCCGCGGGCAAAGGGGTCATTGTTACCAGCGACCGCCAACTAGCCCGTGATCATGCCTACCTCTCTACGCGAGTGGTCATCGAGGAGTTTCTCGATGGTCCCGAGATCTCTCTCTTTGGGATTTCAGATGGCACCACGATCGTGGCGATGGCTCCAGTTCAGGATTTCAAGCGGGTATTCGACGCTGACCTGGGACCAAATACCGGGGGGATGGGCGCCTACTCCCCACTTCCTTGGGCCCCGGCAGATATCGTGGAGCAGGCCCTGCTCCAAGTTTTAAAGCCCACCGTCGCCGAGATGAAGGCGCGCGGTACCCCATTTATTGGACTGCTTTACGCCGGGTTGGCGCTGACTTCCGAGGGGCTCAAAGTTATTGAATTTAACGCTCGATTTGGTGACCCCGAAACCCAAGCGTTACTGCCCCGTCTGCAAACCCCGCTCGCCACCCTGCTCTATCAAGCCGCTACCGGCGCGCTGCACGAGGCCCCCGCCCTGGAGTGGTCACCCGAGGCAGTGGTCACCATTGTGCTGGCGGCGCAGGGATATCCATCGACCCCCCAGATCGGGGATCCCATCACCGGAGTGGATTCAGTGGAAGGCGCCTTTGTGCATCAGGCCGGTACCACCCTCAAAGATGGCGTCTTGCACTCTGCTGGCGGTCGTGTTCTTTCCGTAACCGCAATAGGCCCGAACCTAGCGGTCGCGCGGTCGAAGGCATATGAAGGGATCTCCCAGATCACCTTGCGCGGTTCGCATTACCGCAGCGATATCGCCCTTGCGGCATCGACTCAGAATAAAACTACTGAAGTGACTGAAGTGGAGGAGAATTAAGCCATGAGCCTCCTAGCTGATCGTTATGCATCGGCGGCGATGCGCGGTATCTGGTCGGCAGAATCCAAGATCATTCAAGAGCGCAACTTATGGGTCGCGGTGATGCGCGCTCAGTCAAAGTTGGGCCACCCAATACCCGGTGAGGTGATCGCTGATTACGAAAAGTTATTGACCCACGTTGATCTGACTTCTATCGACGCTCGCGAAAAATTAACACGCCATGATGTAAAAGCTCGGATTGAAGAGTTCAATGCACTCGCTGGTCACGAGGCGATCCATGCAGGAATGACCTCGCGAGATCTCACTGAAAATGTGGAAGCGATGCAGGTTCGCGATGGGTTACTACATATCCAAGATCGGGTCATTGCGGTACTTGCCATGCTCGCTGAGCGCGCTGCCCAATATATCGATCAACCCATCACTGGGCGCTCGCATAACGTTGCCGCCCAGGTAACTACGCTCGGTAAACGCTTTGCTAGCGCTGCCGAAGAACTTCTCTTTGCCTACGAGCGCCTCGAAAATTTGATCGAGCGCTACCCCATTCGTGGCATCAAGGGACCAGTTGGCACCGCACAGGATTCGATTGATTTATTGGGCAGCGCAGAGGCGCATCAAAAGTTAGAAGGAGAGATTGCAGCCCACCTAGGGTTTAAACGCGTGCTCGATTCAACAGGTCAGATCTATCCACGCTCATTTGATTTCGACGTAATCACAACGCTTGTACAACTTGCAGCAGCCCCCTCTTCATTTGCTACATCAATTCGTTTAATGGCTGGCGCTGAACTGGTTACCGAAGGATTTAAAGCGGGACAGGTCGGATCCAGCGCGATGCCACACAAGATGAATACCAGATCGTGCGAGCGCGTCAATGGTTTAGCCGTTATTTTGCGGGGCTACGCCTCGATGGTCGGGGAGTTAAGCGGGGATCAATGGAATGAGGGGGATGTTTCGTGCAGCGTTGTGCGCCGAATCGCACTCCCAGATGCTTTTTACGCGATAGATGGCCTTCTTGAAACCTTTATGACCGTTCTTTCAGAGTTTGGCGCCTTCCCTGAAGTTATCAACGCCGAGTTAATCCGTTACCTACCTTTCTTGGCAACAACAAAGATCTTGGTTGCAGCGGTTAAAGCTGGCGTAGGTCGAGAGCTGGCCCACGAGGTTATTAAAGAGCATGCGGTCGCTGCAGCACTTGGGATACGTCAAGGTAAGCCCAACAATATGATCGATGCGCTCGCCGCCGATCCACGGATTCCACTTGATAAGTCGGCTCTCCTGGCTCTGTTATCAACCCCTCTGGAATTCACCGGGGATGCTCAGGCTCAAACAACTCGAGTGATCAATCGCATCGCAGCGATTACAGCAATGCGCCAACAAGCCGCGCAATATCGCCCCTCTAGTATTCGTTGAGTACCGTGATCGATGGTTGGGAGCATCTGCGCAGCGGCAAAGTCCGAGAGCTCTATACCAACAAGGATGGTCAACTTTTAATCGTTGCTAGCGATCGCATATCGGCCTTTGATTACATCTTGCCCACCCCGATCCCAGGTAAGGGCAAACTACTGACACAACTCTCACTCTTCTGGTTCGAAATGTTTAACGATCTGGTTCCAAACCATTTGATCAGCACGGATGTTCCAGCTAGCGTGAAGGATCGCGCGGTTATCGTTAAACCCTTGGATATGTTCCCCATCGAATGCGTCGCCCGCGGATACCTCACGGGCTCTGGATGGAATGAGTATCAAAAGAGTCAATCGGTTACCAGTATCCCTCTTCCCGCAGGGCTGCTCGATGGTTCGAAGTTACCTGAAAGTATCTTCACCCCGGCGACCAAGGCTGAAATGGGGGATCATGACGAAAATATCTCATTTGAACGGGCGAGTGAAATTATTGGCAGGCAAAATGCGACAACTCTGCGTGATTTAACCCTGCAGCTCTATGCGCGCGCACAGGCCTATGCCGCTACCCGTGGAATTATCCTCGCCGATACCAAATTTGAGTTCGGTCGCGACTCCACAGGTAGGATCTGCCTGGGCGACGAGGCCCTAACCCCAGACTCTTCCCGTTTTTGGTCGGCCGACTCTTGGAAGCCGGGCGGCGCGCAGCCCTCTTTCGATAAGCAATATGTGCGTGATTGGCTACTCGCCTCGGGTTGGGATCGCCAGAGCCCACCGCCAGAGCTACCGCCCGAAGTTGTTGCAAAGACCCGTGAGCGTTACGAATCCGCTTTCACCTTACTGACCGGAAGGAATATCTAATGGCCACCATTATCGTGGAAGTGATGTTGAAGCCCGAGATCCTTGACCCCCAGGGCCAGGCGGTCGCTGCGGCGCTACCCCGCTTGGGTTTTACCTTTGCAAAGGCGGTCCGCCAAGGAAAGCGTTTTGAGATTGAAATTGAGGGCCCGCCTAGTGCAGAGCAACTAGCCGATATCGAGAAAGCCGCTGAAACCCTGCTTTCCAACCCTGTTATTGAAACCTTTCTCGTAAAGGTCGAAGGCTGATGCGGATTGGGGTTGTCACCTTTCCGGGTTCACTCGATGACTCATCCGCGCTACGCGCGATTCGCTTAGCGGGTGGGACCCCAGTTCCTCTCTTCCACGCTAGCGATGATCTGAAGGAGGTCGAAGCGGTAGTCCTGCCAGGCGGATTTTCCTATGGTGATTACCTCCGTTGCGGCGCTATCTCTCGGTTCGCTCCCATCATGTCATCTATCATCGTAGCGGCAGAACATGGCTTTCCGGTTCTGGGGATTTGTAATGGATTTCAAATTCTCTGTGAATCACATCTGCTCCCCGGCGCGCTCACTCGCAACGAAGGACTGCACTTTGTGTGCACCGATCAACCGCTGATCATTGAAAATGTAACAACCCCGTGGACCTCTGGGTACACCCAAGGTGATCGCCTGGTGATTCCCATTAAAAATGGCGAGGGTTCCTTCCAAGCTAGCGATCAAACGCTAGCGCAACTGGAATCGGAAGGTCGCGTCGTTCTGCGTTACGCCGGTACCAACCCCAATGGATCTAAAAATGATATTGCCGGCATTTCTAATGCACGTGGAAATGTTGTCGGCGTCATGCCGCATCCAGAGCAAGCTATCGAATCCTTAACTGGCCCTAGCGTTGATGGTCTGACCTTCTTCACCTCTATTTTGCATAGCTTGGTGGGTCGTTGATGTCACTCGATACCGTTTCTATTGCCGCAGCCCAGCCCGATGTCGAACAACCTTGGCGCGAGCTCGGTCTCAAAGAGGATGAGTATGCTCGCATCAAAGAGATTTTAGGCAGGCGGCCAACATCTTCTGAACTCGCGATGTACTCGGTCATGTGGTCTGAACATTGTTCGTACAAATCTTCGAAGGTTCATCTTAAGCAATTCGGCGAGAAGGCCCCGCACTCTGATGCATTGCTGGTTGGAATCGGTGAAAATGCTGGAGTTGTAGATATCGGTCAGGGATACGCCGTGACCTTTAAGATTGAATCACATAACCATCCTTCATTTATCGAGCCTTATCAAGGCGCTGCAACCGGCGTTGGTGGGATTGTGCGCGATATTTTGACGATGGGCGCTCGTCCTATCGCCGTGATGGATCCACTCCGCTTTGGACCAGCAGATGCCCCCGATACCAGGCGTGTCCTACCGGGAATCGTCGCCGGCGTTGGTGGATATGGCAACTGTTTGGGGTTGCCAAATATCGGTGGTGAGGTGGTCTTTGATGCCACCTACGCTGGCAACCCCCTAGTTAACGCGCTCTGTGTTGGCGTCATGCGCCACGAAGATATCAAGTTGGCAACGGCGCACGGTACCGGCAACTTAGTAGTTCTCTTCGGTGCTAAAACAGGTGGTGATGGAATTGGTGGAGTATCAGTACTCGCCTCTGAAACATTTGCCTCGGGTAAGGCCGCCAAACGTCCCGCCGTGCAAGTTGGTGATCCCTTCGCCGAAAAAGTTTTGATTGAATGCTCTCTGGAAATCTTTGCCGCAGATTTAGTGATCGGTATTCAAGATTTAGGTGGCGCGGGACTTTCTTGTGCAACGAGTGAACTCGCTTCCGCAGGTTCTGGTGGAATGTCGATCCAGCTGGAAAAAGTTCCACTGCGCGATCCTTCACTCTCTCCTGAAGAGATCTTGATGTCAGAATCACAAGAGCGTATGTGTGCCATTATCGAACCAGCAAAGCTGGCTCACTTCATGAAGATTTGCAAGAAGTGGGATGTCACCGCCACCGTTATCGGTCAGGTAACCGAAGGCAAGCACCTCGAAATTACTTTTAACGGTCAACTCATCGTTGACGTGCCACCTCGCACCGTTGCCCATGATGGTCCGGTTTATAACCGCCCCATAGCAAAGCCCGCATACTTGGATTCATTGCAACCAACTGCGCTACCAACTGTGGATTCGGCTGCCGATATTAAGCGCGAACTCTTGGCGCTGATTTCATCCCCCAATATCGCCGATAAATCCTGGGTGACCGATCAATATGATCGCTATGTGCAGGGCAACTCCGTGCTATCGCAACCGGAAGACTCTGGAATGATCCGGATCGATGAAAGCACCCACCTAGGTGTTGCAATTTCTACCGATGCCAATGCACGTTGGTCCTATCTCGATCCTTATAACGGTGCAAAGTTGGCGCTCCTGGAATCCTGTCGCAATATTGCAACGACCGGCGCCAAACCGTTGGCGGTGACCAACTGTTTGAACTTTGGCTCCCCGGAAGATCCCGGTGTTATGTGGCAATTTGCCGAAACTGTGCGCGGCCTGGCCGATATCTGCCTAGAGATGGGTCTTCCGGTTACCGGCGGCAATGTCTCCTTCTACAACCAGACCGGCAGCGTTGCGATTCTGCCCACCCCAGTCATCGGGGTCCTGGGCGTCATTCAAGATGTCCGAACCCGTACGCGAATGGGCTTCCCTTCCGATGGACTAGAAATCTTTCAGCTCGGAAATACCACCCCGAACTTCAGTGGATCGGAGTGGGCCCACCTACACGGTCAGTTGGGTGATCTGGCCCCGACCCCAGATATCGTCAGCGAAATGCGGCTAATTAGCCTGCTCCTTGAGGGGCAGCCTCTCTTTGAATCAGCCCATGATCTAAGCGATGGCGGGCTTGCCGCCGCGCTTACTGAGGCGACTTTGCGATACAAGATCGGCGCCGACATCACCCTTTCCGGCAGCGTTGCAACTGCTCTCTTCGCAGAAACTCCCGGTCGCGTCCTTATCGCCGTGAGGCCAGGTAACCGCGCGGCCTTGACCGCCTTGGCTGCCCAGTATGAAATCCCGCTCCACCACCTTGGAACCACTGGGGGGCAAGCCCTAGTGATCAACGGCGGCAGCATCCCACTGGCGGAGTTAAGCCAAGCCCACACCGAAACCCTTCCCAGGCTCTTCGGGTAGGCGGCCATGACGCGCGATCCCAACACCCTGCTGCGGGTCAAAGCCCTGCTCGATCAGATCAGCACGTTAGCGCCGGGTCACGCGGTCGAACTACGAATCCCTCCCTATGCCGCTATCCAATGTTGTGAAGGACCGAAGCACACGCGCGGAACGCCTCCCAATGTCGTTGAAATGGGCGCGGAAGAATTTTTCGCACTGCTTACCGGAACTCTGGAGTGGTCAGATGGAATCAACGATGGCCGGATCACCGCTAGCGGGGAACGCTCTGACTTATCGCGATTGTTTGAACAGGCTGCGCAGACAATTAGGATTGCAGAGTGACCCGGCGCCCAGATGGAAAACTCACCTTCGAAACATACGACGCTGAAAAAGGTCCACAAGATGAATGTGGCGTCTTTGGGGTATGGGCTCCTGAAGAAGAGGTCGCAAAGCTAACTTTTTATGGTCTCTATGCCTTGCAACATCGCGGCCAAGAGTCTGCAGGTATCGCTACTTCCGATGGTAACCGCATCGTTGTCTATAAAGATATGGGACTTGTCTCTCAAGTATTTACTGAAAATGATCTAGCGACACTGACCGGCAAACTCGCCATTGGTCACTGTCGCTACTCAACAACTGGATCTTCTACTTGGGCTAATGCGCAACCAACGTTACGTTCAACCAGCCATGGAACTTTGGCGCTGGCACATAATGGAAATTTGACCAACACCGGTGATTTGGCAGAAGCGCTCGCCAAGATCGCGCCGAAGAATGATCATGGCATGCATGCCACAACAGATACCGAAATCATGACCGCGTTGATTGCGGCACAAGAAGGAAAGAACTTCGAGAGTTCGGCGCTGGCGGTACTGCCGCTACTCAAAGGTGCTTTCTCTTTAGTCTTTATGGATGAAAATACTCTCTACGCCGCCCGAGATCGCAATGGGGTACGTCCACTCGTTATCGGAAAGCTAGATCATGGTTGGGTAGTCGCTTCAGAATCTGCCGCTCTGGATATCGTTGGGGCCGCTTTTGTTCGCGAAGTTGAGTGCGGGGAATTTATTGCGATTGACGAGAATGGTCTGCGTTCTACCCGCTGGGCAGAACCTGAACCCAAGGGTTGCATCTTTGAATATGTCTATCTCGCCCGCCCTGATACCTCGATAGCTGGCCGCAATGTTCACACAACACGGGTGGCGCTCGGCGTGCAGTTGGCGAAGGAACACCCTGTTTCCGCTGACTTGGTCATACCGGTTCCAGAATCCGGCACTCCCGCTGCCGTCGGTTACGCCCGCGAATCGGGTATTCCCTATGGCGCCGGCCTCGTTAAAAATTCTTATGTCGGACGCACATTTATCCAACCGAGCCAGACCATCCGCCAACTCGGTATTCGCCTGAAACTCAATCCATTACGCGATGTCATTGAAGGTAAGCGCATCGTGGTGGTCGATGATTCGATCGTTCGCGGAAATACCCAACGGGCGCTAGTCCGGATGTTGCGCGAGGCGGGAGCACTAGAAATTCACGTCCGCATCTCTTCGCCACCCGTGAAGTGGCCCTGCTATTACGGAATCGACTTTGCTTCGCGCGCTGAACTAATTGCTGCAGGGCTCGAGATCGAAGAGATTCGTCGTTCTATCGGAGCAGACTCACTGGGTTATGTATCCATGGAGGGGATGATCGCCGCCACCACAATTGCAGAATCTAAATTATGCAGTGCCTGCTTCACTGGTATCTACCCGATCGATATTCCTGCCGACCTATCAGCTGGTAAGAACCTGCTAGAGATAGTAAATCGCTACGAATGACTTCTTATGAAGCCGCAGGGGTAGATATTGTTGCCGGGGAGCACGCCGTTGAATTAATGAAATCGCATCTTGCAAAGGCGCGTCGACCCGAAGTTATAGGCGATATTGGTGGCTTTGCAGGGCTCTTTGATATTTCAGCGCTCAAGAAATTTAACCGCCCATTGCTCGCCACTTCAACCGACGGAGTGGGAACCAAGACCGAGATCGCGCGTCTGCTCGGAAAGTACGACACCATCGGTGAAGATTTAGTTGCGATGGTTGTTGATGATTTAGTTGTCTGTGGGGCAGAACCACTCTTTATGACTGATTACATCGCTGTTGGTAAAGTCTTTCCAGAACGTATCGCAGAGATTGTCAGGGGAATTGCGGTTGGCTGCCAGAAGGCGGGTACCGCACTTGTTGGCGGTGAAACAGCTGAACACCCGGGCTTACTTGCGGAAGATGAATTTGATATTGCGGGCGCAGCTACAGGTGCAGTTGATTTCGAAAATTTACTCGGAGAACATTTAGTGCGAGAGGGTGATGTAATAATTGCGATGCCGGCCTCTGGTCTGCACGCCAATGGCTTCTCTCTGGTGCGCCACATCCTAAAGACCCGCAAAGTCATCCTGGAGCAATACTTAACCGACTTTGGAAAGACACTTGGGGAAGTCCTCCTCACCCCGACTGAGATCTATTCCCTTGATTGCCTGGCCCTACATAAGGGGCTGAAAGAGAATCTGCACGCATACGCCCACATCACTGGTGGCGGGCTGGCCGCCAATACCGCCCGAGTCCTGCCACGGACCCTAATGGCGACCTTCGACCGAAGTACCTGGTCCCTACCCCTAGAAATGAGTTACCTGGCGCTCCATGGGGAGCTTTCCCAGTCCGATATGGAGAAGACCTGGAACTGTGGCATCGGAATGGTGGCGATCCTGGACCCCTTAGCAGCCGATTTAGCCCTGCGCAGCCTCGCCGCCCGCGGCATGAAGAGCTGGGTTTGTGGGAAAATTGAGCGTAGAACCGCTGAGGCGGCGGCTGCGTTGGTGGGGAACTACCAAGCGCGATAACCTTTGCTCCTGACGAAATCAAAATTATAAGCTTGATACATAGAAGAAGGAGGTCTCGCTATGGGGCGTGGCCGACAGAAAGCAAAAGCGACCAGAGTCGCACGCGATCTTAAATATTCCGGTCCAGATATGGATCTAGATCGTTTGGCGAAAGAGCTCCACGGTGAACCGCCGGCTACTACGGCTGCCACCGAAGAGAACGATGAAGATCCATATGCAGATGACAACTACGCCAAGCGCGCGTAATTAGACCATCCACATTTTGACGTAATGCGTCCAACTCCTTACGTTGCATCCCTACGGGTGTATGAACCGATAGACGCCTTTGAACCAACGGAACAACTGCGTTGGCAATCAATCGCGATTACTGCATCCACCGGTTACGACGAACAGATGCGCGCGTTGCGTCGCTTGATCTCTGCCGAACCACCCGCGCTCACCGCAGATGGCGCACATATTTTGGAATTGGAAGGAAAGCGCTACGTCGCCCCTTGGTCGACTGCAGTCCGTTCGTGGGCGGCGCTGGCAAACTTTAAAGATTCGATGCCGGTCAATGTAGCCCGCTTCTTCGTTCCACCTAATGTAGAAGAAGCGATTCTCATCAACTCTGAAACCGGAGAAGATAAGGTCCCGCATATATTTACCGAAACGTGGATCATCCCACCGCGCTGGTTCTCACTCTTTCAACCCGATGAACGTATCCGCGGACATAACGAAGATGGCGCCTTCACCTTTTTGCGTACCTCAATTTCAAACGCCAAGAAGCGTTGCATGTTTACCCATCAAAGCGTGGTTGGCTCCTTTGGTGAAGGACCCATCGAACAAGAGATCGCCGACTTGCTGGAATGGCTCAGTATGTTCCACCCCGAATCGCTAGTGGAACTTGATTACGGAGGCCTCGCCAATTACTTAGAGCAGAGCCTGAAGGAAGATGGTTTTGAGGGGTTAGAAGCCGACACCTCTGTTGAAGATATACATCTCTCCCTGAACGGGCTTTCGACCGGAGATGGCGCGGCAGCCGGCCTGGGATATGAACGCTTGGTCTCGCGGTGGCGCAAGGTGTCCGCCCTAGAGCAGGCCAGTTAGGCCCAATAAAAAAAGTTCGCTACCCCCTTGTAATAACGGTCAGATAACGGGAATACTGCACCCATATCGGTGCGAAATGGACATTTCGCCAATTCACCAACGGGGGCGACGATGAGCGAACAAGAGACTTTGCTGACACCATCGGAGGTTGCCGCTTTATTTAGAGTCGATCCCAAGACCGTCACGCGCTGGGCCAAGGCCGGCAAACTCACGAGCATCCGCACCCTAGGCGGTCATCGCCGTTACAAAGAGTCAGAAGTTACGGCGCTGCTAAAAGCAGTTCCCGACAACCCTGCCACCCTATAGCCCCGCACCAGTCACGATGAAACCTTTGCAACTTCGGAGTATGTAATGGCCCAATGCGAACATGAATTTGCTCTCGATAAAGCCACCCACCAAGTTAAGTGTGTGAAGTGTGGTGATTTCGATGATGAGATGCAGTTACCTAATCTCGCATTGGAGCAAGCCGAAGAGTTGGATGATTTTTATAAAACTCAGGAAACCTTCGAATAGGTAGAACCTCCGAAAGTTGGGGTACAAAACCTCCGAAAGTTGGGGTACAAAACCTCCGAAAGTTGGGGTATACTTTCTCACCAGCGAGATTAAATCAACCCAAAACAAGCGTAAAAGGTGAGAACTATGGCCTACAAAGGACGCATCGTAGATGCTCAACTCGCAGCGCTACTCCAAGTAGTTGGCTTCGTAGTAATAGAAGGGCCAAAAGCGGTTGGCAAAACAGAGACAGCAAAGCAGATCGCCAAAAAAGTGGTCCGCTTTGACATCGAGCCCGAGTCTAGGGAATTAGCCAAAGTAGCCCCAAATTTGCTTCTCGAAGGTGAAGTGCCGGTACTCCTTGATGAGTGGCAAACGGTGCCCGAACTGTGGTCAAGAATCAAGGTTGAAGTGGATACTCGTCAACTGCCAGGCCAGTTCATACTCACGGGATCCTCTATCCCAGCCGATGATTTAACTAGAGATACGGGGGCAGGTCGGTTGGCTCGTCTCAAGATGCGCCCCATGACGTTACTCGAAACTGGAAAGAGCTCGGGTGGAGTTTCACTCGCCGCGTTATTTGCCGGTGCGCAACCCAATTCATCCGATCCCAGATTATCCATTCAAGATATTGTAAATCTCATTTGCTCCGGTGGTTGGCCGGCGTATCAAGCACTGAGCGTTGATTCTGCAAGAACCGCTATGAAGTCCTATATCTCTGAGATAGCAGGGATAGATGTTCAGCGAGTAAGTGGAATCCAATACAACAAGGCAAATGTTTTAAAAGTGCTTAAATCTTTGGCTCGAAACGTTGGAACAAAAGTTAGCGATTCGGCAATTGCTAAAGACACGGGCACGCGAGGAAATCCAATCGACCGAAAGATTGCAGCTGGGTATCTTGAGTCATTGGAACGAGTAATGGTTACGGAAAATAACCCACCGTGGACACCTCAACTCAGATCTCGAGACCGTGTTAATGCCAGTTCCACTCGCTACTTTATCGACCCCGCACTTGCTGCAGCCGCACTCGGTGCTTCTCCGACCACGCTTCTCGGTGGTCAAATTAAGTATTTGGGGTTCCTTTTTGAAAACCTAGCTATCCGTGATCTCCGCGTTTATATGCAATCTCTCGGCGGAACTGTCGCGCAGTATCGGGATGAGTCAGGGGTTGAAGTTGACGCGATATTAAAGTTGAACGATAACTCTTGGGCAGCGGTTGAGGTAAAACTTGGAAGCAATCAAGTAGAGCAAGCTGCAAGTGACCTGCTCAAATTCAGAGAAAAGGTTGATACCAAGGCGTGCGGAGAACCCGCCTTTCTGGCAGTGTTAACGGCAACGGGTCCTTGTTACATCCGTGCAGACGGGGTCTTAGTTATTTCACTTGGCTCACTGTGCCCATAGGGCCACCAGGGTGTGAGCTAACGTCGCTAGGGAATGCGGAACCTAGGCGCCTGCGATAAAGTCCCGCTCAAATTACAACTGAAAGCGGGAAATCATGGGAACTTGTTCTTGCGGTTACAGCACAGATCCAGAGAAGAACTGCAACGGAACACATAGAATTGTCCAAGCAGTCAAGGCAGATATTGCCGAGAAACTAGAGGCCAATGGCTTTCCACATGCATCTGAATATGTGAGGAACAACTAAGTAACCTTCGCGCCGCTTCAACTCGTCGGAGGCGGCCCTACCGGAGCGCGCTCGATTCCTTGTTCGGTTTTTAGGGTTGGCGCTCGGAGTTGATCCGCCCAAGATAGGGCAGATGCCCGCCCTTGCCAGCGACGGGGCTGAGAGTGCTTTTGGACCAGGTTCTTATAAGGAATACCCTTTTTGATTTTATGAAGATGCTATGTATAATCTTCATAGGAGGTAAAAATGTCCAGTTTTAGTGGAATGACCTATCAGGCATCTGATTTATCCCGCAATTACAGGTCTGTCCTGAACAGCGCCCGACAAGAAGACACCCTTATTCGCGATACCGATGGTGCAACCCTAATCCTTCTTTCTTTGGATCGTGCGCTACGGGATCGAACAATGGCGGGCTTACTCTCAGACTTCACTCGTCTTCTCCGTGCCCAGTCACGCTCTGATGAAGGCGGAATTGTAAATTCGGGAAGATTCTCTTTCGCATCCCTCCTTTCTCCTGACATGCGTATGGAATTAGTAGACGAGCTTTACAGCGCCCTACAGATAGCCCAGAGTGGTGGAGCGTTAGATTCTGTTCACGACATCATTGAGGATTGGATTGTTACTGCTCAGGTCTGGTCAAATGACGAACTTCGCGAGGAGATCCTTGCGGTTGATGAGGAACTACCAGCTGACGTATTGAACTGAGTCAATGAGATGGTCTTACGCAAACCAAGTCAAGAGCGATGGTCAATTAGATTTGCATCCGCAAGAGCCAAGAGAGAGTGGGACTCTGCAACGACCATCGAACCAGAAATTATGGGTGATGAAAAAGAGCGGCTGCACGTGAGGCCAATGGATCGAGGAGACAACCCTCGGCGCACTCACCCGCTAAAAGGATCACGAGCCAAAGTGACGATACAAGACGAGAGACTTCCAGTTTGGCAAAGAGAGCCAACTAGCGCAGGAAGAATTTGGTACGCACCGGACAAGAAGACGCATACGGTCTGGATTACGAAAGTATCTCTTTCGCATCCAAAGGAAAACGAACATCCCTAAAAGCCAAACTGGATCGATTCAAGGGGGATTTAGAGTGGCTCGGGCCGGGATCGAACCGGCGACCTCACGATTTTCAGTCGCACGCTCGTACCAACTGAGCTACCGAGCCAATATTTCGTTTCGAGAAAAGAAATAAAGGTACCTAGCGACCCAGACGGGACTTGAACCCGCGACCTCCGCCGTGACAGGGCGGCGCGCTAACCAACTGCGCTACTGGGCCAAACTTATTTTCATAAGTTAGCTTTACTCACTTCTATCTCACCCAACCGTTCCCAGTTGGCGAGAGTGCCCCCAACGGGGTTCGAACCCGTGTTACCGCCGTGAAAGGGCGATGTCCTAGGCCTCTAGACGATGGGGACTAGAAGCGAAGCCTAAGGGTATCGGAGAGAAGGCAGCTATCAAAACCAGCAAGCTAAGCAGAAACCCCCTAGAAGCAGCGTTGCAATCGCCTCTAAGGGGTTAGGTGCAAACTATTACTTAAGAGCCCATTGTGTTGTCACGGAGACTGTCACGGCTTGCTGTCCTAGGTCAATGTGGGCAGAAGCTGCAGGGCTAGCAGTCCGTGCCATATCTGCGAATCCAAGTGGCTGTGGCATGGTGTTCTGAATCGACTCGTCGATCGTAAGGACCTTGCCTAAGGTTGCCCCAGTGAGTGTCGCATAACTTTGGGCCTTTGCTTTTGCAATCGAGATAGCTTGGGCGCGAGCCACACCTTCAGCTGCGCTTTCATCAAAGACATATGGGTTCACGCCACCAACCTGAAGGGAATTGCCAACTGCGTTTTGCGCCGCACTAACAATCGCCCCCGAGTTAGCCGCATTGCGAATGACAACGGTGAACTGTTGTGAAGCCTGGTATCCCGAAACCTTTGAACCCCCATTGGACGAATATGTGTAGTTGGGAGTTACAGTCAAAGTCTGGGTTTGAATGTATTTGGCCTCAACGCCAGCTGATGTCACGGTTTGGCGGAAGGTCTGCGCCGACTTACTGGTGGCTGCCAGGGCAGCGGAACTAGATGACTGTGTTGTTGTCACCGTTGCGTTAAATCGGACCGCGTCAGGGACCACATTGGTTGTCCCGACCCCAGTAACGCTGACCAACCTAGGCGTCGATGCTGGGCGTTGATCAATAGCAATTACCAGCACCGAAAGGGTCAGGATTGCAAAGAATATTCCACGAAGAATTTTCATATCTAATCGTCCCACCCCCACCTGACTTTTCCCCCCGAATTAGATGGGAGAATGCTGTTATGACGTTCTTATCGATCTGCACTGCAGAGACCATAAAAAGCGCTGCTAAAGTCCTTAAAAACGGAGACCTTGTCGCATTCCCTACCGAAACCGTTTACGGATTAGGAGCCGATGCAACCAATCCTGATGCCATCGCCCGTATATACCAAGTAAAGGGTCGCCCTTCTGATCACCCATTAATAGTGCATATCGCCTCACTAGATGCCATAGAACAGTGGACGAAAGATATTCCCGAATTTGCAATCACCCTGGCCCGCGATTTCTGGCCCGGACCGATGACCTTGGTACTAAAGCGTTCAGTGCTCGCCAAAGATTTCATCACCGGTGGACAAGAGACGGTTGGGCTGAGAGTCCCCGCCCACCCCATTGCGCTCGCGCTCATCAAGGAATTTGAATCCATGGGCGGCAAAGGTATCGCCGCCCCCAGTGCCAATCGTTTTGGTGCAGTGTCGCCAACAACCGCCCAAGCTGTTGAAGAAGAGCTGCAAACACATTTAAAAGAATCAGATTTAATCCTCGACGGTGGCCAATGCCTGGTCGGAGTTGAATCCACCATCATCGATTGCACCGGCCCCACCCCAACAATCTTGCGCCTTGGGGCAATCACCCCACTGATGATTGAAGAGAGCACCGGGTTAGTAGCCCTTGAAGCAAACCCTTCCCAAATCAGGGTGTCTGGTTCCCTAGATTCACACTATTCCCCTAAAGCCAAAGTAATCCTGGATGTTGTGGCAGTAGCTGGCGATGGTCTGATCGCACCAGACCAGATCCCCACACCAAACGGGGTAGTTCGGTTGGCTCCGCCAAGTTCAATAGAAGAGTATGCCCGCGATTTATACAGAGCCTTGTGGACTGCAGATCAGAAGGGGCTCGAAGTTGTTGTGGTCCTACAACCTGGTGGGGATGGTTTAGCCGCGGCGATAAGGGATCGTTTACAGAGATCGGCGACAAAATAGGCAATTAAAACCATTCAAACAGCTGAGATTGGTTGAGTAACTCGCTGACAGGTGATCTTTACCCACAACAAGTGTGCAACACAGGGGCTCCTAGTTCATTTGGTAAAGCTGGTGATTTCCAATCCACGAATCCCCGGTTAGAACCAGATATGCACACTTTTGGGAGGATTTTGTGAAAATTAAGTCTTGGCTCGCTTTTTTTAAGGCGTTTCCCTTCATTTGTCTTCCCCAAGAGAAATTCAGATAAATTACGGTCATGACTATCGCAGGAAAGTTACGAAAACAGAAATTGATTTCCAGTTTGATCGTCATTTTTATCGCCTCTTTATTTTTCTTTAATCTACCTCGGGCTAGTATGAATCCGGGGAGACAGCTTGAAT
>ENA-OFCD01000440-OFCD01000440.1-metagenomes-genome-assembly--contig:-NODE-440-length-26621-cov-4.031695_pt1 | contig 26621 bp, 25 predicted proteins | sample MGYA00153392_OFCD01 | MGnify analysis MGYA00153392
AGCCGACTGGAATGAAATTTTTTGGCATCTGCTACACCAATGGTGAATCCCGAGTCGAAGCCCGGTTTTCAGGAGAGCCTGGGCGTGGTGTTCGCCGAACCGTCTTACACGAAGCTTTGCGGCAGAGGGCTAGCGAACTAAAGATTAAATTTGTAGAGGGTCGGGTAGAAGATATAACTCAGGATGGCTTGTGTATCCAAGCCGGCGGAATCAAGAGTAAGTATTTAATTGGCGCGGATGGGCTGCATTCCACCGTGAGGAACCGTCTTGGCCTAGAGAGCTCTTTAACTGGCAAAAAATCCCATCGGTATGGAATTCGCCAACACTACGACCTTGCCCCATGGTCTGATCTAGTCGAGGTCTATTGGCTTGCGGGCGCAGAGGTCTACATAACTCCGGTAGACCACAGAACCGTTGGCGTGGCCATCCTTGGTAACTCTGGGCTTAATTTTGAGGAAGTTATTTCTCAGGCACCTTCACTGCTCGAAAAGTTATCGACGGCACCGCCCACAAGCAAACTTCGCGGCGCGGGTCCACTTCGCCAGCGCGTTTCAAAAAGGGTTTCTGGCCGTGCTCTCTTGGTTGGAGATGCAGGTGGATATGTCGATGCGCTTACGGGCGAAGGTTTACAGGTTGGCTTCGCAGAAGCGGAGGCAGCGGTTCAAGCAGTGTTGGGTGAGGACCCAGAGTCGTATGAAGCTGAGTGGAAGAAGATCACTCGCTCGTATCGTCTCCGGTCTGGAGGGTTACTTTGGGCTTCCTCTAGTCGAATTATTCGACCGTTGATCGTTCCAGCAGCGAAAAGATTGCCTATTGTTTTTCATAGGATTGTTAATAGTTTAGGATAATTTTTAACTCGAAATCGGCAGAGAAAAATCCGGAGGGACCTCCATACTTGGCGGACTGGAGGTCCCTCCGGAAATTTGTTGTGTTATTTACTTATTTCTGACTGGTGCGACTGGCTTTGTTGGATCAACAGGCTTTACTGGTGCGACTGGCTTGACTAGAGCGGCTGGTTGTACTGGCCGAACTGGCTCGGCTCCTACTGTTACTACTGCGCTCTTGTAAGCGGTATTCGCTGCCTTTGTAGCAGTGAAGTAAGCGGTCATAGCAGCGTTTAACGCATCCATTGTTGGTGTTCCAGCTGTAGCGGCAATAAAGGCAGCACCAGCGGCATCAAGCGCGTTCTTGTAGGTAAGTTGGATCGGTGCAAGCTTTGCCTCATAGGCATCTCTAGCAGCGCGGAAAGTGGTAATTGAACTCTGCCAAGCAGCCCAATAAGCCTTTTGGGTGGTGTTCCAGTCCAACCGGTACTGCTCCTTCGCCGCACGGTAAGCGATGTCGTTCTTAATTATCGCTACGCGGTACTGCGTTAAGGCGATTCTGTATTGGGCTAGAGCTGCTTTGAAGGCATCCTGTTCGGCTTGCGATTGCGCGGAATTTGTTGATGACTTTGGGGCAGGGGTTGAGTCAGCTAAGGCAAGACCTGATGAACCTAAAATGAGACCCGACGTGAGCAGGGCCGTTAAGAAAATCTGCTTTGACTTCATTTTTACTCCTTTATGTGATGGGCTGTTTTGCCCATAACTCAATGATTGAAGAGCACTGTGTGGAATCCTTGTGAAAACTGGGTGTGCTTCTTGTGGTTCTTGGGCTCCTTTCACGCTCAAGACGGGGCGTAGTAGAGTTTCGACGCTTGCCTTACCAGCCCACCCATTGCACCGAAGAGGAGAACTCGTGGAAAGTCTTGCGGACTTCAATAATCATTTACCGGTCAAGGTCCGTTTTGGTGAGGGCAAGGCGGAGTCTCTCGTTGATGAGATAGCTCAGTTGGGAGCGACCAGGGTCTTCCTGATGGTCGATGAAGGAATCGAGAAATTCAACCCCGCCGCAAAGGCCACGGTCGATAGATTGACTACAGCGGCAAACCTAACCATTACCATTTTTGAAAAGCCTGGCGGGGAGCCCACCATTGATATGGTCGACGCGGCTACTGCGGCGTTAACGGCTTCCAAGGCGGAGGTACTCATCGCGCTTGGCGGCGGCTCTGTAATCGATACAGCTAAGGCGGCACGCCTCTGTTCACAATTGGGAATTGGTTTTCGGGATTTTCAGCCACAACAGATGGGATACCCAGAACCCACGGTTGCTCTCATCGCCCTGCCTACTTCCGCAGGAACGGGTTCTGAAGTTTCCGGCGGTTCGGTAATTTCTGATCCAGCAGCCAGGCGCAAAGCGGGTATCGCCAATGGAAATCTGCGAGCCCAAGTCGCCATCGTCGACCCAGTACTTACTTATTCAATGCCTCCTTCAATGACAGCTAACACGGGGATTGATGCCTTGGCACAGGCCATCGCGGGAATTATCGCCAAATGCAGTACCCCAATTGGAGATGCCATTGGCTATGAGGCAATCCGCATGATGACCCCTGCCATTGTCGGTGCCTACAACGATGGCAACGACAGAGCCGCTCGTGCCGGTATGGCTGCGGGTTCCATGATGGCTGGCCTCACAATGAATATTTCCGATTGCACCGCTGAGCATTCTCTGGGTCAGGCGATCGGAGGGTTGAAACATGTTCCCCATGGACTAACGATCGGGTTAGTACTCGTAGAAACTTTGACCCGTGAAGCAAAGGTGGTTCCAGAGAAGATGGAGCGCGTCGCCGATGCCATGGGAGTGCCGAGTGATGGCAGCAAAGATGGTTCTCGCGCAGTTAATGCAGTGCGTCGGATCCTGACGGAGCTCAACTTTCCCATACTTTCTAGCCTGGGATTTGTAGAGTCTGATATCGACAACTTAGCTGATATCGCCTTAGGTGATTTTTTCATTACTCAAGCCCCAACTCCGTGGAGTAAAGCAGAAGTCGTAGAAGCATTTATGGCAGCGCTTAAACTCAAAGAGCGAGTTGCATAAGTAGCTTTTATGAAGGTCTTGATCGCCCCTGATTCATTTAAGGGCACGATAAGTAATGCGGGCGTTGCGCAATCAATCGCCGAAGGTTGGCTGACGGTGCGGCCCCACGATGAAGTAACCCTTCTTCCCATGGCCGATGGGGGTGAGGGAACTTTAGAGACCATTAGTTTTAATACTCCCTCCTCACTTCGAATCCAAAGTAAGTTAGGTGATGGTCGTTTCTGGTTGCTGCTGAAAGATGGAACCGCGGTCGTTGAGTTGGCTAACATTTGTGGAATCACTCGAACCTCACCATTAGACCCCTTAGGCGCGAGCACCTATGAACTCGGAGTGATTTTGAAAGAGGCACTTAACGAATCTCGTGTCAAAAAGCTCATCATCGCGGTGGGCGGTTCCGCAAGTACTGACGGTGGAGTTGGCGCGCTCATGGCGTTCGGTGCAAAATTTAAAGATAACAGCGGTGAGTCCATTTCACTAGGCGGCGTTGGGTTGGAAGCACTTGCTGCAATAGATCTCCGTGAAGTTCCCCCCGCGCCGAGCGGGGGAGTGCTTTGCCTAACCGACGTTACAAATCCACTACTCGGGGAGAGGGGAAGTGCCAGAGTATTTGCTCCCCAAAAAGGAGCTGGCGCAGACCAAGTGGCTACTCTGGAAAGAGGGTTGAGGCAGTTGAAAGAGATTTCAGGGGTTCAGGATTTTGCTGGTGCCGGCGCTGCTGGTGGGACGCCATTTGGGCTATCTCTGGCGTGGAAAGTTGAAATCGAATCTGGTGCGCTCTTGGTTGGCGCCATGATTGGATTGGACGAAGCGATCCGGGAGAGCGACCTGGTGATTACAGGTGAAGGAAGGTTGGATACTCAGAGTTACCGGGGAAAAGTAGTTGGAGTAATAACCGCACTTGCTGCCCAATCAAATAAAAGAACGCTCTATTGCGTCGGGAGTTCGGAGGAGCCCCTAGAAGAAAATGGAATCGCTCTCGTAGATATTGCACCATCTGTGGAGGAGGCTATGAGAAGCCCTGAGGAGTGGCTAATCAAGGTGGGGGCAAAGTTAGCCGAACGGGAGAAAACTTAGAGGATACCAACCGTGTGATTTTCGATAAAGTCCCAGTCGTACTCGATACATAGTCCTTCCCCTTCGGGTGCCATCACATAACCATCAATGATATTTAGTTTGGACTTGGTTCCAAATTCAAAATCATCAAATGGAAAGAGCGTTTCAAAGAACTCGCAGTTGGTTAAGGCTAGTGACGGGTGCAGTTGAACCTGCTCAAGACCGTGATAAATCGTGGTGTGTAATTCACATTGGACCCCAAACGCTTCCGCAACATGGGCGGTCTTCATTACAGCGCTAATACCCCCGCGCCAGGAGACATCGGTTCGAACAATATCCGCCAAACCTTCGGTGATGTATTGGGCAGTGGAGTATTGGGCGCCAGCTAACACTTCGGTACCACAGATTGGAATATCGAGTTTTTCGCGCAACTTACGCAATCCATTGAAATTGACATCAAGGAGTGGTTCTTCCAGCCAGCGGTAATTGAGTTTCTCGAGTTCTCGACCCGCTTTAAGTGCCTGTTCATAGGTATAGGCAATTACGGGATCGGCCATAAGTGTGAAGTCATCGCCAACCGCTTCGCGAACTGCGCGATAACACTCGATGTCGATCGCAAGATCTCCAGGAGGGTGGAGCTTATAGCCCTTATAGCCCTTTGCTTTTACTTGTAAGGCTTGCTGCACATATTCGGCAGGACCTGGCAAGAACATGGAAGAGACATAAAGTGGAACCTTTTCGCGTGCAGCACCGAGCAATTTGTAAACGGGTTGTCGGGCCATTTTTCCGACAATATCCCAACAAGCGTTATCAAAGGGAGCGTATGAGTAGATAGGAACGTGATTCCAGCGGCGATCGAAGAGTTCAAAATCTTTCATATTCTTGGCAGAGTGGTGGGCAGAGCGGCCCATGAAGAAAGGCTTTACTTGCGACATCGTTCCAGCCGCAGCCTTAGCATCTAGGGCTCCAAAGCCAAAGGAGGTGCCAGTTACCCCATCGGTGGTAGTAATCGTGACCACGGTGAAATCAGGACGCGATCCTCCAGGAAGTTGGACCGCCGTTACGGCATCAAGATTATTGAGTTCATCTCCGCCACGGCATGCCCTAATCTCAATTTTATTGATTGTGCTATCGCTCATTAATGTTCGCTTCCGTATGTACTTGCTGGAGGTCTGGAGTAAATCTTTTGAGCGATGATTCGATATGGCTATACATCTCCTCTTTAGCTTTCAGAGGATTGTGAGAAGTAATCGCCTTAGCAATTGCAAGGTGTTGCTTGATCGCTAGCTGACCTCGATCTGAGTGATAGTAGCGAGCAAATAAATCTTGAACGAAATCTGTCCTATCACCATCTTCAACCAGGTGTTTTTGTGTCGCGACGTACAACCGAAAGAGGTGTAAATGACAATGTGTATTTGAAAAAGCGGTTGCTAGTGCTTTGCTTCCAGAAAACTTAGCGATGAGGGTATGAAAACGCGCATCGTGTTCTGTGATTGCCTCAATTAAGCGATCGTCTTTAAAATGAAGAGCTTCTTTAGCGCTGGCAATTTCGCTTTGTAATTCTTTGACTCCCTGGGCATCTATCAGGAGTGCGGCTTGCTCTGCAGCGTAAGGTTCTACGAGTAGGCGAAAGCTGAAAAGATCAGCAAATTCTTGAATGGTAAGCAGATTTGTTGCACGGTATCCTTTCAAAGGCTCCTTGGCGATCAAATCTTCTGACTCTAATCGAGCTAGCGCTTCCCGAATTGGAGTTTGCGAAACGCCGAGTTGAAGTGAAAGGGCGTCGATATTAACCCGTTCCCCAGGCACAATTTCATGAGCGAAGATCATGGCTCGGATCATTGAATAAGTTTCATCAGAAAGAATTGAACGACGAGGTTGAGCCTTCGTTCTTACTGGCTTCATCAGTTGCATCTGCCTCTCCTCCCTTCTTGCATCTAAAATTTATATATTTTGTCCACGCTGACTAATGGGGTAAGCGTAAGCCGTCCATTCCTCCGTCGACCGCTAAAACAGTTCCGGTTGTAGAACTCTGCCGCGGACTGGCGAGGTAAAGGATGGCGTTCGCGACTTCATCGGCTGAGACCAACCGACCCATCGGTTGTCGTGCTTCTAACGCTTTACGTTCGGCGACCGGATCCTTTGACGCTGCCAATAATCGGGCTACCCAGGGAGTATCTGCCGTGCCTGGGTTAACGCAATTCACCCGAATGCCTTCCTTAACGAAATCCGCTGCCATTGCCAGGGTGAGCGACATAACCGCGCCCTTGCTGGCGCTGTAGACCGCCCGCTTTGGTAATCCCACCGTGGCGGCGATCGAGCACGTGTTAACAATTGCGGGGGATTTACTCTTCTTGAGGAGTGGATGTACCGCTGCGCTTACTCGAGCGATGCCAGCTACATTGATATTAAATAGGCGAGACCATTCATCATCAGTCGCATCGAGGACCGACCCGACAGCCCCGATCCCGGCATTATTTGCCAGGACATCAATTACATCAACTCTCGAGGTTACTATCGAAACCGCGCGTTGAACGCTAGTGGTATCTCCCACGTCGCACTCTATCCACGTAGCTATCCCATCCATCGCGCCTTTATCTATATCGAATCCAAAGACTGTTGCGCCGTCTTCTTTGAGCCGAGTCGCTACCGCCAGACCAATCCCCGATCCCGCGCCCGTGACTATTACGTTCAGCCCTTGGAATTCACTAGTCATCGAGAGACTCCATTCTTAGAGAGTTCAGAGTGCCAGTACTCGCCAGAGGGGTACCTGTATCTTTGGATACTTTTGTCATTCATCTGTGCGCCAGACCCAGGTAGTACAGGCGCACGATACGCGCCTGCCACCACCTTCGCAGGTTCAAGGAAATGCTCGTGTAAGTGATCTACGAATTCCACTCTTCTATTTGTATGATGGCCACTCACCGCCACTGCGTCAAATATCGCTAGATGTTGCACCATCTCACACAGCCCAACACCCCCGGCATGTGGAACAACGGGTATGCCGAATTTGGATGCAAGGAGAATATTTGCAATGTTTTCATTAACCCCAGCTACGCGCGTGGCATCGATTTGCATGAAGGAAATCGCTTCAAGTTGCAGAAGTTGCTTGAAGATTAGGCGATTTGCCGCCATTTCACCGGTCGCCACCTTGGTGGGCCAAACCTCCTTAGCTATACGCGCATGTCCGACAACATCATCGGGGTGAGTGGGCTCCTCAATCCATTCCAGTCCAAATTCTTGCAACTCATTGACCCAGTTGATTGCTGCATCTACATCCCAGACCTGATTGGCATCTACAGCGATTTTAAAGTCAGGACCTACAAGTTCACGCACCTTAGCCAATCTTCTTCGATCGTCTTCGATGGATTTCCCACATTTGTATTTAATCAAGGTGAATCCATCGGCAATCGCTTGGCGAGTTAAGTCCAACATTTTATCATCGCTGTACCCAAGCCAACCAGGACTTGTTGTGTAAGCGGGGACTCCGTGAGAGTGAAGGTACTTTTCGTTCTCCCCTCTGTGAATTGCGGCAGCTTGCAGAATTCCTAACGCCTCCGAAGGAGTCAACGCATCACTGATATATCGAAAATCAACGATAGCTACCAGTTCCTCTGGAGTCAGGTCAGATAGTAGTTTCCAGAGTGGAAGATCTCTTTCCTTCGCAAAAAGATCCCAAAGCGCGTTTATTACAGCGCCCGCGCCCATGTGAAAGACCCCTTTATCGGTGCCGAGCCAGCGGAGTTGACTATCGGAAGAGAGTTCTCTGCCAATCTCGCCGATCCGGATAAGCGCATCGTCGGTCTTTAGGCCAATGACTTTCTCCACTAAAATTTCAATGGCGGCTATCTGCACTTCATTGCCTCGTCCGATGGTGAAGACAAGAGAGTCACCGGTCAAATTTTCATCCTCTGTAAAAAGGCGAAGATATGCGGCAGAGTAATCTGGGTCGGCGTTCATGGCATCTGAACCATCAAGCATCTTTGAGGTTGGGAATCTGACATCGATCGCTTCCGCTCGAATTATGGTGTGTGACACTTCAGGCAACAAACTTCCCGAGACCGAGTGGGACGCCACTATTTGACCAAATTCCCTCGTATCCAACGCCAGGATCTTTCGGTGCGTGAACTAACCCATTGAGATCGACCATCGGTTCTCGTTTGATCGGATTCCCAAAGACTAGTGACTCGTAGTAGGTATTATTTTTGATGGCCATACAAAGGTGTGCGCTTTCTAAACCATATCCATGGACTTCAGCGCGTAGATGGAAAGAGTCGGCAAGATGTGCGATACGCATGGCTCCTGTAAAGCCACCACGGAGAAACGTGCTTGTGCGAACCGCAGAAGCGACGCCAGTTGCGATGAAATCTCCTGCGCTCATGTGTGCTCCGTCGGTCACTTCTCCCAGCAATAAGGGCACCCGAACTCTTTCTCCCAGCCACTTGTAAGCGGTGACACTAAATTCGCGCATTGGTTCTTCGTACCAAAGATATCCAGCATCAGCCAGTGCGTGTCCTAGATATGTTGCATCCATCAAATCAAAGCCGGCTGAGCCGTCGTACATTAAGGGGATAGAATCACCCACGTGCTCGCGCAATCGTGTGCAGAGTTCAGCGTCCTTCTTTGCGTCGCCAAAAGCGTGGAGTTTAATGGCGGGATATCCAAGTGCTAAGCATTGGTCCGCAATATCTAAAAATTCTTCAATCGTTGAAAAAGTTACCGTTGACGCATAAGCCTGAATTGATTCGCGGTAGCCTCCTAATAATTTCCAAATAGGAAGTCCAGCCTGCTTTCCAGCAATGTCCCAGAGAGCGACATCGACAACATGCGCCATATTGGGTGCGAATCTTTCAATTCGATCTAACTCCCATACACGCTCCCACAAATATTCGCGATTAAGTGGATCTTGTCCAATTAGCTCTGCCTTAAACCGGCGCTCGACGTAATCTTTTAATATAACTCCGCGAGGGGCGTTGGCAAATCCTGTAATGCCTGCGTCGGTTTCGATCACCAGCCATCCACTTACTCCTGCGGGTTCAGATCCCGGCACCCCCTTGCGCCAGATGAAGGCGGGTTCAAATGCTGGGCGATCAACGAGAACTACCTCTACATTCGTAATCTTCACTTAAAGCTCCAATCCCCTTTGTAACTTTTTGATAACGAAGAAAATTTCCCCGCTCAAAAAGTACGGCTTCACTAACGCACTCCGACACTCTAGAGAAATATTCCTAAAAATACTATACGAAATAGTATTTATCCTCTAACCTCTTCCCAACTGGCCACCTCTCCTTCGATAGGTGGGTCAGCAACGAAAGGGGAAAAAACTTTGAAAAGAAAGCATGCTTTGCTGGTCGTAGCAACGACAGCTTTGTTAGGAGCTTCTTTAGTAACTCCGATCGCTACACAAGCAGCGATCCCATCTATCACTATCTGGGTCGATCCACCTCGCCTTCCTGGTGCACAGTTGTATGCGCAGGTCATGAAGGGCAAGGTGAATGTTAACGTTCAACTTCACGGCCAAAATGATCTTGTTGCGAAGGTGCAACTTTTCAACACCGTAAAAAAGGGTTGGCCCGATGTAGTTTTCGGTCCCCCAAATGACGTTGCATTCTTAAAGAACCCATTAGTTAACGATGCTCTACAACTCGACAAGCTGCAGTCGCCAGCTGTCTGGAAGGCCTTCGGTCATGGTAACGATTGGTGCAATTTAAGTGGGCACTACTACTGTGTAAAGAACGATCTTGCACAGACGGTACTGTGGTACAACAAGACTTTGATGAATCAATTTGGTTACAAGGTTCCAACTACAATGGCAGAATTCGCGGCCATTGGGGCGGATGTCGCTAAGAATCACCCTGGTTACTCGATGGGTCCACTAGGAGATCAGGCAACTTATTCAAGTTTCTTAGAATCTTCACAGTGCCCTCTAAACGTCGCGAAATCAGATACCGTCGTTATTATCAACTCAAAGAGCCCTAAGTGCACCCGTGTTTCAGCCTTGTTGCAGCCACTTATCGATAGCGGCGTACTTGACGTACGTAGTCCATTCGATGCCGGCTATATCAAGGATATACAGGCCGGAAAGTGGCTCATGAACGTTGGTCCATCTTGGTGGGGTCAATTTGTTCTCCGTCCTGCTAGCTCCTACAACGTTCCAGCCGGGCAGGTTGCCACGGCTCCAATGCCAACATGGGCCGGAGAAACAAAGGCATATTCTGGTGAATATGGCGGAGGTATCTACACGATCTCGCCTCATTCAAAGTATCCAAAAGAGGCTCTCGCCTTCGCCATGTTCATGGTTGGAGATGCCCGTAACCTGGTAACGGTGAAAAATCCTGATGGAAGCCACGGTGCACCTACCTATCCTGCATACGGTCCTGGAAACAAGATCTGGGTTAAGGCTGTAGCTAAGGACTCTTACTATGCTCAAAACATTGTTCCTGCACTTGACAAGCAGGCACAGTTGATTTGGCCTGGTACGAAGCCGGTGCGTTACGATGCAAATGGTGCATGGGGTGCCTCCTTCTCCCCTGACCTAGTTCAGTCGAAGAATCTGCAACATGCAATTGATGCATACGCCGCGTATACGTCAAATACGGCAACTCAAGTTGGGTACGCCGTAGTTACTAAGTGAGTTAAGTTCCATGAAGACCTCGCAGGGTTCTATGAGCCCTGCGAGGCTTCTTAAAATGAGGAGTAAATGTGAGTCAAGGTCGTCTACGCAAACCAAAGAACTTTTTGATGATTGCGATGCTCTCTCCTTACCTTATCCTTTTGGCTCTCTTTGGGGTCCTTCCATTAATTATGGCGGCTATAAATGTTCCAAGTAAGTCGCCGGCTAATCCAAATGGTGGATGGCACGTCTTTAAAATAGTTTTACATGACTTTCGTTTGGTTCCCGCAATGTGGCACGTTCTCGGATTTATGGCGCTCTTTATCCCGCTTATGATTTTTTTCGTTGTCGCGATGTCCTTAATGCTTGACGCCAATAGCGCACCTTGGAAAAAGTACATTCGGTTGGCCTATATTGTCCCGGCCTGTGTGTCAGGATCGGTTGCTGTACTCGTGTGGTACGTACTACTTGAACCCACACTCAGCCCCTTTAAGGGATTCATGCACTGGATGGGTGTGACTCAGGCGGTCCAAATATGGAGAACCTCTAATCTAACGTTTATTCTGGCATTCATGGCCTTCTTTGCTCTAGCTGGCCAGTGGATTCTTATTCAATTCGGTTCACTGCAGTCAATTTCGACTGAAGTCATTGAAGCGGCCCGTGTTGATGGTTGCAGTCAATTTCAACTTGCAACCAAAATCAAACTCCCTCTCATTCGTAAATATGTAATTTATATGGGCGTGTTGGTCTTCGCCGGAGGACTACAAATCTTCGTCGAACCCCAGCTCTTGAACTCGAGTGTCTATAGCGGTATTGCTAATCAGTGGTCGTTTGATCAACTGAGTTACTCACTTGCATTTGATAACGGAAATTTCGGTGAAGCTTCCGCGCTCTCCCTTATGCTTTTAATACCAAGTCTTATTGGCGCATTGCTGGTAATTTTTAAGACAGATATGTTTGAAGACGTGACTTTAAAGAGTTCGAAAAAAAGGAGAAAGGAAGCGCTTGCGCGCGAAGGGTTACAAGCATGAGTATTGATTTTAAGAGAAAAGCGCCAGATCTAGCAGATAATCCCAAAAGAAAGAAACGCAAGATTAGAATTGGTCACTATGCGGTCAACGTTTGGCTGATTTTTTGGGGAGTGCTAAGTGTCATTCCAATGCTCTGGTTGGTGCTTGCTCCATCCAAAACAGATCGTAATATATCTTATAAAAATCCCCTATCTTTTGGAAATTTCTCCGGTTATCTACATGCTTGGAGGAACCTACAAGACTTCAATAGCGGTGTTCTAGCTCGTTGGGTTTTTAACTCAATTACCTACACTGTCGCAATAGTTGTGATCGCGAGCATTACGGCTTCCTTAGCTGGCTTCGTAATCTCGGCTTCTAAAATTCGGTTTAAAAAAGGTTTTCTTATCTCTACCCTTATTATGATGCTAGTTCCACCTGTTGCTCTGGTGATTCCGCTCTTCATCGAGATGAATAAGGTTAATTTAATTGATAATCCTTTATCGGTTATCTTGATTTCATCGCTCTACCCTTTTGGAGCATTTCTGTCGTACATCTACTACTCCAATACCATTCCTCCGGAGATATATGAGTCTGCTCGCCTAGATGGTTGTAGCGATTTCAAACTTTATTCGCGTATCGCCTTTCCGCTCTCATACCCACTCTTAGCTCTTCTGGCTTTCTTTGCCTTCGTGGGTAATTGGGGCAATTACTTCATGCCGTACATCATGTTGCAATCGCCCACGAATTACACATTACCTGTTGGCCTAGGTGCACTCTTCCTCTCAACACCAGCTATTAATCCAGGTAGTGGAGCTACCTCGGTCCCCATTTTGAAGCCAGAGATTGCTCTAGCGGGAATCTTGGTTGCTGTACCGGTCATGATCGTCTTTTTGATTTCGCAGAAGCGGTTGATCCGCGGGATGTTGGCAGGCTCAATTAAAGAGTAGGGCATTCTCGTTTAAGAAAGGTACACAATGGAGCGGTCGGTCTTCCCCTTCTCTGAAGGAAACCGAAGCATGGGAGACCTTCTCGGCGGAAAGGGAGCCAATCTCTCCGAGATGCTCTCGCTAGGAATTCCCGTTCCCGATGGCTTCACCATAACCACAGCCGCCTGTCGAGATTTTCTCGAAAGAAAGAAGCTCTCAGAGCAGTTAGAGGCGGATATTGAGTTCGCGGTGGCAAAACTTGAAAGTCGAGTCGGGAGGCGTTTTGGTGATCTGAAAGATCCGTTGTTGGTCTCGGTTCGGTCGGGGGCAAAATTCTCAATGCCAGGCATGATGGAGACGGTATTAAATGTGGGTATCTCTCCTGAGGTCGCGCAAGTACTCGCCGCGAAAACTGGGGATCCAAAATTTGCTTGGGACTCATTCCGCCGCTTTGTTGAAATGTACGGTCGAATCGTCTGCGGCGTCCCCGCCAGAGTCTTGGAAGAGGTTCGGGAGAGATATCTTCAAAATTTAGGTGTCACCACTCCTGCAAATCTTTCTGCTCCCCAGATTGAAGCCCTGTCACACCAATTCATTTCCACCATTGAAGTTCACACCTCTCGTGCCTTCCCGTTAGATGCGAAGTCACAACTGATACGTACTGTTGAGGCGGTATTTAACTCCTGGAATTCTGAGCGAGCCAACCTTTACCGACGCCGCGAACGGATCCCCGCCACACTTGGAACCGCCGTCAACGTTCAGATGATGGTTTTTGGTAACTTCGGAGAAAGTTCAGGGACTGGTGTCTGCTTTACAAGAAATCCAGCGACTGGCGCAGGTGGGGATTATGGGGATTACCTAGTGTGTGCCCAAGGCGAGGATGTGGTTTCTGGGATTCGAAATACCTTGACCCTGCAAGATTTATCTGAGATCCAACCTGTGGCGTACGAAGAATTAAAAACCATTATGTTAAAACTGGAAAATCACTATCGCGATATGTGCGATATTGAATTCACTATTGAATCAGGAAAATTATGGATCCTACAGACACGAGTCGGTAAGAGAACCGCAGAAGCCGCCTTTAGGATTGCCAGCACTTTGGTCGATGAGGGGTTGATCTCGCTGGATGAGGGGCTTGTACGAGTTACAGGAGGTCAACTCATCTCTCTAATGTTCCCTCAATTTGATACCTCTTCTCTAGATAAACGATTGGCAACTGGGATTCCGGCTTCACCTGGGGCTGCTGTCGGTGAGGTTGTCTTCGATTCAAAGAGTGCGGTCGATGCCGCACTCCAGGGACGGCAGGTAATTTTGGTGCGAACGGAGACATCACCTGAAGATCTTCCGGGGATGGTTGCGGCACAGGGAATCTTGACTTCACGCGGTGGAAAGACCTCACACGCAGCAGTTGTTGCTCGTGGGATGGGACGGGTGGCAATCTGTGGTGCTGAGGAAATCACCGTCGATTTTCAGGACGGATCTTTTACCGTTGGTGAACAGACCATCAAGGCAGGTGAGGTTATCTCGATCGATGGCGGAACGGGTGCGATCTACCGCGGGTCAATCAAGGTCGTTGAATCTTCAGTTAGCCAATATTTGCAGAATCCGGGTTTACCGCAGAAGTTCACGCCGCTTATTCGCGCTATCGAACGCTTCCTGACCAGGGCGGATCTGGTCCGCAGACTTGAAGTACGTGCGAATGCTGATACCGAGCAGGACTGCCAAATCGCCAGAAATTTCGGCGCCGAAGGGGTGGGGCTAGTTCGAACGGAGCATATGTTCCTTGGGGAACGTCGTACTCTGGTTGAAGGGCTTATTTTGGCAGACTCACCCTCGCTACGAACCGAGATTTTGAGTGAAATGGAAGAGTTGCAATATAGCGACTTCCTCGGGATCTACACCGCGATGGAAGGTTTACCAGTAACGATTCGACTCCTGGATCCGCCTCTGCACGAATTCCTTACTGACAAGACCGAACTCTCTTTGAGTATCGCAAAGAAAGATTCAGAGAAGAAAGAGGTCACCGAACGAGAACGCGCATTATTGGCGGCCGTCAATCGTTTACATGAGGCTAATCCCATGATGGGGCTTCGCGGTGTTCGCCTTGGGGTTCTCATTCCAGAACTCTTTACGATGCAGGTTCGAGCCGCAACGCGAGCTGCTGTAAAACTCCAAGGCGATGGCTTGGTTGTTAAACCCGAAATTATGATTCCACTTGTGGCCAGTCAGCGGGAGTTGCTGTACTTCCGAGAAATCTTAGAGCGAGAAATCGACTCGGTCCTTCTTGAGGTTGGCGCCACGATGAATATTCCAATTGGTAGCATGCTAGAAACTCCACGGGCCGCGATTACCGCAGCCAAACTCGCTGACTATTCCGACTTCTTCTCCTTTGGGACAAATGATTTAACCCAATTGACCTGGGCGTTTAGTAGAGATGACGTGGAACATAGTTTCTTGCCGCGCTACCTAGATCTCGAACTGCTTCCGTTTAGCCCATTTGAGTCTCTTGATCAAGACGGGGTAGGGCTCCTACTTCACATCGCTTACGATGCGGTAAAAGCGGTAAAACCGGATCTCAAAATGGGGGTATGTGGTGAGCACGGCGGTGACCCCAGCAGTATTCACTTCTTCCATCAACTTGGTTTGGACTACGTATCTTGTTCTCCTTATCGAGTGCCCATCGCGCGACTGGAAGCGGGCAGGGCGGCGATAATAAATAAGGATCTCATTAAGCACGATGACAGGGCAACGGCATGAATCACAGTCAGGTAGTTGAGTTAAAAGGTGGAGCGCAGGTATCGCAGTTAGGTCTTGGAACCGCGCAGTTGGGAGGTTTATTCTCCTCTGTAACCGAATCCGACGGCCAGGAACTAATAGATACTGCGATTGCTGCTGGCGTTACCTATTTTGATACCGCGCCTCATTATGGAAAAGGGATAGCTGAGAAACGGCTTGGAAGGTATCTAGCGAAATACCCACGTGGTAGCTGGGTTCTCTCCTCAAAGGTGGGACGACTCTTGGTTCCCACCGTGCAAGAAGATGACTCCTTCTTCCTTGATGCTGATAATTCCGTTGAGCGGTTAAATGATTATTCAGAATCTGGGATCAGGCGATCCTTCGAAGATACTCTGGGGCGAATGGGTCTGGACTCAATTGATATTGTCTATATTCATGATCCTGATGACTACCCGGATGAAGCCATCAACCAGGCATATCCCGCCTTAGAGAAGTTACGCTCTGAGGGATTAATAAAATCTATTGGGATCGGGATGAATTTCAACGAAATTCCTACTCGCATGATCAACGAGACCGACATTGATGTTGTAATGAATGCTGGACGCTATACCTTGCTCGACCAGAGCGCCGCTGATCACCTCTTCCCCATGGCCGCGCGTAAGGGAGTCTCAATAGTGTCGGTTGGGGTCTTTAATTCAGGAGTGCTAGCCAACCCGAGCCCTGACTCTCACTACTTTTACGAACCCGCTCCGGCTTACATCGTTGCTCGCGCTTTGGAACTCCAGTCAGAGCTCCAAAAATTTAACGTCACCTTGCAACAAGCGGCTCTGCAATTTCCACTTCGACAAGAAGTTGTTAAATGTGTAGTTGTGGGTTGCAGAAGTTCGGAATCACTCCTGGAAAATATCAAGAATTTTGATCTCTCCATCCCGGATGAGGCATGGGAGAAGGTAGATTCGTTAATCTCCAAGCACCGGAAAGAGGATGCACGATGACCCTTCACCCACAGTGTGCTGCATTTCTAGTTGAAGCCGCCAAAGCTAATCTGCCGGATATTTCAATTATGGGAGCCCGCAGAGCTAGAGCGGAGGGTCATACGCCACGAGATTTTTCGGGACCTCTCCGTGACGATGTAGTTATCTCCACTCGATTTGTAACGACTCCAAGTGCTGATGTTGTCGTGAATATCTATCAACCCCCCGGAGTCGGACCATTTAATGGAATGGTTTACTTCCATGGTGGGGGATGGGTACTCAATTACATTAATAAATATGATGCTCAATTACAAGAATTAGCCATTTTAACGAATTCGGTCATAGCCTCTGTAAATTATCAGAAAGCTCCTGAGCACAAATTTCCAATTCCGTTCGAGGATTGTTACGAAGCCTTCCTGTGGTTCTCCAAGAGTGCAATTGAATTTGATGTCGATCCATCCAAGATCGGGATCGGCGGCGATAGCGCGGGCGGAAATTTGGCCTCGGGCGTTGCTCACAAGGTAAGGGATGTAAATAACTACCCGCTGGCATATCAAATGCTGATTTATCCTTGCAACGGCATTGATTTTAATACCCCTTCATATCTAGCCAATGCTGCGGGGTATGGCCTTACTCGCAAGGGGATGAAGTGGCTTTGGGAACAATATCTCAATGGAACTGCAGATAATTCAAACCCTTACGCCGTGCCACTTAATGCGACAAACTTCAAAGGGCTAGCCCCCGCGATTCTGATCACGGCAGAGTATGACGTGTTGCATGATGATGGTGTTGCTTATCTTGAAAAATTACAGAGCGCGGGTGTGGAAGTTCTTTACAAGAACTATCCTGGAATGATCCATGGTTTCTTCAATTATGGGAGCGCCATTGATGAAGGAATCCTCATGCGCAGGTACCTGGCCGATTCAATCAACACCATTCTAAATAAATAAGATGACGCGGACTCTTCAAGGAATGACCTGGGATCACCCCCGAGGTCTGGACTCTGTGATGGGGTCAAACTCGCTATTAGAGAGCGCAATCGGCGTGACGGTCGAGTGGAGCGCTAGATCCCTCTTGGAATTTGGGGATCAGCCGATCACAGAGTTTTACCAAGACTATGACCTCTTGATTATTGATCACCCACACGTACCAGATGCTGTACACGGTCAGTGCATCACTCCTCTGGAGGGATTAATTGCAACTTCAGATCTGGAATTGCTACAGCGGACAAGTGTTGGTCAATCTCACTCTAGCTACCAATATCAGGGAAGTCAGTGGGCTCTGGCCATTGATACGGCGGCGCAAGTCTCTGCTTTCAGGCCCGATAAGGCCGATCACTCGCCAATCTTTTGGGAGGAAGTGATAGCACTTGCTAAGACAGGAACTCTTCTCTGGCCGCACAAGCCGGTTGATGCCTTCAGTACGTTCGCAACGTTAATGGCGCAACGCGAGGCGCCATTAGCAAGTACAGGAAGATTCATTGAAAAAACCCCAGCCGCCGAGGTCATTGAGTTTATGATCGAACTTTCGGGGCTAGTTCCCAATTTCTGTTTAACCAGCAATCCGATACAGATTGCCGAAATTTTGGCCTCCGAAAATAGTTATGCCCACGCGGTTTGTATGTATGGGTACAGCAACTACTCTCGTGATGGTTTTCGTGCCAGGTCTATCTCATACGATGACCTTCCCTCCTATAACGGCCGAGCCACAGGTTCTCAACTAGGCGGAGCTGGAATTGCAGTATCGAGCGCAGCGCAGGATCCTGAGTCAGCTGCCAAGGTCGCCCTTGCTCTCTCCTCACCTGATATCCAATCCTCAACCTACGTAACTTCGGGTGGGCAACCGGGAAATTTGGTTGCCTGGAAGAGTGGGTACGCTAATCGGATCACAGGTAACTTTTTCGCGAATACTCTGCGCTCACTTGAAGGGGCCTGGCTTCGCCCCCGGATCTATGGCTGGCCTGAGGTGCAATTCGCCACTTCACAGATTATCCATCGCATTTTGACCCAAAAGAAATATTTAGCGGGGGATCTAGATGCGATGGAGAGCGCCTTTTTAGGCCATATAAAGGAGGGGTTATGAGAACTCTCTGGGATGAAATCAGCATTGGACAGGCAAGGGTTGGCATGGAACGCACAATTACAGCTGATGAGATCTTGATCCATGCTAATGAAACTGGCGATTTCTACCCGCATCATATGGATGCCGCATGGTGCGCCACGCAACCATTTAAGAAATGCATGGCTCATGGGACTCTTGTTCTCTCTGTGATGGTGGGCTCCTTAGCGGATGAGATTAACGAAGCTGCGATGAGCTATGGCTACGACCGTGTTCGGTTTATCTCCCCTGTATTTATTGATGATTCGATTCGCGCCTTCTCTGAGATCGTCGGTAAGCGCGAGCACCCAAAAAGCCCCGATACCCATGGCTTTGTTGATGAGGCTGTGGTTGTGAAGAATCAGAGCGATAAAATCGTCATGGCATTTACTCATATCTACCTAGTGGAAAAAAAATGAACCATCTTCAATTACATCCCTCTGTTAGGTCCGCGACGGTCTCTGATTCACTAGATCTTTTAGGGATTCGCAACAACGCGATGAACCTTAATATCAAGCCTCTTGACCGCGGTATGAAAATTAGCGGATTTGCTGCAACCATTGAATTCGAACCGACTTCTGAACACGACACCGAAGATCCTTATGGCCCCGCGATTGATTTCCTCGATACTCTGCAAGCAGGTGAGGTCGCCGTGGTCGCTACTGGGCAAAGTATTAGATCAGCATTCTGGGGCGAACTCTTTTCGACCGCCGCCAAAATCCGTGGAGCGATGGGGGTTGTTAGCGATGGGCCACTTCGGGATGTTAATCAAATTCTTGAAGTAGGCTTTAGTGCATTTGGAATTGGTACCTCACCTTACGATTATAAGAGCCGAATGAAAGTAACACGAAGTCGTACCGAGGTCGATTGTGGTGGAGTGAGTGTTTCTCCAGGGGACTACATTATTGGCGACATCGACGGTGTAGTTGTTGTTCCGAAGTTTGCGATCGATTTGGTTTTCGCCGCCGCAAATGCCAGGGCCCTCGGAGAAAATCATGTTTTGAAGGATCTCCAAGCCGGAAGTTCAGTTCGAGCTGCCTGGGATAAGCACCACATACTATGAGGAAGGTAGAGATGGACCATGAGCGGTAGAGAGTTAATAGATTCACACCAGCATTTATGGGTGATGAGTGAGCGGGCTTATGACTGGATTGAGCCTTCATATGGGGTTCTTTTTGATGATTTCACCCCGGAGCGGTTAGAGCCCGAGATCGAGTCCTCGGGCGTGACAGGAAGCGTCCTAGTTCAAGCAGCCGATACCTACGAAGATACCTTTTATATGCTGGAAGTGGCCCATCACTCAAAATTTGTCAGGGGGGTCGTTGGTTTTATTCCGCTAGATCGACCGGCGGAAGCGATTCGTGCTCTCAAAATTTTCTCGAAGGACAAATACTTTAAAGGCATACGAAATCTGACACACAACTACGCAGATGCAAAGTACGAATCTGACGATGCCTGGATCTTGCGACCCAAGGTGTTCGAGACCTTGGCGGCAGTTGAGGAGGCTGGCCTTGCCTTTGATTATGTTGCAGTAAACGAGGCACATCTTGCAAACGTCGCTTTCTTAGCCGATAAATTTCCAAAATTAAAAATTGTGATAGATCATTTTGCTAAACCCAATATCGTCGGCCAAGTGATGGAACCCTGGGCATCCCAAATGGCAGGTTTAGCAAAATTTGAAAATGTCTATGGGAAGTTCTCCGGTCTCAATACCGCTTCGAAATCTGATTGGAGCGTCACAGATTGGCAGCCCTATGTAGATCACATGGTTCACTCCTTCGGAGCTGATCGGATCATGATGGGCGGTGATTGGCCGGTAATAACCCTTATGAATAATTATGTTGATATTTGGAGGGCTCAAGTTGCTTCCATCGAAAAATACAGTGAAAAAGACCAGGAGTGGATTCGAAGTAAGACTGCCATCAAAGTCTATGAATTGAAGAGGTGAGCCATGCAACGTTACGCGTCAGTGATCGGAATGAAACCAGAGCATCGCGGGGAATACGAAAGGCTACATTCTGAGGTTTGGCCTGATGTTCTGGCTCAGATTTATGCGAGCAATATTCGAAATTATTCTATATACCGCTACGGGGAAATTCTCTTCTCTTACTTCGAATATATAGGAAGCGATTTCGAGGGTGATATGGCGAAGATGGCGGAGGATCCAACCACCCAACGTTGGTGGGAGCTCTGCAAGCCACTTCAGAGTCCAGTTGACGATCGTGCACCTGGTGAGTGGTGGGCCACGATCCGGGAAATCTTTCACGTTGATTAAAAGGCAGTCTCGTCCAGAACTTCCACTTGATGGGATTTTAGTTCTGGACTTCTCGCAGTTCTTAGCCGGGCCCGTGGCTGCCATGAGATTGGCTGATCTTGGCGCACGCGTGATCAAGATTGAGCGTCCAGGAAGCGGTGACATCGGTCGTACTCTTGCCTTTGCTGGGCTGGAAAGCGATGGGGATACCCTTTCTTTTCACATCATGAATCGAAATAAGGAGAGTTTCGCTGCTGACTTGAAGAGCGAGAGCGATAAGTCTGAGGTTTGGGAGTTGATTAAGCAGGCCGATGTCATTGTCCAAAACTTCCGTCCAGGAGTGATTGAGCGTTTGGGTTTTGGTTATGAGGAGGTTAGGAAGGTAAATCCACGAATAATTTATGCCAGTGCTTCTGGATATGGATCGAGCGGACCCTGGAAGGACCGTCCCGGCCAGGATCTCCTAGCTCAATCCATATCGGGTTTTCCGTGGCTCAACGGCTCAAAGGATATGCCTCCGGTACCGGTGGGAATTGCCGTCGCCGATATTTTCACCTCAGTGCATATCGCCCATGGGGTAACGGCGCTGTTACTTCGAAGGGAACGTACGGGTGTGGGCGGATTGGTTGAAACAAGTTTGATCGAATCGATGCTCGACCTACAATTTGAACTGTTGAGCGCTCACAGTTTTGATGAGAAGGTATTGGTGAATAGGGGAGCCAAGAATTCTGCACACGCTTTCCTTCCAGCACCTTATGGGTTGTATGAAACAAATAATGGGTATCTTGCTATTGCGATGAATCCAATCCCGAGATTGGGTGAATTACTTGGACTCGATTTCATCACCTATCAGGACCCGCAGAGTTGGTGGTCGCATCAGGATGACATTATGGCGACTCTGACAGAGAAGCTCAGAACAGGGAGTACCGAACACTGGTTGGAGATCCTGGATACAGCAGATATCTGGTGCGCGCCAGTTTTGACCCTAACAGAACTGGTCGAACACGACGGATTTCAAGAACTAGATATGTTGCAAGTGACCACCCGTCATTCAAAGAGCGGGAGCGAAGAAATCTTGATCCCAACCACCCGCTCTCCACTCCGAATCGATGGTCGTACATTAAAGAGCTCGAAGGGCGCTCCACATGTGGGAGAAGATAATGATTTAATACGAGCCGAACTTCTCAAGGGGGAGTAATGCAAAATCCAAATCCCAATCCTGTTGCACGCTACCAAGTTCCCGTCTGGAATCAAGATACTAAGTTGTATGAGGATTACAAGGTGGGTGAGGTCGATCGATCGATTCGTCGAACGATCTCTGAGGGAGAGGTCATGCTCTTTAGCTCGCTTCTATTAGACCTACATCCCTACGTAGCGGATGATAAGTGGGCTCGCGAAGAGGGACTCTTTGGGAAGCGGATTGTTCCCGGAGCGCTCGTCTTTGGGTATGGGATGGGCCTCTTTGCCCACAATAATGTGAACACATTCTCGTATGGGTATGACCGTTTGCGCTTCATTAAGCCTGTTTTTATCGGTGACACGATTTACGCGATGCGCACCCTTTTAGAGAAGACCCCTAAATATGAAAATATGGGGCTCTTTCGCGTGAGTTACGAGGTATTCCGCGCCGACAATGAGGAGCTCGTGCTCTACGCAGAGCATCTGCAAACCGTGCTTTATCGCACTACACAGCAAGAGAATCAGGAATAGTCATGATTGATTTATTTAGGGATATCTCTGAATATTGTAATTTCGATATACCAGATGAAATTAAAGTTCCTATAGCAATTGTTGGGGCTGGTGGAATAGTGGATGGAGCGCATCTTCCCGCCTATAAAATTGCGGGTTTACACGTCGTAGGGATCTTCGATGTTGATCAAGAAAAGGCTAAAGAGGTTGCCAAACGTCATGGTATTCCCCATGTGTATAGCTCGCTGGAAGATCTACTTCTTGATCCACATTCCCGGATCGTTGATATTGCCGTACCCGCAGCTCTTCAACCCGATATTTTCTATCAAGTAGCCGCGGCTAAGAAACATATCTTGGCTCAAAAGCCCATGGCAACGACGGTGGCCGATGGAGAGAAGATGGCACTAGCGGCAGAGCAGAATGGGATCATTGCGGCCGTGAATCATCAACTGCGCTTCGAAGAAGGAATGGCAGCCGCTTACCGGATGGTTGAGTTGGGGTGGATAGGCAAGATCACCAACATCACCATCGAGGTAAATTTAGTTACTCCTTGGGAAATGTGGCCCTGGGCAAAAGATTTAGAACGTTTAGAAATTATGCTCCATTCAATTCACTATCACGATGTCATCCGATGGTTTCTAGGTGAGCCCCACACCGTTTTTTGTGCGGCAGGAAGAACACCAGGGCAATACCCTAAAGGTGAAACTCGTACTATCAGCACATACTCGTACGACGGAGGTGTGACCGCTCTGGTGCACGCTAATCATATAAACCGCGGGGGAGATAACCGAGCGGAATTCCGGATCGATGGCGAAAAAGGATCCATTCGAGGAACTCTTGGCCTTCTCTACGACTACCCAGTTGGTCGCGTCGATACCCTCGAAGTTAACTCTCAAGTTGTTTCAACCGATGGTTGGACACCCTATCCCGTTACCACCCGTTGGTTCCCTGATGCCTTTAGAGGAACGATGGGTTCTGTAATGCGCACGATTGCAACAGGCGCTCCCCTTCGCAGTAGCGTCGTAGACACCGTTGGAACACTGCGTTTAGTCGAAGCGCTCTACACATCGATGGATTCAGGAGCGTCCGTTGTCCTCTAACCAACTCTTTGACCTCACCGGGAAAGTCGCAGTAATTACCGGTGGCAATGGTGGAATTGGATTGGGATGTGCCAGGGGATTAGCGGCTGCCTCTGCATCCATCGCCATTTGGGCACGTGATTCCGAAAAAAGTGAAACTGCTGTTGCGGAGTTAAGGTCAATGGGCGCTTCGGTCAAAGCTTATGCAGTCGATGTTAAATCTAAATCAGATTTATCAAATGCGACTTTTGAAACCGTCAGAGATTTTGGTGGGATTGATATTCTGATTGCCAATGCTGGTGTAAATATTCGTATGCGTCCAGAACAATATAACGACGACATTATTGATGAGATTATTAATGTGAATCTCAAAGCAGTTTTTCACAGCGCTCAATTGGTCTATCCGGAGATGAAAAAGCGGGGAGGTGGAAAAATTATCTTGATAGGTTCCCTAACCAGTGTGCAAGGCTTAGGAGTCTCTTCCGTTTATTCTGCTACTAAAGGCGCCGTTGTACAGTTAGGCAAGAGTTTGGCAGCAGCATGGGGTGCAGACAATATTCAGGTAAACACTATTTTGCCCGGGTGGATAGTTACTGAGATGACTTCGGTTACTCGCGCGGTTCCAGGTCTGGAAGAACACGTACTTTCCCGCACACCTGCAGGGCGTTGGGGGTTGCCAGCCGATTTTGCTGGCATCGCCACTTACTTCGCTTCAAACGCTTCAGATTTTGTCACAGGGACAGATATTCAGATCGATGGGGGCTTTACCAGCACGCTGGCGATCTTTGATCTTCCCGAGTAAATTACTCTTGAAAATCTACGCAAGTATTTTGGATTTCTCCGATACCAGAGATTCCCGTTTCGATGATTTGTCCAGCTTTGAGATATTTTGTGGGACTAAATCCCATCCCGACACCTGCTGGCGTTCCGGTGTTAATGACATCGCCTGGGAAGAGTTCCATAAATTGCGAGATGTACCAAACGATATGATCAATACCAAATAACAGGTCTGAAGTGCGAGATTCCTGTCGCATCTCACCATCAATTTTGCACCAGATACGTAAATCGCTAGCATCAAGCGCATCTGCTGTAACGATATAGGGACCCATGGGATTGAAATGAGGAAAGGACTTTCCCTTTACCCACTGCCCTGATCGTTCAATTTGCCAGTGTCGCTCACTTATATCTTGCGAAATGCTGTACCCGAGAATGTACTTTTTAGATTCCTCTGGACTCTTCAAATAGAGCGCTCTCTTGCCAATAACCACGGCCAATTCAACTTCATAATCAGTGGCCGCACTGCCCGGAGGGATGATTACATCATCGTTGGGGCCGATAAATGAATCTGGAGCCTTCATGAAGATGATGGGCTCCACCGGGGTTTGCGCATTGGTCTCAGCAATGTGTTTAACATAGTTAAGACCGACGCAGATTAACTTTGTGGGGCGAGTAAGCGGAGCACCAATACGTTCAGAGCCAAATTTAGTGCTCTCTAATTGTGAAAGGTCTGCAAGTGAGACTTTGGCGAGAGCGCCATTTTCTAAGGAGTCTCTGCTCCAGTCGCCGATAAGTGAGTCTACGAAGTAGGCGCGATCATCTTCGACTACAACCGGACGCTCTTTCCCGACTGCACCAACTCGAGCTATCTTCATTTTCCCACCAATCGTTGGATTTACTTTGGAAGCGCACCTAAACCTTGATGAGTATGCAATATCTTGACGTGGCGCGGCTCTAACTCTGCGAGTGAACGAACTCCAAGTAACTTCATATTCCGAGCCATTTGATCCTTTAGGATTTCTAGGGCTCGTTCAACACCGAGTTGACCCCCAGCCATTAGACCATAGAGATAGGCACGACCTATGTAGGTGAAGTCCGCTCCCAAAGCTACCGCCGCTAAAATATCTGCCCCGTGCATAATTCCCGTATCAAGGTGGATCTCCAAATCACTCTTAAGTTCGCGCTTAACATCAACGAGTAGGTGAAGAGGAACGGGAGCTCGGTCTAATTGTCGCCCCCCATGATTAGAGAGGAGAATTGCATCGGCCCCTGCCTTCGCTGCTGCCTTCGCATCATCGACAGTTTGAATTCCCTTTACCGTTAACTTGCCCTTCCACTGCTGGCGGATCCACTTCAGATCTTCGAAGGTCATGGTTGGATCGAACATAAAATCAAGCAGTTCAGCTACCGTACCGTCCCAGTTCGACATGGAGGCAAAGCTGATACCCGGAGTTGTTAAGAAGTTGATCCACCATTCGGGCTTTGGAAGCGCATCGGCAATCGTTTTAACGGTCAATCGAGGTGGGACAGTCAATCCATTCCGAACATCCCGAAGCCGGGCGCCGGATACGGGTACATCTACCGTGAGCATTAAATGATTGACACCGGCGGCTTCGGCGCGACGCACCAACTCCATGCTCTTCTCACGGTCTTTCCACATATAGAGTTGGAACCAGTTCACACCTTCGGGGGCAGCGGCGACAACCTCTTCGATTGATGTTGTGCCCAAGGTTGAGAGGGTGAACGGAATTCCATATTTCGCTGCAGCGCGAGCGCCGGCTCGCTCTCCTTCGGTGTGCATCATTCGGGTAAACCCTGTTGGAGAAATGCCAACAGGCATCTGGAATTTCTCGCCTAGCACCGTGCACTCCATGGAAAGTTGCGAAACGTCTTTTAGGATATTAGGTCGAAACTCCAGGTCGAGGAAGGCCTGTCTGGCTCTTTCCAGGGTGACTTCGGATTCAGCTGCGCCGTCGGTGTAATCAAAGGGCCCGATAGGGGTGCGTTTTTTGGCAATCTCGCGGAGCTCCCAAATGGTGAGCGCACCCGCCAGACGTTTCTCTTTTCGATGCAGCGTAGGTCCGGTGAAGCGGAGCAGCGGAGCGAGCTCGGAAACCCTGGGAAATTGCCGCTTCGCATTCGGAATTTCCATAGAACCCCTCTCCGACACTAGAGGTAAAATCATATAGGATTTTAAGATATAGGCAACACAATAAAATTTCTAGCAAAGGGAAGATCGACGCCCCAAAGACTAGGCGCCGATCTGAGTGCTTTCTGAATTAAAACAGGCTCTTAGTGGAATGAATGAACCCGAGGAGCGCTGCGGGAGGCGTTGCTACCGCGGGGGCTGAGAAGGTCAGAATTACATACTTTCCAGCGACCCATGAATCAAGGCGAAGGCTGCCGACTTTGGCGGTAGATCCGACACCATCTTCCTTTCCATTACCGAAGTCGAGGTAATCACTTACACCACCGACCGGTGCCTTCTTCATTGCTC
>ENA-OFCD01000441-OFCD01000441.1-metagenomes-genome-assembly--contig:-NODE-441-length-26538-cov-3.804667_pt1 | contig 26538 bp, 24 predicted proteins | sample MGYA00153392_OFCD01 | MGnify analysis MGYA00153392
GTTGCCAGCAACGGAATAGTTTCGCGGCCGTTCCGCTTGCACCAGCTCTCAATCACCGTGTTCACAATGCGCAAAGTCTCCGGCTTGCCTGCACCGGTGTCTTCGAGCAACACTCGATCTTTCCCGAAGATCAAATAGAGAAACGGCTTCTCATAATTTGTGCAGCCCGATTCGCGCAAAATGTAGAAGTCGTCGTTGTACTTCTGCTTGAACTCGCTGGCCCACGCATCGTTCTGGCCACCCATGTTGTAGTGCGAGTAGGCGATCTGGTAGACCTTCCCCGCCCCGTTCGCGCCGAGCGCGGCAGGCGTACCGGTCACGCCGGTGTAGTAGGTGAAGAACTTGCCCGTGTAGCCGCCTTCGGTGGCCGCCTTGACGAGTAGCGCGAGGTCGGAACCCCAATTGCCGGTGATCACCGAATCGGCGCCCGAGGCCTTGATCTTGGCGATGTAGGGGGCGAAGTCGCGCACCTGAGCCAACGGGTGCAGGTCTTCGCCGACGATCTCGATGTCGCGCACGTCTCCGCAGCCGAGCCCTTGCTCGTGCGCGAGGCGGATGAACTTGCAGTCCTTCATCGGGTCCATGCCCATCAGCTTGGCGGCAACAGCGTCGATGGCGACCTGATCGGCGCTCGCGAGGATCACGTTTTTGATGTACGGGACCATGCAGCGCGGCCCAGGGCCGTCACCCGCGAACGTGCCGTCCATCACGGCGAACACGCCGCGGTGGATCTTCTTCTGGATCATCAGGAGATCGACGAGCGTCTCGTGGATGACCGGGTGCGTCCAGTGGCGGTGCTCGTTCAACAAGCCGCCGAATGCGTTCTTCATCGCGCCCGTGGTGGTCGTGAAGATGTGCGTCTTCACGGTTGGCAGGTGGATGATGTTCTCGCCGATGAAGCGCTTCGGGATGCTGAAGCCCTTGGGATAGACGTCGTTGAGGCACAAGAATTTCTTGGTGAGATCACCGACGGCTTCACGCACGTCGATCCACTCTTCGTTTTCGTACAAGTGGACGTTGCGGAGCCCGTGCGCCTGCACGACGTCGATCTGCTTGTTTTCACGCTCTCCCAAGTGCGCGTCGATCACGACGGTGCGGTTGTGGCACGCGTGAATGAGCTCGGACTTGTAGCCGTCCTTCTTCATCGCACCGATCACGCCGTCGAGCTGCCAGGGCGTCGTGGAGGAGGCGGGGTAGAAGAAGTGCCAAGAGATGTTCACCTTGAGCGCGGTGTCCGCGTCCTTGGCGATGACCTCTTGGTACCCCGCAAGGTTCATCGCACGGTGGTAGTCAAGAAGGACCGTGGCGGGCGTGGTTCGGAGGATGGCGACTTTGGATTTGGTCATGCGAGGCGTTCTCTTTAGCGCGTGAAGCGGCTACCTACAACGCGGCGCGGCGAGCATTCGTATCGAGTGCAAACACGGCGTGGACGCGTCGCTATGGCTCCGCCAATCGCACTGCGATGACGGTAGACGATCGGCGCGTGAACGGAGCAGGTATGCTCGCGCCCCGATGAGCGAAGTGGATCCGAAGCGCTTCGAGGCTGCTTCTGCGAGGTTCGTCGAGTTCTTCGCGGAGCTCGGCAAGACGTTCGTCGAGCGCGAAGAGCTGCTCGCGCAGATCGCGCTCGCGCTGCTGGGACGAGAGCACGTGCTCATGACCGGGCCGCCCGGCACCGCCAAAAGCGGCCTCGCGTCGGCTGTGCTCCGTCGTGTGATCGACGAGTCGAGTCGCATGCCCAGTCTCTTCGCGAGGCAGTTCACGGAGAGCACGGTGCAGACGGATCTCGTCGGACCGATCAACTTCAAGACGCTCATGGACACGGGTCGGACCGAGCACTTCACGGACGAGGGCATGCTCGGCAGCGTGCACGCGTTCCTCGACGAGGTGTTCGACGGGCGCGACATGCTCCTGCGCTCGACGCTCAACGTGCTGCAAGAACGAGAGTTGAAACAAGGCGGACAGACGACGCGAGGCCGCATCGAGTGCGCGCTGATGACGACCAACCGCTACCTCGCCGAGGTGCTCGAGGGCTCGCGCGAGACGCTGCTCGCGTTCGTGGATCGCATCGCGTTCGTCTCGTTCGTGCCGAAGAGCTTCGCGTCCCCGCTCAGCCTCGCGGGCGTGCTCAAAAAGCAGCTCCGTGCGGGCAATGCGCTCTACGCGGATCTGACGATCCAAGATCTCGACGTGCTTCAGGCGGCGGTGGACGAAGTCGTCGTGCCCGATCACGTGTGCGACTCTCTGAGCAAGCTGCTCAGAGCTCTCGACGTGGAGTTCGCTGCGGCAGAGCGCAGCGACCCTCACTTTCTGCCGACGCGCTACCTCTCGACACGCACCGCCGTGAGGCTGGGCAAGATGCTGCGATCGGTGACCGTCTACGATCGCTTGTTTTACAACAAGGAGCGTGATCTAGAGGCGGGGCAAGGTGATCTGGCGGGTCTACGCCTCTCTTTGCTGCTCGGCGGGCCTCTGCCGCAGGCGCTCGAGCTGCTCATCAAGCGAGAGACGGACGCGCGCGAAAGACGGCAACTCGCGATCATCCGGACGGAACGCGAGATCTTCGATCGGTGTCTCGCGCAGCTCCCCGCGCCCACGCCCGCGTCGCTGCAGAAGTCGAAGAAGCAGGTGAAGGCAGCGCGCAGTGTGGCCGACGACGCGGAGAGGCTCCGGTCACTCGCGACGTCGATGGAGAGCCAGGCAACGCAGGCGCTGGTCGCGGCGACCCGGAAGCTCGCGACCCAAACGGACGCTCCGCCACTTTTGGGGACAGAGAGCAAGAGGCTACTCGAAAGCGCCGTGGGCGAGCTGTCCGCGAGGGCGCTGCGCGCGGGCATGATGGCGCCGGCTGCGATGGGAGAGACCGACGCGCTCGACGTCGCCGAGGAGCTGGGGACACTGGCGGATCAGGTCGAGAGCGCGGCCGGGGCGACGCGACCGATCGCGCGATGGCTTCGAGGACGCGCGATCGCGCTCGTCGACGACGCGGTTCGTTTGGGCACGACACCGCGGGGAGCGGCGCTCGACGCGGGCTCGCCTCGGGACAGCGCGCAGGCCATGAAGCTCGTAGCGCCGTTGCTCGAGCGCGCGGGGCGGCTGTTCTTGGCGCGAAAGCGACTCGTGTCGCAGGGCGCGGACGAGCCGGACGGCGCGAATGCATGGGAGCGCGCGTGTGAGCGGCTCGAGGCAGACGTGGCCGGGCTGATCGACGAGGGCTTCCGCGCGGACGTGGAGGCCGCGATGTCGCAGCAAGGCGACGAACTCGCGGCGGTGGTGCTCGCCCTCGCGGAGCCGCTCGACATGCTCGAGGCGTGCGCGCTGCGCGTTGCGGTGATCGCGAAGAGGCCGAGCACGCTCAAATCGCGGGTGACGGGTCCGCGCCTCAGGCCGCTCGTCGCGAACGCGTTCGAGCGCGTGGGCGCGCCGGATCGCGTGAAGCTCGTGGCGCAAGTGCAGCAGCTCCTCACCATCTTGTCGGCGGCGAGCTTGACGGGGATGTTGGCGCCGAAGGAAATCCTCTCGCTCACGGCGACGGCGCTGGTGCGAAGCGTGTCGATGGCGCCGCGACCTCCGGAGGCGCCGCTAGACCGTGCGACGTACCGCAAGATGCGCGCTCAGGATCAGCGCGTGCCTGGCGCGTTCACGCTGCTCGAGATCGCGATGAAGCTCATGCCTTCGCTCGGCAAGGACGGCGCGGCTCCCGAGGACTCGGCTCGCGCGCTGGCGGCGATCGCGGCCGATCTGTCTCCCGAGGTCGCGACGGCGGTCGCGAAGCTAGACGTGGATCGCCTGGAGCGCGCGGTGCACTTCATGGAGCGCTGGTGGGCGGCACTCGCCGCGGATGAGGGCTCGGCGGCAGAGCGCGTGCGAGCGTGGACGACGTCCAAGTTCTTTCACGTTGCGCACGACGAGCAGGCGTTGGTGCGAACGGCGCTCGAGTGCAAGCTCGTGAGCGAGGTGTTCCCCCAGATGGCCGACGAGATGGACAAACTGGTGGCTCGTCTCGAAGCGCTAGACACCGCGAGCACGACGGCGATCTCGAAGGCCGTGCGTGAGCGCGGAGACGTCGAGTGGGAGAAGACACTCGGCAAAGGTCGCTAGCTCGTTGACCGCGCTCGTTGATCTCGGGCTCCGCATCGAGCGGCTCACAATAGATCCGGACGCGATCGCCGCGCCGATGACGCGCCTGGTGCGACCGCTGATGGCGGCGCTCGGCTTCGCGCCGAAGGTGGACGTCACCTGCGTCCGTCAGCTCCTCAAGGAGCTCAAGATCGCCGCGGCCTCTGAAAAGACGCCCTTTGCTCTGGATCTGCACAAGTGTTTGGAGTCGGCGATGTGCGAGCTCGAGGCGAACGTCACGAGTGTGGAGCGCGCGACGATCGTGGGGCGACGCCCGCTCGTCGCGCACGCGGCGTGGCTGCGGAGGATCTACGAGGTGGTCGTTCGTGCGGAGCGCGCGGTCACGCAGCCGAGCGACGGACTCGCGCTCGAGACGGCGAGCGCGGTGGACGAGGTGCGCCTGCTCCCGCCGCTCGCGGTGCGAGGCCTCGACGCGAAGGAGGACGCCGGGCCTCTTCGCGCGGACGCGCACGCCGCGAATCTCGTTGCCGTGGAGCTCGGTGCGATCGATCACCTGCTCGCCGCGGCGAACGAGGAGGGCGAGCTGCTCGGCCGCAGACGACGACTGCTCGAGGCCGCGCGGCAAATGCTGCTCGAGACGAGCGCCGCCGTCTCGCTCGACGCTAGCGGGATGGACGCGCGACGCCGTTACCTCGCCAAGGAGATAGCGCGCGTCGATCGCTTGGAGGCCGCGGGCCTTCTGCCCGACGTCGCGCTCACGCATCAAGCGCGACAGGCTCTGTCGCGAGGAGAGCGCCAGCGCTTGCACGCCGCGGTCGTCGCGATGCAAGGCCCGGCGTTGGCGCGCGGGGACGTTCCGGCGGCGAGGCTCGCGCGACGGGCGATGAGCGCGTTGTGGAAGGATGGGGACACACGCGATCACGCGGCGAGACAGGCGTCGTCGCGTCGCAGCGCGGACGAGGTCTTCGGTGAGGGCTTCGGAAAGGTCGTCGCCGACGCATACGCGCGCGGGCGCAAGCGCTACGAAGGTAGACACGGAGACCAAGACGAAGTGGTGGCGGCCAAGACGTACCTGCTTGCGAGCGGCGAGCTTCAAACGTTGAGCGCGGCGATCGCTGTAGATGGGTGCTTCGAGACGGGCGGCGCGCTGACCCCCGCGCGCATCCTCGATCGACAGACGCATTCGCGAGCGGTGCGCTTCCCGACGAAGGATTTGGTGCTGCTGCCGGCGACCCAGCCCGACGAGATCGCAGACGCCGTGATCGAAGACCCGCGACGTGTGGTGCTCGATCTCGCCGCGGGTCGACTGCTCGCGCGTCGCTTCGTGCAAGACGAGGTGACCCTACTGCCGCGTGTCGTCATGCAGGGAGAGATCCGCGTCTACGTGCTTGACGGCTCCGGCTCGATGATCGGCCCACGCGCGCGCGTTCGTGACGCACTGCTGCTCGCCGAGCTCGCGACCCTCCGCAAGCGCGTGCAGGAGCACGGCAAGGGCTCGCGTGTCGTCCTGTTCTATCGCTACTTCGACACGGTGCCGCGGCCGATCACGCGCGTGACGACGGCGGCAGAGGTGGACCGCGCGATGAGCGACGTGCTCTCCACGATGCGCACGGGCGGAACGGACATCGAGGCCGCGCTCCTGTCGTCGATCCAAGTCATCCGCGCGGCGACCGAGGCCGACCCAGATCTCTCCCACGCGCACATCGTGTTGGTGACGGACGGCGAGTCGCCCGTGGACGGGGCGCGCGTGATCGCCGCGCGCGACGCCGCGCTCGGACGGATGCCGATCGGAACCAGCGTGATCGCGCTGGGCCAGCAGAATCCGGCGCTGGCGGCGATCGTCGCCAAGCAGCGCGCGAAGGGCGAGCGCGCGTTTTATCACTACGTTCCCGACGACATGCTCGCCGACATCGTGGGCGGAGAGCTCGACGACGGACCGGCGATCCACCTGCCTGGCGTCGGCCACGACGTCGTTGCGCCCGACCAGCTCGACGCCATCTTGGGTTCGATCGTCGACGAAATGGCCGCGCTCGCACGGCAGCGCGAGGTGGAGGCGATGGAGGCGCTCGACAATCGCTCGGAGGCCGAGGCGGAGCTCGGCATGGAGCGAACGTCGTCCATGACCGAGGGCGAGAAGGCGCGGGCGCGTGCGCTCCATCGCGATCGACTCTCGCTCGTCGATCAGTTCGACCGCTGGTTCCCGAAGCCCGCGCGCTCTGTCACGGACGGCGACGAGAGCCACGACGCAGAGGCCGTGAGCGTGGTGCTCGCGACGGTAGCCGAGGTGCTCGACACCGTCGGCGGGAGCGATCTCGCTCGGCGCGCGGACGCGATCGATCTGCTGGAGAGACTGCTCCCGGACTCGCGTTTGTCTCCCGCGCGATGGCGCGAGGTGACGACGACCCAGTGTACGAAGCGGGTCGCCGAGAGTCTCACCGCCGTACGTGTTGCGGCGAAGGCGAACTAGCCAGCGTTCAAAACCCGAGGTCGACGTCTTTGCGCTCGCGGGTCTCGCTTCCGCCTTTGGCAGAGCAGAGGGCGGCGAGTACGTCGGCCTCGCGGGTCTTTCCGTGCGAGCGCATCGAGCGCGCGGCGATGCACTCGGCGGGGTCTGATCTCTCGTTGCGACCGGCGAAAGGATCGAACGGAGTCGGCGGGAGCTGACGCGATGACGGCAAAGGCGCGACCGTGCCGCTCGACGCGGGTGTCGTGTCCAGCTGCGCGGCTGCCTGGACCGCCTGCTGGGTCTCGAGTGGCAGCTGACCCATGAGCTTGTCTGGGTTCTTGCCCAAGATGACCGCGGCGCACCTGCGATCGTACCAATCGATGTAGTCGGTGCGGTTGGTCTCGCGTAGCGCGCACGCGGCCTCGCAGTCGGGGATGTCCTTGCGGCACGCGTCCGAACGCTCGGGTTGTGTGGCAACCGTTGTGGCCGTCGTCGGCGCAGCAGCGGGCGCGACAGGCTCACACGCGACGATGACAAGTGCGAAGAGCGCGCGCTTCATGCTTGGCTCCCGAGGTACAGCTTGAGCGAGAGCGCGGCCGCGCGTCGATCGAACGGGACGCTCGCGAGCTCGTCGCGACGTCCGATAGCGTCGAAGAGGTCGGTCAAGAACACGTAGAACTGCTCGCACTCGGCGATCGCGCGCTGCAGTCGATCCGGATCGAGCAGGTCGGACTCGCCGAGCGCGGCCATCGCCTTCAAGAACGGATCGAAGCGCGGGTAGTCCGACGCGCGCAGCAGCGGGTAGCCCATCGCGCGGAAGTACGCGAGGAACTCACGCACGAACTGCAGCGGAGGAACGCCCGTCCAGCGCACCTCGCCGCCGTGCGCGTTGCGCGCCTTGTGGCTGAAGGCGCGGACGATCTGCGCGAACATCCACACGTCTCGTCGCAAGCGCTCGCTCAGCATGCGGCGTGCGGCTGCGTCGTCGAACACGCCTTGCTCGTCCAGCTTCACGCCGAGTGATTTGCCCAAGAACAAGACCGCGTTCTGCAGTGCCGGCCGCAGGTTCTTGACCGTGCGTGCGACAGACGCGCGGAGCACGTCGATCGTCGCTTGTGCATCGGGCGCCGGGAAATCGTGCTCGAACGCTCGGCGCATCTCGAGTCGCAGGTTCGCGGAGATGCCCTCGAGCGTCGCCTTCACCTCGAGCAAGCGATGTCCCTCCCCGAGCAGCGTGTTGTAGTGTTGCCGCATCTCCGCCGCGGGGATGGCGAAGAGCTCGCGCTCGAAGCCGTCCGCGAACTCCGGTCCCGCGCGGTGCGTCAGGTGTCCGGTGAGCGCGCGCGCGTCCGAGCGCAACACGCTCATCACCACATAGACGACGCCCGCGCTCCGGCGCGAGCCTTCATTCGGCTCGTACACTGCGGACTCGAGCAGCGAGAGGTAGCGCAGCATGCGGAACAGCGCGAGGAACGAGAGCGCCACCAACCGGCGTGCGTGCTCGCCCGGCACTGTGCGCATCAGCTCCAAGATGCGCGGGTGCGTGATGCGATCGAACTCGGGACGAAACTCGAGAGCGCTGAGCGGGTTGAAGTAGACCGAGCGCGCGACCTCGCGCTGTGCGAGCCCGAGCATCGCGTAGAACATGCGGAACGGCACCCGCGGCAGCTTCGCGAGGCCGCTCGTCACCTCGACGAGGCTCGCCATCCCCGCGCGCATGTGAAATAGCGACTCCGCCGGCGTGCCTTGCGTGTCGCTTTGGCTCGCCAAGCGGGCGCGGGCGCGATCGTCGGGGAGCACCGTCTCGAGGTAGCGCTGGAAGGTGAAGGCGCGATCACGATCGAACAGCAGCGTGCGGCTGAGCGCGACGACGCGCGCGAGCGCCTCTTTCGAGAGAGCGAGAGGTTCACGGAAATCTTGCGCGACGACGGGTGTGCGGCGCGGCGGACCGGGATGATTGCGCGGGTTGCCGAAGCACGCGAGTCCCTTCAGGATGATCTCGAGCTCGAAGAGCTGATCGTATTTGTGCTCGCCCGCGAGCTTCTGGAGCCACTGCTCTCGCGACGCGGCTTGCTCTCGCGCGAGGCCTCGCGTTCCGCGCAAGAGCTCGCCGTAAGCGTCACCGCGCTCGGGCGCGATCGACTTGGGAGGGAAGAGCGAGGTCGCCACGGAAGACGAAGGCTATGGCGAGTTCGACCGCGAGTCGAGACGAGAACCCTTGATGCGTCAACGACGCTTCTTGGTCTCGCCCAACAACGAATCCAGGCGGCCCACGCGCGAGCCGAGCATCTTGGCCATCACGGGAGCCATGTTCCGACCCGTGCGCTGGGCGAGCAGCGTGATATCGAGGGCGACCTGGCCTGTCACGACCTCCGCGATCGCGCTCGTACCGCTGATCACGGCGTGATCGCCGTCGCGCTTCTCGGTCGCGCCCACGAGCGTCTCCTCGTCGTCGCGCACCACGACCAAGCGGTGCTTCCAGAACGTCTCGAGGTCCGCCTCGGCGAGCCCGTAGCTGTGCACCTCACCGGGGACTTTGCCGAGCGCGCAGTGCGAGAACACCACCACGTACACGCCGCGTTTGTGCGCGCGTTTGAGCTCGGGCAAGAGCGCATCGATCTCGCGGGCCCAGCCACTCACGACGACGCGCGATACCGCCGAGCGCACCAGGCGCTCTGCCTCTTCGAGGACGCGCTCGTAGTCGCGAACCGTGAACGCCTCGGGAGCGGGGGGCGCGGAGCCTAGCGCCCGCACAGCTTCGTCCAACGCCTCTGCGCTCGCCGCGAAGCGCTTTTTCAGCACCGCGAGCACCTCTGCGGGCGGCGAAGGGACGAAACGCTCGGGCGTGCCGGCGATCGATCGAGCCGCACCCGCACGCTCGAGCCGTCGGAGCACGCCGTAGACTGCGGAGCGCGGGATCTGCGCGCGCACGCCGACCTCGTACCCGGTAGCAGGGCTCTCCTGGAGCAAAGCCGCGTACGCGCGCGACTCGTTCAAGCTGAAGCCGAGCTCACCGAGCGCCGAGACCAGATTGGCCGCCGTCATGGAAAGCTTCTTACGCGCGTTTTCACAGCGGCGCGCGAAATCCGCCGCCGGAGGCTTCTGCGAAGGGTCGTCGTTCGGACAATTGTCGTCACCTGCGGCGAACGACAACGACCGAGCGGATTGGCTTCGCCACCAACAAATGTGCTTTTTTTGCCCGTTACCCCCGACACCTAGGTACCCTTCGGACGTATAGAGGGGGCGGCTCGGGGCCCCCGAGCTCGCAATTCGGACATTAGAGGAGAACGAACGTCATGAAATTTGGAAAGACGCTTGCCGCCACCGCGGCCTCGGGAATCATTGTCGGCATGTTGGTTGGTTGTGGCGGCGGAACTCCCGCGCCCGCAGCTGGCACGCCGGATCCGGCGGCCTCGGCGAGCGCTGGCAAGGCGAGCTGCAACGGCAAGTCGAGCTGCAACGGCGGCGCGGCTGGCACCAAGGCTTCGTGCAACGGCGGCTCGACCGCTCCTGCGACCCCCCCCGCGAAGTGAAACGCGACTAAGCGGGCGCCGGGGTCGAGAGAGCCCGGCGTCCGTTTTCTTTTAAGGTCATCATCCGTCCAATGGGCTTTCGAGAGCGACACACGATCCCAGACCTCGGCATCGGGGTCGGCTTCCGTCCGAAGCACCAGGCGGACGTGCTCGAGAATGGCGGCGCCACGCAGGTCGACTGGTTCGAGGTCATCAGCGAGAACTTCATGGGCGCGGGCGGCCGACCCATCGCGAACCTCGAGAAGTTGCTCGCGACGCACCCGGTGATTTGTCATGGAGTGTCTCTCTCCATCGGCAGCACCACGGACTTGGACGCCGAGTATCTGTTGCGCCTGGGCCAAGTGCTGTCGCGAGCGAAGCCCGCGTGGTTCGGCGATCACGCATGTTTTTGCCGGTCCGGTGAGCTGGACACGCATGATCTCTTGCCGCTGCCCTACACGCGAGAGGCGATCGATCACGTGGCCGAGCGCATCAAGCGTGTGCAGGGAACGATGGAGCGGCCCTTCGCGATCGAGAACGTGTCTTCGTACCTCACGTACGTGGACAGCGAGATGACCGAGTGGGAGTTCATCGCTCAGCTCGCGGAGAAAGCGGACTGCGGAGTCTTGCTCGACGTGAACAACGTCTTCGTGAACGCGTTCAACCACGGCTTCGACGCAAACGCGTTCGTCGACGCGATCCCCGCCGACCGCATCATTCAAATTCATCTCGCGGGGCACACGGACAAGGGGTCGCACCTGCTCGACACGCACAGCGACCACGTCGTGGACGGCGTTTGGGCGCTCTACGAACGCGTGATCAAGCGCGTCGGCTCGGTGTCCACGCTCGTCGAGTGGGACGACGACATCCCCGAGTGGAGCGTGTTGGTCGCCGAAGCGAATGCCGCTCGCGCGCACCGGCAGGCCGCAAAATGACGCGGCTCCACGAGCTCCAGCAGTCGTTCGCGCACGCCCTCTTCAAGCGCGAGCCGACGACGACGGCAGCGGTCATCGCGACGGGGAGCCCGCGGCTGTCTCCGCTGCAGCAGCTCGAGGTGTACCGCGAGCAGTTCTGGTGGCGGCACGTGGGGTGTCTCAAAGACGACTACCCGACGCTCTCGGCCTTGATCGGACAAGACGCCTTCGAGGAGCTGTGTGTGCGCTACCTGGCGGCCTGGCCTCCGAAGGATTTTCTGCTGCGCGACCTCGGCAAGAACCTCGCGGAGCACCTTAGAGCGGAGGGCGATCGCCTGTTGGTTGACGTAGCAAGCGTCGAGTGGGCGTTCGTCGACGCGTTCGATGCCGCAGACGCGCCACCGCTGGATCCCGCCACGATCGCCGAGGCCTCGGCGGACGCGTGGCCGGGCGCGCGCCTCTCTCTCCAGCCATCGCTCGTCCTCTTGGACCTTCAGTTTCCGGCGGACGAGCTCCGCATGAAGCATCGAGCGGGCGAGTCTCTCTCGCGGGTGGACGCTTCGCCGCGTGCGCTCGCGATCTATCGGCGTGACTTGTTGTTGTACTCGGAGCCGCTCGAACCCTCGGCCCACTTGGTGCTCGCAGCGCTCATGCACGGAGAGACTTTGGCTTCGGCCTGCCAGCGCGCGGCGGACGCGGAAGAGAACCTCGGCGGATGGTTCGCGCGATGGGCCGCGCTCGGCTGGATCTCGCGCGTCGACTTTTCCATAGTGAGGCTTGAAGTTCGCTGAGTCGGTTCGAGCGCCACGCTAGGAAACTCGCGGGAGCGAATTTTGGGGTGAATCGACGAGCGTAGCGAGGGGGAGCGAGAGCCCTCGCTAAAGCGTCTAGTGTCCTCCGCCGTAGGCCGCGAAGCGGTCAGAAGTTCGTCTGTGAACTGCCGACTCAGGACACTAGTGAGGTTTGAAGTCGAACGGGTAGTGCATCGTGGACTCCAGCCCGCGCGGGCTCTCCGCGAACTTGATGCCGCGGATCACGCTCTGCACGCACAAGATGACCGTCGGCTCGTGGATGTCGCTCTTGGTCGCGTCGACGCCAACCTCGGTGACGTTGCCCTTCACGTCGATCTTCCAAGTGACGTCGAGCTTGCCGGCGATGCCGGGGTGCATCTTGACGGCGCTGTCGTAGCAGGCGCGCGCCTCGGGTCGGTGCGCTTGGATGATGGCCATGACGTCTTCTTTCGTGCGGCCAGGGTCCTTGCTCGGGCCCATGGATCCGCCGTCCGCGCCCGGAGCGTTCGGGTTCTCCACCATCGTCTGCGTGTGCGTGACGAGCTTGGTTCCCTCGAGGTTGCCGCTGTCGGGGAGCGTCATGTTGGTGGTCGTGGTGGGACCTGCGTCCATCGACGACGACGTGTTCGAGGTCCCCGAGGCGTCCGCGTTGACGGTCGGGTTCTCGACGGCGGGAGTGCCTCCGCCGCAAGCGACAGAAAGCAAGACGGCTGCAATCATGGGCAAGCGCATTTTCGGCACGTTAGCGGGTGAACCCGGGCCTGCCAAGCCGCCCACGTGATCGCTCCTCGACGAACTGCCCTCGGCGTGGTTCGATCAACGGGTGTCCGACGCTCCACAGACGCCGCCGAGCTCGAGGTCGATCCCGATCGGCCGGGCAGGAGGCTACGATCTTTTGTTCGAGCTCGCCTCGGGCGGCATGGCCACGGTCTACCTCGCGCACGCGATCGACGGGCGCCTTGGCGTTCCTCTCGTCGCGCTGAAGCGGCCGCACCGTCACCTCGCGCAAGACAAGACGTTCCTCTCGATGATCGTGGACGAGGCGCGGCTCGCATCGGCGATCAAGCACCCGAACGTCGTGCAGGTGCGCGAGCTCGGCTTCGAGGCCGGCGAGCCGTTCATTCTGCTGGACTACGTGGAGGGCGGCAGCCTGTCGGACATGCGCAAGGAGCTCGGTTCGATGGAGCGCGCGCTCGACTCCAACGTCGCGGTACGCATAGCGCTCGACGCGCTCGCCGGTCTGCACGCGGCGCACGTCCTCAAGGACGAGAACGGCAAGCACCTCGGGATCATCCACCGCGACGTGAGCCCTCACAACGTGCTCGTCGGCGTAGACGGGCTAACGCGGCTGACGGACTTCGGGATCGCCAAGGCCGAGGATCGTGTGCAGGTCACACGAACTCACGAGGTCAAAGGGAAGCTGGCCTATTTGGCCCCTGAACGCGTGGACCGTCGACGCATCTGCACGACGCAGAGCGACGTCTTCTCGATGGCCGTGGTGCTGTGGGAATCGCTCGCGGGCCGGCGGCTGTTCCGCGGCGAAGAGGCGCTCGACACGCTCGACGAGGTCATTCGTGGACCCATTCCGACGCTCCGCCAGCTCGGCTCCAACATCTCTCCCGCGCTCGACGAGGCGATCGCGTGCGGACTCTCGCGTGATCTCGAGATCCGTTACAAAACCGCGCGCGACTTCGCACAGGCACTCGAGCGCGGCGCGGGGCGCGGCGGGGTCGCCACCGCTCACGACGTCGGCCAGGTCGTCGAGGCCGTGTTCGGTCCGAAGCTGCGCATCCGCCACGACAAGATCAGGAACGTTCTAGGTGCCGAGGACGCCGAGCGCCTTCTGAAGATGGCTGGCCTGCCGCAACGAAAGCCCGTGACCGACCCCGTGATGACGGATCGCCTCGCGATCCTCGCCGTGGCGCCGGCAGCTCCGTCCGCGCGATATGCGATCGGCGGAGTGAGCGCGTCGCCGCCGGCCGTACGAAAGAAGCGCCCGCTCGCGCAACAGAACCTCGCGATCGGTGCGCTCGGCGGGTTGGCGATAGGCGCGGTCGTCGTGTGGGCGGCGATGCACGAGAAGGCGACGGCAACCGTGGCGGCGCAGGTGCAAGTGCCCACGGCCGTGCCGGCCATCGTGATCGGGTCGCGCAAGGTGCATGTCCGGCTCCCGTTCTTGGCGACGGGCGTCTCGCTCGACGGCGTCGATCATTCGATCGCTCCGGCAGCGGACTCGTTCGATGTCGAGCTCGCCGCCGGCGCGCCTACTCGTCACCGCATCGTCATCACCTCGGTGGATGGCTCACGCGCAGAGGGCGGGCTGCACGAGGATCACGGAGTCGGCGTGGTCGACGCGGACGGCCTCGCGCTCTCCTCCTACGCGGAGCCGCCACCGGCGTCGGCAAGCGCGGCGGCGCTTGCGCCGATGAACAAGCCCATCCTCGCGCCGCCGCGCAAGGGCGCTGCGTCGGCCGGCACCGTGCGCAACGGCTTCACGAAGCTCAAATGACGCGCCCGAAGCTATCGGTTTTGATGCAGTGGCTCTCCGTCTGCTGCGCGCTCGTGGCAGTCGCGTGCTCGACCCAAGACACGCCCAAGACGTGCACGAACGTCCCCGACGGCGGTTGCCCGCTGCTGCGCGGCCGCGCTTGCGACGACCCCTCATGCGCCGCGGCATACGCATGCACGGCGTCCGGTTGGTCGTTGGACCACGTGTGCCCCATGCGTGAAGCCGGCCCCGACACCTCCACGCCGCCCGTCGACGCTGGCGCGAAAGACGTCGACATCGACGTACCGGGCTCGAACGGAGGACCGGGTTGCGCGTCGCTCGTTCCGCCCGACTGCACACTCGCCGCAGGTGCATCGTGCCCGTTGGGCTGCTGCGGCTGCGAGGACCTTTTCGTTTGCCAGAACGCCGGCTGGACTCTCTGGGGCCGATGTTCCGACGGCGGCGTGTACAAAAATTAATTCACGGGAAGGTCAGAAGTCGAGTTTTGGATCTCACCGACTTTTTTTGTGAACCCTCTCAGCTCGCCTTGAGGAACGGCGCCCACTCGATGAAGCGGCTGCCTACGCCCAAGAGGATCTGGGCGCTCATCGTCCACTTCGGCCGGAACGGGCGCCTCGCGAGGCGCATGTTCGCCTCCTCGGGCGTCTTCCAACCCTTGCGCAGGTTGCAGACGCGGCACGCGGTCACGAGGTTCTCCCACGTGTCGTCTCCGCCGCGTGAGCGCGGCAGGACATGGTCGATGTTGAGATCGCGAACCGGTGGGAGCTTGCCGCAGTACTGACATTGGTGCGCGTCGCGCAGCATGAGGTTCTTGCGCGTGAGGCGGACGGTCGCTCGCGGTTTGCGATCGTATTTGTTCAGGTGAAGCACGCGCGGCACACGCAGAGAGCCGCCCACGATCGGCAGACCCTCGTCCGTCTCGCGCACCGGCAGCTCGCGCCAGAGCTCGAAGTCGTACCCCTCTCCGTCTTCGTCGAGCGCTTGAGCCACGCCTCCATACAGGAGCACGAAGGCTCGCTTGCAGGTGGTGACTTGAACGGGCTCGAAGTACCTGTTCAGAACCAGGACTGGCGTAACTAAAACGTCTGCCTTCACCTTGGAAGACAAGATGAGAGCAACACTTGAGCTTCGCAAGCCCCTTTTGACAAGGGCACCGGTAGGGCTACGCTTCTCACGTGACTGAAGACGACAAGCGTGGACCGGAAGAGGGCGACAACGGGATGGCGGTGCCGGTGCGGCGCCGACGTTCGAGCGCGACGCCCGCGGACGCGAAGAAGAACCTCGTGCTGGTGATCGGGCTCGTGATGGCGGCCGTCGGTATCATCGCCGTCGTGTTCATCTTCATGAAGGACACGAGCGTCTACGCCAAGCCGGTGGACGAGCTGATGCAACAAAAGGTGCTTTTTTTGGCCTCCAGTGCGCACGCCGCGCGACCCGTGCGCGTCGAGGGACTGCTCGTGCACGGCACGCTCGAGAAGCGCGACAAGCCGTGCGAGTACCGCTTTCACATGGAGAAGCACGGAAGCGATCTCGCCGTCCGATACGCCCAGTGCGTGGTGCCCGACACGTTCCGTGACGTCGCGGGCATGGAGGTCGGCGTCACCGTCGAAGGCGAGCTGCAACCGGACGGATCATTCGAGGCGAGCAGCGTGCTGGCGAAATGTCCGAGCAAGTACGAAATGCAGCAGCGCACGGCCAAGGGCGAGTCGATGCCCACCGGCGATCACTCGTACTGACCCGATAATATGGCGAGCCCCATCTGGTGGATCGCGGACTTCGCTGCGCGCTCTGGCATGCGATACGAGCCCGAGGTGGACGAGCGATGGCTGCGCGTATGGGAGCCGTTCGTCACGCTGAAGACGCCGATCCGCTACGAGCACGCGCTGCACTCGACGGGCACGAGCGCGGCGATCTCGATCGCGCGGTTCGTATTGCCGGCACGACAGGGGTGGACCGTCGGTGACGAGGCGTGGATCGCGTTCGTTCAAGACGAGGCGATGACCGCACCCAAAGCCGCAGCGAGCTCGGACGCCGGCTGCATTTTCGGGGACTCGGTGACGTCGATGCCGCGCCAGTTCACGCGCGACGCGGCGTTCGACGCGGTGTTCACGTCCTTCGGGGAGAGCGAGGAGGCTGTGGCGCAGGCGATCACGCCGTCGCTCCGGAAGCTCACCCTCGGCTGGCGAACGCCCGTGCACTTCGAGATCAAGGCCGGAGGCTTCGTGCTGTCTCCCGTGGCCTTGCTGCCCGAGCCGCAGTCGCTCGCGTGGCTCACGAGCGCGGCGCGGTTCTTCGACGAGAAAGCCAAGAAGCGCTCCCCCGCCTCGAGTCGGTGACGGGTCAACCGCCTGCGGTCCCGCATTTTTGGGCCGATCGACCCATCCTCACCTATGCTACTTGGGCCTTAGAGGGAGTCATCGATGCGCGTTTTTTCACGTAACCACCTGCTGCTTCTGGCCTTATCGGCGGTGGCGATCGCGGTGCCCGCCTTTGCGCAGCAGCCGGCGGTCAGCAAGTACCCCGAATGCGCCCCAAACTTCTCCGCTAGCCAGAACGATCAAGAGGCCGCTCACGGCGCGTGGCAAGCGGGCAAGGCCGCGTTCGAAGAGGCCGACTACGTCAAGGCGATCGACTACTTCAAGGACGCCTACAAGCGGGACTGCACGAAGCAAATCCTCTTGAAGGATTGGATCGCGCGCTCTTACGAGAGCAAGGGCGACAAGGCCGAGGCTATCAACGCGCTCGAGACGTATCTCGCGCGCAGCCCGAAGGCCGACGACGCCGAGCAGGTCCGCAAGCACATCGAGAATTTGAAGGCACAGCTGACACCTGCGAACACGGGTCCGACGGCATCGGTGACCGCAACGGCCACGGGGACGAGCGCGGTGCCTACCGCGATCACGACGGACACGGCGACACCGCCTCCTTCTGGCGGGCACTCGATCGTTCCGTGGGTGGTCGTCGGCGTCGGCGGTGCCGCGCTCGTCGGCGGGATCATTCTGCTCGTCGTCGGCTCGGGCAAGGTCAGCGAATCGAAGGCGTTATGTCCGAACAATTCGTGCCCGCCCAGCGTTCTCTCCACCGCACTGGCGGAGAACAAGTCGGGCTACACCTTGGAGACCGTCGGGCTCATCGTCGGTGGCCTGGGTGTCGCAGGCGTCGCCACTGGCTTGATCTGGCACTTCATGGAGCCCATGAGCGAGAAGAAGGCCGCGTTCGCGCCGGTGATCACGCCGGGCTACGCGGGCTGCGCGTTCCAGTACAAGTTCTAGGCAATCAATCGTTGTAGAGTACGCGCGTGTAGCGGGCGGCGATGTCGGCGCCGAATGCGCGATTCAGCATGCGCCCCGAGCGGCCGTGCTCGCGCAACGAGGCCGTGACCTCTCGCGCGCGCTGCTCGTTCTCCTTGACGCTCTTGGCGGCCGGAGCGGTCGCGAGCGCGCGCAGGTACGCCTCGAGATAGAGCTCGGAGAGTCCCACGAGGCGATTCGCAGAGCCCGGACGCGCGCGCACGACGGCACCGCAACCGCCAGAAAACGCCGCCATCCACGCGGGCACCGGCGACGAACGGAGCGCGCTCGAGGTCCCGAGCGAGCGGCGCAACGGCTCCCAGAAGTTGGCGCGAAACTCCGGTCGCGCGACGCCCGGACCGCAGGTGTCGAGATACGCGCGGGCGCGGCCGACCGGTATGACGTGCAGGTCCAACAAAAACAGCGGCGCGTCGACCTCGGGGCTTGGGTGCACCATCAACACGATCGACGCGAAGAAGGGCGCGACGCGAACATGCGACAGCACGGCCCGCCCGAAGCGCTCGCCCTCCAGCATCGTGGTCGCGATCGCACGCGCCCCCAAGCCCGCCTCTATGTAGGCCATGCCATCCGGCACCGCGATCGTCCGCGCGCCATGCGCGTGCAGCACGCCGTCGAACCGCCGCGTGGCGTTGGGGAGATCAAGGCCCGCGAACGACGCCGGCAGACCGAACAGGTTTGTGATGATCGACATCCGGCGCTCCGTCTATGGTGCCCCGTGGCAACTGTCCACCGAGAAGCTAGAGAGACCTCGTGAGCCTCCCCGTCCCCGAAGCTACGCGTACACCACGGACGATCCTCTCTCGTCGCGCCGTGGGCGGCGAGCTGTGGCTCGTCTCGTTCGAGGCCGCAGACGCCTCGAGTCATCGCACGCCGGGACAATACACGTGGGTCGAGGCCGAAGGCGTGGGCGGGTATTTCGTGCTCGCGCAGCGCCCTGGCGAAGACGCCTGGGAGATCATCTTGCGCGCGGGCGGAGGCGCCGCGGACGTGCTCCTTCGCTCGAATCCCGGCGACGTCGTGCAGGCGACCGGCGCGCTCGGCCGAGGCTTTCCTTGCGAGGAGACGCGTGAGCGCACGCTCGTGATCGCCGTGCCGACGAGCGCCTACGCCGTCGCTCGACCCGTCGCGCAATGGCGCGTGGACCGAGGCCTGGCCAAGGCGACGACGCTGCTCCTCGGCGCGAAGGACAAGTCCGACGTGCCCCTCTCGGACGAGCTCTCCGCGTTGCGCGCGAACGGACTCGACGTAATCGTCTGCCTCTCCCGCGAATCGCCGAATGGAGAGCCAGGCTACGCGCGGGGCTACGTACAAGAGATCGCCAAGGAGAGGCTCTCGGGCGCGCCCGTCTTCTTCGTCGCGGGCGGCACCAAGGCCGAGAGCGGCTTGCGCGCGGCGTTCGGGCGGGCGGAGATTTACTCCAACTATTGAGGGGCGCGCGCGCCGGTGAACGTCGAGGCGAACGAGCCGCTGGCGCTTCCCTTCTTGGCGTCGCCGGTCCACGTCCAGCTCAGCGTGTCGCCTGTGAGCACGAGCGACGCGGAGGTGACGTGGACCTTCACGTCCGACGACGGGAACGTGCAGTCAATCGTCCGCGCGATCGCGACGAGCGTCGGTTGGGTGTCGGTCTGCGTAGCTTCGAGCATGCAGCCGTGAACCGTTACCGTGACTCGGCCGCTCGAGCCGTCGGTGACGACCACATCCGCGCTCCCCGTGTCTGTGAGAATCTGCGCGTCCGGCATCGTCACGAGCTGCGTGATGGGACCCGCGTAGGTGCCCGCCCAATTCTTCCGGCAAGACACGAGCGCCAAGGCCATCCCCATCAAGATCAAGCCTCTCGACATGCATGTAGCTTATTGCGCGCGCGCTTGCCGTAGACAAGTCTCGACGGGTGGGTACCCTTGCGGGCGATGTTCGCTTCCGTGCCGCCGCGAAACTCCGTCCGACCCGGCGGAGGAAAAGAGGAGCTGCGCGCGGCCGTCTTGAAGCCCTATTTCTTGCGCCTCCGCGTCGAGAAGGGCGAACGCGCCGTGGCTGCGCTGGCGGAGGAGTCGGGGCTCGATCCGGTCGCGGCGGACAACGAGACGATGTGGATCAGCGCGGACCGCGCCAAGCGCGTGCTCAAGGCGCTCGCCCACGAGCTCGGCCCCGAGGCGCTGAAGCATCGCGGGCAGTTCGCTTCGCATCCGGAGGCGCTCGGCAGCTACGTGCGCCTTCTCCGCACGTCGAAGTCGCCGCTGGACGCGTATCGGTACCTCTCGAAAAACGCGAAAGAGGAGACTCGCATCGGCGAATGGGAGCTCGAGGAGGGCCCCCAGCCCAACGAGCTCAAGATGACGTATCGACCCCGCGAGCCTAGCGAAGACGAGGACCTCGCCGGTGAGTCGTTGCTCTGCGCGTCCCGCATCGGCGAGCTCACTTCCATGCCGCTCTTCTGGGGCGAGAGCGAGCCTGTGCTCGTTCACCCGACCTGCCTGGGTCGCGGCGAAGGCTCCTGCATGTATCAGATGAGCCTCGTGTCCGCGGTGGCTCCCCCGCGCGATCGGTGGCTCATGACCGCAGGCGCCGCGATCGTCGCCGGGCTGCTCTTCGGGCTGATCGGCGGCGTCGTCGTGGGCGTGCTCGCGAGCTTGCTCGGCGCGGCTCTCGGTTGGGGCTTCGGCTACGTGCGAGAGCGACAGGCCCTCGAGGCGCGCGCGCGCACGTTCGAGAAGAACCGCATCGCTGCGCTCGAGCGCAGCCTCGAGCTGAGGGGCGACACTAGCAACGTGCCAGGCGATCTCGGCGGAAACGTCCTCGGTGGCAAGTACAAGATCGGGCGTAAAATAGGCTCCGGCGGCATCGGCGTCGTCTACGCGGCCGAGCACGTCACGCTCGGTCACGAGGTCGCCGTCAAGGTGCTCCGAGGCGCCGCCGCGAGAGACGGCAGCGAGATCGCCCGGCTCCGACGCGAGGCGCACGTGCAGGTGCACGTCGATCATCCCAACATCGCGCGCGTCCTCGATTTGGATCAGATGCCCGACGGATCGATCTACGTGGTCATGGAGCGGCTCATCGGTCGATCGCTCGCGGACAAGCTCAGCAAGGACGGCCTCATCGCGCCGGGCTTCGCGATCCCCTGCTTCATCGGCGTCTGCGCGGCGCTCGGGGCGGCGCACCAGAAGGGCGTCGTTCACCGCGATCTGAAGCCCGGCAACATTTTCTTGTGCGAGGACGGCATGAGCAAGGTGCTCGACTTCGGCATGAGCAAGTTGACGAGCGCCGAGTCGCTCACGCAAGCGGGCTACACGCTCGGCACACCCGAGTACATGGCGCCCGAACAGTGCATCGGAGCGGCGGTCGAGGCGCGCACGGATCTCTATGCGCTCGGCGTGCTCATGTACGAGGCGCTGACTGGAGAGCTCCCGATCTCGTCGCCCTCGCGACGCGAGTTGCTCGATCTGCACCAGCGGCAGACTCCGATGTCGATGCGCACCCGACGGCCGGATTTGCCCATCCCGGAGGCGCTAGACGCGGCCGTGATGAAGTGTCTGCGCAAGAAAATCCACGACAGGCCCGCGAGCGCGCACGAGCTGGAGACGATGCTCGCGGCGATCCCGCTCGAGGGCTTGCCGCTGTACTACTCGGCGACCGTCGCACGCAAACGACCGGCTCGCGCGCGCATCGCCTAGCCCCTGAAGAGCCAGACGAGGCCGGCGACCGAGAGGCTGATCACGAGCACCGCGAGCCCGACCACGAAAAAATCGGTGCTCGACAAGAAGCCCTTCTGTTTGCGTGAGGCAGGCGAGGTCGAAGCGTCCCGATTCACCCGAGCGATGGGCGCAGCCGCGCGCGCGCTTGGAGGCGCAGCGGCCTCTTGCGACTTGGAGGGCGGTGGCGCGGAGAGCTCGTCTGCGGACATCGGCTCGTCGGGGGCGGACTCGAGATCGACGAGCGCGGCCATCACCGGCTCCTCGAGCGCGAGCACGTGCGCGCCGATGCGCATCATCACCGCGGGCCGCCAAGTCGCGTCGCGACCGAACGGAACGGGTTGATCGCCGAGCGTCGTGCCGTTCTTCGATCCGAGATCGCGCGCGAGCACCGTCGAGCCACGCCGCACGAGCTGAGTGTGCTCGCGCGATGCGTCTTCGTCGGCGAGCGCGAGGTCACACGTCTCTCCGCGACCGACCCGATACACGCGGCCCTCTTCGCTCAGCGCCAACGTCGCGCCCGTGTCGGGTCCCTCGACGACGCGCACCTTCGGGACCGTGTCATCACCGAGCGAGCGCATCGCCTGCGCGACCAACGCGAGCGCGAGATCGCGCGTAGCCGCAGGCAGATCGGCAGTCGTCGGCGACTGATCGATGGTGACCTCCAGCCACACGCGGCCCACGCGCAAGAGGTCTCCGTTGCGCAGCGTGCGCGACGAGCGCGGCGAGAGCTTGACCCCGCCTACCCAAGAACCGTTCGTGCTTCCCTCGTCGATGACCGTGTACTCCGGGCCCTTGGCCTGCACGCTCGCGTGCCGCTGGCTCACGCTCGCGTCGGGGAGTCGTACGTCGCTGCCCGCGCCACGGCCGATGACCACACGGTGAGCGTCGAACGTCAGCTTGGGCGCATCGCTCTTCTTCGTGGACGCGCCCTCGTCTGGGAGGATGGTGATCGTGATCGGCACTGTGACTAGGGCGTCGACGGGATGCTTCGCAGGTTCGGCGAGAGCTCGAGCGCCTTGTTCTCGACCCACCGCACCACGTCGTCAGCGACGTCGCGCCCCTTGTGTCGGCTCAGCTCCCGGATGCCCGTTGGGCTCGTCACGTTCACCTCGGTGAGACGCTCGCCGATCATGTCGAGACCCACGAAAATGAGGCCGTCCGCGCGCAGACGCGGCGCGATGTCCGTCACGATCGCTCGCTCGTTCGCCGTGAGCTCGGTCGGCTCGACGCTGCCGCCGACGTGGATGTTGCTCCTGATGTCGTCGCTGCGCGGTATGCGGTTGATCGCGCCGAGCGGCTCGCCGTCGAGCAAGATGACGCGCTTGTCGCCTTGTCGAACGGCGGGCAAGTACTCCTGCACCATCGCGAGGCGCGAGCCTTCGCTCGTGAGTACGTCGACGATCGAGCGATTGTTCGGATCGCCGTCGCGAAGCATCATCACGCCCGAGCCGCCCGCGCCGTCGAGCGGCTTGATCACGGCCTGCCCACCGACCTCTTTGACGAACGAGAAGATCTTGTCGCGATTGGAGGCGACCAGCGTCTTCGGCATGTGCTGGTAAAAGTTGAGCGCGTAGATCTTCTCGTTGGCGTCTCGGAGGCCGCGCGGGTCATTCATGATGACCGTGCGCCCACGCGCGCGCTCGAGCAGCAAGGTGGCGTAGAGATACGCCTGATCGAACGGCGGGTCCTTGCGGATGAACACTGCCTCCACGTCCGCGAGGCGCACCTGCTCCTCGTTTCCGAAGCGAAAATACGGCGCGTCCGTTTGCACGTGGAGCTCACGCACGAAGGCGTGTACGTCTCCTTGGTGCACGAACAAATCCTTCGGCTCGCAGTGCAGTGATTTGTGGCCGCGCGCTTGCGCCGCACGTTGGAACGCGAACGTCGTATCCTTGTCCGGAACGACGCGTGAGACGGGATCCATGACGTATACAAAACGCATTTCGATGGGCGCGAGCCTAGCATCAGCCGTTTCGGCGGTCGTGCTCGCTGTGTGGGCGTTGCCGGCGAACGCCGCGTTTCAGTCGCCTGCGGTGGGCTCGCGCTTCGCGGTCGCGACCGAGAGCGCCGATGCGACGCGCGTGGGCCTCGAAGTCTTGCAAACCGGCGGCAACGCGTTCGACGCGGCGATCGCCTGCGCACTCGCGCTCGGAGTGGTCGCACCCACGTCGAGCGGGCTCGGCGGCGGCGGGTTTGCGATGATCTACGTCGCGAAGGATCACAAGACGTTTGCCCTGGATTTTAGGGAGAGCGCGCCGGCGCACGCCAACATCGACGACTTGATCGCTCGCTCCAAGTCGGGCTCGTCGATAGGCGTTCCGGGAGAGCCCGCGGGCCTCGAGTGGTTGAGCACGCACTACGCGAAGCGCTCGCTGGGCGATGACGCGTACCCCGCCGCGATGCTCGCCTCGCGCGGATACGTCGTGGGCCAGCACCTCGCCGAGATGGCGCAGCGCGATCGTGACGGTCTCGCGAGGTCGCCGCTCGCGGGGCTCTATGCGCCGAGCGGCTCACCCGTCACGCTCGGCACGACGGTGCAGAACGCGGACCTTGGCCGCACGATCGCCCGCTTCGGCGCGGAGGGGAGCAAGCCGTTTTATCAAGGCGACATCGCGCTGAAGATCGTCGCAGCGAGCACCGCCGTCGGCGGGACGATCGACCAGGCAGACCTCGCCGGGTACGCCGTGAAGGAGCGCGCACCGCTGGTTCGATCGTTCGGGACGCGGACGGTCGTGTCGATGCCCGCACCCTCCGCGGGCGGGCTCATGCAGCTCGAGCTGCTCTCACTCTTCGGCGCGGATGGCTCGTCGCCGTTGCACTCCGTGGGATTCGGATCGAGCAACTACTTTCACATGATCGCCGAGGGCATGCGCGGCGCGATCGCCGATCGTGCGAGACTGGCCGGCGATCCCGATTTGGATCCGCAGGTGAACACCGCGTTCACGGAAGCGCTGGATCCGGCTCAAATTGGGGCCCGGCGCGCGCGCATCGAGCCGACCAAGACGCACCTCGCGCAGGACTACAAGACGCACGAGGATGGCACGACGCACCTCGTGGTCACCGATGACGAGGGCAACGTCGTCTCGCTCACGACGACCGTGAACGGTCCGTTCGGCGCGCACATCGTGGCCGGCGACACGGGGATCCTGCTCAACAACGAACTCTACGACTTCTCACTCCCCGCGGAGGTGACGGGCTTCGGCGTGGTCGGGCTCGGGCCGAATCGACCCCGCGCGGGCGCGCGTCCCGTGTCGAGCATGGCACCCGTGATCGTGTTCGAGGACGGCGCGCCCATCTTGGCGCTCGGAGGTTCGGGCGGGCGACGCATCGCGACCGAGACGACGCAAGCACTCTTCGCGCGCCTCGTCTTCGGTCTCGACGCAAGCGCGTGCGTGTCGGCCCCGCGCATCTACACGTCGGGCGCGGACGTGTTCCTCGATCCTGAGATCTCCGAGGACGTGCGCGTGGGCCTCGCAGCGCGCGGAGAGACCGTCCGGGACGAGCCCTTCCTAGGGACCGCCGTGCAGCTCATCGCGTGGGACCGAAACAACGGAGCTGTGCGGCTCCAAGCCGCTTCGGACCCGCGGAAACAGGGCTTCGCAGCGGCTCAGTAGGCGCGACTACTCCTCGCGCTCGCTAGCCAGAGCGAGCTCTGCGGTCGTGCCTTCATCCATGTCGCTCGCGAGCGCGTAGCCGACACCCGCGCGCTGCGTGACGGCAACGGAGTACCCATTCGCGCGGCCGACGCGGACCTGCGCGGTGCCGACGGGTCGTGCGCGCAGCTCGTTGTCGTTGACCTGAATGCGGCGTGGGTCGAACACGATGATGCTCACGCGTCGCGTCTCGTGGCCGTCGTTGATCTCGTAGCGCAGCATCGCCGTGCGCTCTTGGTGAACGGGCAGCACGCAGCCGCCGAGCAGCTTGGCCTGCTGGCCATGGAAGGTTGCTGGGCGAACGGGCACTCCGACGTACTGCTCGAGCTGGTTCACGTTCGTCGGGTTGTTGCACTCCGGCGGAGACGGACGCGAGTGCTCGGCGACCAGCTCTGCGAGCAGATCGTCCCCGAAGCCCGCGTGGAGGTTTGCGCTCGACGTGGTGCTCGCGAACGGACCCTTGCTCATCGCGCCCCAAGCGAGAGCGAACGCTGCAGCGCTAGCCAGCGGGACGATCGTTCGCCACGCGGCACCCTTGTTTTGAGCCTGATCGCGAGCCTCGGCGCGCCCCGTCTCCGCCTTCATCGCGGCGGCCATACGGGCCTTGAGACCTTCGCCCACTTGCTCGCGCACCACGCGCTTCAGCGACGCACGTGTCGCGTTCTCCAACAGCACCCGCTCGCGACAGCCCTCGCAAGACTCCACGTGCGCCTCTACGTCGAGCTGAGACGTCGTCTCGAGCTCACCGTCGGCGAACGCGCCGAGCAAGTGCGTGTAGTCGCGACAAATCGTCATGCGGCACCTCGCTTCTTCGCGCGGTATTGCGTGAGGTCTGCTGGGGCTTCTTGCTTCTTCGTCGACACGTTTCCTCCTGGATCGGCCTCGGCCTTCACGATGCCGAGCGCGAGCGCGTGCGAGTAGAGCGAGCGCTGCAACAACTTCCGTCCGCGATGCAGACGACTCATCACCGTGCCGATGGGACAACCCATGATATTGGCGATTTCTTCGTACGAGAACTCTTCAACGTCGCACAAGATGACGGCGAGCTTGAACTCCGGCGGAAGCGTGTCGAGCGCGCGGCGCACCTCACCTTCGATGATCGGCAAGAGGGCCGCTTGCTCGGGGTCGCGAAGCTGACGCATCGTCGAGGCGCTCACCCAGCCGTCCGCGAGCGGGTCCGCGTCGGGTCCCTCGAGGATGCTCTTCTCGAGACCCCCGCGACGGTACTTGTTGATGAACGTGTTGGTGAGGATCCGAAACAACCACGCCTTGAGGTTCGTCCCGGCGCGAAACTGATCGCGCGCGCGCATCGCCTTGACGAGCGCGTCTTGCACGAGGTCCTCGGCCTCCGTCGGGTTGCGCGTCAGCCGGCAGGCGACGCCGTAGAGCGCGTCCATGTAACCGAGCGTCTCTTCCATGAACGGATCGGGCTGCGGTGCGGGCTTGTCGAGCAAAGGCATGGCGGCTTTCTGAAGACCCTTCGGGGGGATTCGCGACCAAAGTGTGTCCCTGGCGCTGTTGGGTCAACCTACGTCTTGCACCGGTTATTCCAAGGCCGTCTGGCCGGTCATGCGCGCAGGATTCCAGGCAAAACCCGGATTGTCAGCATGCTGACGATCGGTCCCAGACGGTC
>ENA-OFCD01000442-OFCD01000442.1-metagenomes-genome-assembly--contig:-NODE-442-length-26449-cov-2.693642_pt1 | contig 26449 bp, 15 predicted proteins | sample MGYA00153392_OFCD01 | MGnify analysis MGYA00153392
CGAGGGCTAAAACTTTATTATTCAGAACTGCAATTTCAAATTTATCTACGTTTCGGAAAGTATAATTTATAGAATTACCAAATAATCGCCATTTACCCTGCGAAAACTTGCCCTGTAAATATTGTTCGTAACTGTTATCGAATTTAAAATAAAGGAAATATTGGTAATCTTTATCCGCTTGATGAACGGTTGTATTTGATTCGACGTGCAGTGTATAGCTGTATCGCCATTTTGTACCCGCCAATTGCGCTTCATCCACAGTTGGATAGCCAAACTTTTGTGCTTGGGCTGACAGTGTAAAAATAAAAAGTATAGTCGATAGGATAAATTTCATACCAAGAGCTGAAAATGTTTTCTGTATGTTATTGTTTGATTTTTTTAAAACCAAGTTACTTTATTCGTAACGTTTTGATAGAAACGCTTGTTACGTTTTTATGTTATAAAAAACATATTGAGGTTTCTGTGAAAGGTGTTAAATATTTTTTTGAAAGGTTTTTTGTTTCTCATTTTTCATCGCGTTTTACCCGATGCTAATACATACCACGCTTTCAATGCTTTGTAATTTGCGCTTTTTATTACTTATTTCCTATTCCCTAATAATTTTTTTATTCATCACTGAAAACCACAGTGGTGGCACTAATGCCATGAGCATAGCTGCAGGATAACCGACAGGTAGTTCTGGTGCTTCCTCATGATGTCGCAAGATTTGATATTTTCTGTTGGCTTTAAAATGGTGATCGCTATGGCGCGTGAGTTCGTATAAAAAAATGCGACCCATCGCGTGTTCGCTGTTCCAAGAGTGTTGGGGCAAAACGTTTTCAAATTTGCCGTTCGGTAAAGTTTTTCGACGCAAGCCGTAATGCTCAATATAGTTGACTGTCTCTAATAATAAAAAACCTGTCGCACCCATTAAGAGAGCCAGCAGCAATCCGTTAAAACCAAAAACTAAAAAAACCGCTACTACATAAATAATTTGGTATAATGTCGCACGAATCATATCGTTCTTAAAAGAAAAAACAGATAAGCCATCGCGTTTCATATCGGCATTGGAAATTTGCCATGCTTCAAAATAAACACCAAAAACGGAGCGCAACCAAAATGCGTAAACGTTTTCGTTGTATCGCGCTGAGGACGGATCTAAATCAGTCGCTACATTTTTATGATGTCCGCGATTGTGTTCAATGGTAAAATGTGTATAAAGCGCAGGCAACAAAAGCGCACGCGCTAAAAGTTGTTCCGATTTTTTTTCTCGGTGCCCGAGTTCATGCGCAACGTTAATTCCGAAAGCACCAATAAAAACGCCGACGTTTAAAACTAAACCAACCGTTTCTAAAGTTGTTAGTGGTGTGTGAGTTGCTTTATATAGCGCGTAAAACAAAATACCGTATAGTATGGGTACGTGCGAATAAACTAAAACATCGAAGAAAAAAGTTTTTGCACGCACATCTTCTGATTTCTCTGGCGCATTGGTTTTATCAATGGGTGTGAAAATTTCAATAATCGGCAAAATGAGAAATGCTACATATACAAAACCGAATGACCAAACACTGCCAAAATAAATACCCGCAATAACCGATAACGGACCAAAATATGCCCAAAGGTATTTTGAATCTTTCACTGAAAATTTTGTTTAGAATGATACTTTACCTAAATTAATTACAAATTTAAATAATTGTTTGGAACAATCAAATTTACTTCTAAAAAAAATTATTATTTCAAATTGAGTAGTAAGCTAATGAACCATTTTAATGAAGTAGGTAATATTAGGCAGCACAAGTTTAATCTTAACAGCCGCAAATAATTATGATTTAATGCTGGGAATTTCCTCTATTGGAAGGGTAACTATAATTAAGTTGAAATTAAACCGTAAAAGTCGTTAACCTGAGAACATTATTACTTTCCGCTGGATTACATCCAATATAATTTGTTCGGGGTGGCAACTTCGAGATGATATCGTTTTAAAGATATTTTATCTTTGAAAGGTCTTAGTATTGCAAGCCATAATCTTCAGACTAAAAACCATAAAAGTTTTAGTTTAAAATTTTTTAATGATAGATAAAGAAATTTTTTGGCTTGAGTTGCGTTTAAATTAAGGTTAAAGTGTTAAAATTGTACTCAATTTAAAATTACATAACAACTCAAACGAACAATACTTTTAAAAAATACCTTTCACACAACTGTATGCTGTATGTATAAGTCCAAATTATTAGGCTCGATTTTATTTTTGATGGTGTCGGTGTTGGCGTTTGGTCAACAAACGGCGGCATTCACAGAAGCAGATGCGGCGTTCAAACGCGGGCTGGATTTTTATGATAAGGGCATTTATAATGTCGCGATACAGGAATTTACGGCATCGCTCAATCAGTTGCGACCAGCAGTTGAGCCTGAGACGCGTTTGTTGCGCGGTAGGGCGGAATTGTATTTGGCTAAATCGGCTGTGCGGGCAAACCAGCCAAATGCGGAGCAGTTGATGCTCGATTATATTCGGACGTACTATCCAGATCCGTTGGCGAGCGAAGCAGCTTTGGAGATGGGTGATTTTTATTTCAATCAGAATAAGGTTGAAAAAGCACTGGCATTTTACGAAAGTGTTCCAGCGAGTACAGTGTCGCCGGCTTTGCGCGATCAATTAGCTTTTAAAATAGGTTATTCTTTATTTTTGCAGAAAAAATTCCCTCAAGCGAAAATCCAATTCGTCAAACAAAAGGAAAATACATCTGCACTATATTATCTGGAGTCTAATTATTATTACGGTTTGTGCGTATTTTATGAAAATAATTTAGATGAGGCAGCGAAATCTTTTTTACGCATTAAAGACAGCAAGCAATATGCAGGTATTGCGCCGTATATGTTGGTACAAGTCTATGCGGCTAAAAAAGATTACGACAACGTTTTGCGCTATGGTTTGGACGCGGCGAATAATCCGAAGATAAAAAATTACAAGCAAATTAATCAGTTGGTAGGTCAGGCGTATTTTGAAAAACGCGACTTTGCAAATGCTGAAAAATATTTAACCGTCGGTGCGGATGGTAATAACGCGATGCGTGAAGAGGATTTTTACCAACTCGGATTTTGCCAACATAAAAACGGACATTACACCGAAGCGGCGCAAAATTTAGAAAATCTCAATCGCTCCGATAACACGACAGGACAAAATGGAATGTATTTGCTCGGTGATTGTTATTTGCGGCTCGGCGATAGAAACAAAGCGAAGCAAGCATTTGCGCAAGCGGCAAAACTGAATTACGATTTGCCAACGCAAGAAGAAGCACAGTGGAATTACGGCAAACTGTGTTACGAATTGAAACAAACGCAAGAAGCCGTTGATGCGCTGCAAGCAATTCCGCCGCGTGGAAAATATTACAAACATTGCTCGGCGATGCACTTCTGCAAACGCGTAATTTCGATGGCGCGATACGCGTGATGTCGAACGCGTCGTATAAATCGCCTAAATTGCGCGAAACTTTGCAAAAAGCAAATGTGTATCAAGGAATGGAGTTGTATCAGAAAAATGATATTGTTAACGCCAAGCGTTATTTTGAAAATTCTTTGCTCGATGCACCTGACGCCACTACAAAAACGATGGCAGAATATTGGCTCGCTGATATTACGCATCAACAAAAAGATTATGCCGCCAGTCAACGTTATTTAAATAGTTATTTCACGACAGCGCGCACACTCAATAATTTGCCACCTGAATCGGCGGTGTATTCCGCTAATTATTTAAATGGCTATGATAATTTGAAACAAAAAAATTATACTGCGGCTCAAACTAATTTTCAAGATTGTTTAACTGCGCTTCGTGCTAATTGGTCGAACATACATAACGACGGACTTAAAATGCAGATGCTCGGCGATGCGACTTTGCGTTTGGGTGATTGTTTTTTTAAGAAAAATCAATACGACAACGCCATGAAATATTATAACGAAGCCATCAGTAAAAATTATGCGGGTGTGCCTTATGCGTTGTATCAGCAAGGTATTATTCAGGGTTTGCAAGGTAAACCAGTTGATAAAATACTTTCTTTAGAAAAAGTTTACAACACTTATCCGACATCGGAGTTTGCGCCAATTGCACTTTTAGAAGTTGGCTCAACGTATTTGAATATTAATCAACTCGATCAAGCGCAAAGCGCGCTCATGCAACTCATCACGAATTATAGAAACCGCCCCGATATTATGGTGCAAGGTTTAATGAAATTAGGATTGATTGCGCAAAATAAAGGAAACAGTGAGCAAGCGATTAATTACTACAAGCAGGTTTTTTATAATTCGCCGTCGGCACTGCAAGCTAAATCTGCACAAGACCGTTTAAAAGATATTTATGTGAACGATTTGAGCAAGCCCGACGATTATTTTGCTTTTTTGCAAACTATTCCAGGTTATAAAGCAGACGCTTTAGAGCAAGACAGCGTTACGTATCGCGCGGCGGAAGTGCAATATGAACAAAGCAATTATCAAAAATCGGTTGCCAATTTTACAACGTATTTGAGTCGTTTTCCTAATTCGGTGAACACTACGCCTGCGTTTTATTATCGCGCAGAAAGTCATGCTGCTTTAAAAGACTACGACAACGCGCAAGCCGATTATGAAAACGTGGTTCAGCGCGGACAATCTCGGTTTTATGAAAAAAGTGTTGAAAATGCTGCACTGTTGGCTTACAATAATAAAAAAGATTTCGCTAAAGCCCTTGATTTATATTCTAAATTTGAAAAGGCGGCGAGTACGGATGATAAACGTTTCGAGGCAGAACTCGGCGCGATGCGTTCGGCGTATCGGTTGAATAAATCGGACGCAGTAGCAGAATTTGCGACTAAAGTAGCCAGCAATGCGCGCGCTTCGCAAGCACAAATTTCTACGGCGAGTTTATATTTGGGTAAAGTCGCGATTGATAGAAATAGTTTGGACGACGCGCAAACGCAAATTGAAAAATCAATTCGCACCAACACTGCGAATGACGAAGCGCTTTACGAAGCCAAATATTTAGATGCACTCATTGCTTATAAACGCGGACAATTCGATGTGGCTTTTACTAAAGCCGATAAAGCTGCCGAGAATAATCCGTTTGAATATTGGGCAGCGCGGTGTACTATTTTGCAATCCGATATATATGTTCAACGCAATGATTTATTCGGCGCGCGTGCAGCACTTAATTCCATCGTTGATGGTGTTAAAAATTTCCCGGAATTAGTTACGGAGGCTAAACAAAAATTAGCCGCGTTGGAAGGTAAAGAAAAACTTAAAAGTCGTATCACTACTGATAAAGGCTCAAACAATAATTTATTAGATTTAGATAAAGGAAATTAGTTGATAGTTGACAGTTGACAGTCGTTTATCGCTCTCAAACTGTCAACTGTCAACTGTCAACTGTCAACTGTCAACTAAAAAAACATGGAATATCATTCTTTAAAAGTCCTTTTTGTTTTCACACTGCTCTGCGCTGTGCAAGTGCAGATAAAAGCTCAAACGCCCGCAGGTGGCGATATATCGAATCAATCGCAGGATGTCATTAAAAATTTTGATGCGCGGTTAATTGAAACAGAAAAAATTAAAGCTTTTCCCGTTCTGCCGGCTATTGATACGACCACGAAAGTGCAATCGTACACAGTGCCGAATAAAGTGGTTAATATAATTTATCAACCGCCCAAGTTGCGACCGATCCCAGTTGCGCCACAAAAAAACGATCCTGCTTACGACGGATATGCTAAAGTCGGTTACGGATTTCCTAATTCGCCTTTTGCAGAAGGGGCTTATAAATTCAGTCAGCCGAGCCAATATGTTTTAGGTTTTTATGGCAAATATCACGCGGCGAAGGATAACGCTTACATAGAAAATATGCGTTTTTCGGATTTAAAACTTGAAGCCAACGGAACTTATTTTACACCCGCAAATATTGCGCTTGATGGAAAAATTGGTTTTGAAGGTAAAGAACGACCTTACTACGGCTACGACCACGTAAAATTTACGGAAACGGAAGCTTCCAGTAAACAATTTTTTAACACGACGTATTTTGGTGCAAAAGCTTATAACACGACTAAAAATGTGATTGACATAAATTACAGTGCAGGTTTAAATTATTATAGGCTCACAGATAATTTTGGTGGAACGGAAAGTAATATTGATTTGCGTTTCGATGCTTCTAAATGGTTTTCTGACAAATATCCGTTGGGATTAACTATTCGTACCGATTTTACAAATTACGATTCTACGGGTGGCAAAACACAAGACCTGAACAATTATTATTTGCAACCAAATTTCACTTTTAAGGACGATAATTATAGCGTTCGTATTGGCGCGAACATTGTGAATACAAAAGACGAAACTTTTTTCTTGCCCGATTTAGAGGGTACATTGAATGTAGGCGGAACGGAGTTTATTATTTTTGCAGGTTGGAAAGGTGACATCAATAAAAACTCGTACAAACAACTCACGAGTTACAACCCTTATATTTTCACGAAGACAACAATTGCCAACACGCGCAAAACCGAATATTACGGAGGTATAAAAGGTTCGGTGGCGCAAATAGATTATTCGGCACAGATAGGTTACAGCAAAAATATTGGCTTGCCGCTTTATCTCGCTAACAATTCAGACCATTTCAGACGCTTTAATGTTCTGTATGATTCAGTTTCCATTACCAACATTCGCGGCGCTGTGACATTTCATCCCATTCCAAAACTCGATTTTATTGGTACGGTTAGCCAAAATGTTTATAACACAACGCGCGAAAAAGCGGCTTGGGGCTTACCTTCATTGGACGTGAACGCGACAGCAAAATATACCGCCTACGAAAATAAAACGCAGCACGCCATTATAAAAGCCTCAGCATTTTTGCTCAACGGCGTAAACATTAAAGACGCTTCTGGTAATCAGCAACGCCTCGATGGCATTTTCGATTTAAATGCGGGTGGTGAGTTTTGGTTTTTACAAAACGTTGGTGTTTTTCTCGATGTTTATAATTTATTAAACATTCGTCAACAACGCTGGGAAAATTATCCGTCCTTTGGTCTAAATGTTTTGGGCGGTGTTACGGCAAGATTCTAAATAGTTTTCGTTGTGTTCGTTGCTCGTTGTTCGTCGCGGTGGACACTTAAACGAACAACGAACAACGATCAACTAAAATTTTCACTTTTCACTTTTTCACTTTTCAGCCGTACATTTGGGAATGAAAAAATTATTTCTCTTAGATGGTCATGCGTTGGTTTACCGTGCCCATTACGCATTTATTACGCGCCCATTGATGAACTCTAAAGGGTGGAATGTAAGTTGCATTTCAGGTTTCACGCGTGTATTGCTCGAATTAATGAAAAAAGAAAATCCCACGCATTTAGCAGTGGCTTTCGATTTACCGACGCCTACTTTTCGTCACGAACGCTACACACTCTACAAAGCGCAACGCGAATCGCAACCCGAAGATATTTCTTTTGGAATACCTTACATAAAAAGTATTTTAGCCGCCATGAACATTCCAATTGTCACAAAAGAAGGTTTTGAAGCCGATGACGTGATTGGAACATTGGCATTGCAAGCCGAAAAAGAAGGGTTTGACGTTTTTATGATGACACCTGACAAAGATTTCGGTCAGTTGGTGAGCGATAAAGTAAAAATGTATAAACCTGCTAAAAGTGGAAATGATGCCGAAGTGTGGGGAGTGAAGGAAGTGTGTGACAATTGGCAGATAAAATACGTTTGGCAAGTCGTTGACATGCTCGCTATGCAAGGTGATGCCGTGGATAATATTCCAGGCTTTCCAGGCATCGGACCAAAAACAGCAGCAACACTTTTAGCGCAATATGAAACGCTGGAAAACGTCATTGCGCATGCCCATGAATTGAAGGGAAAGCAACAAGACATTATTAAAAATTTTGCCGATCAAGCCATGCTTTCAAAAATGTTGGCAAAAATTGAAACGGAAGTTCCAATCCAGTTTAATGACGAAGACTATAAAATTAGTGCTTACGACAATGTTAAACTCGCCGAAATTTTTAAAGATTTAGAATTTCGTGCCATAGCTAAAGAAATGTTGGAGAGCGATGAAGGAGGGCTGGCGACCGATGAGAACGGCGATAGAAAACAAAAAGCACCCAACGTAGCGCAAGGTAATTTGTTTAGCGACACGAACGATCACGTTCCGCAAGCAGCGCAAAAAAAATCTGCCTCTACTTATTCATCGCCAGCACCAACTACTATTGCGGCGCATTCGGTGGCGGATAAAAATATTGAAAATACTAAACATAATTATATTTTAGTGGATACAGAGGAAGCGATTGAAAAACTCATTGCGCTTTTAAAAGTAAATTCCCCAATAAGTTACGATTCGGAAACAACAGGTATTGATGCGAATAACGCAGAGCTTGTCGGACTTTCTTTTTCTATAAAACCTTCGGAAGCGTATTACGTGCCGGTTTCCGAAAACCAAATAGATGCGCAGGCACTGATAGAAAAATTTAGATCTATTTTTGAAGACGAGAAGATTTTAAAAATCGGGCAGAATATTAAATACGATGCGTTGGTGTTGCGCTACTACAATATAAAACTGGCAGGGATTTATTTCGATACCATGCTTGCGCATTACGTTATGCACCCCGAATTACGTCACGGAATGAATTTTCTTTCCGAAACGTATTTGAAATACGCGCCAGTGAGCATTGAAACGTTAATCGGCAAAGGAAAAAATCAAACATCTATGCGCGATGCGCCGCTCGAACAAGTGAAAGAGTATGCTGCCGAAGATGCCGATGTAACGATTCAACTTTATAACGATTTCAAACCCAAACTAACTACTGCTGCCGTTGAAAATATTTTTTACGATATTGAAATGCCACTCGTTGAAGTTTTAACCGAAATGGAATTTAATGGCGTGCGTATTGACGCAGATTTTTTAGCCGTTTACGCCAAAGAATTAGTGATAAAAATAAAAAGTTTAGAAGAGCGCGTTTACGAATTAGCAGGCGTTAAATTTAATATTGCTTCGCCCAAACAAGTAGGAGAAATTTTATTCGATAAATTAAAACTGCCCTACCGTTTCAAAAAAACTGGAAAAAGTGATCAGTATAGCACCGACGAAGATAAGCTTACGGAACTTGCAGTGAACTATCCGATTGCCCGCGCTATTTTAGATTTTCGCGGCGCGAGTAAATTATTAAACACTTACGTGGATGCGCTGCCCAAATTAATAAATCCCAAAACAGGTCGCGTACATTCTTCCTTCAATCAGGCCCTTGCGGCAACAGGAAGACTCAGTTCAAACAATCCGAATTTACAAAATATACCCGTTAAAACAGAAGAAGGCAGACATATTCGCAAGGCATTTATCCCGCGAGATGTTAATCACGTTTTAGTCAGTGCCGATTATAGTCAAATTGAATTACGCCTAATTGCCGAAATTGCACCCGAAGAAGCGATGCTCGATGATTTTTCAAAAGGAAACGATATTCACACTGCCACCGCCGCGCGCGTTTATAAAATTCCGATGAATGAAGTTACTCCGACGCAACGGCGGAACGCTAAGACTGTTAATTTTTCAATTATTTATGGTGCAGGTGCCACCAATTTATCGCAGCAACTCAGCATTCCGCGCGCAGAAGCTAAAGCATTGATCGAAGCCTATTTTGTCCAATATCCAGGTTTGAATAATTACATGAAGCGCATTGTTGAAGAAACGCAAAAAAGCTTCTACGTTAATACGCTTGGTGGTCGTCGCCGATTTGTGCGCGACATTAACAGTAATAGTAGTCTTGAGCGGAGCAATGCAGAGCGTATTGCCATCAATACACCCATTCAAGGTTCTGCAGCCGATATGATAAAAAAAGCGATGATCGCGATTCATAAAACATTTAAAGAAATGAAAGTCGAATCAAAACTCATTTTACAAGTGCACGACGAATTAGTTTTTGAAGTGCCGCGTCACGAACTCGACATTGTGCAACCAATTATTATTGAAAAAATGAAAAATGCTATACCCAATTTGCGTGTACCGATTGAAGTCGGAATCGGCTACGGCGATAATTGGCTGGAGGCGCATTGAGTTGCAAGTATAAGGAATTACACATTCGGGGAACTTTTAAAAGATCCCCGAATGTGTAACTAATTTGGTATTCATGAATCAACATGTATTTTTTTAAAGAAAAATTGTTAAAAAATACTTAAAGTTGAAAATTGCGTTTTAAATTCGCACATTAATTAAGTTCAATTCTATTTATTATGAAAAATTTATTGTTAGTGTTAGTTCTAACACTTGGTTTTGTAAGTGTAAATGCACAAGCAGACGCTGCTAAAATGAAAGCAGAAGCTGAAATGAAAGCAGCTAAAGCCGATGCGATGCAAGCTAAAGGCGATGCTAAAGCAGCTGCAATGGACATGAAAGCGGCTAAAACCGAAAAAATGAAAGGCGAAGTTAAAATGAAAGCAGCTGATGCGGACATGAAAGCGGGTAAAGCGGCAAAAAAAGCAGCTGATGCACACACAGAAAAATCGGAAGCAGAGATGAAAGCTGCTAAAGCAGACATGGAAGTTTCTAAAGCGACTAAAAAAGCTAAAAAGGCAGATAAAATGTCTGATAAGGCGGATGGTGCTGCAACTGATGCTGCAATGATGCCTAAAAAAAGATCGAAGAAAATGACAATGACTGCTGCTGGTATGTCTAAAATGACATACAGATGCCCAAAAGGTGATGCTTTATCTGATGCACCCGGTAAGTGCCCAAAATGTGGCACTGAGATGGAGATGATTAAATCTTCAACTACGGTTGCGCCTAAAATGAAAAAAACTAAAATGATGGCAAAACCAGTTGACGCTGGTATGAACGCTGATCACAAAATGTAGTTAATTATTTAGGATTAAAAAACGGCGCTGCATTTTTGGCGCCGTTTTTATTTACTATAAAGGTGAAGACTCTAAATTAACAACATAAATAATTTAAAATGATTTTGCCTTAACTTTGTTAAAACATTATGCAAACTCACTAACATTTTTTAACATTTTACCTATTCTAAGAAATTTATTATAGATACTGAAAACATAAAAAAAGAATACACAAATGCCGAAGTAACAATTATTTGGCAGCCTCAATTGTGTAAACACTCTACAATATGCTGGCGTGGTTAAAATTCTTTACCCGAAGTTTCTAATCCAAGGAATAAACCTTGGTTAAAGCGCATCAAGCAACAACTTTAAAAATCATTCAACAAGTGTAAAAGTGTCCGATCGGCGCACTGAGTTTTTATATGAACGCAGATATTAAAAATGTTGCCCTTGAAGAATAGTTTTAAATAGAATGTGCTACACAAAAACTTGCTTGTCTTGTAATGTTAAAAAATGGGATTTTTCAATCAATGCTTTGCGCAAAGCAAAACTTTTAGGCAACTCGTACGCAAAATAATAAGCGTTTGTAGCTAATTTACTTTCATAGAAAATTTTATCATTTTCAGAAACGGCATTTTCGCTTAATTTTATTTCCGCAACAATAGCTTGCTTGAGCCACATCCAACCAATAGTTACTATTCCAAAATATTCTAAAAATAATGTCGCATTGGAAAGCATAACAGTTGCGCCTTCTACTTTACCCAATCGCATTAAATAATCAATTGTTTTAATCATTTCTGTTAACTCATCCACCAAATCTTGCGCAAAAGGTTTAAGTGCATTTATTTTTGCCGCTTCACCGATAGTTTTAACAACTTCGTCTTTAAAATAAAAAAGTGCAGCACTATCTTCAATGACAATTTTTCTGCCCAAAATATCTAAACCATGAATAGCTGTTGTGCCTTCATAAATAGCATTGATACGAATATCGCGATATAAACGCTCAATCGGATAATCGTCGCAATAACCGGCACCACCCAAAATTTGCATTGCCGCTGAAGTCGAAAAATTTCCCATTTCGGAGGGATATGTTTTAGCGAGTGGCGTGAGTAATTCTAAAAGCAAGTGCGCTTTTCTTTTTTCTTCACCATCCGAAACACTCGCAATATCGGCATAGTAACTACAAAGCGTTAAAAGCGCAATCGAACCTTCAACGATAGATTTTTGATAAAAAAGTAACCGTTTTATATCCGCGTGTTCAATGATAGCAATTTGTGGATCGGCGGGGTTTTTAGATTGTGGATGACGACCTTGGGGACGTTCATGCGCAAATTTAAGCGAGCTGCAATGCCTGTTCCGATGCGCGCTTCGTTCATCATTTGGAACATATAGCTTAAACCTTTGTGCGGCTCACCAACCAAATAACCTAAGCAATCGCCTTGTTCGCCAAACATGAGGTGCGCCGCGACGTATCCTTTTTGTCCCATTTTACCATAAATACCTGCCGTAGTAACGTGATTGGTTTTGTGCGAATCGGGTAAATATTTAGGAACAACAAAAAGCGAAATACCTTTCACGCCCAGCGGAGCGCCTTTAATGCGCGCCAAAAGCAAATGCACAACGTTTTTCGTCGCATCGTGGTCGCCCCCAGAAATATAAATTTTCTGACCGAGAATTTTATACACGCCTTCTTGATAGGTCGGCACTGCGCTGGTTGTGATATCGCTCAACGAACTGCCTGCTTGTGGTTCAGTGAGTGCCATCGTACCTTGCCAAGTTCCGTTGTACATTTTTGGAATATACGTATTTTTAAGGACTTCACTTCCGAATTTATAAATGAGATTACTCGCGCCTTGCGTTAAAAAAGCATAATTGGAATTAATATTCGCCGCGAAAAAAATGAGTGACGCGCTATTTAGAACCATCAAAGGCATTTGCGAACCACCCCAATCGTGCGAAGAATGCGAAGCAATCCAACCACTATCGGCTAAACCTTGGATAATATTTTTAAGCTGTGGATGTACGTGCGGAATCCCGTTTTGCATAACCGCTTTCTTTTTATCCATTTCGTCAGCAAACGGAAAAAGTTCTTTGTCAGCAAATTCTTTTGCTGCTGCAAGTGTCATGCGAATTAAATCTTCATCGTAATCGGCGTAATATGCAAATTTTTTGATGCTTTTAACATCTAAAACTTCAAACAATAAAAAATCCAAATTCCGAACGCTGACGTAAGATTCCATGCAGATATATTTTTATGCAAATTAAATTAATTTTCAGGCTTATTTGTTTAAATTTCCCAAAATTTAATTTCAATTCGTAATAAAATCAAAACTCACTGGGTGTAATTGTATCGTCATTTCATTTTTAAACATATCGAAGGTGTTTCTAAATTGCGATTTAAATAACTCGTTTCTAAATCGCCAAGGAACATTAAATTGGACGTTTTGGACTTTCTTGCTCTTGTTAAAAGCAATTATTGTAATCTCACCGAAATAAGTACGTGCTAAAACCAAAGTATTTTTATCATCGAATAAAATTTCCGTATCTCCATAGCTGAGTGAAATGCGTTTACGCCGAAGCTTAGTTATTTTTTGAGTTATTTGCTTGGTTTCAATTTCGTATGGTGTTAATTTTTTAAAATACATCATGCGTTGGTTATCAGGATTACCAGCACCAGGTATGCCGATTTCATCGCCATAATAAATAACAGGAATACCTGGGATAGCACACATCAGTGCCGTTGTCATCTGCAAACGTTTGTAACCAATCGGATTTCCAACGCCAATTTTTCGAGTAAAACCTGCTTCAGTCGCATCTTCCGTCCAACTCAATGCGCTGCCTGCGTAAGAAATTAGACGCGGTTGATCGGGGTTACTCGTAATGTTACCCATCGTTGAGTGACAACCAAAATAATTAAATGATTCTCTCAGCCCTTTTGCTATGAGCGACAAGGAAGTCGTATCTTTTGCGAGTGCTTCGCGCGCATCGAAATAAAAATTAAAATCTATCTGAGCATCGAACATTCCAGAATTTACACACGATTTTATCATTTGTCGGTTACCATACGTTTCACCTATTTGGTAAAATTGTTTCTCTGTAATTGCCATTTCTTTTTTAATTTTTTTGGTCAGTTCGCGCCAAAATAAATTAGGAATATGTTTTGTGGCATCGTTTCTAAAGCCGTCGAGATCGTATTTTTTCAACCAAAATACTGTCGAATCTGTATTGAGTTCTACGACTTCTGGTTTCGATAAATCAAATGTTGGTAAAAAATTATTCTCTGAGTTTTCAGTGACGGGCTCTGGGTTATGAGCTGTGAGCTGTGAACCGCTAATCGCGAGCGAGGGCTCAAAACTCAGGGATGAAAGCTCAGCGCTCAAATTTCTATTTCCGTTTTTTGAATCAGCCGACGTAAAATATTCAGGATGTGAAATTATTAGCGCATTTTCTCTACGGGTGTAATATGCGACACAATCGAGTAGAACACTCATGTTTTTATTATGGGCTGTACTAACCATTGCTTTCATTTCTGATTCTGAACCAAAATGCGGATCAATTTCTGAATTACTAATTGACCAACCACCATGATAGCCCGTACTCCAATGTTGCGTTTTGAGCGATGAGCTATGAGCAATGAGCAACTCTTGTTGGCTTACAGGCTGAACACTGCTCATAGCTAATTGCCCAAAGCGCAGAAAAGCAGAATCTGGATTGCGCCCAATTGGTGAAATCCAAAGCGCATTAATATTTAGTGAATCAAAATAACCTTCAGTCATTTTATTTTGGATTCCCGCAATATCACCACCTTGCCAATTAGACATTGGGTTGACGCGTTTATCGCGCGAGGGCTTATTATTGTGCTTGTTACCATCATTGAACCTATCCACTAAAGCCAAATAAGTTATTTGAGCCGGCACATCATTTCTATCTAACGCGGCAGCAGAATCAATAACTGTCCCGTTTTCTAAAGGAATTAAAATGTCGTTTGATTCGCCAGCAGAATTACAAGAAAAAATGCGAATATTGGTTCGTTTTTTCAGTCGGGTCGCAATCGGTATTTTAAATTTGAAAGTATTTTTGTTGAAAACATAGTCACCACCAAATCGGTGCACATTGGGAAGGACTAATGAATTTTCGACATAAATAAAAATTTTGTCTGGTTTTGGATTCATAATACCTATTGTTACGGAGTCGGATGTATGTATGAGCGTAAAAAGTTCGGGTAAATCTTTTAGATCAACCCTTTGAATATGGATTAAAGAGTTTTTACCGTTCGCCGAAGATAGGGGATTGGAAATATCTTTTTTATTCACGCCATCAGCAACAAATTGGTATTCATAATCACCTTCGTTTAATGGAAAAGTTATTTGCCACAAATCATCCACTTTTTTCATTTCGCCAGCTTTTCCGCTCCAAGAATTCATATCGCCAATAACCGAAACGGCAGTATAGCCTTCGTCTTTAAAAGTGAATTTTGTAGGCGTAATTTTTTTCGATTTCACCAGAACAGAATATACCAAACCGTTTTTGGTATAAAAATCTAAATTTGAAAGAATGGGTGGCGTACTTAAAAATTCTAAAGTTAAAGTTTTTTTATCCGAGGTTAGGATGGCTCTAAAACTATTATCCGCCACAACGCGTTCAATATTTTCTGGATTAAGAAAATAATCGGATAAAATAATTTCTGTGGACGTATCCTGAATAATAATTGGCGACATTAAGCCAACTAAATCGGGCAGAATTGTTTGTGCTTGAGCCGCCCTATTAAAAATAGTAAGGCTAACAAGCCAAAAAGCGTGTTTGATTAATTGCATAAATGTGTTTGTTTTTTTTGTAGAAACTCAATAAATTAAGTGCCTCCATGATGTATTTGTCAAATATTGAACCAATTTTTTTCTTTTAATGTCTAAATATAATGTATTTTAAATAAAAAAATAAAAAAAATAAAGCGACAAAGACTTACTTTGACTTTTTTGTTGATGCGTTTTTTTATTTTCTTACCGGAATCCCCTAATTTTTTCATTATTAATTATTATGGAAACCTATACGCTATATCATGTTAATGAATTTTTGCGCCGCGTTATTGCACTTAATTTTAGCGAACCCATTTGGGTAACAGCCGAAGTAGTTCAAGCTAATACGTCGCGCGGGCACACGTACATTGAATTGGTGCAAAAAGAAGATGGGGAGATCATTGCACGCAGCGATGCCGTTGTTTGGGAAAAAGATTTATATACGCTACAATATCAGCATGGTGATATTATTAATGATATTTTAAGTGTTGGTAAAATTATTAGGTTTAAGGCGCGGATTGATTTTAACGAACGTTATGGTCTGAAATTAATTATTAAAGAAGTGGATGCCGCTTTCACACTGGGTGCTCTATTAATTGAACGTCAAAAACTCATTCAGGAATTGACGCAAAAACAACTCATTAATAAAAATGGGAAGTTAGTCCTGCCACTTGTGATTCAAAATTTGGCGGTTATATCCAGCCCTGAAGCAGCAGGTTGGTTTGATTTTAAAAAACATTTAGGTGATAATACTTTCGATTATGCCTTTAGAATTGAATTATTTTCTGCAGCTATGCAAGGCGTGAAAGCAGAAGCTGAAATTATTTCTCAACTCGATGCCATTCGTCAGCGTGCGAAAGCATTTGATTGCATCATTATTATTCGCGGTGGTGGTTCGCGTTTCGATTTGAGTACATTCGATACGCGTGGCATTGCGCTCAGTGTTGCGCAAGCGCCGCTTCCAGTTATTACAGGTATTGGACATGAAATAGATAATAGTGTGACAGATTTGGTCGCGCACTCCAATTTAAAGACACCTACTGCCGTTGCAGATTTTATTTTAATGCACAACGCGACATTCGAAACGCAAATGTTACAATATCATAAATTGCTTTTGCAGCACACAGTACGAGCGCAACGTAGTGCGCAAATGCAACTCGATTCATTCAGACAGCAAATACTGTATTTAAATGCGCGCGTGTTTGAAAAAGAAAAAACTTTACTGCAACAAATGGACATTCGTTTACAGACGGCGTTAAAATATAGACTGCAAAAAGAAGTATTCAATATCGAAACGCTGAAACAAAAATTAGAATCGTTCGATTTTAAACGCACATTGCAAAGAGGATTTACTCTGACATATGTTGACGGCGTACTAAGTAGTTCGAACAAAAATATTAAATCTCAAACGGTTTTAAAAACTGTTTTTGTAGATGGATCGGTCGAAAGTGTAGTTGAATAATAACAAAATTTTTATTTTCTATTATATTTCCAAACTTTCTACAATTTACTGTACAAAAACATCTTTTCCATATTTAGATTTAAAGGATGACACCAATTTTTTCAAATCATCTTTTGTATTGTAACCCACTTTAGCACCAACTACAGTTAGATTGCCGCGTTTTTCTGTATAAAGTTGATAGCCTTTATTGCTTATCCAAGATTCAAGTTTGGCAATATTTTTTTCGTTGCCAAAAGCACCTATAACAATTGTTGCCATTTTATCCTTCGTTGAGTTCTCAACTTTTTCAACAACTTTCGCAGGTTTTTCAACTATTTTTTCTTTCGATTTACTTTCTGCAACAATGCTACTTCCAATAGCTGCATGAACCAAAGTATCAGCCCCTAAGTAAGCACTATTGGCTGTTGTCGAAACTGTGTCTACCGAAATATTTGCTGCATCAGCTCTGAGTTTGGCTTCATTTATTTTACGAATTTGAACAAACAAAACAGCCAAAAGCGTACAACCGATAGCAGCTATGAGTAAAATTATATTAAATTTATTTTTTTCAATTCCCCAAGTGGTTGGTACGGTTGGAATTTCAGGTTCCATGTTGTAATCGTTTTGATACTGGAATGGTGTTGCAGTTAATGGCGTTGTAATAGGTTGAGATTTTAAACTATCGTTCAGCGTAGTTGTAATTGCGGAGTTTGTACTAACTTTTTCTGTTCTTGAAATCGGTTCGAAACTTAAAGTTGGCAAAGCAAAACTTTCCGCATTTACATTGATAACATCTTGCAAAAAATGAATTTTACCCATGCCATCGTTGTAAAAACGTCCAAACCCATCCAGCGTTACCAATTCAAATTTTTCTAAAGAAGCGCGCATAGAGAGGGTTTGCGCATCCACGAATTTCTGCGCATCTAATCCACTCATGCTTTCCGAGTGCGCAACAGCATCAACTAAAATGCCATCATTTATTTTTGTGTCAGTATCTAAAAATATATCTGCTTGAGGCGGTTCAATCTGACCACGCACAGAATCGAGCAACGCCATTTTTTTTACTGTGTAGAGCTTTCCCATATTTGGAACAATGACTGAACCGCTCAGAAATAATTGTTCTTTAATGTTTTTCGCGAATGCAGCATCCATATTTTAGTGAATCGTAGTAATGAAATTAAAGTTGCAAATGATTATGCAAGTATTGGTCGCCCAAATTTAAAACCAAAATTCAATTAACAATACTTTAAGGGAAGGTTTATTAAACTTTTAGTGATTTTTTTATTCAGAGTTATAAATTAGAAAAAATGAAAGATAAATATTTTATCAGTCAGAGATTAGGTTTTACTAATGCGCAAGCAGAAAGTATTGAAAATGTTGGTCTTTCCCACTTTTTAGAAAGGAGTTTTAATACATCACCTAACGTCGAGATGCCTTCGTTTTTGGTAAATGCACCTAAAACACGCAAAGAGTATCGCGAGTTCAAACATCTCACGGAAGAAAATAAAAAACTCGTAGGCGTGATGGAAGTTTTTAGAAACAATGGCACAGCGCATTGGTGGATTCAGAAAATGGCAACTGACGAATTTCCGCTGCGCGAAAAAATGGTTTTATTTTGGCATAATCATTTCACGTCGAGTTATCAGAAAGTGAAATCGAGTTGGGCAATGTTTCAACAGAATCAGTTGTTCAGAGATAATGCTTTTGGAAATTTTAAAGAATTGACGCGGCTTATTCTTTATGACAATGCGATGATTACTTACTTGGATAATATTCAGAATAAAGCAGGCTTTCCGAACGAAAATCTTAGTCGCGAATTACTCGAACTTTTTACGCTTGGTATCGGCAACTATACTGAACGCGATGTGAAAGAAGGTGCGCGCGCTTTAGCAGGTTTAAATTTAGACGACGCGCATGGTGCATACATAAAACGTTGGGAAGATGACGGCGAAAAAACGTATCTCGGTGCGTCGGGTAATTTAAAAGCTGATCAGATGGTGGATATTATTTTCAATCATCCGAAAGCCGCGCACAGGATTACAGAAAAATTGTTAAAACATTTTGTGACTTCAACGCCTTCGCCACGCGATATTGATAAATATGCCGCTGTTTTGAGAAATAATAATTTCGAGATTCAACCCTTTTTAAAAGTTTTATTGACGAGTGATTATTTTTTAAAGAGTCAAAGCAATCTGGTAAAAGATCCGCTCTCGTTTTTATTACAACTGTTATACGAATTTCAATTATCTGTTCCTCCGCAACGCTATTTAGTCCCTTACTTTCAGCAACAAGGATTTGTTTTGCTCAATCCGCCGAACGTAAAAGGTTGGGATGGCGGTCGCGATTGGTTGAGTTCACAAAAACTTATTCAACGCATGAGTTTAGTCCACACTATTGCTATAGGAAAGGAACTTGAAGCGTATAAACTTAAAGCCAAAAAAGAAGCGGCATCTGCTCAAGCAGATATGGAATTGAAACATGAATTTGATACAGCGTATTTAAATTCTGAAACGCCTGCTATTCGTTGGAATAAAAATAAAGAATCAACGAGTGCTAAAATAATTAGTTCTTTTTGTGCGCAGTTTTTAATTCGCGACGACGAAGACACAAAAAAAAGTCTCGAAGGCATTTTGCGATACGATTTCGATCCGAACACGCCGAACGCTGAAAAAACGGTTTCTTTCTTAGCTGAAAATCTTTTAAAACTACCTGAATTTCAAATTATCTAATCCACAGCTTTGAGCTGTGAGCCATGAGCATTGAGCTTCCAAGTGAGGTTTAATTCAAAGCTCAAAGCTCAAAGCTCATAGCTCATAGCTTCAATCATGACAAATAGACGCGATTTTTTAAAACTTGTTGGTGCAACGTCTGGCGGAATGTTATTCTTGCCACAATTTTTAACCGCTATGTCGCGCGAAAGCCTGATGGCGCAAGCGCAGACAGATGGTAATATTTTGGTTGTCATACAACTCAATGGAGGTAACGATGGTTTAAATACTTTCATTCCTTACACTGACCCGATGTATTATACGCTCCGAAAAACTATCGGAATGCCGAAGGATAAAGTTTTAAATGCTGCCAACGGTATGGGTTTTCATCCGGCGATGCAAGGTTTTAACGATATTTTACAAGATGGCGCATTGAGCGTTGTGCAGAATGTGGGATATCCGAATCCGAATCGTTCGCACTTCAGAAGTATAGAAATTTGGCAAAATGGATCGGCGAGTGATGAATTTAAATCGCGTGGTTGGTTAGGTCGTTATTTAGATGCAAATTGCAAACCTGAAGATAATTTGGCAGGATTAAACTTAGATGTGCTCGATTCGCCTGCATTGCGTAGCTTTAATCCACACAGTTTAACTATTCAAGATCCTGTACGATTTGAAAAACAATTAAAGCAATTAGGACAAGATTCGATTGTAACGCACGGTGAAGAATCGCAGTTGAGTTTTGTCAGAAAATTGATGGTTAATTCGTTTTCTGGATCGGAAAATATTCAGAAAGCGATTGATAAATCGAAAATTCAAACAGCAACGTATCCGAAACATAAATTAGCGCAAGATTTACAATGGATTGCGCGCATGATTAAAGGCGATTTGCCCACTTCTGTTTATTATACAGGTCAAGGTGGTTTCGATACGCACGCTAATCAACTTGGTAAACAACCGCAACTTCTTAAAGAACTTTCGGAATCAGTCAAAGCTTTTTACGACGATTTAAAAAATTCGGGACTTATTAATCGCACAACCATTTTAGTTTTCAGTGAATTTGGTCGCCGCGCTGCTGAAAACGGTTCAGGCACTGATCATGGCACTGCCGCACCCGTTTTTGTTTTGGGCGGTGGTCTGAAATCGCAAATAGTATTTATGCGTCTATTTTGCAAAATCGTTTCAATTTCGATCCATTAAAAGCCGATATAAAAATACCTGCGCATAAAGGATTGTTTGTTTAGAAAAGTGAATTATCGAGTGTTAATTTTTTTTCTACAACAGAAAATAGAGTGGGAGCAGCATTATTTTCATTTAATAAAAGGCGTTTTATAACGCGCAGTTTGTGGCTGTATCGTTGGTGTTCTTCGCTAAAAATACCGTGGTGATCGAGTATATCTATGCGTACTTGACCAGACGCATGAATAATTTTTCCGTTCCCGAGTGCAATACCAACGTGCGTAATTCTACCTTTATCATTATCGAAAAAAGCGAGATCTCCTGCTTGCGCAGTTTCTACAAAATCAATCGTGCTACCAAGCTCTATCTGTTGGCTGGCATCGCGTGGTAATGCGATGCCAGCCAATCTAAAAACAATTTGCGTAAATCCTGAACAATCTATACCAAAAGGCGACCGACCACCCCATAAATATGGCGACATAATCAATTTTCGCGCCATTTTTATAACGCGTTCTGCCGTAGAAGTACAATCGTTTGAATAAATCGCCAACCCGTTATAAGTAAATTTTTTTTCGCCGATTCGCAGATTAAGCCCATCAAAAAAAGGTAAAACAGCTCCGAGACTGACGTGCGAAAAAAAATCAGCCCCCATTATCGGCGAAATAACATCGTAGCAGAAAGCGCAGTTGGAACTATACGATTTCGCGTCTTTTTCAGAAATGGGTGTAAGTTGGCGCGCATCCATCCAACCTTCGTAGTCATCGAAAGTACATTGCACACGACACCAATTTTTTTTTAATTTGGGTACTTCTAAAACGCGCACCATTTCACCGAACAAGAGTTGCGTTACAATTTCAGAACGGTCGTTGGCTTCAGAACGAATAGGCACAACGGATAAATGGCAAAGCGCGGCGTAAAGCATGGAGTTGGTGTAATAACTTTGTAAAGGTAATTACAAATTATACTTCTTCAACAAAAATCGTTCAGGAAAAATATAAGGCGTGTTTTTATCCTTCATCCAATCTATCATTTTTAAAATACCAATGAAGTTTATTGCTGCGCCTAAAACAATGCCGATAATCCAATCAGAGTTTGTTGCTAAGTTATTGGTTTTTACGATTTTAAAAAAGAAATAAGTTACAGGCGCAAAAAAGAACCAACTCGTTGCTATGCCTGCATTGTAAACGGTTTCCCCTTTAATATTGAACAAAAAAGTGTGTGCTATCAAATTACCGAATGATACTAAAATGGTAGCGAAGCCCATCCATATTGCTTTTTCAGCCAATACTGCTGCTAAAAAATATCCTCCCCAACCAATATAAACGTTGATGAATAAAGAAGTATTCATATTGAGTGGATATCGGTCGGGCAAATCACTTTTGTAAACCACTGTATTAATCATGCCTGGAAACGTACCTACAATTCTATATTCTTCTAATTGATGAAAAAAAAGCGTTACTAAACTTATCCACATCAATAGTTGGTAATCGGTTAAACGATAGTAATTTATTCCCAAATAAATTAAAACAATTACCGCCAGCGCGCCGCCGATATCAAACCAATGATTCCTCAAAAAATTCATACCATTTTAATTTTGAGATTATAATATTTGCCAATTAAAATTTATTATTGAGTAAAACGGGAATAGCGACTGCTAACAAACACATCGTTACGCTTATAAAAACATATACACTCGCTAAAAGTAAATTTCCTTTTTGCAACAATTGTAAAGTTTCTAAACTAAAAGTCGAAAAAGTACTCAATCCGCCACAAAAACCTGTTGCGAGCAGTAATCGCGTTGAGGTGTTTAAATCGCCACGCACATATAAATGTGATACAAAACCAATAACAACACACGCAAAAATGTTTGCAAAAAAGGTTGACCAAGGAAATTCGGATGATTTGAATGTGAAGCCTATTGAAAAAGCGTAGCGCAATAGACTACCGATACCACCGCCAACAAAAACGTAGAGTACACTCATTTTAAGATCTTGTTCAAATATTTGCTAAATTAGGTGGCGATGAATTAATTTTACGTTATCAATGATTATTAATCTATTTTTGCGTGATGAAGTTTTGAAATGCAAAGTTTACTACATCAGTAATTATGAAATTTGGTTTAAGCGATAAGGATATTTTGAAAATATAATCCGTTTTAGCGACTCACCCAGAAGTTGAAAAGGCTATCTTGCATGGGTCGTGCGCAAAAAGAAATTATAAAAATGGTTCTGATATTGATTTAACTTTGGTTGGTAAAACCTTAACTTAACTATTTTAAATAAAATTTCGCTCGAAATTGACGATTTGTTACTTCCATATATGTTTGATCTTTCAGTTCATCATCAAATCTTTGTCGCGGATATGCTCGAACAAATTGAACGAGTTGGAAAATTATTCTATCAGCGTGAATTAAAAATTATAAAGTAGATGAGACATTTTATTTTTATTGCGACGCTATTTTTGTTTTCCATTTCAATGTTAGCTCAAAAAATAGTTTCAGGAATTGTTTTCGTTGCGCAAACCAAAGAACCGATTGTAGGCGCTTTAATAAAATGTAAAGATGTTGGGTGTAGCGTCGCATCCGATGCGAACGGTCATTTTAATTTACAAATTTTTGCGACCCAAATTATTATTTCTTCGGTGGGTTTTCAAACGGTGGAGGTGACAGGCACCGAAAATATGCGCGTAGGTTTAACAACTTCCGAAGAAAATCTGCAAAGCATTGTCGTAACCGCGAATCGCGAAGCTTCAGCGCGAACAACTTCACCAATTGCGATTTCAAAATTATCCACCAAACTGATTGATGAAACAAAACCGACGAGCCTTTATGAAGTGCTAAATAAAACGCCCGGCGTTTTAGTATCGAATCAAGGCAACGAACAAACGCAGATGTCCATTCGACAACCGATGAGTCTGAATGCTTTATTTTTATATCTCGAAGATGGTTTGCCAATTCGTCCGCCCGGAATTTTTCAAGCGAACGCGCCCATAGAAATCAATCAATTAGCGATTAGCTCCATCGAAATTGTGCGGGGTCCTGCATCTTCTATTTATGGTTCAGAAGCAGCGGGTGGTGCAATAAATTTTATTTCGCAACGACCTACCGTTATGCCATCTGGTAAAATTGGTATTCAGTTCGATCAATTTGGTTACGAGCGTTTGCAATACGGCGGCGGAAATAGTTATGAGTTTAAACCGCGTAATTTCGCAAAACCTGATAAGTTTTTGCAAAAATTTGGTTTTTATATTAGTGGATTCATTTCTCAACAAAGAAATTCTTGGCTCGCACATTCCGATTATAATAAACAAGCGCAGTACGGACGGGCAGAATATACTTTTTCTGAAAAAACAAAATTGATCGGTTCGGTTACTTATGCTGATTATAATTCGAGTACGTCGGGTAGCATTGACAGTGTTGCTTTTTATTCAAGGCAGTATGTGAGTACAACCGATTTCACGTACAGAAAATCGTTTGCGCTGCGCGCGCGATTAACCTTAGAACAGAAATGGAATGACAACGCGCAAAGTTTTGTTACGGCTTTTTTCCGAAATAATAATATTTCGCAAAATCCTGCTTACACTATTTCTTGGGTGACGGGTGCGACAACAGCGAATGGACAAATTAACTCGAATAGTTTTAGAAGTTTTGGTTTGGTGGCGCAACATACTCAAAGTTTTGTTCTTAAACCTCGCAGGTTTAAAAAACCTACGAGGTTTACAACGATTTTCGGTGCGAGTATAGATGAATCGCCGAATGATTATAATGCGTATCGCGTGGAGTTAGCGGCACAATTGCGCGCAGATAAAAAATCGGTCGAAAAATATTCTATTGTTCGCGAGCGACCCGATATTAAACTTTCGGATTACAACGCGCAAATTCACAATGAAGCTGCTTACGCACAATTCAATTATTCGCCTCCAAATTTACAAAATTTAAAATTTTCATTGGGTGCGCGATACGATAGAATGGCTTTTGATTACGTGAATAATTTAGACACAACAACTGGAACAAAAACATTTGCGCATTTTTCACCAAAAATTGGTTTAACGTATGAGATTGTACCAAACGTGGGTGTGTATGCAAATTTTGCAAATGGGTTTTCGCCGCCTGCTTTATCAGCCATTTTTTTAAAACGCACCACGCCAGCTGCCAATGGTGATAGATATTATTTTAATTTAGAGCCTGCTACTTTTGTAAATTCGGAAATCGGCGGTTGGGCAGCGATAGCGAATAATAAAATCTATCTTGATTTCGCTTTGTATCAACTCATTGGCGCGAACGAATTATTAAATATTCGTCAGCCCGATAATTCTTTCGATTATCAATCAGTGGGCAAAACGGAACATAAAGGCATTGAGTTGAGCATAACTTATAAACCGACCTCTGAATATTTTTTTCGTTTTGGCGGCACGTACGCTACTCATAAATTTATTGATTTTACGTTAAGTACAAAATCAACTGACTCTGTAAAAAATGTCAATGGTAACTATATGCCGTCAGCTCCGCATTTTGTTTGGAACACCGAGTTTAGTTTTTATCCACAATTTATAAAAAACTTTCGCGCCTCCTTAGAATGGCAACACGTAGCTGGTTGGTATCAAAACCAAATTAATACTGTGAGTTACGAAGGTTACGATTTATTTAATGCGCGCTTCGGTTATAAATGGCGCGGCATCGAAATTTTTACAAACATTTTGAATCTTACGGATGCGTTGTATGCTACGCAAGCCTCTCGCGGAAATAACGCCACCGATAGATCGAGTTATTATGCATCAGCACCGAGAACTTTTATGATGGGTGCGCAATATAATTTTTAAGTGCGATTTCACATAATTTGTTTTTTTCATCATTCCGCTCTCAAAACATTTAGCGGTGAATCACTCACAACACGGCGTAAATTAATAACGCCGAGCAATAACGTAATGCCGATGATGAGTGCGCCGATTTCAAAAATCTCGAAATACGTTACAACAAAGTTTATTTTAAAAACGTAATGCGCAAAAATGTAAGAACCCAACACACCGAGTAGTGCGCCGATAAAAATAGAAATTAAACCAAGCCAAAGGTATTCATACAAATTAATACGTAAAATTATTCCTGTTTCTGCGCCTAAAGTGCGTAAAATATTGGAATCTCGAATGCGCTGTTTTTGCGAAAGCCAAAGAGCGCTTAGCAAAACGACAATACCCGTCAGCATACATAAACCCGACATGAATTTAACGATGTAGCTGATTTTATCAATAATAGTTTCGACTGTTTTTAAAATTACTGTGAGATCTATAATAGATACATTTGGAAATTTATTGACCAAAGCATTTTGAATTTGTGCTGATTTTTCGGGATTTGGCGTACGCGTGACAACGGCGAAAAATTGCGGTGCTTGTTCTAAAACACCTGTCGGAAATAAAACCAAAAAATTAGTTTGTGCTTTATTGAAATTCACTTCGCGAATGCCTGTTACGCGTGTTTTCATTTGTACGCCCTGCACATTGAATGTGAGTAACGAACCAATTTTCACATCTAA
>ENA-OFCD01000444-OFCD01000444.1-metagenomes-genome-assembly--contig:-NODE-444-length-26407-cov-3.810792_pt1 | contig 26407 bp, 28 predicted proteins | sample MGYA00153392_OFCD01 | MGnify analysis MGYA00153392
CAAGCTGCTCAGTAAATTCAACCCCGGCGTGTCTCACACTCGTTGACAGGTTCCGCTGCGTGTCGTCGGGCCTACTTGTGCTTCCGCTTGCTCGACGCCATTCCCCGTAGTGCCACTATTGACACCGTCCGATCATGCCGCCTCGGTTCAGTCGAACCCAACGCGAAGCATGACGCCCAGCTCCGTCGCTCCGCCAAGCCCTATCGCTCGTTGTGTGGCGTCGAGCAAAAGCCGGGATTCGGCCGAAAATAGTCCGCGGTGATGCTTCGGCGCGCGAGGTCGTGATTGAAGAAGCGCTCAGGCGCCACGAAAGACGAGCACGAGCACCCAAAGCTCGTAACCGACGGCGAACGCGCCGAGGGACCGGCGGAAAGGATTTGCGCCGCGCAGGAGCTCGTCCACGCCCCACGCGACGAGCGCTCCGCTGGCGAGCCATCGCAGTACATCGGCGTGGTGGAGCGTTCCCAGGATTGAATGCAGCACGGTGGCCACCAGCCAAACGGAGACAGCGGCATTTGGGAATTGGGCGATGACGACTCGGCCCGAGGCGCGATCGCGAAACCACCAGTCGAACAAAGCCGCGGAGCTCACGCCTTCCACTCTAGCTCGCTCAGCCGCCTTCGCCGGCGCTAGGCGCGGTGTGGACGGCTGGGTATTGGCACTGGTCTACATTCCGGCGCTGCGCTTCTACGTATCCTCGACCGCCGAGGCCAGGAGCTTACGCACCCCGTGTGCCCCGAAGTCGATTTCGAGCTTGTCGGGCGCAATGGCTTGAACCACAACACCCTCGCCGAATTTCGAGTGTCTGACGCGCCGCTCTTTTGCCGCTGAGGGCGCGACGACACAAGGCTGGAACGCGGCGAGCAACGCAGGGTCGATCCGCGCCGTGAAATCTACCGTCGGGTATTTCCAGCGGCAGTAGGAGACCACTGGCGACTCGCCTGGCACGAGGAACGTCGGGGCCCATGCCTCGCCCTTTCGTAGGAACCAGAACGAGATCGTCGCCTCGTCATCTCCAAGCGTCGCGCAGAGCGGGCCCTCGTCGGCGTTGTACGTGTCATCGAAGGCGACATGGGCGAACTTCATTCGCTTCCGCCACCCTTTCTCTCCCATGCCTTCGTAGAATGAGGAGACGGATTGCGTCATCGTGGCGAGCGAGCCGAGCGACTGCCCAGTCGCGATCAGCAACGCGAGCAAGTCGTCGGGGATGGTCCCTCGGAGGTGCTGCTCGACGGCGACGAGCCCTTCGAGCGCGACTTCGGGTGGAGCAGAAATTCCGAGCTGCGAGCGGATCGCAACGAGCGTTGTTGCGAGCACGGGTGATAGCTCGATGGGTCCCGAGGTGCGGCGGCGTTGCGTCACGCGGATACGTTACCAAGGCCGGGCGCACGCGACTATGCGCCTACCCGTGTTTCGGGACCGAAGCCCTCGGCCCCGGGCCTGTCGACGGTGCATGCGATTTTCTCGTGAACGGAATCCCCGCGCAGGCGTATTGCGCGACACGCGATGTGTCCGGGCCGCAGGGCTTCTTGCTGCCGCGCCCGATGATGCGGAGGCCAAGGGGCGCCGGCAAATGCGAGAGGAGCGATTCGTGCGTGATTCACGGGCGATTGCACCCCGATCGCCGGGCGCAGAGGATTTCATGACAAAAGCCTCCTGCTTTGGGCAATCCTCGGTGTTGCAATGCAAAGCAGGTGGAGATCGATGATGGCTCGTCATTCAGGGTTGCCTTTTCTCGCGCTCGTTGCGTTCACGTTCCTCGCCTGCGGCTCGACGATCAACGTCGGAAAAGCCGGGGAAGGCGCAGATGGTGGCGCGGCAGGAACGCCGGGTGCGGCGCCGCCAGGAACGCTCGCGTGCAAGGACAACGGTGCTGGAGGCGGGCGCAACTGCACCTGCGCGGTTGCGCCGACGAAGATCGGCGCGTGCACACCGCAGTCGCTAGGGAGACCAGGTCACTGCTGCGCGACGATCGACGGCACCGGCGCAACGACGCAGTGCGAGTGCGCGAGCGATCCCACCACGTGTATGAGCTACACGGCGTCGTCGTCGGGCCCTTTTTGCGAATGTACGACGGTGGAAGAGGGCTTTAACGGCACCCGGATTGCGGAGTGCGCGAAGCCCGCAGGCGGACACTGCTGTCGCTCGCAGGGCAATGCCAACTGCGGCTGCTCAATGCAGGCCTGCACGGGGGCGGGCGAAGACGTAGACTCGTGCTCCCCCACCAACGCCATTCTCAGGTGCCTCTCACCGGCCATCGCCGTGACGTCGTGTCAGTAGCGAATTCTACGCCGGTGACGTCACGGACTTTGACGCTCACATCGAGAGGCCCCCTCTCCAGCGGCATTGCCGCAGACAAGGACGACCATGGCTAAGGCATCGGCGCCGCTACCATTACTGAGCATCAGCCGCCCTCGAGTCGATCGCGTGCGTTTCACACTGGGCACCGTGCAAACGTGGGCAACGGAGTCCCTCGTCGTGCGGACGCGTCCAAAAAATAGATACGTCGTTCTCACTGGGTGCTTTCACGCGTACGCCACTGGGAATGAGTCGCTGAGCGAACGACACCTCGGCCCGTTCGCAAGCCCGTCGGACGCAGCCAACGCCTGCGCCGCAATCGATGAAGCGCTCGGACTGCCCCGCACTCCTACGCGCGTTACGGAGCATGACCTGCGCGCCGATCCCGCTCGGTTCCACAATGCTCATGTCGAAGTCGTCGGCCAGTGGGCATTCGGATTCGAACGGTCGTCGTTCGCGGGCGCGTGGCTCGAGGCACCGATCGCTTTTGCCTCAGGGGCGCCGCACGTCACGAAGCGCGTGAGGGCTTGCGGCTTCTGGCACGCGGGCAAGGAGGGCTATGGACACATGGGTGCATCCTCGGCCGAGCTCTTGGCGTACGAGGTTGTCGACGTCCTTCCGCCTCCCGAGGTTCCGAAGAAGGTCTGGCTTCGCGACGTCCTGATCACGTTCGAGCAAAATGGGGAGTTCGACGAATGGCGCATCCTGGCCAATGGGGCAACCCTTCCCATGATTGTCGACGAAGAGCCCGCAACCTGGCTCCCACTCGGACCCTGTCTCCGTTCGCGCGAGCCCTTCCAAAGTGCGGGGACCTGGGCGTGGTGCACATGGAGCACGAGCTCGGCCGCGATTCAAGGCACGGTGGTGTACCTGTCGGACGAGATCAAGCTCGCGTTCAATGCCGACAAGAGTGCGATCATCGTGAAGTTCGAGCAGCACGCTGACACGTCGGCCTAAACGTGTTGTCCGGTCGGAGATGCGCGTCACTATTTGCTGGGTCAGAATCTGCAAAAAAGAAAAGAAGCGCTGATGCTCGACATGTCTGGTGTGTACGCGCTTTTGATTGGCATCTCCATCATGGCCATCGTGGGCGTGGCGTGGTTTCAATTCGTCCGGTGGGAACATGCCCGGCGTACCCAGGCGACCATCGCAGCATTGCTTCGACACCACGCGCGGCACTTCGCGGGTGTTCGGTCCGATCACGGAAGCGTGGGTGACCTTTACGTGAGCGGCGATAGTCTTTGGTTCGTCGCGAACGGTCTGTTGTCGAGAGCGGTGGGATTTCAACGCTCGGGCGCACGGCCCGTTTCGCCGTTCGGAGACAACGTCTGCACCGTCACCGACGTGCGCTGGTTGGCCTCGGACGTAGCGATTTCCGGGCTGCCGGAGCCTGACAACGATTATGAGACAGCGTGTTCATGAATTTACTGAAGAGAGATTGCAGAAGCGGGGATTGAATTTGGCTTGTTGATCCACGCGGCGATCGGCGGCGTAGCCGGAGTCGGTGCGCGATGGACGAAGCGCTCGGGGTGAGCAGAGAAGGCCGCAGCGAGGACCGCAGCGCGACGCGCGAGCTTGGCCTCCACGAGCTGATGATGGACGTCGTACGGGGTCAGCAGCGCGAGACCCGAGTGGTAATGCTCGAGGTTGTACCAGTCGAAGAAGTCCTTGCAGAATGCACGCGCATCTTCGATCGAGCCGAATCGCGACGGGAAATTAGGCCGATACTTGAGTGTTTTGAAATGCGCCTCGGAGTAGGGGTTGTCGTTCGAGACATGCGGCCGCGAGTGCGTCTTCGTGACGCCGAGGTCCGCGAACGTGAATGCGAGGCACTTGGACTTCATCGACGAGCCACGATCGGCGTGCACCGTGAGCTGGCCAGGCTCGATGCCTTCACGTTCGCACGTCTCGAGAAAGAGCTTCCGCGCGAGCGTCGCCGACTCGCACGTGGCGACCATCCAACCGACGACGTAGCGACTGAAGACGTCGAGGATGACGTAGAGATAGGTGTAACTCCACTTCGTCGGACCGCGCAGCTTCGTGATGTCCCAGCTCCAGAGCTGATTCGGCGCCGTCGCCAGGAGCTCGGGCGCAGCGTACGCGGGATGACGGAGCTGGGCGCGTCGCTCGCGCACCTCGCGATGACGCTCGAGCACGCGGTACATCGTGCGTTCCGAGCAGAGGTAAATACCTTCGTCGAGCAGCGACGCGTACACCTCCGCGGGCGCGAGCTCGCAGAAGCGTGGCTCGTGAAGAGCCGCGAGAACACGGGTGACGTCGTCGCTCGAAAGCGAACGCGTCGAGGTCCAGCGACGCGGCCCATGCCACGGTCGCAGTTTCCGGTAGTAGGTCGAGCGAGGCACCGCGAGGACGTTGCACAGCGCGCGCACTCCGTGCTTTTCGGCGTTGATGGTGACCGCCACGCTCAGGGCCTCTCGTCGCTGTCGGGAATCGGATTCCCCAGCAGTGCTGCAACTTTTTTTTGGATCTCAATGAGGGCCTCCATCTGCGCACCGCGCTTCTCGAGTCGTGCGTTCTGGCGACGAAGCTCGGTGATTTCCTTGTCGCGTTCGTCCACGACCTTCGCCTTCGGACCGCGCTTCTTGGGTTCGAGGCGGGCGAGATCGCCTCGATCGCGGGCACTACGCCAAGCAGCGACATGCGACGAGTACAGGCCTTCGCGCCGAAGAAGCGCCCCGACTTCGCCGCGCTCCTTACAAGCGTCGACCTCCACCAGGATCTTCTTTTTGTACGCCGCGGTGAAACGTCTGCGCTCCGGTTTCGACTGCACCTCGGTCATGGGGATCGAGGATAAATGGTAACCCCTCCACGAAGAGCGTGTAGCGAGGTCGCGTCGGACATGGCACCCATCGGCGCGGAGGATCTCCGATGGCGAAGTCACGCGCAGCCAAATGCCTAGTTCGCCGCCGTTGGACGGCCGCCGACGCGCGCGACGCGCTCGCGGCTCTCGCGCTCTCGGGGTTGTCCGTGCCCGCGTTTGCAGCGCGCGCAGGCCTCGATGCCCAACGCCTCTATATCTGGCGTCGTCGTCTTGCCGGCGAAGCCTCGTCGACATCGCCCGCCTTCATCGAAGTGAGGTCCGCGGCGGTGGAGCCGATGGAAATCGTACTCGCCGCGGGACACGTGGTGCGCGTCGCACCGTCCTTCGACGCCGTCGCGCTCCGCCGCTTGCTCGATGTTCTCGAGCAGCCGTCCGCGTGCTGAGCTTGCCTCCGAGCGTTCGCTTGTTCGTCGCGACGCAGCCGGTCGACGGTCGCAAAGGGACTGACAGCCTGATGGTGCTCGTGCGTGAGGAGTTTCAGCACGATCCCCTGAGCGGCCATCTCTTTATTTTTTTCTCGAAGCGCTGCGACCGCGTCCGGATCGTGTACTGGGATCGCAACGGCTTTGCGATGTGGACCAAACGTCTCGAGCGCGGTCGTTTCCGACCGACGTTTTCAGCCGACGGGAAACTCGCGCCGATTGCGATCGAGGCCGCCGAGCTCGCCCTGATCGTCGAAGGGATCGATCTCCTCGGTGCTCGGCGACGCCCGCGGTGGCAGCCTCGCGCGAGCGGGACGCCGACGACCACGACGTCGTGAATTTTACGCGCGCCCCCTTCGTCTTACGGGACGATGAAGGGCTCGCCGCAGATCACTTCGCCGTACGCGCCGGACATCGCGCAGGTACGCGGGTGGCTCGAGCGAATGATCGTGGCGCTTCGCTTCGTCGAGATCGTCACCGCGATCCTCGCCCTCATCGCGCGCATGCGCGACGTCAACACCGAGCTGACCAAGCAGCTCGTGCACATGCGCCGGGGGCGCCCTCGCTCCGAGACACTCGACCGGCTCGCGCGCCAGCTCGTCCTACCGCTGACCGGGGTCCTCGAGCGCGCCGCCGCGAAGGAGAGCGCGGAGCCTAACACCCGAGCGAAGCGCGCTCGTCGTCGCTCCGGACGTGCAGCTCTGCCCGCGCATCTTGAGCGCGTGCAAGTCGTCAACGCCGTTCCCGAAGGTGAGCGGACCTGTCCTCTTTGCGGCTCCGAAATGACGACCATCGGACACTCGAAGTGCGAAATCCTCGAGATCATCCCGGCGCGCGTGATCGTCATCGAGCGTCTCGACGAGCGCGTGGCCTGCCCGAACGACGACGCGATTGTCTCGGCGAAGACGCCGCCCGCGATCGTCCAGCGCGGCAAGCTCGGAGACACACTCATCGTCGAGGCCCTCTGCGACAAGTACATCGAGCATCAGCCGATCGAGCGGCAATGCGTGCGCTGGCGGCGCGCCGGGATCGACATCGCGCCGCAGACAATGGGTCGAGGCGTTGCCGCAGCCATCGATCTCCTCAAGCCGGTCGCACGGCTCATCGCCGATCAAACGCGCGCGCCCGGACTCCTCGCCACCGACGCGACTGGTATTCCCGTACTCGATCCCGAAGCGCCCGAAGGCATCCGCAACGGCGCCATGTGGTGCTGGACCAACGCGCGGTGGGTCACCTGCCTGACGTCAATTACAAATTCCCTTTAACGACAACTAGAATTCCCCATCCATCTACTTCGCTTTCGTAGTTGTCGTCTCGGTAGTTGTCGTTGCTCCTCCTCCCTCCTTCTTCGTCTGCTCCGCGGCATCCGCGCGGACACTGGTTCCGGTCATTTCGAGGATCACCGAGTGGTGCACGAGGCGGTCGATCGCGGCGGCGGTCGTCATCGGATCCTTGAAGATTCGATCCCACTCGCTGAAGACGACGTTGCTGGTGATGATGACGCTGCGTCGCTCGTAGCGTTCGGCGAGAAAGGTAAAGAGCACCTCCATCTCTTCGCGGCTTTGCTGCACGTAGCCGATGTCGTCGAGGATCACCGCGTCGTATGCGTCGAGGGACGTCAGCTCTTTTTCGAGGCGAAGGTCGCGTTTGGCAGCGAGCAGACGCTGAACGATCGCAAACGTGGCGGTGAAGAGCACCCGGTATCCGCGCTGAATCAGCTCGTATCCGATCGCGCACACGAGGTGAGTTTTGCCTCGGCCTGGCAGCCCGAACGCCAGAACGTTGTCGCCACGCTCGACGAATCCGCCTTCGCACAGAGTCGGTAAAATCTTTGCGACCTTCGGCGGGAGCCGGGTGCGCGTGAGTGTCGCCAGGGTCTTTTCGCGAGGAAGGTCCGAGTCTCTGAGGAAGCGCTCGATGCGTCGTTGTCGTCGCTCGTGGACCTCGAGCTCGGCGAGGTGGTGGAGGTACTGCCCGAAGGTCCATCCTTCGCGCTCGGCCTTCTGGGCGATCTCTTCGGCATAGCGCGCGAACGCTGGAAGTTTCAGCGCGCGCATGAGCATCGCAAGCGACTCGACGGGCGAGGCCGACAGGGTGGTCGTGGCGGCGCTCATGTGCCGACCTCCGCGAGCAGCGCGTCGTAGGGGGCGAGGTCGACCGGCGGCGGAGCGAGCTCCGGCACCGCGATCTTGGTCGTGGTCACGAGCAGCTTCACGACGTCGGCGGTGATCGCCCTTCCGTCCGCGAGCAAGAGCGTGAGCGCTGCCTCGACATCGGCTTCGATTGTACTGGCCGCATGATGCAGGATGCGGAGGTACTCGAGGTCGCCTTTGAGACCGTGATGCGGAGTCTGAATTGCGTCGTAGGTCCGGCGAAACACGAGCGACGGAAACATCTCCTCGCGGTAGACGTAGCGCGCGAACCCGCCCGGCTTCCGCACGAGCGACCAGATCATGTGGCGGTAGTCGATGCGACGGAGATTGCGGCCGCGGAGCCTCTCGCAGGCGAGCTGCTCTTTGCCCGCGTACCAGACCTCGATCCGGGCCTCGAAGATCCGTACCCGCACCCACTCGCCGATGAGCCGTGAGGGAACCGAGTAGGCGCAGTGCTTCACGCGGACGGTGCTCCATTCGCTGACGCAAAAGTCTTTCTCCACGAACTCGGGGAGCTTCGAGACATTGAGCTCGCGCATGGCCTCCATGTCTTCCGTGAGACGGTGGCCGCGCGCGCGGTTTGCCTTGCGCATGACGTCGTCAACGAACGATTGCCATGCGGCAGCGCTTTCGAAATCGCGGCTGCCGCGCAGGAGCAGCGCCTGCTCGAGGGCACGCTTGAGGGCGCCATTGGCCGCCTCGACGTCGCCGTTTTGCTCCTTCGCTCCGACCTCGGTCGTGCGCGGTTTCATTCCGAAGTGCCGCATGATCGCGAGGTAGTCCTCGTTGAACGCGCGTTTGTGTGCGCCGTCGCCGACCGTACTTTTGCCCTCGGGGATCCGATGCGTCGCGCCGGTGGAGTTATCGGTCTGGTGCCACTCGGGCACCCGTCCGAGCTGGAAGAGGGCGCGCTGCAAGCCGTGACGGAGCGCCGCGATCGACTCGGACAGGCAGACGCTCGCCCAGCGCCAATTGGAATACGGCAGTACGAATACGCACAGCATATGCACGAACGCCTCGCCGGCGAGCGTCACCGCGAGCTCGGTCGTCCACGTGAAATCCGTCTGTGCGGCCTCGCCCGGTCGGTGGTGCTGCGCGAGCATCACCTCCTTGTCGGGACCGCGGTCAGCGCGCCACGTCTTCACGCGGCGCTGCAGCGTGCGCAGCTGCCCCTCGTCGTAGCGGCCCTGGTATTTCTCCAGCAGCACATCGAACAGCGTCTTCGCTTCGAGCGCCGGAGACTCGCTCAGCAGCGCCTCCACCTCTGGCCAGTGCTCGACAAACGGATCCTCTCGCGTCCGCCAATCACGCGGCTCGACGAGCTCCGACGGCAGCTTGCCGCCTCCGTAGATGTACTTGCGTGCAGTCTTCCGATCCACGCCGGCCCGCATCGCTGCGAGGCCGACCCGGCCATGCTTCGTCATCTCGTCCATAAGTTTCCTCACCTGCGCGTCCGTCGTGCTCACCGGCCCATCTTCCGCCCTCGCGGATGGCTGGCTGAGGGCGATCGGCGCGCCTCAAAAATGGGGAAATCTAGTTGTCGTCCATGGGGAGAAGTAATTGTCGCTCAGCATGGCCTCCTTCGATTGCCTCACGTGCCACGCCAACGTCGTCGCCGGGCGGACGTTGATTGGCGTCGGGAATAGCCAACTCGACTTGCAGGGGCTTTTTGATGATCTCGCGCAGCTGCGCATCGTCGCTCAATCGTCCGGATTCGCAGTTCCACCGCTTAGGGATGTATCTCGCCGCGCAGTACGAGCCATCCGCCTCCTCCGGGTTGCACACGGCTGCGGGATCTCAAGCGCCGGCGTGGTGGACCCTTCGCTGTCGAAAGAAAATGTATCTCGACGGATCGGGGCAAGCAGCGGGATATCGCACGATGATGGCGACGCTCCTCGCGTCGGGTGAGCCTCTCAGCACACTCAAATCGATGGATGGGACGTTCGCCGACCTCTACCAATACATTCTCTCGGCGACTCCGCCGTGCTGGAATCTGACCGCCATCGATTCGTCGACGCAACACAGGGGAGAGGCGGTGTTCAACGCATCGTGCGCGTCGTGCCATGGCGTCCACTCGGGTGCGGCCGCACACTTCCCCGACCAAGTGATCTCGGCCAGTTCGGTCGGCACCGACCCGATTCGTTCAGCCAGCTTTGCGCCGGCGGATGCTGCGTGGATCAACAGCACCTGGTTCGGTGTCAACGGTCAGGCTCCCTATGCCATGACCGCTACGGGCCTCGTTGGCGTCCTCGATTCGACGAAGCGTCCCGCCCGTTGGCAGCGAACGGGAAGCGACTCTTCCGACTACGATCCGTCCACGGTTGGTTGGCGCTACACCACGTCGAATACCTCGCTAGGAAATGCGACCCTCGAGGCACGTCGCAGCTTCGACACGGGCCTTTCGGGGCTCGCGAACGGCGGCCACACGTACGCAGATTCTTTGACGGATGCGCAACGCTCGGACTTGCTCGAGTACCTGCGGTCGCTGTAGCGCGGTCTCTCATCTGGAGGACGCCCGCCGAGATCGCCCGCGAAGGCGCGAGAGGCGGCGACGTTCCTGCGCGAGCTTCGCTAGGTCGGTTGAAGAGTGTGGAGGCCGCAGGGTCCGCGCGCTTGACTGCGCGGTAGGCGACTTCACGGTTCGCTTGTCGTCGTACCTACAGCCGAAGGGCTCGGCTCGTACCTCCGCACGCACGTGGGTCGCGTGCCGCAACCTCGCGCGCTGGGTACACGTCAAGCGGGCCGGGTGATCCGCGAACGGCACGCGAACAAGTCGTCAGCGCCGCCGGAGGAGCGCGACGAGGACGTCGAGGCGTACGTGGACCGTCGCCACGAAGTGGCCCTTGCGGCTCGCGATCTCGACCTTCGCGGCGCGGTCCTGCTTCTTGAATATCTTGGCGATTCGCGTGGCCTCTCGCGCAGCCTCGAGGGCGGCCTCGCTCTTCTTCTTGCGCGGGCGCACCTCCCGGGCGAGCTCCGTGAGCTCACGGCGCGACAGGTGGGAGACATCTCGCACGGCTCCGTGGACTGTCACGCGTTTGCTGAGCAACGAGGCCGCCGTGTCGGCCTCGGGAGTCGCAGCGGCCAGCGCGACGAGCGCATAGGCGCGTTCTTGTCCCATGCTGATGGCCGTGGCGCGCGGCAGCGCCTTGACGACCGCGATGAGCTTGAAGGCCTGGGTGCGCCCCATCACGCCCCGCGTGGTGATGATGTCGCCGAAGCTCGTATGGCCCAACGCCATATGCAGCTTCTTGTCGAGCAGCTCTTTGAGGGCTTCTCCGATGTCATAGAAGGCATCGACGATGTTCTCTTTGCGGCGCGCGATGAGCGTCAACAGCTCCTCGGCGCGTCGTGCGGCGGCGGTATTGAGCGCGGCGCCCGCCTTGGCGAGCGAGCGAGTCTTCTCGAGAGTGTCGCTGGCGCGTGCCTTGGCGAGTATGTGGGACTTTTTCATCTGTCCCTCCTTAGGCCCAGACAATACCTGACAATTCCCAGGCAATGGTTCGGGTACAGCCACCTGTACTCACAAGTACAGGTGGCTGTACTTGATCCGACTCGTTTCCTTCACTGCGGTTCTGTCGATGGTGGTCGTGGCGGCCCCGTCGCCGTCTATCCGTCAATCGTCAGCCAGACCTCGTTGCGCCTCATGAACCACAGGGTCCACGGGGGGTCATAGCGGTTCACCTCTACTTCGCCCGAAGGTCGAAGACCCTGCGCCGATAACCACGAGCGCAAGAGCTCGGCGTGGCTGGCGAAGCTCTCGTTGGTCCACCGACCACTGAACTTCAGGACACCGACGCGAGTCGGCAGGACCTCGCGGAGCGTGACGCGCGCGTCGGTAGGCTCGGGGAGCGTCGCGAGCGCCTCGCCCTCCGGCATCGTGAACGATACCGTCCATGAGCGTTCGCCTTCGGCCTTCTGCCCAACGGGAGCGGTCATCGCGATCTTCCGCGCGTCGGCCGTTTGACCCACGGGCGCGGTCATGGACATTTTGGTCGTCGCCTTGTTTCCCCCGAAGATGTAGCCGGCGAGGCGCCGGAAGCCCTCGCTCTCGGCCTGCTTGCGATCGCCGGTGACGTGAGTCTCTGCAACGATGCGAGCCCAGTAGCGACGCACCTCGAACTCGCGGTCGCGAACCTCGAGCGTAAACTTCGGCTCTTCAACTTTAGCCATTGTACCTACCCAATCGGAGCTGCAAGGAGCGCCTCAGACCTCAGCGAACGTGTCGCCGTATCGGTCATACAGTAGTAACCCGCCACGCTCGAGGTCTAGATAGAGCGCATCTACTTGAAGACTCCCGTCCTCGACGCGGGCCCGCACCCATGGGAACGCGAGCAGGTTGGCCAAGGAGGACTTCAAAGCCTCGAGCTCGCAATGGCGCTGCCGCTCCTCCCTCGACAGGCCTTCTTTGGCCAGGGTTCGATCACGCGCGGAGGCCCCCATCTCCAGCCACAGATTGATGAAGTCTGTGCGAGGCGCCGGCGGATCCAGCAGCGCCTGGATCCCTCCGCACCCGGCATGGCCGAGGACGACGAACTGACCGACCTTGAGGATCCGCACCGCGTACTCGATCGCCGCCGAAGTGGAATGATGGTGTTGGTCGGGCTCGTAGGGGGGCACGAGGTTGGCGATGTTGCGAATGAGGAACACCTCGCCGGGGATTGCGTCGAAGACACGCGTGGTATCGATGCGGCTGTCGCAGCAGGTGACAATCGCGTAGCGCGGGTGTTGAGGCCGGCCAGCGAGACGTTCGAACCGCGCGCGGTTGGCCTCGAAGTAGTCGGCGCGGAAGCGTTGGAAGCCCTCGATCAATCGTTCCATTGGGTCTACTCGCAGATCGAGGTCATCGGTTTCAAAGGGGCGCGGATGGCTGCGCGCTATGCGGACAGCTCGTCGAAGCGGGCGAACATCGCCGTGAGCTCAGCGTCTTGCATGAGCTTCGACGCGCGTCCCTCGAAGTCACATGCATAGAGCTCGGACGAGACCTCGTCGAACCAGAGGGCCCGAATCGTCACACGCGCTCGGCGCAGCATGGGCCCGAGCAGCGGGTCCTCCACAAGCACGCGAGAGCGCGCCACGAGTAGCGCCTGGCTCGCTTCAGGCGTGCGCGCGTGATCGTCCCCGCGGCAGCTATCGTGACCGCAGACCACGATGTGGCGGACGCCTTGGCAGATCGCGCCGTACTCCAGGGTTGCGCGCGCCCCTGAGTCGAGATCGAGCGGCCCGCCCGCGAGGGTCTGCAGCACGTACGCCGTCGGAAATGCGGCGAGTAGCGACTCCGTGGCTGCGCTCTCCGAGCACGCGACGAACATCAGACGCGTGTGATCTCGAACGAGACGGTCGGGGTGCGCCTCGCGGAGCGCACGAAGCGCGAGCTGCCAGCGTGCGCGCGTCATGCTGCCAGCTCCGCGATCGCCCGCGCTACGGGCTCCCACGAGAGACCGCGCATGTACGTGTGGCTCACGTGACCGTCGTCACCCATTGCGTAGAGGTGAAGCCAGCCGTTGTCGACGAGATCGCGCACCGATGCGTGCTTCTCGAGGATGCCGTTCATCGCCTCGATGGGTGCTTCGATGATGACGTTCAAGCGCATCGGCTCGTGAACGAACCGCTCGCCGTCGTGGACGGACTGCCACGGCAGGCCCACGCGCAGGTCGCCTCCGTTGCCTTCCAGGACGCCGACGGTACCCACCACGTTGTGGAGGACCTTGTTCCCGCAGCCGAAGACGCGGTTGTCGACGGTGGACGCGTAGTACTGGAGGTTGATCCAGCTTGCCACGACCATCGGAGCCGTCATCACCAGCTCGAGGACCTTGAAACCTTCGTCTTCGCGCCATGCGTACGAGTGCAGGAACGCGCGGCCCTCGAGGTCCACATCGGCGGTGCGAGATCGCGGCGCGACGATGAAGGCGGCACACCCAGCGAGACCCCACTCGGGGCGCACTTGCGACCAGTCGCGGCTCCGCGCGACGAGCCCCGTGTTGCCGGCCTGGTCCGGTGTCTCGTGCAACAGCGGCGCTCGCAAACCGCGAGCCCGTCCGCTCGCGTCGGCCAGCCTCGCGTCGAGTCGCTCGAGATCGGGCGCATGCGACGCGGGGATCGCGTGACGGTCGAAGAGGGTGACGAGGTCCGTCGTCGTGTCGTGGAGGCACCCGAGGAAGATCGTGTCCTCTGGGATGATGATGCCGCAGTTGGCGAGCGCCTCACGCACCTGCGGCTCGTTGAGCACGGCGGCAGCGACTCGCGCATTCGCTTCACCCGTGTGCCCGCCGCACGCGCCGCAGTCGAGCCCAGCAGCGTGAGGGTTGTTCACCGTCGTTGAGCCGTGGCCAACGAGCATGACGAGGCGTGCGAAGTTCGACGTAAGCGACATACCGCGCAGCAGACCTTCGGCCATGCCCGCCCGCTGCTCCTCCGTCAGCCCGACCTGCCGCCCCGCGTGCGTGCGCCGTTCCAAGCTGGGGCCGAGTTGGACGCTCGCGTCGAGGTTGTCGTGAGACGGATGCGGCACTGGTCTCGTGAGCCCCAGCGCGTCGGCGAGCAACTTCGGCGCGAAGGCGAGGCCCACGGGGCCAACGAAGCTGAAGCACGCGATGGCTCCTGACTTGAAGGTCTTCCACGCGATCTGCGCGCGCCTTCGAGCAATGCGTGTCTCCGCGACCCGTTGCGCAAAGTCGCCGGACGCTCCGACTACCGACTCCACGATCGTTGCGCCCGTGGTGAGCAGTACGGGGCACTGCGAGAGCCCGCGCTCGTGGCCGAGCGGAACGTACTCGATGGGGAACCCGAAGAAGCCGGCAAACCCGATCGTCTCGCACGCCGGCTCGGCGGCCTCGAAGGCGCGGCGATAGACCTCTGAGCGAACGTCGATGCAGAACGCTGCCTGGACCGGCGGCCGCACCCTGGAAGACTTCGGGGTCTTTGCCGGGCCGAACTGGCCGATCAGAGTCTCCTGCCACGTCTTCTCGTATGCGGACTGCAAGACGAGGTCGATGGCTTGCTCGCTCGCAGGAGAGGCGTCGCTTCGTGCGCTGTACGCCTCGAGGGCAGTAGCCCAAGCCCCAACCACTCCTTGGCTCGCGAAAGACTCGAGCAGCACGACCTCCCAAGCGAGGCGGATCGCGAGGAGTTGCTCTAGCGTGTCGTCCTTTTTTTTCCCGTAGAGCTCCCGTTCCCAGACGAGGTGGCGCGCGTAGGCGGCCCAACCGCCGATGCTGTAGAGGAGGCGCTGAAGGTAGGCATCGAGGTCGTTGCCGGAGATCCCCAAACGAGCGACGGTGGCTTCGATTGCGCGCGGTGCGTCCGCGGGAAGACTGTCGACGAGCCGTCGGAAATCGCTCGCTCCATGGACCTCAGGGGTCGCATCAAGCACGGCTTCGGCCCGCCATGCGTCGTACGGCGCGAGTGTTCGCCACGGGGAGGGCCAGGAGGCTTGCCCTTGGTCGAAGTAGGTCGCCGCCCACGAGCCCACGCGCTCGACCACGAGCTGCGCCCAGTCAATCCCGGTCTTGTCGGTCACCACGTCTGCGACGGTGGGCAACGGCCTCGGATGCTTGCCATCGCCTTCGCGCGCGCGCTCCATGAATCGCAGATCGGAAGGAAGACCAGGCAGCCCTTGCGCACGCGCCTCAGCAAGAGCCGCTTGGAGGTGCGTCGCGCCGATTCGTCCCGACGAAAGCGCCTCGGCGTAAAAACTACGCGGCATCGTCATCGTGGCGCCGGCGACGCGCGCCATGGTCGCGGCCGCATTGGCGAACGAGCGATCCGCAAGGCCCAAGAACGGGTTCACCGCGACGAAGTGCTCGAGCGGCCAGACTGGCGCGAAGCCTCGCGTCACGCGCGAGACCGAGAGGTCGATAGCCGCCGTGGGAAGGACTGCCAACGCCAGGTGCCGGTCATTTCCACCGGATGTGCCCCAACGCGCTGAGGGCCGAGAAACGGGCAGCCGCGCAGCGCCGATCAAGCGATCGAAGTACGCGTTGGCGTACAGGCCAGTGCGCGCCTGGACGTAAACCCTCCGCAGGACGCGCGAGGTCGAGAGCGACGGCAGCATGATCTGGACGAAGCTCACGAGCCCAAATCCCAAGAGCACGGCGATCGCCAGCCCCAGCGTAATCGCGCCAGGCGCCGCGGCCTCGGGAATCGCACGACCGAGCGCGACCGAGCCGCCGAGCTCCAGGGCAAAGAACGAGAGCGCGGTCGCCGCCGCCGACAGGGTCGACTGGCCAAAGACCCGGACACTAAGCTCTCCGCGGAGCCCCTGAGCGATGAGATGCCCGAGGCCGAGGGTGAGCACAGAACCTAGCGCGACGCTCGTCGGGCGCGCGAGGACTGCGAATCCCAGCAGTCTCCCGACTCCCCAGACCAGGCCTGCCGCAAGCAAGAAGCTGACGAGCATCGAGACGAGTCCGACCCTCGCGTCCTTCTCCGGCACCCGCGCCGCTCGCTGGGTGTCGACTGCGCTGCCCGACGAGAGGAACGCGTGCGCTTTGTAGAACGAGTGAGCAACGAGGTGCACGATCGCGACCGAGTACGCGCCGATGCCGCAAAGCAGGAGCATGAACCCCATGTGGGCCGCGCTCGAGTAGGCTAGCGCAGTCTTCATTCGGCTCTCGGTGACGAGCACCACCGAAGCGAACGCCGCCGTGAAGCCTCCGACGACGATGAGAGCGCCGAGCGCTGGCGCGGACAGCTGCACGATGCCCGCGAGCCTCACGACGAGGAAGGTGCCGCCGTTGAGGATCCCCGCGTGGAGCAGAGCGGAGACCGGCGTTGGCGTCTCTTGCATCTCGGCGAGCCAGCCGTGAGCTGGGAACTGCGCTGCTTTGAGGGCGGCGGAGAGCACGATCAAGAGAGCCGCGGCATGAATGGCGATGGGGACTTCGCCACGCTCGGCGATCTCGCGTGCATGCAGGAGCAGCGCGCCGATGTCTCCTGTACCCAGCGCTCGAACGAGCACTACAGAAGCTGCGACCAGACACGCGTCACCGGCGCGCGCGACGACGAACTTCTTGCGCGCTGCGACGATCGCACCGCGGCGATCGGGGTAGAAGAGCAGGAGCCTATGGAGCGCCATGCTCGTCGCGATCCACATGACCACGAGCTGCACCAGGTTGCCCGAGAGCACGAGGAGCGTGACGCACCCGACGGTGAGGGCCAGGTCTCCCATGAAGACCGCCTGTCGCTCGTCGCCGTCCAGGTAGTTGCGACTGAACTCGAGGACCGCAGCGCCGAGCGCAGCAACGAGGCAGAACATCACGGCGCTCAGCCCATCGACGCGCAGAGAGAACCCAAGGCCGCCTCCACCCAGCAGTGAGCTTACGAGCGGAGCGCGCATCGAGGCGAGGACTGCCGTTGCGCACGCGACGATGAGCGTCACCCGAGTTGCGGCGCGTGTAGCGCGAAGCGCCAGCCTCGGGTGCTTGCCCGAGTCGAGGTGCGCGGCGAGCGACGCCAGGGCGAGCGATAGCGGAGCGAGGAGCGGGAAGAGGGGTGCGAAGTCCACACCTAAGATGTACGGACTCTGGATTGATTGCTCCAATAGATTGAATTGAACGTATCGTTCGTCCTGGTAGAACGACGAGATGATCAACTTTCACCACCTCCACTACTTCTGGGCCGTCGCGCACGAGGAGCACCTGACGCGGGCGGCCGAGCGGCTCCACGTATCGCAGTCAGCCGTCTCGATGCAGATCCAGAAGCTAGAGGCTGAGCTAGGCCACGCGCTGTTCGAGCGGCGCGGCAAGCGACTTGTGTTGACCGAGGCCGGTCGCATCGCGCTGGACCATGCTGACGCGATCTTCGCTCGAGGCGCGGATTTGGTGAACGCCCTCGGTGAAGGAGGACGCGAGCGGCGCGTGCTCCGCGTCGGATCGTTGGCGACGCTATCGAGGAACTTCCAGCTGCAATTCCTCAAGCCGCTCTTCAAGCGAGACGACGTGGAGATCGTGGTCCGGTCGGGGGGCTTCGCGGACATGCTCAGGGCGCTGGAGGCTCACCTCATCGACGTCCTCCTCGCCAACGTCGCGCCGACGCGGGACGCTGCCACGCCCTGGGTTGCTCATCCGATCGCCAAGCAAGCGGTCAGCCTCGTCGGACACCCAACCAGGAAGAAGCGGCCGAAGAGTCTGATGGCGCTCCTTGCCAGCGAACCTCTCGTTCTTCCGGCCGCAGAGAGCAGCATTCGCGCCGGGTTCGACGCCCTCGTTGACCGCCTCGGCGTCCGGCCCCGGATCGCCGCAGAGGTCGATGACATGGCGATGTTGCGTCTGCTCGCTCGCGAGCGAATCGGCCTCGCGGTGGTGCCGTCGATCGTCGTGCAGGACGAGCTTCGCGCGGGCGTCTTGGTCGAGATCGCGCCTCTGCCGCTCGTGGAGACGTTCTTCGCGATCACGCTCGCAAGGCGATTGCCGAACCCGTTGCTCAAGTCGCTCATCCGCGAGAGCGACGACGACGCAGACACGCGAGGACGGCGCGCTCGGTCGGCGACCTAGACGGCTCGTTGAGGATCGGCGACACGCGACCGTAGAACGCATGACCATCGTCCGTCGCGGAGACGCTGCGCGTGCGTGCGTACGAGGAGCCGACCGCCGAGCCTCGTCTCGAGCTTCTGCACGCGGAGGCTCACGGCGTTGGTCGTGAGCCTGAGGTGTTTCGCGGCGTGCGTGAAGCCGCTTGCCTCGAAGACCGCAGCGAACGCGCCCAGTTCGTCGAGGTCCGACATCCGTCTTGTCGTCACGCATTTGGTGACAGTGAATCAAGCACTAGGGTTGTTCCGCGAGACTCGGATGAGCGTGCGCAGCGCGCGAGCAATCGCATCCCGCGCGATGTACTCGTTCGCGGCACGTTTCGAGCGTGCGAGTCGCTCCGTCACGTCGAATCGGCTAGCTCTCGCTCCGGGAGACGCACGACCGTGCGCGTGTATGGGTCTCTTCCTCTGCGTGCTCTCGTCATCTTCGCGTTACCCCCGTCCTCGCAGCCACGCTCGGTATGCCTCGATCCACTCCGCACCAACTGGCCTCGGCGACGGCAGCGGGAGGTCTGCGATCCCGACGGCCAGCTTCTTCTTGCCTCGCGTGCACACGGCGACGATGCGATTGTCGTCGCGTTGGTCAATCGCGTCGACGGCAACGCGTACGCCGAGCACCTCGGTCTCGAACGGCAACTGGAGGCGCTCCTCGAACATCGTGAACCAGCCCGTCGCTTGCTCCGACTCGTCGTAGGCGTCGATGGTCGCTTCCTCGATCATCTCGGCGAGCCGCGCCTTGGAGATGCGGCTCGCTGCCTTCTTTGCCGCCTGCTTCTTCGGGGTCACGGTCGGCCTCGCGGCGCGAGTGCACGCTTGATGCGCGTGAGCGCCTTCTTGGTGCCGGCATCCTTCGGATCGGACAGATCGGCCACCACGGCGGTGACCTTTGTGCGGTGCGCGAATCGGCCCAGAACAGCGGCGCGCACGTCATCGTCGCTCCGAATCCGGGCGATCTCGTCGAGCATCCGCTCCGCCGCAGCGCGATCGTCGCGCACGCGCACGTTGACGACGACGAGGCCGGCGCGCTCTAGACCTTGGTGCGTTGGCGCCAGCTCCCAGTTCGCCCGCGCATGCCCCTTGGCGGCGAAGAAGCTCTCCCCATGGATCGCGGCGGCTCTTCCGATGACCTCTCGCGCTCGACTCCCGGCGAACGCCGCGATCGCGGGGCGGCCTCCGACTCCGAGCAGGATCTCCTCGAGCGCAGACGCGGCCGGCGTGCGCCGCTTGGTCCGTCGTAGAAGCGAGCTGCCGGCAGGGAGCGGCGGCGCGACGAACACCTCGAGGTCGACGTAGTCGACGGGGCAGTCACCTTCGATGAGGACGGCCTTCGAGTAATCGCTCATGACGTTGCTGCAGAAGAAGCCGTCGCCGTCCTCTTCCTCGGCCGGAAAGTCGAAGCGCGCGGCACCCGATGTGCCCGCTTCGCGATAGCGCCGCAGCTCTGCGTCGCGCGCGGGCGCGGACTCGACGGACTCGTCGAGGTCGTCGTCGCGCCGGCAGCGGACCGTGATCGCCGGCCCGTCGAACGCGCCGAGGATCGCCTCGACCAGAATCGTCTTCCCCGAGCCGTCCGGCCCGGCCACGTGGATGTACGCGCGCTCGATCATCTGCCCGACGGAAGGCCTACCACAGGGGCGGCATCGACTTCTCGCCGCCTGCTAACCGATGGGTCACCGGGTCGGTACGAGGCGGTCATTGAAGTATCGCCCCATGGTCTCGGTCGTCGCCTTGACCACGCGGGTCCCGGGCTCCTCGAAGAGCATCGGCGTGGGATCGACCTTGTAGAACGCGTCGTACCAGTCGGTCGTGCCGAGCAGCAAGTCAAGGCGATGCCGCCACGACTCGGGGATCTTCCCCGACCGCGTGAGCAACCGGTTCACGCCGCTGTCGAGTGGGAAGAGGATCGAGAGATCGATCGCGCGTGCGGATGCTTTCAACAAACGGTGACAGCGCTGGCGGCGACCGACGCAGGTCGAGACGAACTGGCGGCCACGCTCGCCAAGGCGTCGCAAGTATTCAAGCTCTCCGCGTTTCGCCCGGCGAGGACGAGCTTCGCGCCGCGCGCCGACGACAGAGCGCTGCCGATACCGCCCGCCGCGCCGATGACGAAGACGAGAGAAGTGAAAGAGGGATTCATGAGAGCGGCTCCGGGAGCGTCCAAGCGGAAAGCGGAGGCATGGGGTCGGCGGTCGGTGGAGCCCCCCGTCAACCTCACGCGCCCCGGGCACGCCCGCTTCGCCGAGTTGTGAGACTCGCGCTCGCGCATCACGGACGGAGCTTCGGAGAGACGAGGTGGACGACCACCTCTTCGATCCTCCCGGCGACGCCGCGCACGCTGAAGTCGAGCGACTCGTCGGCCAGCGCCTTGCGCGCGGCGTCCTCGAAGGTCCATTTCGGCGTGTAGTCGACCTCCGACCAATAGCGATCGCTCTCGGGGAGAAGATCTCCCTTGAAGCCAAGCACCAGCTCCCGCGCGAGCGAGAAGTCGGCGCGCGTGACGAGCTTCAGCCACCACGAGGAGAGCGACACGCTGAGGAACGGCACGGCCACGCCCGGGACGCGACGGCCACGGAGCGCCGCGATCGTCGAGAGGATCTGCCGGCCGCTCAGCGTGTCGGGACCGGGAATATCGTACCAGGCGCTCTTCGGTAGCGGGATGTCGAGCGCGCGCACGAGCGCGACCACCGCATCTTCGAGCGCGATCGGGCACGTGCGCGACGCCGTCCACGAGGGGAGGAGCATCGCGGGCAATCGCATCGCGAGATCACGCACGATTTGCCACGAGGCGCTCCCGTTGCCGATGATCATCGAGGCCCGGAGTTCGATGGCCGGGACGGAACCGCTGCGCAGCGCTTCACCAACGTCGAGCCGACTCTGCAGGTGCTCCGACGGGGTCGACGACGGAGCCACGCCGCCGAGATAGACGATGCGCTTCACGCCCGCGGCTGCCGCGACCTCGGCGAGCTTTGCGGCGATGCGCCGCTCGGTCTCCGCGTAATTGCGAGCGCCTCCGCCCATCGCATGGACGAGGAAGTAGACGGCATCGATGCCCTCGAGCGCGCGCTTCAGGTCGGCGCGCTTGCTCACGTCGCACGCGATCCACTCCACCCCGTGCCTGGGCCTCGTGCGCGCGAGATCGCGCGTGGTGGCGCGGATCTCGTAGCCCTGCGCGAGAAGCGCTGGGACCAGCGCCCGGCCGACGAAACCCGTCGCCCCCGTGACGAGCACCTTCCGAAGCTCACTCATGACGCCTCGCTCTCCTGCGCTCGATGAACGCGATCGAATGCGGCATGGACGTCGAGCGGCACGCCGACCGCCTCGAGGTGCTCATAGAGCGTCGCAAGGCCGAGGCCGAGAGTGAGGAAGCCGGGATGCAGCCTCGACCGCGTCTCCTTGCAGCGCTGGAAGACCGCGTGGAAGCGCTTCTGGAACTCGCGAAGAGAGAACGTCACCGCGCGAGGATCGCCGAACTGGGCACGCAGCTCTGCTTCCGCCTCACCGAGCCCGAGCGCCCGCGCACCGGCCGTGAAGCGAGCGGCGTCGTCCGTGTAGTACCCGGTGTAGAGACTTCGGCAGCCACTGCGGAAGTCGTCGCCCCACGCGGCGATCGCGGGCTCGGGCTTCCAGAGCCAGCGGCCTTCGGACCGCTCGAATGCGGACGCGCGCAGATCGAGCAGCACTGGGCCGTGGCCGAGCACCTGGTGGAAGTAGAGCGCGAGGAGATCGTCACCGCGTGAGGCATCGAATGCGGGCTCCGTGGCCTTCGGCAGCGCAGCGACGATGGCGAACGGAAGCTGCGCACGTTCGAGGCGCGCGCTGCGCTCCTCGCAGGCGTCGCGATAGGTCGAGGCGCTCAGGTACCGCGACGTGAGGCCGCGCAGCTCACCAAAGAGCATGCGGCTTGGTACCACGTCGAAGAAGGTCGGCGACAGGAGGCCGAGCAGAGGTTCCCATTCGGTGTTCTTGACGAGCGACCAGAGCATGGGCGTACCTTACTTCGTCGATAGCGTTGCCGCGATCTCTTCGGTCGTGGCCCCTTCGCGACCGCGCGTGCGGACCTCCCGCACACGTAACTTGCGCTCATCGCGGCGAACTCACCGGACGCAGCAGCGGCGGCGAATCGTTCGTACGGATTCGTGTTCCAGTACCCCACTGCGGCACTCACACAGACCGACGCGACGCAGCCGAATGTACGCGGCGATCGTCAACAACCTGCCTCTGTTCGTCGACAGGCGCGCGCGCGTCACGAAGTGATCTCGGCGACGACCGGTTACTGCAAGTTCGGCCCTCCCTCGCGGACGATGTCGTTGACTGACGCCGGACATCGAACCTGCGCTCCACCCGTGCGCGCGTGACGTCGATCTCCATCACCAAGACGGTCCCGACCTTCACAGCCTCGCTTGAGCCACTCGCGGGCGACGGGTGGCTCGCGGTCGGCGACGCTGCGCTGGCGCACGATCCGCTCGCGGGGGGCGGACTACTGTTTGCTTTCCGGACCGCCGTCGCGTGCGCCCAAGCGATCGAGAACCACCTCGCCGGCAAGAGTCACGCTCTCGTCCAGTATGCCGCTGACTCCCGAGACGCGGTCGCTACTGAGCGAAGTTGTGCGTGTACACTTCGTCGTTGGCGCTCTGGGTAGAGTGGCAGCCGACGCACATCGACACGTTGTAGCCCTCGAGTGGATTTCCCATGGCGTCGTCGACGACGGCGCTGCGTGTCCGCGGAGGGCGCCGAGGTCTTCATCATCGGCATCGCGTCTTCGCTCCCGCCGTCGCTCGAGGCAGCGGGCGACGACGACGTGGAAGAGCATGCCGCAAGGGCAGCGACGGGAAGCGCACAAGCGAATGGGATCGTCAGTCTCATGGCTTCTCCGTGTTCCATCCGGCGGGCTAGACGAGGTGCAGACCCCAGTGCGCGATCGCACCGAGCACCATCATGACGCCCATGCCGATCATCATCTTGTCGTGAATGCACAGCCCGCTCTCCGCCTTGCAACCAGACATCGGACACATCTTCGCCATGACCGTTCTCCTGTTCGCGGGGCGCGATCCCACAAAGAGAGAGTCTCGCCAGGCTTCAGACCGTTACGCGGAGCGCGATCGATTCGCGCCCATCGTCAGTCGCCCGCGAGCGCGAGCAACTCGTCGACGGACCACTGATCGTCTGCGTGCGCTCCGTACTTGCTCGCAACGACGCGGCCGACCTCGTCGAAGAGAAAGTCGACGGGCAGCCCGAGATGGCCGCCCTCGCCGGTCATCGCCCCCTTGGGGTGGGACGCGGTCATTCCGCGGAGGAGTGCGACCCACGCGCGTGGGTCGGCGACGGGAGCGGAGCGAGGTCTCGACACCGAACGTGCGATAGAGCTCTCGAGTCGGATCGGCGACGACGTCGAACGGCAGATCGGCCTGGAACGGCCGCATCGTCTCGGCGTCGGAGTGGAAGACGGCGATCTCGTGTATTCCCGCGCCCAGGAGGTCCGAGTGTCTGCGCGCGATCTGACGCAGGTGGAGGTTGCAGATCGGGCACCCCGCGAAGCGCCGAAGCTGGAGGTGCGTGAAACGGGCACCCCCGGCGGGGACCGCCACGACGGTGTCGCGCAAGGTGCGGAGCGCGAGAGGCGCGTCGAGCGTCTGGCCTGGCTGCAGCTGCATGAGGACGATCCCGAATGCGATGGCGACGCTACGCGCGCGCGAGGATCCACGCGCCGTAGCGCACGTGCCCCTTGCCCAACACGTCTTCCGCCGCACGGATGAGCGCGCGCCCCTTCTTCACATCGAGCGTGATGCCCGCGGGGAGCGCCCCTGCCGCGCGACCGAGCGCAGCGCCTACGAGCCTTCGCTTGATGCCGGAGACCAGCTCCGCGAGCGCCCGGCTCTCGTCCGAGCTTCGCACGACCTCGAGCCCCGCATCCGCGAACAGAGCAAGCCAACCGCGCTCGGTGCGGGCGCCCGCGAAGCACGCGCCTGTGTGCGCGTAGGGCCTTAGCAGCTCCGGGATCGGGCCCTCCACGATCATGTCACTCACCGCGATGCGCCTGGTCGGCTTGATCACGCGCCGCATCTCCAGGAGCGCGCCGCGTGGATCAACGAACGTACTCATGGCACATTCGCAGAGGACGGCGTCGAAGACCTGATCGTCGAAGGGCACGTGATGGGCGTCGCCGCGGACGATGCGAACGTCCTCGTCGCCCGTCGCGTCGCCCGCGTCGAGACCCATGGCCTCGATCGCGAACCGGCTCCGGAGCACGCGCAGGCTCTCGCCTCGCCCGCACGCGACGTCGAGCACTTTCGCTCCGGCGGTGAGGTCGAGCTCGGCGCCTTGCGCGAGCGTGAGCGCGGCGCCACCCGGGTGCCACGAGTCGCCAAGCAGGAAACGCACCTCGGGCCGATCGTAGAACGCCGCGCAGCACGAAGCATCGTCGCCGCTCCCGCAGCGGTACGTGTAGCGATGCACGGGGACGGGACGCGAAGGCTCGAACGACTCGAGGTCCGTCCACTCCACCGTCGCGCCCGCGGCGGCGCCCAACACGGCCTCCTTCACTGCGATCGCGAGCGCGGCCGCCGACATGGCCACGCGCGCGTTGACGAGCAGCTCGAGGCGCTCGGTCTCCGCCGGCAGAGCGTCGAGCGCGACGCCGGGCTCGCCACCCTGGCGGACGAGCGCCGCGGTTCCGTGGGTGGGAGCGATCGTCGCGATCTTGAGGTGGGCGATCGGCAGCTCGCGAAGCGCACCGAGGACGTCGAGGATGAGAGACCGCGGCGCAAAGGCGCGCGTCGCGGTCACGTGCACGCGCGCGTTCAGCCAGCCGAGGTCCGCCTCGGCCGCCGCGTACCGGTCGTAGTCGATGACCAGCGGTGCGGCCGGTTTCTGCGGCGCTGCCGAGAGCCACGCCGACATGCCGGCGCCCGTTCGTCCCGAGATGGCCACGATCGCCGCATCCGAGCGAATCTCACGGAGGACGTCGCCGACGTCGGGCGGGCTCGCGTCCGCGCGGGACACGAGGATCACGTCGGCCTCTTCCAGCTGCTTGCGAAACAGGTACGCGACGTCTTCGTTGAACGCGCCGCGCGCGATGTCGCGCACGCGCCACGGGTCGACCACGATCGCAAGGGGCGCGACACGAAACCGGTCGCCGTGCCGCTCCGCGAGCGGCGACAGGACCGTCGCGACGAGATCGGTGCAGCTCCCTACCGCCTCGGCGATGGTCACGCTCGCGCCGGCCTCGGCAGTGCCGAGCAGCGCAGACTCGAGCTCGGGGTATCGGCAGCAGAAGCATCCGCCTCCGATCTCGCGCACGATCGCGACGTCCTCCCGCACCAGCGCCGTGTCCACGAGCGCATGCCCCTGGTCGTTCGTGATGACCGCGACGCGCTCACCGAGCTCGGCGAGCTTACGCGCGAGCGCGCGAATCGCGCTTGTCTTGCCGGCTCCAAGGAACCCGCCGACGACGTAGACCTTCACGCGCGCTCCCTCGGCCTACGCAGGGTGTTGTACTCGCAGAGCGAGACCGGTTCACCCTCGCGATCGACGACATGGACGCAGCATCGATCGACGCGATCCTGATCGTAGGTGTGCGCGTCCATGAACGGCTTGATACCGACGAGGAAGAAGCTCTTGTAGTCCTGCCAGTCGACGTTCTCGTCGTCGCCGCTCGCGAGGAGATCGAGGAGCTCGTCGAGGAGATCGTCCTCGGCGAGGACATCGATCATGTTCTGAGGCAGGCGATCGGCGAACCGCGCGACCTGCTTCGCGACGTCTGGCTCGTTCCATGTGTCGAAGCGCGGAAAGTAGCGGGAGATGGGGATGACGCGATCTCCGCGCTTCAGGCCGACCGCCATCGCAAAGCAGTTGGGGCTCGAGCAGGGCAGAGGGCCGAAATCCTGCCGCGTGAACATGCCGCCCGTCTGCTCCTCGACGAGCCGCGCCACCTCGCCCGTCGTGACGCGGCCTTCGTTCGGCCGATCATGCTCGTAACGACCCGCGTAGAACGCGGGCTGGAGGATGACTGTGTTCATCCGCGGATGGTGCGCGAGCGCCGTTCGCACGACGTCGCCGATCTCGTCGGTGTTGATGCCGCGAGTGACGGTCATCACCGGCAGCACGTAGAGCCCCTGCTCCGTGGCGTTGGCGATCGCGCGGCGCTTCACCTCCGACAGACCCCTGC
>ENA-OFCD01000446-OFCD01000446.1-metagenomes-genome-assembly--contig:-NODE-446-length-26394-cov-6.653518_pt1 | contig 26394 bp, 20 predicted proteins | sample MGYA00153392_OFCD01 | MGnify analysis MGYA00153392
GGCCGCGCCGCCGCCGCGGGTGCGCCGGCGACTGTCCCCGGTGCGCTTGGGCAGGACCGGTGCGTCGTCGTCACTGGCCGCGGGGCCGGCGTCCCGGGCACCGTCTCGGGAGCGGATCGGCCGGCCGGCGTCCCGACCGGCATCGCGCCCGCCATCGCGGCCACCCCGGGCCGGCGCCTTGGTGCGGCGACCGGTCTCGCCGAGGTCTTCGACGGTCTCGGAGTCCAAGCCGGACCTGGTCCGGTTGGCCCTCGGCAGCGTGCCCTTGGTGCCACTCGGGATGAGCAGGTCGGCGAACAGATGCTTGGAGGAGGAGTAGGTCTCGACCGGCTCCGGGAACGGCAGGTCGAGCGCCTTGTTGATCAGGCCCCACTTCGGCATGTCGTCCCAGTCGACGAAGGTCACAGCCACACCCTTGGCGCCGGCCCGGCCGGTCCGCCCGATCCGGTGCAGGAAGGTGCGCTCGTCGTCGGGGCACTGGTAGTTGATGACGTGCGTGACGTCCTGTACGTCGATGCCGCGGGCCGCGACGTCGGTCGCCACCAGGACATCGATCTTGCCCGCCCGGAAGGCTCGCAGGGCCTGCTCCCTGGCGCCCTGCCCGAGGTCGCCGTGCACCGCCGCGGCCGCGAAGCCCCGGTCGACCATGTCGGCGGCAACCTTGTCGCAGGTCCGCTTGGTACGGCAGAACACCATCGTCAGCCCGCGGCCCTGGGACTGCAGAATGCGCGCGAGCACCTCGCCCTTGTCCATGGCGTGCGCGCGGTAGACGAAGATCTGCGTCTCGGGGACGGTGCGGTTCTCGTTCGCCTCCTCTGCACGGATGTGCGTCGGCTGGCGCATGAACCGGCGAGCCATCGTCACGACCGGACCGGGCATCGTCGCCGAGAAGAGCATGGTTTGGCGCTCGCTCGGGGTCTGCTCCAGAATCCGCTCGACGTCGGGCAGGAAACCCAGGTCGAGCATCTCGTCGGCCTCATCCAGCACCAGGCACTCGACCTGGCCGAGGTTCAGGTGGCCCTGCCGGGCCAGGTCGAGCAGCCGGCCGGGGGTACCGACCACGATCTCCACGCCCCGCTTGAGCGACTCGACCTGCGGCTCGAAGGCCCGGCCGCCGTAGATCGTCTGCACCCGGATACCGCGGGTCTTGCCGGCGATCTCCAGGTCGCTGGCGACCTGCACGCACAGCTCGCGGGTCGGCACGACGACGAGCGCCTGCGGCACGCCGTTGCTGCCCTCGGCCTTGTTCTTGATGTTCTGCAGCAGCGGTACGCCGAAGCCCAGCGTCTTGCCGGTGCCGGTGCGGGCCTGGCCGATCAGGTCCTGTCCGGCCAGCGCGATCGGCAGCGTCATCGTCTGGATGGCGAACGGCTGGGTGATGCCGACGGCGGCGAGCGCCTGAACTGTTTCGGGGCGGGCGCCGATGGCCGCAAAGCCGTTGGGGAGATCGGGGCTGCCGGAGCTGTCGGGGAGATCGGGGCTGCCGGAGCTGCCGGGGAGATCGGTGGTGTCGGTGCTCGTGCTCAGCGTCGTGCCTTTCGTTCCGCGCGGCGCCGGCGGTGTGGCTCGCAGCGGCAGCCCCACGGCGCGCCTCGGAACGAGGACGCCAGGCCCACCGGCGCGCCACGGGGAGGCGGTCCGCGCACACGGTGCGGAGCGGCGTGTGCCGCTCCGATGTACCAAAGCGTACCGCTAGGGTCGGATCAGGCGGGGATGTCGAAGGAGGCCACGGTGTCGGTGGGGCTGGACGCGGCGACCGCCGACCTGCTCGGCGTCCTGGCGTACGGCGAGCTGACTGCCTTCGAGCGGCTCGCCAGCGACGCCCGCCTGGCGCCGTCGGTGGCCGACAAGGTCGCGCTGGCGACGATGGCGGCGGCGGAGTTCGGCCATTTCCTGGCGCTGCGCGACTACCTCGCGGCGGCCGGCATCGACCCGGCGGCGGCAATGGAGCCCTTCGTACGGCCGCTGGACGACTTCCACGACTTGACCGAGCCCAACGACTGGCTCGAGGGGCTGCTCAAGGCCTACGTGGGGGACGGCCTGGCGACCGACTTCTACCGCGAGGTGGCCGGCTCCCTGCAGGACCCGACGACGCAGGCACTGGTGCTCGAGGTGCTCGCAGATACGGGCCAGGCAGCGTTTGCCGTCGCGCGGGTCAACGAGGCGATCGCCCGCGAGCCCGCCCTCGCCGGCCGGTTGGCGCTCTGGGGTCGGCGGCTGATGGGCGAGGCCCTCATCCAGGCCCAGCGCGTCGCGGTCGAGCGGGACGCCCTCACCGAGCTGCTGGTCGGCGAGGGCGACCTCGCCGGCATCGTCCGGCTGCTCAACCGGCTCACGGACAACCACACCGCCCGGATGGCCGCTGTCGGCCTCGCCGCCTGAGAGCAGTTGGCCGCCTGAGAGCAGTTGGCCGCAAAGCCGCCCCTACCGACCTCCTCGCCGGAGGCCGGCCTACATCGCGCCGAAGCCCACCCGGCGCTGCTCGGTCTCGGCGATCTCGACGTAGGCCAGCTTGTCGGCGGGCACCAGCACCCGGCGGCCCTTCTCGTCAACCAGTGTCAGCACGCCGATGTCGGCCTTCAGCGCGTCCGAGACGGCCTTGGCGACCTCGTCGGGGCTCTGCGCGCTCTCCAGGACCAGCTCACGCACGGCGTACTGCACGCCGATCTTGACCTCCACCGCAGGGTCCTCCATCGGGATAGTCGAGTGTGGCCGAAGGCTAGCCCGGCCGGGCGGAGCCGGACGGTCGGCTACGCGCAGAGCGCAACATCAGGCGGTCAGCGGTGCGCCGGAGATACCGCGCCAGGCCAGCCCGACGAGCAGCTCGACGGCGCGCTGCTTGGACAGCCGGCCGTCGGTCGCGAGCCACCAGCGGGCGCCGACCTCGGCCAGCCCGACCAGCCCGACCGACAGCAGCAGCGCGTCCTCCTCCCGGAAGCCGGTGTCGCGCGCGATCGTCTGCGCGATCGCCTCCACGCACTCAGAGGTCATCCGCTCCACTCGCTCGCGGACCGCCGGCTCGCTTTTGAGGTCACTCTCGAACACCAGCCGGAACGCCCCCTCGCGGTCGGTGTCGCCGCCGTCCACGAAGTCGACGTAGGCCGCGACCGACGCCTCGACGCGCTGGCGGTTGTCGGTCGTGGACTGCAGCGCGACGCGGACCTTGGCGACCAGGTCGTCGGCGTGCTGGTCGAGCAGCGCCAGGTAGAGCTCGAGCTTGCCCGGGAAGTGCTGGTAGAGCACCGGCTTGCTCACGCCGGCCCGCTCCGCGATCTCGTCCATGGCCGCCGCGTGGTAGCCCTGCGCGACGAAGATCTCCTGGGCAGCGCCGAGCAGCTGCTTGCGGCGGGCCGGCCGCGGTAGCCGGGTGCCGCGCGGAGCGGGCACGTCCCTGCCGCTGCCGGGCACCGTCGTCGTCACGGTCCGACCCTACCGAGCGGCCGGCTCCTGCCCAGCCAGCTCGCGGTTGCCGATCCGGGTCCGGCGGGCGTCGATGACCCGGTCGGGGTTGCGCCGCAGGTAGTCCGCCTCCAGCTCGGACGTACGGGTGGAGTGGAACGCCAGGGCGTCCTCGCTGCCGTGCAGGAAGGTGTCGTGGCGGGTCTCGTGCAGGTGCTCGAGCTCGCGCTCGAGCGCCTCGTCCTTGAGCTCTCGGGCCGGTACGCCGGTCACTACGCCTCCATGGGTCGCCGTGCCGGGACCGTACTGCCGACGGGCGCTCCCGCCCAGCCCTCAGCGGGGTGGGAGCAGTGGCGCGAACAGATCGCCGTGGTCGGCGACCCGGGCCAGCACGTCGTTGCTGGTGAACACCAGGTCGTCCGGTGACGTGCAGGCCGCAACCTCGTCCCAGGTCACCGGCGTCGACACCGTCGGCCGGTCCCGGGCCCGCAGCGAGTAGACGCTCACCGTCGTTTTGGCCGCGCTGTTCTGCGACCAGTCGACCAGCACCTTGCCGGGCCGCAGCGCCTTGGTCATCCGGTGCACCACGAGCTCCGGGTGGCTGGCCTCGAAGCGCTGCGCCAGGGCTTTCGCGTACGCCGACGCCTCATCGCTCGACGCCAGGTCGCCGGCCCGGGCGTACAGCTGCAGTCCCTTGCTCCCTGAGGTCTTGGCCACCGCGTCGAACCCGTCGGCCCGCAGTACGTCGCGCAGCAGCAGCGCCACCACGCAGCACTCGACAACCGTCGCCGGCGGCCCGGGGTCCAGGTCGAACACGATGAGGTCGGGGGCGCCGGAGTCGACGCGCCACTGGTGGGTGTGCAGCTCCAGGCTCGCCAGATTCGCCGTCCACACCAGGGCAGCCAGCGAGTCGACGACCGTGTAGTCGATGGTCTCCCGGCCTTTGGTCGAGCCCGGTGACGGCAGCGTGACGATGCGCACCCACTCCGGGGTGCCGCGGGGCGCGTTCTTCTCGAAAAAGGGCTGCCCGTCCACACCGTTCGGGTAGCGCTTGCGGGTCAGCGCGCGGCCGGCCAGGTGCGGGAGCAGTACCGGTGCGATCCGCGTGTAGTAGTCCAGCACCTGCCCCTTGGTGAAGCCGACCGCCGGGTAGAGCACCTTCTCCAGGTTCGTCAGGACCAGCTGGCGCCCCTCGACGTCGACGACGACCTTCGTGCCGCTCATTCGCGCACCACGTCCGACACCGGCAGATCGTCGCGCAGCCCCTTGTACGACGGGTGCCGCAGCCGGCCGTCCCTCGTCCAGCCGGTGAACTCGACCTCGGCGACGAGCTCGGGCCGCACCCAGCGGGCGACCCGGGCGTACTCGCGCGGCACCTCGCAGGGCGGGTCCTGCGCCGCCAGCGGCTCCAGCAGCCCACCGAGCAGGCGCAGCACCTGCGCGCTGAAGCCGGTGCCGACACGCCCGGCATAGTGCAGGCCGCCCGCCCCGTTGACGGCCAGTAGCAACGAGCCGATCCGGCCGGCCCGGCCGCCCTCGCCGGGCTGCCAGCCGATCACGACCGCACTCTGCCGGCGTACGTGCTTCACCTTGACCCACTGGTCGGTGCGGCGGCCGGGGGCGTACCTGCTGGTGCGGCGCTTGGCGACCACACCCTCCAGCCCCTGCTCGCGGGTGGAGGCCAGCAGCGCCGTGCCGTCGGCGAGGAAGGACGGCGGCACCTGCCAGTGCGCCCCGCCGAGGTGCAGCGCGTCGAGGGCCGCCCGCCGCTCGTCGTACGTCAGGTCCAGCAGCGCTACGCCGCCGGCGAGCAGAACGTCGAACACCAGGTAGGTCACCGGTGTCGCCGAGAGCAGCCCGGCGCTCGGCCGCGTGACGTGCATGCGCGACTGCAGCAGCCCGAAGTCCGGCACGCCGCCGGCCCCGAACGCCACGACTTCACCGTCCAGCACGACAGAGCGGACGCCCACCTGGTCCGCGAGGCCGCGCAGCTCCGGATAGGACGCGGTGACGTCGTTGCCGGCCCGGGAGGTGACCGACAGGCTGCCGCCCTCGACGGTCACCAGCGCGCGTATGCCGTCCCACTTCACCTCGTACGCCCAGCTGCCGTCGTCGGCCGGGAGCGCGCCGGTCGTCGCGAGCATCGGTGCCAGGTTCACGGCAGGCCCATGCCCGTGCATGATCCTGCACAACGGGTAGGGGAAACAACGTGAGGTCGATCTGGAAGGGTGCGATCAGCTTCGGGCTGGTCACGATCCCGGTAAAGCTCTACAGCGCCACCGAGGCGAAGGACGTGTCCTTCCATCAGGTCCGCCGCAGTGACGGCAGCCGCATCAAGTACAAGCGGGTCTCCGCTATCGACGGCGAGGAGGTTCCCTACGGCGAGATCGCCAAGGGCTACGAGCTGTCCAGCGGTGAGACGGTCGTGCTCACCGACGACGACTTCAAAGACCTGCCGCTGACGACCAGCCGCGCGATCGATGTGCTGCAATTCGTCCCACTCGAGCAGGTCGACCCGATCTACTTCGAGAAGAGCTACTACCTCGAGCCCGACAAGACCGGCGTGAAGCCGTACGCCCTGCTGCGCGACGCGCTCGCGGAGTCGGGGAAGGTCGCCGTCGTCAAGGTCGCGCTGCGCAACCGCGAGTCGCTGGCCACGATGCGGGTGCGCGACGGGGTGTTCGTGCTCGAGACCATGCTGTGGCCGGACGAGGTCCGCACCCCGGACTTCGGCTTCCTCGACGAGGAGGTCGAGGTGCGTCCGCAGGAGCTGGCGATGGCCGGCTCGCTGATCGAGACGCTGTCGGGCGACTTCGACCCGGGTCAGTACAAGGACAGCTACCGCGAGGCCCTGCAGGAGGTCATCGACGCCAAGGTCGCCGGTCGCGAGGTCGTGCAGCCCATCGACGCGCAGCCCACCGCGGGCACCGTCGTCGACCTGATGGCGGCGCTGCGGGCCAGCGTCGAGGCAGCCAAGAAGGGCCGCCCGGAGCAGGACGCGCCGGCGGCTGCACCGGCGAAGCGGGCCGCCAAGCGCGCCCCGAAGGCCCGGTCGCGCAAGAGCGCCTAGGTACGCTCCGGTCGGGCACCGCTTGAACGGCCCCGATGTCTGATCCGCCGGTACTGTTCTGGCCTATGACGCCGCCCGACTCCAGCCTGCGTCCGGGCGTGCCGGGCCCGGGGGTCGGGCGCGTGACGGACGACGTGCTTGCCGACCCCGCTCGGCTACGGGCCACCCGGCGCCTGGCCGCCGATGCAGAGGACATCACCGGGCTGGACCGGCTCACCCGGCTGGCTGCGGTGCTCGTCGGCGCCCCCCTGGCCCATGTTTCACTGCTGACCCACGAGCAGGTCGTGCTCGGCGTCTACGGCCGGCCCGGCACGGACGACGACCATGGTTCACCGCTTGACGACAGCCTGTGCTCGACCACCGCACGCAGCGGCAGCCCGCTGGTTGTCGACGACGCCGCCCACGACCCCCGGGTGGCGACGCTGCCGCCCGTGACGTCGGGCGGCATCGCGGCCTACCTCGGCGTACCGCTGCGCGCCGCGGACGGCGCCGTCATCGGAGCGATGTGCGTCTACGACGTGCAGCCTCGGCCGTGGTCACCCGAGCAGGTCGGCGTGCTCGGCGAGCTCGCGGAGTCGGTGGTGGCCCAGCTGGAGCTTCGGGCGCTCTCGGTCGAGGCCAGCAACAGCGCAGCCCGACTCGACCTGGCCCTCGACGCCGCCGACATCGGCAGCTTCGACTACGACGCCGGGAGCGGTGTCCTGCATGGGGACGACCGGCTGATGCGGCTGTTCGGCTACGACCGTACGACCTTCCTGCCGCGCATCGACAGTCTCGACACCCGCGTGCATCCCGGTGACCGCGCACGCGCTGCCGCGGCGGTCGCCGAGGCCCTGGCCGCCCAGGGCGAGCTGGCCGTCGAGTACCGGATCGTTCGTCCGGGCGGCGAGGTGCGCTGGATCGAGGCTCGCGGCCGGGTGGTGCCGGCCCGGGACGGCGCCCCCTCGACGCGGCTGCTCGGCGTGGCGTACGACAGCACCGAGTTGCGCGACGCCCGGGACCGGCTGTCCCGAACCCTGGAGACGATGAGCGACGCGTTCTACGCCCTGGACCACGCCTGGCGGTTCACCTACGTCAACCTGCAAGCCGAGCGGCTGTTGCAGCGTCGCCGCGAGGACCTGCTGGGTCGGTGCATCTGGGAGGAGTTCCCCGAGACGACGGGCAACTTCCTCCAGGAACGCTACGAGAAAGCGGTCGCCGGCGGCGAGCCGGTCCTGTTCGATGCGCCGTACGAGGCCCTCGGCGGCTGGTACGAGCTCAATGCATGGCCGGGGCCTGACGGCTTGTCGGTCTACTTCAAGGAGATCACCGAGCGCCGGGCCGTCGAGCAGCAGCGCGAGCGGGCGTACGCCGACCGCGAGCAGGCCGTCGTCGAACGGGAGCGGGCGTACGCCGAGGCAGAGGCGGCCAATGCCCGGCTCGCCATCCTCGCCGACGCCTCCACCCGGCTGTCGGCGTCGCTCGAGCCTCGCCAGGTCCTGGAGCGGCTCGGCGACCTGATCGTGCCGCAGCTCGGGCAGTGGGTCGTCGTCGCGCTGACGGCCGAGACCAACGCCCTGCTGCAGGGCCAGGACGCGCCCGTCGACCCGGCCCTGGTGTACGTCGTCCACGTCGCGCACCCGCACACCCGGCAGCGGGCCCGGCTCGCCGCCGCCGTCGGGGCGCTCACGCTCACTACCGCGGACGAGATCGGCATGGGGGCGGTGGTGCGCACGGGGGTGGCGGAGTGGCTCCCGACGGTGCCCGAGGAGGCGTTCGCGCTCGCCCGGGACCCCTTGACCCTGGCGATGCTGCGCGACATCGACCCCGGCTCGGTGCTGACCGTTCCGCTGATCAGTCGGGACCGGGTGCTCGGCGCGATCACCGTCGCGGCGCCGATCGGCGGGCCGGTCGACCGGGCGCTGCTGACCGACCTGGCCGGTCGTGCGGCGGTGGCCCTGGACAACGCGCTGCTGTACGGCGCCGAGCGGCGTACCGGAATCACATTGCAGCACAGCCTGCTGCCGCGTGACGTGCCTGCAGTCCCCGGCCTGCTCACCGCCGCCCGCTATCTGCCCGGCACGACCGGCGCGTTCGTCGGCGGCGACTGGTACCAGGGCGTCCGGGTGGGGGACGGCCTGGTGCTCGCCATCGGTGACGTGATGGGTCACGGCATGCGCAGCGCCGCGCGGATGGGTCAGTTGCGGGCCATCACGGCCACACTCGCCCTGGAGGGTCACCGCCCCGGCAAGCTGCTGGGGCGCCTCGCCGACGGGGTCGGCGTCCTGCTCGACCTGGACCTGGCAACCATGTTGGTCGCTGCGTACGACCCGGCAGCCGGCACGCTCACGGTGGCCTCCGCGGGTCACCCGCCGCCGCTGTATGTCCCGCCGACCGGCCCGCCGCGCTATGTCGACGTCGAGTCGGGGCCGCCGCTCGGCACATTCGCCTGTACGTACGATGAAGTCACCGTGGACCTGAACCCTGGCGACACCGTGGTGCTGTACACCGACGGGCTGGTCGAGAACCGTGGAGAGTCCCTGGACGTCGGGCTGGAGCGGTTGCGGGTGGCTCTGGAGGGGGTCCGGTTGCCGCCGGAGCGGGTCTGCGACCAGGTGCTGGAGTCGCTCGGCCGTGGTTCGGGCGGTGACGACGACGTGGCCCTCCTGGTCCTGTCGCACCTGCCGGGGCCGGCTGCATGAGCGGTCCGGTCCTGCTGCAGGGCGGCGGCGAGTTCTCGCCTGCCTGCCTTCCGATGGACGCCGCCTTCGTCCGCGAGGTGGGTGGTCCGGTCGTTGTCACCGCCCTGGCCGGCGCAGTCGGCCGCGAGTACCAGACGGCCACCCACAATGGCGTCAGGCACTACGCCGCCACCGCCGCAGGCGTCGAGGTGCTGGCCGCGCCGGACGTCCGGGAGGATCCGGCCGCGGCGGTCGCCGTGCTGCGCCGGGCTCGGATGATCGTGCTGCCGGGCGGCTCACCGTCCCGCCTGCTGGACGCGCTCACCACAACGGCTGCAGGCGACGTGGTCCTGACGCTGCTGGCAGCTGGCGGAGCCCTGTCGGGTTCCAGCGCCGGCGCGATGGTGCTGGGTGCCTGGACCGTCCTGCCCGAGCGCCCTGGCCCCGAGGTCAGGCCCGGGCTCGGCGTCGTTCCGGGCGTGCTGGTCCTGCCGCACTGGTCCGGCGGTCGGCCGGACTGGCTGGCGGCCATCGAGCGAGGGGTGCCTGACGACACGCTCCTGCTCGGACTGCCCGAGGAGTCGGGTGTGGTGGTGCGGGCACGCACTGTGGCCGCTGTCGGGGTGGCGCCGACCCGACTGCTGCGACAGGGTCGCGACCTGCCGGTCGGCGAGTCCTGGGAGCTGCCGGTGACCCACGAGGAGCCCAGATGATCCGCACCGCCCTCCTGTCGGACACCGCCCTGCCCGAGCTGGTCGGCCATCTGCCGCCCTGGCCCGGGCAGGAGCTGGGTCCGGTGTTCGTGCGGTCCGGTCCGGTCGGCGGCGAGCCCGCGCTGTTCGTACACGGTCTGGGTGGGTCATCCAACAACTGGACCGACCTGGTCGCCCTGCTCGAGGGCCGGCTCGCCGCGGAGGCGATGGACCTGCCGGGCTTCGGTCGCAGCGCGCCCCCGCGGGAGGGCTACCGCCTGGGCGCCCATGTCCGCGCTGTCGTGCAGCGCATCGAGGCGCGGGGCGACGGCCCGGTCCACCTGTTCGGCAACTCGCTCGGTGGCGCAGTCTCGACGCTGGTCGCCGCGAAGCGGCCCGACCTCGTACGCACCCTCACGCTGGTCTCCCCGGCGCTGCCTTCGCTGCGGCCCCGGCGCGGCAGCGACCCGCGGCTGCCGCTGCTGCTGCTGCCCGGGCTCGAGACGCTGGCCCGCCGCCAGCTGGCGTCGGTGCCCCCTGAGCAGCGGGCCCGAGCCGTCGTGCAGCTGTGCTGGGCCGACCCGTCCCGGCTGTCGCCCGAGCGGCTCGCCGAGGCGGTCGAGGAGGTCCGCCGGCGCAGCGGTCTGGGGCACGACGCGGAGGCCTTCACCCGCTCGCTGCGCGGACTGGTCGGCAGCTACCTGGCCCGCGGGCCGCGCGCGATGTGGCGGCAGGCGGGCCGGGTGGCGGCGCCGACGCTGCTGGTCTGGGGCGCCCAGGATCGGCTCGTCGACGTCTCACTCGCGCCGCGGGCAGCCCGTACGTTCCCCGACGCCCGGCTGCTCGTGCTCGACGACGTCGGGCACGTCGCCCAGATGGAGCGGCCGGACCTCGTGGCCCGCGCCTTCCTCGGCCTGCTCGAAGAGGGGCCGGGGGTGCAGGGCGGCCCGTGGGAATCCGTCGACCGCCGTCCGCCTTTGCCGTAGTGCCGCCACACGAAGGAGCGCCACCACGATGTCCCTGCCGCCGCTGGTCGAGCCAGCCGCCCTGCTGTCGCGCGAAGAGGTCATGCGCTACAGCCGGCACCTCATCATCCCGGACGTCGCGACCACCGGCCAGAAGCGCCTGAAGAACGCTCGGGTACTGATCATCGGCGCCGGCGGGCTCGGCTCTCCGGCCCTGCTCTACCTTGCGGCCGCGGGCGTCGGAACGCTCGGCATCGTCGACTTCGACGTCGTCGACGAATCCAACCTGCAGCGCCAGGTCATCCACGGCCAGAGCGATATCGGTCGGAGCAAGGCCGAGAGCGCCCGCGACTCGGTGCTGGAGATCAACCCCCTCGTCGAGGTGGTCCTGCACCAGGAGCGGTTGGACTCCACCAACGTGTACGAGATCTTCGAGCAGTACGACCTGATCGTCGACGGCACGGATAACTTCGCGACGCGCTACCTCGTCAACGACGCGGCATTCTTCCTGGGCAAGCCCTACGTGTGGGGCTCGATCTACCGCTTCGACGGCCAGGCCAGCGTCTTCTGGCCGACGGCCCCTGGCGGCGACGCGCCCTGCTACCGGTGCCTGTACCCGGAGCCGCCGCCTCCCGGGATGGTCCCGAGCTGCGCCGAGGGCGGCGTCCTGGGCGTCCTGTGCGCGTCGATCGGCGCCATCCAGAGCACCGAGGCCGTCAAGCTGCTGATGGGCATCGGCGAACCGCTGGTCGGCACGCTGATGGTCTACGACGCGCTGGAGATGGAGTACCGCAGGCTGACGGTGCGCAAGGACCCGGAGTGCCCGCTGTGCGGCAAGAACCCCACGATCACGGGGCTCATCGACTACGAGGCCTTCTGCGGCACGGTGTCGGAGGAGGCTCAGCTGGCGGCAGCCGGCAGCACCATCCTGGCGAGCGAGCTCAAGGCCAAGATGGACGCCGGCGAGGACTTCCTGCTGGTCGACGTCCGGGAGCCCGCGGAGTACGAGATCGTCCAGATCCCCGGCTCCGTGCTGATCCCGAAGGGCGAGATCCTGAACGGTTCGGCGCTCGCGAGCCTGCCGCAGGACAGGCAGATCGTCCTGTACTGCAAGAGCGGCGTGCGGTCCGCGGAGGCCCTGGCGGAACTCAAGGCGGCCGGGCTCACCAACTCGGTGCACGTGCAGGGTGGGGTGCTCGCCTGGCAGGCGCAGGTCGACCCGTCGCTGCCGACCTACTGAGCCGCCCGGCCAGCGTCTCGGCCGGCTTGGCCGTCCGGCCGGGCACCGCTCCGCCGTCGAGGTACGCGCGGATCGTGCTGGACGCGGTCGAGTTGGTGCCGGCCGGCCAGGTGGCAACGTACGGCGATATCGCGGAGTGGACCGGCCGCGGCTCCGGCCGCACCGTCGGAACGGTGCTCTCTCGGTACGGCCACGAGGTGGCGTGGTGGCGGGTGGTGCAAGCCGGTGGCCGGCCCGCCGAACCGCACCTGCAGGACGCGCTCGGGCGGTTGCGCGCCGAGGGGTGCCCGGTCGTCGGTGAGCGCGTCGACCTCGCCGCTGCCCGGTGGCGCGGGCCCGGCCTGACGACCTGCCCATGATCCAGTTTCCCTCGCTGTCGCCAGGGGGGAAGCCACCGGACGCCGCGCATGATCACCCAGCGGCGGCTGTCAGGCGTTAGCCGGCGGCCCGCGCGAAGGTGCAGCGCCCCGCGCCCGCGAGGCCGCTGCGCCGCGCAGCAGTTCTGTCGGTAGGCCGTGGTGGACTCGCGACCGTGGACGCCCCGACCCTTGCTCGTCGCCCGGCCGCCCAGCGGTCGGCGCCCCGCCTCGACGCTGACCAGCGCCGGGTCGTCGAGCACCCCGGCGGGCCGGTGCTGGTGCTGGCGGGGCCGGGCACCGGCAAGACCACGACGCTGGTCGAGGCCGTGGTGCACCGGGTGCGTGAGCGGGGCCTGCAGCCCGAGCAGCTGCTGGTCCTCACCTTCAGCCGCAAGGCCGCGCAGGAGCTGCGCGAGCGGGTGACCGCGCGACTCGGCGGCACCACCCGCGGCGCGCTGGCCATGACCTTCCACTCGTACGCCTTCGCGCTGCTTCGCCGCGAGCTCGCCGTGCCGGGCGGGCCGGTGCTGCGGCTGCTCACCGGCCCGGAGCAGGACCTCGAGGTGGGCCGGCTGCTCAAGGGCGAGGTGGAGGATGGCGCGCAGCGGTGGCCGGCGGCGCTGCGCCCGGCGCTCGGGCTGCGCGGCTTCCGGCAGGAGCTGCGCGACCTGCTGCTGCGCGCGCAGGAGCGCGGCGTCGGTCCCGAGCGGCTGCGCGCCCTCGGGCTCGAGCGGGGCCGGGAGGACTGGGTGGCCGCGGCCGGTTTCCTGCAGTCCTACGAGAACCGCTTCGACCTCGACCCGTCGGTGGAGGTGCTCGACTACGCAGGCCTGGTGCGCACCGCTGCCGCGCTGCTCGAGAGCGACGACGAGCTGCGGGCCCGCGAGCGCGCCGCGCGCCTTGTCGTGTTTGTCGATGAGTACCAGGACACCGACCCCGCGCAGGTCCGGCTGCTGCAGGCGCTCGCCGGCGACGGGCGGGACCTGGTCGCCGTCGGTGACCCGGACCAGAGCATCTACGGCTTCCGTGGGTCCGACGTGCGGGGGGTGCTGGAGTTCCGGGACGCCTTCCGGACGACCTCCGGCGAACCGGCTGCGCTGGTCGCCCTGCGTACCTGTCGTCGCTCCGGCGCCGACCTGCTCGCCGCCAGCCGGGCGGTCGCTTCCCGGCTGTCGGCAGGTGGCCTGCCGGCCGGGTTTCGCGAGCTGCACCCCGACCCTCAGGTCGTCATGACGACGGGGACGGTCGAGCTGCGGCTGGCCGCTACGCCCACTGGCGAGGCCGCGCTGGTCGCCGACGTGCTGCGGCGCGCCCACCTGCACGACGGCGTCGCGTGGTCCGACATGGCCGTCCTGCTGCGCTCGACGCCGCGCTCGCTGGCCGGTCTGCGGCGCGGCTTGCAGGCTGCCGGGGTGCCCGTCGTGGTGCCTGCCGACGAGGTTCCGCTCGCGGAGGAGCCGGTCGTCAGGTCGCTGCTCGACGTGCTCGACGCCGCGCTGCGACCGGAGCGCGTCGACGGGCCCGGCGCTCTCGCGCTGCTCGGCGGGCCGCTGGTTCGCGCAGACCGCCTGTCGGTCCGCCGGTTGCGGCGAGCCCTTCGCGACGCCGACCTGCGGGCCGGTGGCACCACCGCTGCCGATGCGCTGCTGGTGCGCGCTGTCTTCGACCCGCGGCAGGTCCTCGGGCTGCCGGGCCGGCATGCCGCTCCACTCGCCCGGCTGCACCGACTCGTCCGGGCGGTCCGGGACGCGGCCGGTGTCCCCGCTGTCCCGCCGCTGCCTGATCCGCTGCCTGCCGTCCCGGTCGAGGACGTGCTGTGGGCGCTCTGGACGGCCGCCGGGCTCGCCGAGCGGCTGGAGCGGGCCAGCGTCGAGGGCGGCCCGCGCGGCGCGGTCGCCGACCGGGCCCTCGACGCGGTTATCGGGCTGTTCGACGCCGCCGCCCGCTACGTCGACCGCCTGCCCGGTGCCGGCGCGTTGGGCTTCCTCGCTGACGTCGCCGCTCAGGAGGTCCCGGCCGACTCGCTCTCGCAACGCACCCCCGAGGGTGACGCCGTACGGGTGATGACCGCCCACGCCAGCAAGGGCCTGCAGTGGCGGGTCGTCGTCGTGGCCGGCGTCCAGGAGGGCGTCTGGCCGGACCTGCGGCTGCGCGGCTCGCTGCTGGGCGCCGCTGACCTGCAGACCGGGGTCGGGCCGCACGCCGACCGGCGCGCCGCGCTGTTGGCCGAGGAGCGCCGGCTGTTCTACGTGGCCATCACCCGCGCCCGCGAGCGGCTCGTGGTCACGGCGGTTGCTGCCGGCGAAGGTGGTGACGAGCGGCCCAGCCGCTTCCTGGAGGAGCTCGGCCTGCCGCTGCCACCCACGGCCACCCCTGTCGGCCGGCCATTCACCGGTGCCGGTCTGCTCGCCGAGCTGCGGTCGGTGGCCGCGACGTCGCCGGACCCGGCACTGCGTGAGGCAGCCTGCCTGCGGCTGGCCCGGCTCGCGGTGGGTGACGACGCCAGCCCGCGGGTGGTCGGGGCCCACCCCGATCGCTGGTGGGGGCTCGCGCCGCTGTCCGACGACGGGCCGCTGGTGCGCGCCGGCGAGCCGGTGCGGTTGTCCCCGTCCAAGGTCGAGTCCTTCGACCTGTGCGCGCTGCGCTGGTTCCTCGAGAGCGGCGTCGGGATCTCCGGCAGCAGCGGGCCACCGCAGGTGCTCGGCAGCCTGGTGCACGCGCTGTGTGAGCTGGCCAGCGGTGACCCGCCCCTGGAGCGCAGCCAGCTGCAGGCGCGGCTCGACGAGGTACTGCCAGAGCTCGACCTCGGCGCGCCGTGGGCGGTGCGCCGGCGACGTCTCGAGGCCATGCAGCAGCTCGATCGCTTCCTGGCATGGGTGCAGGACAGCGGCCGCGAGCTCGTGGGCACCGAGGTGGATGTCCGCGTCACGCTGCGCGAGGGCGCGGAGCTGCGCGGCCGGGTCGACCGACTCGAGCGCGACGCGCAGGGCCGAGCCGTCGTTGTCGACCTCAAGACCGGCACGTCCAAGCCCAGGGACAGCGAGGTGGCGCGGCACCCGCAGCTCGGCGCCTACCAGCTCGCCGCCCAGCTCGGCGCCTTCGCCGAGCAGGGGCTGCTGACATCGGGAGGTGCTGCGCTGCTCCAGCTCAAAGGGGTCGCCAAGGCCAAGGAGCAGCGCCAGCCGGCGTTGGCGGACGACCCCGATCCCAGCTGGGCGCAGCAGCTCGTCCTGCGGGTTGTCGACGGCATGGGCGGCAGCGCCTTCCCCGCGCAGGTGAACGAGCACTGTGAGCGGTGCGGTGTCCGGCCCTGCTGCCCGCTGTGGTCCGAAGGCACCGGGGTGCTGCGATGACGGGCGTCCTGCTGCGGAAAGCATTCGGGCTCGGCGACCTCGTCCACGTTCTGCACAAGCCGGTCAGCGACGAGCAGGCACGGGTCGTGACGGCTCCGCTGGCGGCCGGGGTCGTCGTCGCGGGCGCGGGCAGCGGCAAGACCGCGACCATGGTGGCGCGGGTGGTCTGGCTGGTCGCGCAGGGCCTTGTTCAGCCGGACGGTGTGCTCGGTCTGACCTTCACCACGAAGGCTGCCGATGAGCTCGCGGGCCGGGTCCGCAGCGCGCTCCGGGCGTTGCGGTCCGCCGGCTGGCTCCCCGACGCGTACGCCGACCTCGAACCGGTCGTGTCGACCTACCACGCGTATGCCGGGCGCCTGGTGCGCGACCACGCGCTGCGGCTGGGGCGCGAGCCGGCTGCCCGGCTGATCACCCCGGCGACGAGCTGGCAGCTCGCCTCCCGTGCCGTCGCCACCTACGACGGCCCGCTGGACGCCAAGGAGATGGCCGAGTCGACCGCGGTGCAGGCTGTGCTGGCCCTGGCCGGCGACCTGTCGGAGCACCTGCGTGCGCCGCAGGACGTCGTGGATCTCGGTGTCCGGCTGGAGGCGACCGCTGGCGCGACACCCGGGATGCTCAAGCCGGCCCGGGACGTCCTGGTCTGCCAGGCGGTCCGTGAGCAGCTGCTGCCGATGGTGGCGAGCTACACCGCGCTGAAGCGGGCGCGCGAGCTGCTCGACTTCGGCGACGTCGTCGCCCTGGCCGCCCAGCTGGCCCGCGACTGCTCCGAGGTGCGGGCCGCGGAGCGGGAGGCGCATCCGGTGGTGCTGCTGGACGAGTACCAGGACACCGGGGCCGCCCAGGAGGTGCTGCTGGGCTCGCTGTTCGGCGACGGCCACCCGGTCACCGCGGTGGGCGACCCCTGCCAGAGCATCTACGGCTGGCGTGGCGCGAGTGCCGGCACGCTGCGCCGGTTCGCCGCGCGCTACGGCGCCGACCCGGCTGCGACCCGGCAGCTGTCGACGAGCTACCGCAGCGGCGGCCGGGTGCTGCAGCTGGCCAACCTGGTCGCCGCAGACCTGCGCACCGACGGCGTGCAGGTCCGCACGCTGGGGCCGGCGCCCGGGCGCGAGCGCGACGGCCGGGTGCGCTGCGCGCTGCTGCCTGACGTCCTGAGCGAGGCCGACTGGGTCGCGCGGCAGGTCCGGGCCGCGGTCCTGGCCCTGCCGCCAGATGACGAGCGCGGCCGGCACTGGGCCCGGGCCGCGGTGCTGTGCCGCAAGCGCTCGCTGTTTCCGGCGCTGCGCGAGGCGTTCGAGGCTCTTGAGGTCCCCGTGGAGGTGGTCGGGCTGGGTGGCCTGCTCAGCGTGCCGGAGGTCGCGGACCTGCTGGCGACGCTGCGGGTGCTCGACGACCCCACGGCCGACGCCGACCTGCTGCGTCTGCTCACCGGACCGCGCTGGCGGATCGGCCCGCGCGACCTGGCTGCGCTGGGTGCGCAGGCCCGCACGGTCGTCCGAAGGGTGACCGGGCGGGCGCCGGCCGACGCGGTCGAGGCGGTGGTGCTCGGCGTCACCGACGCGGACGCGGGCTCCCTTGTCGACGCCCTCGACGAGCTTCCTCAGGCGGGGCTGTCGGACGAGGGCCGCCGGCGGCTGTCCGCGCTACGTGACGAGCTGCGGTCGCTGCGCCGACGGGTGGACCAGCCACTGCCCGAGCTGGTCGCCGACGTGGAGCGCACCCTCGGCCTGGACGTCGAGGTCGTTGCCCGGGTCGGCGCGCCCGGTCCGGCCCAGGCCCGCGCCGACCTCGACGCGTTCGCTGACGCGGCTGCGTCTTTTGCCGGTGACACCGCGCAGGACGGCTCTGGCGAGGCGGTGCTGTCGGCGTTTCTGGCCTACCTCGCCGCGGCCGCCGAGGAGGAGAACGGTCTCGACGCCGGCGCTCCGGGTGCAGCCGACACCGTCAAGCTGATGACGGTGCACGCCGCGAAGGGCCTGGAGTGGCCCGTCGTGGCCGTACCCGGTCTGGCCCGCTCGGTCGCCGCGGGCGGCCCGGCGGTCTTCCCGGGCAGGGCGCAGGGCACCTCGTGGCTCAGGACGCCGCGGCTGCTGCCGTTCCCGCTGCGCGGCGACGCGGGCGACCTGCCTCGCCTGGCCGGTCTGGGCAAGGACGATCTCGCGGCCTTCGCGGCCGCCCTCGCCGAGCGCGACGCCCGCGAGGAGCGTCGGCTCGCATACGTCGCCTTCACCCGCGCCGAGCAGCTGCTGCTGTGCTCGGGCCATCACTGGGGCTCCCAGCGGCAGCCGCTCGGCCCGTCGGTCTTCCTGCTCGAGGCCCGGCAGGCGTGTGAGCAGGGGGCGGGCGATGTCGACGTGTGGGTCGAGGCGGCGCCAGAGCTCAACCCGCTGGTCGCGCAGGGCCGGGTCGCGAGCTGGCCGGACCCGGCGCCCCCCGCCGGTCGGCAGGTGCAGGCGGCTGCCCAGCGCGTCCGGGAGCTGCTCGACGGCGCACCCGTTGACGACACCCTCGTCCTGTCGGCCGAGGCGGCCCGTCAGGCGGCGAGCTGGGACGACGACCTGCAGCGGCTCGCTGACGAGGCCCGGCGCCGCGGCCGGCGTACGCACGCCCTGCTGCCGGCGCAGCTGTCGGTGAGCCGACTCGTCGAGCTCCGCCGCGACCCGCAGTCGCTGGCCCGCGCCCTGCTCCGGCCGCTGCCCCGACGGCCGTCGCCCGTTGCCCGGCGCGGCACCGCGTTCCACACCTGGCTCGAGACCGTCGTCTTCGGCACGCCTCAGCTGCTTGATCCGACGGAGCTGCCGGGCAGCGCGGACCAGGTGCCGGTCGGTGCCGACCTCGCCGCGCTGCAGGAGGCATTCCGGCGCAGCGCCTGGTGGGGCCGCGAGCCCGCTGAGATCGAGGTGCCCTTCGAGATGGAGGTCGAGGGCGTCCTGGTCCGCGGCCGGATGGACGCCGTCTACACCGACGGTGACCGCGCTGAGATCGTCGACTGGAAGACCGGGGCGCCGCCCGTCGGCGAGGACGCCCAGGCCGCCGCCGTGCAGCTGGCGGCCTACCGGCTCGCCTGGCACGGGCTGTCGGGCACGCCCCTGGAGCGGATCGGCGCCGCCTTCCACTACGTCGCGCAGGGGGTTACTGTCCGGCCGGCCGACCTGCTCGACGCCGACCGGTTGCGCGCCCTGCTCCGCGACGTGCCACTGCTGGGCGACGGATGAGCGTCAGCCTGCGCTCAGGTCCCGGGGCTCCCGCTCCGTCGCACGGCGGCAGCGCTGACACCTGCTCACGTGGCGTCGTCCGCCGTGCTGCCCATCATGGTCGCCGTGGAGCTTCGGCTGCCGGCACCGGCACCGGCACCGGTCGGCGATGGCCATGTCCTGCTGCCCGCACCCGTGGCCGGCGGTGACACGCGGGCCGCTGCTGCGCCCGGTGGCCGACCCCCGTGCGGGAGCCAGCTGGGCGCGAGGTGGTGCGCCAGCGGGGCGACCCCGACGATGGGCGGGTGATGCAGCCGAGGCAGGACCGCTGAGCAGGCCAGCCGAGCCGGCCGACACCGCTGTGTCCGGCTCGGCCGCCGATCCCGGCGCAGCGCCGCGCGCTCCGCTCGGCACGCTCTGGCACCTGCTGCGGGCCCACCGCGCGGCTCTCGCGTGCGCCGGCCTGCTGGCCGCTGCCAATGCGGCCGCCGCCCTCTCACAGCCGCTGCTGGTGCGACGGGTCATCCAGGACATCCAGCGCACGCAGCCGCTGCGCGGGGCGGCGACGCTGCTGGTGGCCGCGCTGATCATCGCGGCGGTGCTGTCCGGCATCCAGAGCTACCTGCTGCAGCGCACCGGGGAGGCGGTGGTGCTGGGCACCCGGACCCTGCTTGTGCGGCGCCTGCTTCGACTTCCGGTGGCCGAGCTCGACCGGCGGCGCGCGGGCGACCTCATCTCGCGGGTCGGCGCCGACACCACCCTGCTACGTACGGTCGTCACCTCCGGCCTGGTGGATCTGGTGTCCGGGGTCGTCATCGCCATCGGATCCCTGGTCGCCATGGCGGTGGTCGACCGGATGCTGCTGGGGATCACCGTCCTGGCCGTGGCCATCGGCTTCTCCGGGGCGATCGCGGTGGTGCGCCGGGTGCGCTCGGCGTCGCTGGCCGCCCAGACGGCGGTGGGCACGATGACCGCCGGCGTCGAGCGCGCACTCTCGGGGGTACGCACGATCCGGGCGGCGCGCGCGGAGCAGCGGGAAGCGGCAGCCGTCGACCTGTCCGCCCGCGAGGCCTTCCAGGCAGGGCTCCGGCTGGCCCGGCTGCAGGCCGTGCTGGGTCCACTGGCCGCCATCGCCGTCCAGGGCGCCTTCCTGGCGGTGCTGGGGGTCGGTGGCGCCCGGGTCGCAGCCGGCACGATCACGGTGGCCGACCTGGTGGCCTTCGTCCTCCTGCTGTTCCTGCTGGTCCAGCCGCTGGCGCAGGGCATCGCCGCACTCACCGCCATCCAGACCGGGCTCGGGGCGCTGGCCCGGATCGAGGAGGTCCTGGCACTTCCCGAGGAGACGGCCGGCGACCGTGGCCGGCCGGCCGCCCTGGGCGACCAGCCGGTCGAGGTCGAGTTCGACGATGTGCGTTTCGCCTACACCGGTGCCGCCGCTACCCAGGTCCTCGTCGGCGTCAGCTTCACGGCGCCGGCCGGTCGGCGTACAGCGCTCGTCGGGCCGTCCGGCGCTGGCAAGTCCACCGTCCTGGCGCTGATCGAGCGGTTCTACGACGTCGACGACGGGACGGTGTTCGTCGGCGGGCACGACGTACGCGACGTCGCCCGCGATGCGCTGCGCGCCCGGATGGCCTACGTCGAGCAGGACGCCCCGGCGCTGGCCGGCAGCCTGCGCGACAACCTGCTGCTCGGGGCCCCGGACGCCAGCGACGACCGGCTCGTGGAGGTGCTCGCTCAGGTGAACCTGAGCGAGCTCGTCTCGCGCAGCCCGGCCGGTCTTGGAGCCCAGGTCGGCGATGACGGGATCCTGCTGTCCGGCGGTCAGCGCCAGCGCCTGGCCATCGCCCGCGCGCTGCTGTCGCGCCCCGCGCTGCTCCTACTCGACGAGCCGACCGCATCCTTGGACGCCCGCAACGAGGAGGCGCTGTCCCGAGCCGTGGCGGCGATCGGTCCGGGCACCACGGTGCTGGTGATCGCCCACCGGCTGTCGACGGTGGTCGATGCCGACCGGATCGTCGTGCTGGACCAGGGAGCCGTCGTCGCCATCGGTACGCACGACGAGCTGGTGGTGAGCTCCGCCCTGTACCGGGACCTGGCCGCTCGCCAGCTGCTCGTATGACCGCGCCTGCCGGCCGCGACCTGGTCAGCAGCTGCGAGCGGGTGCCGACTGCCTGCAGCACCTGGGGCCCTGTCGACAAGGCCCCCGTGACCTCCGCAGCGTCGCCCCGCGCCAGACCGGCGACCAGGACCGGCAGCAGTCGGCTGCTCAGCCGAGTGCTCGTCCTGCTGGTGGTGCTGACGCTGCCGGCCTGCAGCGGGGCAGCATCGCCGCCGCCGCCGCCGCCGGCCACGGCAGACCGGAACGCACGTCACACGACGGCAGCCGCCCCGACGGCAGCACCGGTCAGCACTGGCGCCCCGACGGTGGACCCGGCAAGTACTACGCGGCTGGCCCGCTACTACGCCCGGCCGCCGGAGGTGACGGCGACTCGTGGCGGGACACCACCGGCCGGGAGTACCGGCTCGGACTGGTCAACACGCCGGAGGTCGCAGAGTGCTACGGCTCGCAGGCCACCGCCCGTCGTAAGGAACTCGTGGCGGCGGGCTTCCGGGCCCTGGTGTACGCGAAGGACCGGTACGGCCGGGCGGTCTCGCTGGTCACGACGGCGGACGGCACGGACCTGAACGTGTCGCTGGCCCGTGACGGCTACGCCAACGATCGCTACCTCGAGCAGTACCGGCACGAGAACCCCGGTCTGGCCGAAGAGCTGGACGGAGCGTTCGCAGCTGCCAAGCGGGAGCGGGCCGGCCTGTGGGGTGCCTGCCCCGGGGCCGGGGGGTGACCCTCCGCTCTGAGGCGGGCGATGACGCCCGCCGATGCTCCAGGTCAGATCGTCGGCAGCCTGGTCCGCCCATCGCTACAGCAGACCGCAGTCGCGTGGTGCCGCAGCCCTTGCCCTCGGTCACTCTTGCGGCAGGACGACCCGGACGGCCTCGTCGCGGGCGACGACGACCTCGCCGCCCCGCAGCTGCCGGCCGCGGCGCACCTCGACGTCACCGTCGACCAGGACACTGCCCGCCGCGAGCAGGGCCTTGGCCTCGGCGCCCGTCTCGACCAGGCCGGCCAGCTTGAGGAGCTGACCCAGCCGTACGCCGGCTTCGCGCAGCAGCACCTCGCGCACCGGTGCCTCGAGCTCGCCGACCAGCTCATCGGCCGAGCCCACAACGTCCGGCTCGAGCCCGCATGCCGAAAGAAAGGCCCTGGCCGACGGGTCGCCGGTCGTGGCGACCAACCGACGGGCCCCGCGCGTCCAGCCGGCGTCGGCGAGGGCCTCAGCCAGGCTGCTGCCAACACCCTGCCGGCGAAGGTCCGGGTGCACGACAAGGTCTACGAGGCGCAGCAGCCCTGGCACGTAGCCGCCAGGCACCCAGCCGCCGAGCGCGAAGCCCTGCAGCTGCCCCGCCTGCCCCGCGACGGCGACCACGAGCAGCGCGTCCCTGGCACCGAGCCGGCTTGCTACCTCGGCAGTCCGGCCCGCCGAGGGGCGTGCTCCGGCTGCGGCCAGCGATGCCCGCCACACCTCGAGAGCTGCGGCCACATCGTCACCGCGCGCGACCCTGGTCTCCACGACCGGCACGGTAGCGGCGCCCGCCTGGGCTCGACACTGCGCCCGACCTCATGCCCGCCGTCCCCGGTGCGGCCTTGCTCGACCGGCCGGTGACGAGTCAGTGCAGCTCGACCACGAGTGGCCGGTGGTCCGACACGTCCAGCGCAGGCGCTTCGACGGCCCGCACCGGCGGCAGCGAGCCGGCGCCGAGGACATGGTCGAGCTGCACCTTGGGCTCCGGCGAGGGGTAGGTCGGACGCCTGCCGAGTACCCGCCAGCCCGACACCGGGCCGGCCGCGAAAGCCGGCATGTTGAGGTCGCCCAGCAGCACCTGCGGAGCGGGCAGCAGCCGCAGCCAGCGGGTCAGCCGGCGGAGCTGGATGGCGTTCCACACCGGGACGAAGGACAGGTGTGTGGAGGCGACGGTCATCACGCCGAACGGCCCGTCGATGACAGCGGCCACCGCAACCCGCGGCTCGTCCTGCAGCCAGATCAGCTGACGGCTCCCGGGCAGCACGATCGGCGAGCGGACCCGGGCCGGCGCCATCCGCAGTACGTGCCAGGCCAGCACCGGGTGCGCCGAGACCAGCCCGACGCCGTACGCCACCGGCTCGACCGCCTCGTCGCCGCTGTGGGCCGCCCGCCACGAGCCGCCGGGGGTGCCGATCAGTGCGGGAACGAAGCGCCACGCGGCAGCGCCGGTGCCCTCGCCGACCTCCGCCACGAGGTCGAGCCCGTGCGAGCGGGGCTGGCCGCGGTCAACCTCCTGCAGCCCCAGAACATCCGCCGACAGGGCCTTCGCAGCGCGCTGCAGACGCGGTGCGTCCACGATGCCGTCGGCCAGGGACGTGCCGTTCAGCACGTTCCAGGTCGCCAGGCGCACGCGTGGACGCTAGTCCAGCGCGGACCGCGGCGCCGGGTCCGGTCCGGCCAGCTCGGCGGCCCGGTCGCCGAGCCGCGGCCTGGCAGCAGCGGCCGAGCGGGCGTCAAGCAGCCGGTCGCTGCCGAAGGTGCTCCAGCAGCAACGCGACGAGCTGGTCGGGCGCCTCCTCGGGGATCCAGTGACTGACCCCCGGCAGCTCGGCGAAGCGGTACGGCCCGTCGACGTGGCTGGCGGTCGCCTCGGCGGCGGTGCGGCCAAGGGCGAGGTCACCGTCGGACCAGACGTACAGGGTCGGGACCGTCACGGCTGGAAAGTCCTCGACCGAGCTCCGGCTCGCGGCGCGGTACCAGTTGAGACAGGCCGTCAGCCGCCCCGGCTCGTTCATATCGGCCAGGTAGCGCTCGACGTCGGCGGAGGCCTCGGCGCCGCCGAAGAAGGTACGCAGCCCTGACCGGTCGTCCCTCAGCAGCACCTCCTCCGCCTTCCCCTCGACCTGGAACAGCCGCATGTACTGCGAGCGCTGCCGCTGATCCTCATCTGAGGCGAGCGCCTCGGTGAAGGCCACCGGGTGCGGTACCGAGACGGCGGTCAGCGTGTGCACCCGGTCCGGATGGCGGGCGGCGACCTGCCAGGCAACCGCGGCGCCCCAGTCGTGGCCGACCAGGTGGACCCTCGAGGCGCCGAGCGCGTCGAGCATCCCGAGCACGTCGCCGACCAGCTCCGGCATGGCGTACGCCGACACGTCGAGTGGTCGCGCGGAGGGGGAGTAGCCGCGCTGGTCCGGCGCGACCACCCGGTAGCCGTGCTCGACCAGCCCGGGCCAGACGAGCCGCCAGCTGTGGGCGCTCTGCGGGAAGCCGTGCAGCAGCAGCACCAGCTCGCCGTCCGGCTCCCCGAAGGCAAGAGCGTCGAATCCCAGGTTCCCGACCTCGATCTGCATGACCTCGACCGTAGTGTCTGCCGATGACCGGCAGCGAAGACGTGGATGTGGACGCGGTGGCGCGGGGTGCGGCCGACGATGCGGGCGGGCTGGACCCCGGCCTGCTCGGGGACTTCCTGCCGACGGTTGCCGAGGCCGCCGCCAGCGGCCGGCGGCTGCGGACCGGCGAGCTCGAGCGGTACGCCGAGCGTGGGGCCGCCGCCGCGGTGCAGGGCGTGGCGCTGCGGGCGCTGATCGACCTGTACCTGTCGGCGAGCTGGCGGCTGTGGCGCGAGCTGCCGGTCGTGCAGGCCGGGTCGGCCGAGCAGGTACGGGCCGCCGGACTCGCCGTCCTGCGGGCCGCCGACGATGGCGTGGCTGCGGTTGCCGAGGGGTTTCAGCTGGCCCGCGGCGACCTGTCACGGCGTCAGGAGTCGGCCCGCCGCGAGGTGTTCGACGCGCTGCTCGCCGGTCGCGGCAAAGCGGTCGCGGTGCTCGGACGCGCCGCCGACCTCGGCGTCGACCTCGGTGCGCCGCACGCCGTACTGGTGGCCAGCGGCAACTTCCAGGACGACCGTGCCGCCGCCCTGCTCGGCCAGCTCGAACGTGCCCTGCAGGGCCGGTACGGCGACGCCGGCGTGCTGGTCGCCGTCAAGGGCGGTGACCTGGTCTGCATCTTCGCGGCCCCCGACGACGCGGCTCTCGGGCAGGTGCGCAACCGGGTCGTCGGCGTGCTCGGACCCGATGGCTGGCGCGGTGCGCTGGGTCGCCCGCATGCCGGGCCGGACGGCGTACGGGCGTCGTACGAGCAGGCCCGTGACGCCCTGGCACTCGCCGACCGGCTACGGCTGCCCGGCCCGGTCGTCGACGCCGGCGGCCTGGCGGTCTACCGCGTGCTCCTGCGTGACCGGGAGGCCGTCGACGAGCTGATCCGCAGCCGGCTGGGCCCGCTCGCCGGCGCCCGCGGGGGGGCCGGGCTGCTACTGGAGACTCTGGACGCCTACTTCGCCACCGGCGGGGTCGCGACGCAGACCGCTGCCCGGCTGCACCTGTCGGTGCGCGCCGTCACCTACCGGCTGGCCCGGGTGCAGGCGCTGCTCGGGATCGACCCGACCGACCCCGCCGAGCGCTTCGCGCTGCACGCCGCTGTCCTCGGCGCCCAGGCTCTGGGTTGGCCGGATATTGCCGACGACCGGCAGCGGCAGCACACCTGATCTGTCCGGCGGCAGACCCGGTAAAGGCGCTGTCAGCCGGGCATTCTGGACAGGACACCCCCTGCTCCGAGGAGATCTCCCGTGCTCGACGTCCCGTTCTGGGCCTGGGCGGCGTTCGCCGCCGTCATCCTGGTCATGCTCACGCTCGATCTGCTGGTTCACCGCGGCGCCCACGTGATCGGCTTCAAGGAGGCCGCTTGGTGGAGCGCCCTGTGGGTCGGGCTGTCGCTGGTCTTCGCCGTCGTCGTCGGACTCACCCTCGGCACCAACGCCGGGGTGGAGTTCACCACGGCCTGGCTGCTCGAGAAGAGCCTGTCGGTCGACAACTTGTTCGTCTTCGCGCTGATCTTCGGCTACTTCAAGGTGCCTCGCGCCTACCAGCACCGGGTGCTGTTCTTCGGTGTGATCGGCGCGCTGGTGTTCCGCGGGATCTTCCTGGCGGCCGGCGTCGCGATCGTCACGAAGTTCACCGCGGTGCTGTTCGTCTTCGCGGCGGTGCTGCTCTATAGCGCCTACAAGCTGCTCAAGGACGACGACGACAGCTACGACCCCGGCAAGAGCGTGGCCGTACGCCTGCTCCGCAAGGTGGTGCCGGTCCGGGACGAATACGCCGGAACGCACTTCTTCGTCAAGGAGGCCGGCAAGCGCATCGCCACCCCGCTGCTCGCGGTCGTGGTCGCCATCGAGGCCGCCGACCTGCTGTTCGCCGTCGACAGCGTGCCGGCCGTCCTGGCGGTCAGCAACGACCCGTTCATCGTGTACTCCAGCAACGCGTTCGCGATCCTGGGCCTGCGGGCGCTGTTCTTTCTGCTCGCCGGCATGTTGGAGAAGTTCCACC
>ENA-OFCD01000447-OFCD01000447.1-metagenomes-genome-assembly--contig:-NODE-447-length-26370-cov-15.532852_pt1 | contig 26370 bp, 25 predicted proteins | sample MGYA00153392_OFCD01 | MGnify analysis MGYA00153392
GCAAAATCGAGTTCTTCGTCGCGATTCCCATCAGCATGATCAGGCCAATCAGCGACGGCATCGAAAAGCTTTTCTGCGCAATGAGCAGGCCGACAAACGCGCCGCCCAGCGACAGCGGCAAGGCAGCAAGAATCGTCACCGGGTGCAAAAAATCCTTGAACAGCAGCACCAGCACGATGTAGATGCACAGCACACCGGTCAGCATCGCCAGGCCGAAGCTGGCGAACAGCTCGCCCATCACTTCGGCGTCGCCGACCTCGATCACCCGTACACCGGGAGGCAGATTTTTCACCGCCGGCAGAGCCTGCACCGCAGACGCGACGTCACCCAGCGGAAGACCGGACAACTCGATCTCGAAATTGACGTTGCGGGACCGGTCGTAGCGGTCGATCACAGCCGGACCTCCGGTCATCTCCAGCGTTGCCACCTGGCCCAGCATCACCGGACCGCGGCTGCCGGGCACGGCCAGCCGTTCCAGCACGCGCAGGTCCTTGCGCGCGCTCTCTTCCAGCTTGACGACGATCGGCACCTGGCGCTGCGAGAGGTTGAGCTTGGCGAGCGCCTGGTCATAGTCACCCGCGGTCGCGATGCGCAGCGTGTCGGCGATCGCGGCCGAGGTGACGCCCAGGTCGGCGGCGCGGGCCGAATCGGGCCGCACGATCAGCTCGGGCCGCACCAGGCTGCTGGTCGAAACGACGTTGCCGATGCCGGGAATCGTGCGCAGCTCGCGCTCGACGTGGCGCGCGTGCGCGCCGAGCGCGTCGCCGTCCTCGCCGGCCAGCACCAGCACGTACTTCTCGCTCGAACCGCCGAGCCCGACCTTGATGCGCGCGCCGGGGATCACCGCGAGCGCCTCGCGCAGCCGCTCCTCGATCACCTGCTTCTTCACGCCGTGGCGCTCGCCGCGCGGCGTCATGTTGATCGTCAACGTGGCCTTGCGCACCTCGGGTGCGCCGCCGGGTGCGAACGGATCGCCACCGGTCGCACCGCCGCCGATCGCGGTGTAGATCAGCTTCACGTCGGTGTTCTTCTGCACGATCTCGCGCGCGGCTTCGGCCGCGGCGAAGGTCTGCGCGAAGGTGGCGCCCGGCGGCAGCGAGATCGAGACCTGGGTCTGCGACAAGTCGTCGGCCGGGATGAAGCCGGTGGGCAAAAACGGCACGAGTGCGAACGAGCCGACGAGGAACACGGTCGCCGCGATCATCGTCAGCACGCGGTGCTTCAGCGCGGCCTTGACCCAGCTCATGTAGACCCCGATCCAGCGACCCTCTTTGTGCTCTTTCTTCGGCACTTTCAAGATGTAGGCCGACATCATCGGCGTCAGCATGCGTGCGACCACGAGCGAGATGAAGACCGCGATCGCGGCCGTCCAGCCGAACTGCACGAAAAACTTGCCCGGCACGCCGCTCATGAACGCAGTCGGCAAGAACACCGCGATCAGCGTGAAGGTGGTCGCGATCACCGCGAGGCCGATCTCGTCGGCGGCCTCCATCGCCGCCACGAACGGCGACTTGCCCATGCGCAGGTGCCGCATGATGTTTTCGATCTCGACGATCGCGTCGTCGACCAGGATGCCGACGACGAGCGACAGCGACAGCAGCGTCACGCCGTTGAGCGTGAAGCCGAACAGGTACATCACGCCGAACGCCGGGATGATCGACAGCGGCAGCGCCGTCGCCGAGACCAGCGTGGCGCGCCAGTCGCGCAGGAACAGCCACACGACCAGCACCGCGAGCGCGGCGCCCTCGAACAGCAGCACCATCGAACCCTCGTAGTTCTCCTGCACCGGATCGACGAAGTTGAAGGCCTCGGTGATGGTGATCCCGGGGTGCGCCACCTTGAGTGCTTCGAGCTGCTTGCGCACGCCGGCCGCGACATCGGTCTCGCCCGCGCCGCGGGTGCGCACGATCTCGAATCCGACCACCGGCTTGCCATTCAGCAGCGCAGCCGAGCGCTGCTCGGCGGTGGTGTCGGAAACGTTCGCGACCTGGTCGAGCCGAATGCGCCGGCCGTCGGTCAGCGTGATTTCCGTGCGAGCGAGCTCGTCGGCCGACTTCACGGTCGCGATCGTGCGCACCGACTGCTCGGCGCCGCCCACGTCGGTGCGGCCGCCCGAGGCCTCTTGCTGCGTCATGCGCAATTGACGCGAGATGTCGGCGGCGGTCGCGTTCAGCGCCTGCAGCCGGGCCGGGTCGAGCTCGACCCGCACTTCGCGTGTGGCGCCGCCCACGCGCGCGACCGAGCCGACGCCGCGCACGCTGAGCAGTTGCTTGGTGACGGTGTTGTCGACGAACCAGCTCAATGCCTCGTCGTCCATGCGGGTCGAGGCGATGGTGTACGTGAGGATCGGCGCGCCCGCCAGTTCCATCTTCGTGACGACCGGGTCGCGCAGGTCGCCCGGCAGATCGGAGCGCACGCGCGCCACGGCGGCACGCACGTCGTCGACAGCTTCCTGGGTCGGCTTCTCGAGGCGAAACTCGGTCGTGACGATCGCGGTGCCGTCCTGCACGGTCGTGTAGATGTGCTTGACCCCCTGCAAGGTCGCAATCGAGTTTTCGAGTTTGCGCGCGACCTCGGTCTCGAGCTGCGAGGGCGATGCGCCGGGCAGCGATGCGGTCACCGTGACGGTGGGCAGGTCGATGTCGGGAAAGTTCTGGATCTTCATCGCCTTGAAGGCCATCAGGCCCATCAGGCTGAGCATGATGAAGAGCAGCACGCCCGGAATCGGGTTGCGGATGGACCAGGCCGAGACATTCATCGCGCGCTCCTCACTTCACGACCACGGCCGGCTTGGCCGGCGCGGCATCGGCGACCACGCGCACGGTATCGCCGTCGCCGAGGAAGCTGCCGCCAGAGGCGACCACGCGTGCCGCGGCGTCGATGCCGCCGGTGATCTCGATGCGGTCACCGACGCGGCGGCCAACGCCGACCTTCACTTGCGCCAGCTTCGAGTCGGCGCCCACGCGCAGCACGTAGCTGAAACCGTCGCGAAGCATTACTGCGCTTTGCGGCAGCGTCAGCCCCGAGCCGCTGCCGACCTCGAACTCGCCGCGCGCGAACATGCCCGCGCGTGCGGCCGAGCCGCTCGTTCCATTGACGGACGGCAGGTCGACGTAGACCAGGCCGTTGCGCGTTTGCGGGTCGACGGTCGGCGCGACCATCCGCACCGTGCCCTTGATCGCCGACCCGCTGCCGGCCGTGACCAGCACAGCAACGCCGGGCTTGAGCGAAGCCATGTCGTTGGCGGCGACTTCGGCGCGCCATTCGAGCCGGCCTTGCCGGATCATGCGGAACAACTCCTGACCGGCCGGCAGCACCGCGCCGACGGTCGCGCTGCGCGCCGAGATGACGCCGAAGTCGGGCGCGAGCACCTGGGTTTGCTTCAGGCGCAACTGCTGCATCTGCGCCATCGCGCGCTGTGCGTCGACGCGGGCTTTCGCGGTGCGCTCGGCGGTGAGGTACTGGTTGATCGCGGCCTCGCTCAGCGCACCGGTGGCCTGCAGGCCGCGGGCGCGCTGCGCGTTGGCCGCGGCTTCGGCGAGGGTGGCCTCGGCCTCGGCGACCGCAGCGCGGGTCTGCGCCACGTCGGCATTCATCGTGTCGGGCGCGAAGGTCGCGAGCACCTGGCCGCGCTTGACGACATCGCCGACGTTGACGCGAACCTCGGCCAGCCGCAGCCCGTTGGCCTCGGTGCCGACGCTGGCCTCCTGCCACGCCGCGATGCTGCCGTTGGCGGTGACGCGCACCGGCAGCGCGGAGGTTTGCGGCTGCGTCACGTTGACGGTCAACGCCGGCTTGGCCGCAGACGCTGCGGCCTTGTCGTCGGCCGCGCGAACGCTCAACGTGAGGGCAGCGGCCAGCATCAGGCCGACCGATGCAATGGCGGTGAGTTTCATGTTCATCATTGGGCAGCGACAGAGGTTTGGGGGGTCGTCCAGCCGCCACTGCGTTTGGAGTCGGCGTCGGACCAGCCGCCACCGAGGGCGCGGTACAGCGTGATCCAAGCGGTGGCGCGCTCGCGTTTCAGATCGGTCGATGCGATCTCGGCTTGCAACGCGGAGCGGCGCGCGTCTTCGAGCTCGAACAGGCTCGCGAGACCGCCCTTGAAACGCGCCTCGGTGGCGCGGAACGAGGCAGCGAAACCCTCGGTCGCGACCTGTGCATCGGTGCCGCGATCGGCCGTGCTCTGCAGCGCGACCAAGGCTTCTTCGACCTCGCGCACCGCGCTGCGCAGCTTGCCGCGATAGATCGCACCGGCCTCGTCGTAGCGCGCCTGCGCGGCGACCACGTCGGCGCGGCGGGTGCCGCCATCGAACAGCGGCAACGAAACCGTGACGGGGCCGATCGACCACAAAGTGCCGCTCTGGTTGCCGAACGCCGACGACTCGAAACGCGAGGAATTGATGCTGCCGTTGAGCGCGATGCGTGGCAGCCGCGCGGCCTGCGCCTGAGAGACCTCGGCGCTCGCGGCGACCAGCTCGCGTTCGGCATTCAACAGATCGGGGCGCTGCGCCAGCGCTTGCGCCGGCGCGCTCGCCATCGCGATCGACGCCGGTTGCGGCAGGCGAGCCACGCCGGCAGCGAGTTGTGTGCGCAGCGCGGGCTCGCCGATGCCGGTGAGCGCGACCAGCCCCTTGACCGACACATCGCACTGCGCCCGGCGCTGCGTCAGCAGGCTGTTGCCCTGCGCGGCGCTGGCACGCGCAAGCGCAGCGTTCGCGGGCGACTCAAAGCCGGCCTGCGTGCTCAGGCCGGTCAGGCGCGCGGTCTCGTTGCGAGAGTTGCTGTCGATCTGCGTCTGCACGACCTGCGCCTCGCAGGCGCGCAGGTTGGTGTAGGCGGTCGCGACTTCGGCCGCAACCGACACACGCGCGTCGTGCCAACCGGCCTGCGCGCCGTCGAGCCGCGCTTGCGCCGCATCGCGCGCGGCGCCGCGGCCACCGAACAGGTCGATCTCCCACGCCGCTTGCAACCCAACGCTGGCGTTGTTGCCGAGGCCACTCGAAAAATCCTGCTTGCCGCGTGCGGCGCTGGCGTTCGCATCGAGCAAGGGCAGCAGCGCCGCGCCACTGGCAACGCGGATCGCGCGCGACTGTTCGATGCGCGACGCGGCTGACGCGATCGTCGGGCTCGCGGCCTGCGCGGCATCGATCAGCTGCACCAGCACCGGATCGTCGAACTGCTGCCACCAGGTGGAGAGCGCGGTGAGCTCGCCGCGGTGCGGCAGCGGCGCATTCCATTGCGCGGGTGAATCGGCCGCAGCGGTCGCCGATGCCGGCAAGGCCGTGGGCCCGCTGGTGCAAGCCGCCAGGCCGGCGAGGACGGTGGCGGCCGACGCGGCACGCAACAGGTTCAACCTGTGTTTCATCACGAGTCACTTTCGTTGTCGCACGCGGATGGGGTGCTCGCCGACGCGTGCCGACGCCGCCCGTGCAGGTCGCACGGCAGGCGCCGCATGCGGCAAGGCCCGCAATATAGCAATGAGACGACGAACCACCGGCGCCGCGATCGACACGGCCGCGAGGGCAAGCGCGGGTGGCGCAGCCCGCCCTCGGGCTCACCAGGCAAGCGACTGCTGCGGGTCGGGCTGGCGCGAGCCGGCGGGCCCGAAGTTCGCCACGGTCGCCGCGTGCGCAACGTAGCCACGTGTCGCGAGGTTCCAGCCATCGGTTGCGCCGGCATCGGTCAGCGGCACCATCACCGCAGTTGTCAGCTTGCGGACGGCCGCGCGCTCGAGCAGCGATTCGCATTGCGCGGCGCTGAGCTGGCGTGCGAAGCGGCTCCAGCGCTGTTGCACGAGCGACGCGCGCCACGCGTCTTCGATCGCCCAACGCGCGTGACTCGCATCGCCCGAACGGCCGGCCTCGATGACCCGTGGCAGCAAGCTCATGAAAAAACTCTTGAAATCGCGGCGCAGCGCCTTGCCGGGCAGCAGATCTTCGAATCGGCTGATGCGGTGGCTCCACCCTGGCTCGAGCAACTGCTTGCTGACAAAAGCCTGCAGCGCCTGCACCGGGTTGAACAGCCGCAGCCGATTCGGCGGCAGCACGCGCAGCGGCAGTGCGCAAGCCTCCTCGTGCGCCAGCGGCTCGACGAAGCTGCAGAGCGTGGCCACACGCGACCACTGCTCGCCGCTCAACCCGCCGAGCCCGGGGAGCTGCTCGGCTTCGATCTGCTGCACGAAGCGCTGCGCATCGCGAAAGCCGAACGCGGCTTTCGCATGGTTCGCCTTCGTGCTCATCACCGCGAGGTTGCCGGCGGCGTAGCCGGCGTCGTTGCGCACGCGGTCGACCGATGCGTCGGTGCCTTCGAGCGTGGCGCTCGACAGTGCGGCCCGGGTGATCGGGCAGTGGCTCGCGTCGATTTGCTGCAGGTAGTTCGGCGTCACCTGCACCAGCTCGACGCTGCGCCCGCGCAGCCAGGCGTGCAGGCGCAACTGCAGCCACTTGCGCACGTGGCGCGTGGCAGCCAGCGTGCGCGTGCCGAACGCGGCCTGCCCGGCGAGCAGGCCGTTTCGCAGCGGGGAATTCTCCTGTGCGTAGGGGGCGGGCAGGCCGACGCGGTAGTGGGCGTAGTCCCAGCCGAGCTCGAAGCCGACGTGCTCGTGCGCCGTCAGGCCATCGGTGTCGCTGGCTTGTCGACGAGAGACGCCGGTTTGCAGATCGATCGAATTCGCAGTCGTTGTCGTGGTCGTGGTCATGGCAAAAACTCCAGAACATTCGCCACGAACCGTTCGCAGCGATGGAGCGAGTGTTTCGCCCAGGTAGCTCAGTGCGTGAGCCACCAAACAAAGGTTTGCTCAGGGTATGCTTTGTCTCACTGGCTCACCCCATGAGCCACCGACCTGCTGGAGAACGACGCCATGGACCGCACCGAGCGCTTCTATAAGATCGAACTGCTGCTCAAAAGCCGCGGCTGCGTCAGCTTCGCGGCGCTGCAGGGTGAGCTCGATGTGTCGCCCGCCACGCTCAAGCGCGACTTGCAATACCTGCGCGACCGCCTGAGCGCACCGATCGTCTACGACGCCTTCGCCAACGGCTACCGCTTCACCGAGGCCCGGGCCGGGGCGCCGAATGCAACGCACCACGAGCTGCCCGGCCTGTGGTTCAGCGAGAACGAGATTCACGCGCTGCTGACGATGCACCAGCTGCTCGCCGGCCTCGACGACGATGGCGTGCTCGCGCGACATCTGCAGCCGCTGATGCAAAAACTGCAAGGCATGCTCGGCACCGATGCGAGCACCGCGCGCGAGCTGATGCGCCGCGTGAAGGTGATCGGCACGGCGCGGCGGCGTGTACCGAGCAAGTACTTCGAGCTGCTCGGCAGCGCGCTGCTGCAGCGGCGTCGATTGAAGCTGCGTTACTTCAAGCGCAGCGACCGCAGCACCAGCGAGCGCGAGGTCTCGCCGCAGCGGCTCGTGAACTACCGCAACACCTGGTACCTCGACGCGTGGTGCCACGCCAGCGCCGGCCTGCGCCGCTTCGCACTCGATGCGGTGCGCGAGGCCACACTGCTCGACGCGAAGGCCAAGCACGTCGCGCTGCGCGACCTCGAGGCCGCGCTCGACGCCGGCTACGGCATCTACGGCGGCGGTGACGCAAAAGTGAAATGGGCCACGCTGGTCTTCAGTGCCGAGGCCGCGCAATGGGTCGCGAACGAAGAGTGGCACCCGCAGCAGAGATCGCGCTGGGTGGATGGGGAAGCGAGCGGCGAGCCGGGCGACGGGCGCTACGAACTGCAGGTGCCGTACAGCGACCCGACCGAGCTCGCGATGGACATCCTGCGCCACGGCGACAGCGTCGTCGTCACCGCAGACAAGGCACTCGTCGCGTTGATCGGCCAGCGCCTGCGCGCCGCGGCAGCGCGTTATGGCGGATGATCCCGACTCCATAAAACCGACGGAGAAACCGATGAAAGCCACCTGGAACGGCGTGACGATCGCCGAAAGCGACGACACCGTGATCGTCGAAGGCAACCACTACTTTCCCGAAAGCAGCTTGAAGCGCGAGTACGTGACTTTTAGCAACCACCGCAGCGGTTGCCCGTGGAAGGGGCAGGCCCATTACTACAGCTTGATGGTGGACGGTGCGATGAACGAGAACGCGGCCTGGTATTACCCCGAGCCGAGCGAGGCGGCCAAAGAGATCAAGGGCCGGGTCGCGTTCTGGAAGGGCGTGCAGGTCGCGTGACCTGGCCCGCCCGCTCGACGACCCGCCCATGGCCCTGCTAGAAACCATCGCGTCCTTCGCCCGGGTCGCCGCCGCGGACCTCCGGCACGCCGAACGGCGACGCGCTTCGCCCGACGAACACCTGCTGGCAGCCGAGCGCTGGCTGTGCCGCGCGCAAGACGCCGCCGAGGTCGGCGGGGTGAGCTACGGCTACTCGATCAAGGGGGGTTGGCGGCCACCGTATCCGGAAACCTCGGGCTATATTGCGACGACGTTTTTTCGCCTCGCACAAAACCGTGAGCCCGCATACGCCGACCGGGCGCAACGCCTCCTCCGGTGGCTTTTGACGGTGCAAAACCCCGATGGATCATTCTCCAACCCACGCTATAGCGCACAAGGGCTCGTCTTCGACACTGGGCAAATCCTGTTCGGCCTGGTCAGGGGCCACGAGCTCAGCGGCGACCCGGCGCTTCTGCAGAGCGCGCAGCGTGCCGCCGGCTGGCTGGTCGGCGTTGCCGATGGCCAAGGCCTCTGGACCCGCAACGAGCACCTCGGCACGCCGCACGTCTACAACACCCGCACGGCATGGGCCCTGTTGCGCATGAACCAGGTCGAGTTCGACCCGGCGCGCGAAACGATCGCGCGCCGCAACCTCGACTGGGCCGTCGCCGAGCAGCAGCCGAGCGGCTTCTTCGCGCACTGCGCGTTCAGCCCCGGTCTCGACCCCTTCACCCACACCATCGCCTACACGGCCCGCGGGTTGCTCGAATCGGGGCTGCTGCTCGGCGAACGCCGCTACCTCGACGCAGCACTGCACTGCGCCGACGCCACTGCGCCACTGCTGCGCGCCGACGGCCACCTGCCGTCGACGGTCACGACGGGCGGCCGCCCCTCGGCAACGTCGTGCTGCCTGACGGGCAACTGCCAGTTCGCGACGGTGTGGGCGCGGCTCCACGCCAGCGGCATCAGCCGCGCCTATGCGGAGGCGGTCCGGCACGCGCTCGACTACGTGATGTCGACCCAAGACCTCGACACCGACGACCTGAACGTGCGGGGCGGCATCAAGGGCTCGCAGCCGGTCTGGGGCCACTACGCGTTCATGTCGTACCCCAACTGGGCGACGAAATTCTTCGTCGACGCGATGTGGATGCGCAAGGGGCTGAATGTATGAGCCACCGCGTCACGATCCTCAATGCCGCCTTCGACCCGCTGACGCGCGCGGCGACCGTGCACGCCATCTTTCACGCGCTCGCCATCGGGCGTCGCGGCTGGCTTTGCACCGTCAATGTTTCGATGCTGATGACGATGCGTGATAACGCCTGGCTGCAGGGCTTCGTCGACCGCGCCGCGTTGGTCGTGGCCGATGGCCAGCCGCTGGTCTGGTGCGCTCCTTTGTTCGGCGGCCGCCTGCCCGAACGCGTGACCGGCATCGACCTGATCGACGCCGTGTGCGCGCGTGCCGCGACCGAGGGCAAGAGCGTGTTTTGCCTCGGTGCCAGTCAGTCACTTCTGCACTCGACGCTTGCGCACTTGCGCGCGCGCCACCCCGGCCTGCGCATCGACGGCGCCGATGGCTACTTCGACGCCGCCTCGGCCGCGGCACGCGCCGAGCAGGTCCGCGCGAGCGGGGCCCAACTGCTGTTCGTCGGCATGGGCTGCCCGCGCCAGGAAGAGTTCATCAGCGAACACTGGGAGCGACTCGGCGTGGGCATGGCGATCGGCGTGGGCGGCAGCTTCGACGTGCTCGGCGGTGCGCGCTACCGCGCCCACCCCTGGATCGGCCATCTCGGCTTGGAGTGGCTGGTGCGGCTGCTGCAGGAGCCGAGGCGTTTGGCGCGCCGCTACCTCGTGACCAACACCAGGTTTTGCCGGCTGATCGCGAAGGTGTTGGCGGCTCGCGCCAGTGGCAAGCCGACCCACCGGGGCTCGCGTGAGTAGGTTGCGGGTTGCGGTCGTGATCGGCACGCGACCTGAGGCGATCAAGCTCGCACCGGTAATTTTTGCGGCGCGCGCGCGCCCCTTGCAATTCGATGTTCAGGTGATCCGCACCGGCCAGCACCGCGAGCTCGTCGACCGCGCGATGCAGGAGTTCGGCTTGCAGTCCGATGTCGACCTCGACCTGATGACCCCGAACCAGAGCCTGGCGCAGGTGCTGTCGGCTGCCGTCAGCGGGCTGTCGGAGGTGTTCCGCACCGACTCACCCGACTGGGTGCTCGTGCAGGGCGACACGACCACGACCTTTGCCGGCGCCCTCGCTGCGTTCTACAACCAGGTTCGGGTGGGCCATGTCGAAGCCGGCCTGCGCACCGGCGACCGCCACCTGCCGTTCCCGGAAGAAGCGAACCGCTCGATGACGGCGCGCCTGGCCGACCTGCATTTCGCACCGACCGAGCAGGCGCGCCGCAACCTGCTTGCCGAAGGCCTGCAGGCGTCGACGATTTTGATGACGGGCAACACCGTCATCGACATCCTGCTGCGCACGCTAAGTCGCGGGCCGCTTGCGGCCGAGCGCCGTGCCGACGGCCCCGGCGCTGCCGACTACGTGCTCGTGACGGTGCATCGGCGCGAGAACCACGGCGCGCCGCTCGACCGCATCTGCGACGCGCTGATCGCGCTGCTCGCACGGCACCCGGCGCTCGGCGCGTGGTTGCCGATGCACCCGAGCCCAGCGGTGCGTGAGGCGGTAGTTGCCAGACTGGGCGCGCACCCGCGCATTCGCCTGACCGAACCGCTGGGTTACGTCGATTTCGTGACCGCGCTCGACGGCGCCACGTTGGTGCTGAGCGATTCCGGCGGGGTGCAGGAGGAGTGCGCGGCGCTCGGCAAACCGATGCTGGTGATGCGCGACGACACCGAGCGTCCCGAGGCCGTCGACGCTGGTGTGGCTGTGCTCGTGGGCACCGACCCGGCCCGCATCGTCGAGGTCGCTTCGCGCCTGCTCGGCGACCCCGAGGCAGCGTCACGAATGGCTCGGCCGAGCACCGCGTTCGGTGACGGGCGGGCCTCGGAGCGCATCCTCGATGCGCTGCTCGACGCCGATGGCGGCGGCCATTGACGCGGCATTGCCGTCCCGTAACATCCGGGCACTTCGCAACCCCCAAGGACCGCCCATGCGCCTGACTCGCCTGACCATCCTCTCGCTGCTGGCCCTCGCGGCCCCGGCGTTCGCGCAAACCCCGGGCACGCTCGACAAGGTCAAGGCCTCGGGCACGATGACGCTGGCGTACCGCGAATCGTCGATCCCGTTCTCGTACCTCGACGACAAGGCCCAGCCGGTCGGCTTCGGCTACGAGGTCTGCATGAAGATCGTCGACGACGTGAAGAAGGCGATCGGCAAACCCGACCTGAAGGTCGCGCTGCAGTCGGTGACCTCTGCGAACCGGATCCCGCTGCTGCAAAACGGCACGATCGACATCGAGTGCGGCTCGACCACCAACAACAGCGCGCGCGGCAAGCAGGTGCAGTTCGCGACCAATTATTTCTACACCGGCACGCGTTTTCTGGTGAAGACCGGCTCCGCGGTCAAGGCGCTCGACGATCTCAAGGGCAAGACCATCGTCTCGACCAGCGGCACCACCAACTTCCAGATCCTGCGCAACCTCAACGAGCAGAACAAGCTCGGCATGGACCTGCTCGCCGCGAAAGACCACGCCGAATCGGCACTGATGGTCGAGAGCGGTCGCGCGGTCGCCTTCGGCATGGACGACATCCTGCTTTACGGCCTGCGCGCCAGCAGCCAGAACCCGGCCTCGCTCGCGATAGTGGGCGAGCCGATCCAGGTCGAGCCCTACGCGGTCATGCTGCGGCTCGACGACCCGGCGTTCAAGAAGCTGGTCGACACGACGCTCGCGAACCTGATGACCAGCGGCGAGTTCACGAAGCTCTACACCAAGTGGTTCATGTCGCCGATCCCGCCCAAGGGCATCAACCTGAACGCGCCAATGAGCAAGGAGTTGCTCGACAACATGAAGGCGCTGAGCGACAAGCCGGCGACCTGATCGACACAGGCTCAGTGTTACACTGATCCCGTGTTTTTACGGGAGCCCGACTTGGCCAACATGACGATTGCGGTCGACGACCAGCTGCTCCGCGCGGCGCGCATCAAGGCGGTGCAGCAAGGCACGAGCGTCAACGAGATCTGCCGGCAGGCGATCGAGGCCTTCGCGCAGGGCGCGGGCGATGCCGATGCGCGCATCGCCCGCATCAAGGTGCTCGCGAAGAAAGTGCACGCGGCCGACGAGCCGCTCTGGCCAGGCCGCGAGTCGCTGTATTCGGGGCTCGGCCCGCGGTGAGTTGCTTCTTCGACACCAACGTGCTGGTGTACGTGTTCGACCGTGCCGAGCCGCACAAACAGGCGCTCGCGCAGCAGCTCGTCACCGAGCACATGTCGGCGCGCGACATGGTGCTGAGCACGCAGGTGCTGCAAGAGCTTTACGTCACGCTGACACGCAAGAAGCGGCTCGGCGCTACCGACGCACTCGAAGTGGTGACTACTTTCGCCCAGGAGCGCATCGTGCCGGCGAGTCCCGACACCGTGCTGCGCGGCCTCGCACTGAGCCAGCGCCACCAACTCTCGGCGTGGGACGCGCTGATCCTGCAAGCCGCGCTCGACGCCGGCTGCACGACACTTTTTTCCGAAGACTTTCAGACCGGCGCGCAGTTCGACGAACTCGTGGTCGTGAACCCGTTCGCGCCGCAGGTGCACACGCCGAAGACGGCCTACAACAAGCGTGGTTGAGCACGCACCCGCGCACGCAAAGGATCACGCACCCGATCGCGCGCGCCAGGCGCTGTGGGCGGCGATCGTGATGGTCGTCGTTTGGGGCGCGAACTTCAGCGTGCAAAAGGCGGTGTTCACCGCGATTTCGCCGGGCGGCTTTCTGTTTGCGCGTTATCTGATGATGCCGGCGGCGGCCACCGCGCTGCTGCTGTGGCGGTATGGCTTCAAATGGCCGCGCGTGCCACGCGCCGACGTGTTCGCGCTGCTCAAACTGGGCCTGGCCGGGCACTTGTTGCATGTCGGCCTGGTGACCTATGGCATTCATTGGTCGACCGCGTTTTCGAGCTCGCTGATCCTGGCCTGCGGGCCGGTGTTCACGTTGTTGATCCTGCGCTGGCGAGGCGATGAGCAATTGACGCGCGGGCAAGTCGCGGGCGTCGCAGTGGCCTGCGCCGGCGTGCTCGTGTTCCTCTCCGACAAGCTCCTCGGCGGCCATTGGCAGGCTAGCGGCGGCGACCTCACCTTGCTCGTCGCTGCGTCGTTCTTCTCGTACTACACGGTCAGCGCCAAGCCGCTGATCGAGCGCCACGGTGGCGTCACGGTGATGACGTATGCCACGCTGCTCGGCAGCGGCCCGGTCGTGTTGCTGAGCTTGCCCGCCGGCCTCGCGGTCGACTGGAGCGCGGTGCGCCCGCTGATTTGGCTGGGCCTTGGCTACGCGGTGCTGATCTCGGCGTTTTTGGGCTGGCTGGTGTGGGGTTGGGTCAACGCGGTGCGCGGCGTGGCCCGCAGCGCACCGCTGATGTACCTGATGCCGCCGGTGGCCGGCCTCGTCGCGTGGGCGCTCACCGGCGAGGGCTACACCGGCGCCAAGCTCGCCGGCGCGGCGCTGACGCTCGCTGGCGTCGCCGTGGCGCAGTACGCTTCGGGCAAGCCGAACAACCCGGTGCGTGAGGCGCCTGCGCCGGTCGACTGATTGCCGTTGCCGTTGCCGTTGCCGTTGCCGTTGCCGTTGCAGTCACCTTATCCGACGGCCGATCCCTACACTGCGCACTTCTGCCAGGAGCCCTTCGATGTTTCGCACCGCCCACCCCGCACTGACTGCCGTTGCTGTTGCCGTCGTCGCATCGGCTGCGTTATTGGCCGCGTGCTCGAAGCCCGCCGAGGTCGCCAGGCCGGTCGCGGCTGCGGCCCCCTCCATGACCGCCGCGAAGCCGGCCGAACATGCAGATGCCGGCATCGCGTGGAAGTACGCCTCGAACGATGCCGATGTCGACGCCGCCTTCGCGCTGGCCCGGGTCGAGGCCATACCGGTGTTCGTCTACTGGGGCGCCAAGTGGTGCCCGCCGTGCAACCAAGTCAAGGCCACTCTCTTCAATCGGCAGGATTTCATCGAGCGTTCGCGTGCCTTCGTGCCGGTCTACATCGACGGCGACAGCCCCGGTGCGCAAAAGCTCGGCGCCCGATTCAAGGTCAGCGGCTACCCGACAATGGTGTTGTTCAACCCGCAAGGCACCGAGCTGACCCGGTTGCCCGGCGAGGTCGAAGCCGAGCGCTACACACAAGTGCTGACACTCGGCATGAACGCGCAGAAACCGGTCAAAGAAGTGCTGGCGCAGGCCAAGGCAGGCGGCGCTGGCCTGACGGCGAACGACTGGCGCCTGCTCGCGTTTTATTCCTTCGACACGGACCAGCAGCAACTCGTGCTCAAAGACGGCCTGCACGCGCTGCTCGCGCAACTCGCCGATGCCTGCCCCGCCGACCAGGCCGAGATCGCGACCCGCCTGCGCCTCAAAGCGCTCGCCGCGGTCGACGACAAGCAGCCCGCCAAGCCCGATGCCACGGCGCAAGCCGCGCTGCTGAAGGTGCTGGCCGACGCACCCACCGCACGCACCCACATGGACGTGCTGACCAACGCCGCGATTGACATCACGCGCGCGCTCAGCGCCAAAGGCACGCCGCAGCGCGCCGAGTTGCTGGCCGCGTTCGACGCGGCGCTCAAACGCTTCGAAGCCGACACCAGCTTGTCGCGCGCCGACCGCATGGGCGCACTCATCGCGCAGGTCGACCTCGCGACAATCGATGCGTCCAAAGGCAATGGCGCGAAAGCAATCAAGCCGAAGCTGCCCGTGCCACTGCTCGCCGACATCCGCGCGCAAACCGCTCGCGCGGACCGCGAAATCACCGACGGCTACGAACGCCAGGCCGTCATCACCGCGGCCGCTTACCTGCTCGAGAAAGCGGGCCTCGGCGCCGAATCCGACGCCTTGCTCAAAGCCAACCTTGCCAAGAGCCACTCGCCTTACTACCTGATGAGCGAGCTCGCCAGCAATGCGAAGGCGCGCGGCGACAAGACCGAAGCGCTCGATTGGTACGAGCAGGCGTTCGACAAAAGCGAAGGCCCCGCCACGCGGCTGCAATGGGGCGCGAGCTACGTCAACGCGCTGGTCGAGCTCGGGCCGACGCAAGAGGCGCGCATCGAGAAAGCCGCGAGCCAGTTGTTGACCGAAGCCGCGAAGCAGCCCGACGCGTTCTACGAGCGCAGCGGGCGTTCGCTGCAGCGCGTCGGCACCAAGCTGCAGGCGTGGAACAAGGGTGGTGCACACGCTGCGGCGATGAAGCGCCTGCAGGCGCAACTCGACGGCGTGTGCAGCGCGCTCGATGCGGGCGATCCGAAGCGCGTGAGTTGTGCCGGTCTATTCAAGCGGGCGTTGAAGGCGACTGCGTAAAGCGGCGCAGCGGGGCGCTTTACGGTTAGGCGGTCAAGGCCGCCGCTTGCTTGGCCGGAGCCGGCCGTTGCTGCTTCGCGGCCCTCTTCTCGTCTTTCGCCCGCTTCTGTTTTTCTCGGCGGGTGCCGCGGTCTCTGTCTGCGCTCATGTCTGTCTCGGGTTGGTTGGAAGAGGCGACGTTTTAACACCAGTCGAACCGGGCCGGGCTCTCAACCCAACGCTTCGCGCACGAAATCGAGCCGGTCCTGGCCGAAGAACATGTCGGTGCCGACGAACATCGTCGGTGCGCCGAACACGCCGCGCGAAATCGCTTCTTCGGTGGTGGCACGCAACGCGGTCTTGACCTCAGCGTCGTCGGCCCAGCCCATCACCTCGGTCGGGTCGAAACCGGCCGCGGCAAGCGCCGCAGCGGCGGTGGCCGGATCGTTGAGGTTTTGCGGCTCGACCCACAGCGCATAGAACACGCCGGTCAGGTAAGGCGCGAAGCGCTCGGGCGCCCGCATCGACGCGCCGGTCGCGCCGCGCATCAGCAGCAAAGTGTTGATTGGGAAAAACGGGTTCGTGGCCAGCGGCACACCGTATCGGCGGGCGAAGCGCGCCATGTCGGCGGTCATGTAGTGGGCCTTGGCCGGCACGGTGGCAGGCGAGGCGTTGCCTGTCGCCTGGAACACACCGCCGAGCAGCATCGGCCGGTAGACCAGCTCGGCGCCGGCTTGCGCGCACAGCGCGAAGAACTCGACTGATTTGCGCATGGGGCGAGTTCGTAGTCCACGAGGCGCAGTCCTTCAAAGGAAGATCAGCCATGGCGACGAACCCGGACAGCAAGGTGGCATTGGTGATCGGCGCCGGTAACGCGACCGGCGGCGCGATCGCGAAGCGCTTCGCGGCCGGCGGCTCAGCGCACGGCTTCGGTTCGGATGCACGCAAGGAAGACGACGTGATCGCACTCGTCGAGCAGATCGAGCGCGAGGTTGGGCCGATCGACGTGCTGGTGTTCAACATCGGCGCGAACGTACCCTGCAGCGTGCTGGACGAGACCGCACGCAAGTACTTCAAGGTCTGGGAGATGGCCTGCTTCGGCGGTTTTTTGAACGGGCGCGAGGTGGCCAAACGCATGGTCACGCGCGGCCGCGGCACCCTCATTTTCACGGGCGCAACGGCTGCGCTGCGCGGTGCCGCGAACTTCGCCGCCTTTGCGGGCGCGAAGCACGCGCTGCGGGCGTTGGCGCAGAGCATGTCGCGCGAACTGGGGCCGCAGGGCGTGCATGTGGCTCACGTGGTGGTCGACGGCGCGCTCGACACCGAATTCATCCGCTCGACCTTCCCCGAGCGCTACGCGCTGAAGGAGCAAGACGGCATCCTGAACCCCGATCACATCGCCGAGAACTACTGGCACCTGCACATGCAGCCGCGCGACGCGTGGACCTTCGAGCTCGACTTGCGTCCCTACATGGAGCGCTGGTGAGTCACGTCGCTGAACTGCACAGGTGTGCTCCTTATCGAAGCTTGCGGGTTGCGAAACGAATCTCGTAGCGCGCGTTGCGATCGCCGTCACCAAACTGCAGCGTGTTGCCGACCCACGCGTAGGGCGCGGTGAACGCGTCGATCTGCACGACGTTGTGCGTTACCACCACCGCGACCTGGCTGCTGTTGAGCTTCATGTTGTAGGCGATGTCGTCGACGCGCAGTCGCACCGTGCCGTCGGCGCGCAGGTCGACTTGTGCCGGGCCGCAGTTCGGCGCGTTCGGCAAGGTGGCGACACAAAATTGCGCGTCGTGACGGCCGGCATCTGGCCGCGCGGCCGTGGCGCCGAACGCCGTGAACCCCGCGAACGCGAGCAGCGCGACCCCGAGCCGTGCCGCCGTCATCACTTCATCAGCCCTTCGGCCTTCATTGCGGCCTGCACCGCAGGCCGTGCGGCCATGCGGGCCTGGAAGGCGCCCAGGTGCTTCATGCCCGAGATGTCGATGCCGGTGTGGGCGGTCCAGTTCGTCACGGTGAACAGGTAGGCATCGGCGATGCTGAAGGCGTCGCCCATCAGGTAGTGCTTGCCTTCGAGTTGCGCGTCGACCCACTGCAACTTCGAGGTGGCCTTTGCGCGGAGCACGGCCTTGCCGTCGTCGGGCATCGCGGGGTTGAACAGCCCGCCGACGCCTTTGTGCAACTCGCTGGTGATGAAGTTCAGCCACTCCTGCACGCGGTAGCGCGCCATCGTGCCGTTGGCCGGCGCGAGGTTTTTCGCGGGCGCCTGGTCGGCGACGTACTGGCTGATCACCGGGCCTTCCGAGAGGCGCTCGCCGTTGTCGAGTTCGAGCAACGGCACCTGGCCTTTGGGCGCGACCGGGTAGTAGTCGCTGCCGTCTTCGAGCTTGTGGGCCTTCAGGTCGGCCTTGACGAGCGTGAACGGCAGGCCCGATTCATGGAGCACGATGTGCGGCGCGAGCGAGCAGGCGCCGGGGCTGTAGTAGAGCTTCATGGTGCGTCGGTCAGGAGTTGCGGAAGAGGCATTACACCGCGTTACGGCGAGATTTGCGTGGCTCTCGCGTCGCAGCCCTGACTCCCCATCGCGTTCGTGACCATCGACCCGCTCCTGTCACGGGGTCCATGGACCGGTCGCCATGCGCTAGGCTCTTGACTTTTCCGAAACAGGAAAGGCGCCCACCCATGCCCCGTCAGACGCTCGACGAATCACGCCTCCACTCGGCGATCCGCGACACGGTCGCGAACCGGCACGCCGATATCGTCCACAACGTGAACGCCGCGGCGCTGTCGAACCCCGTGCTTGTCGTCGGCATGGCGGGCAACCCGTATTGCCGGCGCGCGCGGCGCCTGCTCGGCAAGGCCGAGATCGCATTCCATTACCTCGGCTACGGCAGCTACTTCGGCGAATGGCAGCCGCGCGGCGCGCTCAAGGCCTGGAGCGGCTGGCCGACGTTTCCGATGGTGTTCGTCAAGGGCAACCTGATCGGCGGCGCCGACGACCTGGAAAAGCTCATCAAGAGCGGCGAGATCAAGCGCCTGCTCGGCGAGTAGTGCGCGGCCATCGCGTTGCGGCTGGCGCGCTCGCGCTGGCGCTCGTGCAGAGCGTTGCGGCTGGCGCCGCGAGCGCGCAGCCGCTGACCGACTGCCGCGTCGCCGGCCTTCGCAACAGCGTGAAGTGCGGCGTGATGCGGCGCGCGCTCGATCCGGCGCGGCCGGATGGCCCGAAAGTCGACGTGCATTACGTCGTCGTGCCGGCAATGGCGCGGCGGAGGTGGCCCGACCCGGTGTTCCTGATTGGCGGTGGACCGGGCCAGAGCGCGATCGATGTCGCGCCGCAGGTGATGCCGCTATTCGGCCGGCTCAACAACCGGCGCGACATCGTGTTCGTCGACCAGCGCGGCACCGGCGAAAGCGCGCCGCTCGATTGCCCCGAATCGAAACGTGAATCGCTCGGCGAACAGGCCGACAACGATGCGCAAATCAAATTGCTGATGCGGTGCAAGGCGGCGCTGCTGAAAAAGCCGTACATCCAAACGCCGGCCGACCTCGGCTTCTTCACGACGACGCTCGCGATGGGCGACCTCGACGCTGTGCGCGAGCAGCTTGGCGCATCGCAGATCAACCTCATCGGCGTTTCGTACGGCACGCGCGCGGTGCTCGAGTACATGCGGCAGTTTCCAGACGCGGTGCGGCGCGCGGTGCTCGACTCGGTCGCGCCGCCCGACATGGTCTTGCCCGCGAGCTTCTCGACCGACGGCCAGGCCGCATTCGATGCCTCGCTCGCCGCCTGCGAAAAGCAGCCCGACTGCGCCACGGCCTACCCGAAGTTGCGCGCCGACTGGGCCGCACTGCTCGCAAGCCTGCCCAAGCCCGCGACGGCGCCGCACCCGCTGAGCGGCGCACCCGAGCGCTTCACGTTGACCCGCGACATGGTGCTCACCGCCGTGCGCGGCGCGCTCTACAACCCCGCCCTGGCCGCTGCCCTGCCGGCTGCCATCACGGAGGCTGTCGCGGGGCGTTACGAGGGCCTCGTCGGCATGGGTTCGCTGCTCGGCTCGCGGCGCGGGCTGCGGCTGTCGATGGGCATGCACTTCTCGGTCGTTTGCGCTGAAGACGCGCCGTTGATGTCCAAGGCCACCGACCGGCCCGGCGCCGACTTCGGCAACACGCAGGCGACGATCTACCAGCGCGTGTGTGCCGATTGGCCGCGCGGCGCGGTGCCGGCGGCGTTCTACACGATGGCGCCATCGCGCACGCCCGCGCTGCTGCTCACCGGGGGGCTCGACCCCGTCACGCCGCCACGCCACGCCGAGCGCGTCGCGAAGGCGCTCGGGCCGGCGGCCCAACTGGTCGTCGTGCCGAACGCCGGCCACAGCGTGCTCGGCATCGGCTGCGCGCGCGATGTGCTGTACCGCTTCATCGACGCGGCCGACGACAAGGCCGCGACCGCGGTCGACGCGAGTTGCCTGAAATCGATCCCACGGCCCGGCGTGTTTCGGCCGATCGATCTGGGGAATGCCGACGCGAAAGCCGATGCGAAAGAGGCGGCGAAGTGATCCACATCGAGCACCTCGCCAAGTCGTTCAGCGCGCCGGCCAGTGGCCAGAAAACATTCACGCTGAAGCGCAGCCCGCCGCGGGTCGTGCAGGCCGTGAAAGACGTGAACCTGCATGCGCCCGACGGCCACATCACCGGCCTGCTCGGCCCGAACGGCGCCGGCAAAACGACGACGCTGCGGATGCTCGCCGCATTGATCCCGGCCGACGCCGGCCGAATCAGCGTCGACGGCATCGACGTGAGCGCACGACCGCGCGAAGCACTCGCGCGCATGGGTGTTCTCTCCGACGCGCGCGGTCTCTACCCACGGCTGACTGCGCGCGAGAACATCGCCTACTACGGCCGGCTGCAAGGCATGGCGCACGACACCGCTAACGCGCGAGCTGAGGCGCTCGCCGACATGTTCGACATGCGCGCCCTGCTCGACCGCCGCACCGAAGGCTTCAGCCAGGGCGAGCGCATGAAAACCGCGTTGGCGCGCGCGCTGGTTCACGACCCCGCCAACATCGTGCTCGACGAGCCGACCAACGGCCTCGACGTGCTCGCCACGCGCGCACTGCGCGAGAGCCTGCGCTGGCTGCGCACGCCCGCCGGCGGCGCGAAGTGCATCGTGTTTTCGACCCACATCATGCAAGAGGTCGAGCGGCTGTGCGACAGCGTCGTCGTCGTCGCGCACGGCCGCACTGTCGCGACCGGCACGGTGCCCGAGTTGCTCGCGCAAACGCGCGAAGACGACTTCGAAGAGGCCTTCGTGAAGCTCGCGTTCGCCGAAGAGCAAGCGCAGGGGGTGGCGGCATGAATCGCCTGATGACGCTCTGGACGATCTACCGCAAGGAGATCGTCGACGCACTGCGCGACCGCCGCACGATGATGGCCGTGCTTGCCTCGTCGGTGCTGATGGGCCCGCTGGTGCTGCTCGCGATCTCAGGGCTCGTGGCCTCGCTCGAAGCGAACGCCGAGCAACGCGAGGTCGTCTTCGCCGGCATCGACCGTGCGCCCACGTTGGTCAACTTTCTTGCGCGCCAGACCTACACCGTCAAGCCCGCGCCGGCCGACTACGAGCAGCAACTGCGCCAAGCGACGCTGGCCGATGCGGTCGTCGTCGTGCCGGATGATTTCGAGGCGGCGCTGGTGCGTGGCGAGGCGCCGATCATCGAGATCGTCTCCGACAGCGCGAACCAGCGCTCGCAGGCCAGCGCCGGGCGCGTCTCGCGTCTGCTCGAAGGCTTCAGCCGCGAACGCGCGACGCTCACGCTCGCGCTGCGTGGCGTCTCGCCCGATGCGCTCGAACCGATTCGAGTGACCGATCGCGACCTCGCGAGCACGCAAACGCGCGCCACGCAAATCACCGGCATGCTGCCGTTCTTCGTGTTGATGGCGGTGCTGACCGGCGCACTCAACGCGGCCCTCGACACCACCGCCGGCGAACGCGAGCGCGGCTCGCTCGAACCGCTGCTGATGAACCCGGCCGAGCGCTGGGTGCTGGTGCTCGGCAAGTGGGGCGCCGTCGCGAGCGTCGGCATGCTGATCGCGGTGCTGGCGTGCTTCAGCTTCCTGCCTGGCCAGTGGCTGTTGCGCAGCGACACGCTGGCGGCAATGTTCCAGTACGGCGTGCACGAGGTGATGCTGTTTCTCGTCGTGCTGCTGCCCTTCGCCGCCGCCGCGTCGGCCTTGCTGATGGCGGTGGCGATCCGCTGCAAGACTTTCAAGGAGGCGCAGGCGAGCACGACGGTCGTGATGCTCGCGGCCTCGCTGCTGCCGCTGATCAATGTGTTCAGCCTCGGCGAAGAATCGCCGTGGTACCTGTGGGTGCCGGCGCTGGCGCAAAACCTGTTGATGACGCATGTGCTCAAAGGCGAGGCCTTCACGCTCGAACAGCTCGCCGTGCCGACAGCGATTTGTGCGCTGCTGGCGGCGGGCAGCGTGTGGTTCGTCGCGCGCACGCTGCGCAGTGCGGCCGTGCGCTGAAATGTCGACGACGCCCTCCCCGCTGCTCTGGCGCTGGTGTCGCTTCGACGCGCTCGATGTTTTCGAGCTGCAGGCGATCTACATGGCGCGCCAACTGGTCTTCTGCCTTGAGCAAAACTGCGTCTACCTCGATGCGGACGGCGTCGACGCGCACGCCTTCCACCTCGCCGCGTGGTCGGAGGACCGCACGCTGCCGCTCGCTTACGCGCGAGTCGTGCACCCGGGCCTCAAGTACGCCGAGCCGTCGATCGGTCGCGTGATCACCATGAGCGCCGCACGTGGCACCGGGCTCGGCCGCGAGCTCGTGCGGCTCGCGGTCGCGCATTGCAGCGAGGCGTTCCCAGGCCAAGGCATTCGCATCTCGGCGCAAAGTCGGCTGGAGCGCTTCTATGCGGGCTTCGGCTTCACCGCTGTCGGCTTGCCGTACCTCGAAGACGGGATCGCGCACATCGAGATGCTGCGGCCGGCCTGATAGGTAACGGTAACGATCGTCGCAATGCACGCTGCCGCCGTCCCTGCGGGTGACGTATCGGACGCGGCTGCCTACAATCTTGTCTGCTCAAAAATCAGGCAAGACGATGTTGTTCCCGAAAGAATTCGATGTGCTCGTGATCGGCGGCGGCCATGCCGGCACCGAAGCGGCGCTCGCCTCGGCGCGCATGGGCGCAGCCACATTGCTGCTGACCCACAACATCGAGACGCTCGGCCAGATGAGCTGCAACCCGTCGATCGGCGGGATCGGCAAAGGCCACCTCGTCAAGGAAGTCGATGCGCTCGGCGGCGCGATGGCCGCAGCGACCGACGAAGCGGGCATCCAGTTCCGCATCCTGAACGGTTCGAAAGGCCCGGCCGTGCGTGCAACGCGTGCCCAGGCCGACCGGGTTTTGTACAAGGCGGCGATCCGGCAGCGCCTCGAGAACCAGCCCAACTTGTGGCTGTTTCAAGGCGCGTGCGATGACTTGATCTTGGAAGGTGACCGGATCGCAGGTGCTGTCACGCAAGTGGGCATTCGCTTCAAGTCGCGGTCGGTCGTGCTCACGGCCGGCACTTTTCTCGACGGCAAGATTCACGTCGGCCTACAAAGCCACAGCGCCGGGCGCGCGGGCGACCCGCCCGCCGTCGCGTTGTCGGCCCGGCTCAAAGAGTTGAAGTTGCCTCAAGGGCGGCTCAAGACAGGCACGCCACCACGCCTCGACGGCCGCTCGATCGACTTCGGCAAGCTGTCAGAGCAACCGGGTGACGCCGACCCCGTGCCGGTGTTCAGCTTCATGGGCAGCGCCGCGCAGCACCCGCGGCAAGTGCCGTGCTGGATCACGCACACCAACGCGCGCACGCACGAGATCATCCGCGCCGGCTTCGACCGCAGCCCGATGTTCACCGGGCTGATCGACGGCGTCGGCCCGCGCTACTGCCCGAGCATCGAAGACAAGGTGAACCGGTTCGCCGACAGGGATTCGCACCAGATCTTTCTCGAACCCGAGGGCCTGACGACGCACGAGTTCTACCCGAACGGCATCTCGACCTCGCTGCCGTTCGACGTTCAACTCGCCGCGGTGCGCAGCATGGTCGGGCTGGAGAGGGCCCACATCCTGCGACCCGGCTACGCAATCGAATACGACTACTTCGACCCGCGCGAGCTAAAAGCCAGCTTCGAGACGCGTTCGATAAGCGGGTTGTTTTTCGCTGGGCAAATTAACGGCACGACCGGCTATGAAGAAGCGGCCGCGCAAGGCCTGTTCGCCGGCATCAACGCCGCGCTGCAGGTTCGCGACGCTGAGCCGTGGCTGCCCCGCCGCGACCAAGCCTATCTCGGCGTATTGGTCGACGACCTGATTACCAAAGGCGTGACCGAGCCATACCGCATGTTCACCAGCCGGGCCGAGTTCCGCCTGCAGCTGCGCGAAGACAACGCCGACATGCGCCTGACGGACGCCGGCCGCGCGATGGGCTTGGTCGACGACGTGCGCTGGGCGGCCTTCAACCGCAAGCGCGATGCGGTCGCGCGGGAGATGGAGTTCATGCGCTCGACCTGGGTGCACCCGAGCGCCCTGCCGCCCGCCGATGCGACCCGGTTGCTCGGCGCGCCGATCGAGCACGAGTACAGCTTGGCCGAACTGCTGAAGCGGCCGGATGTGGATTTCGATGACATTGCCGAGATTGCCGCGATCGCCCGGCCCGACGCCGCTGTTTCACGTGAAACACTGCGTGCAGAACTCGGCCCGCTGTTGGCCGACTCGGTCATCGAGCAGACACAGATCAGCATCAAATACGCTGGTTATATCGACAAGCAAAACCGCGACGTCGAGCGCGCGGCGTCATACGAATCGCTTCGCTTGCCCGACGAGATCGACTATGCGCAGGTGACTGCGCTGTCGTTCGAAGCGCGCCAGCGGTTGAGCCAGCACCGCCCGGAAACCTTGGGCCATGCCTCGCGCTTGTCCGGCATCACGCCGGCCGCTGTGTCGTTGCTGCTGGTTCACCTGAAAAAGGGCCGGTTCAAAGGCTTTTCGACGCTGCCCTCGACCGACGCGACAACCGCGCATTGATGGATCCAGCGATCGAATCGCTTCAACCGGCCTTGCGTGCCGCCATCACGCAACTGGCGCTGGACGTGTCTGGAGCGCAGGCAGACGCCTTGCTTGCCTTCCTCACACTGCTGCGACGATGGAACGCGCACTACAACCTCACCGCGGTTCGCGATCCAGCGCAGATGCTCGTCCAACATTTGGTGGATTGCCTCGCAGTGATCGAGCCGCTGCGGGGCAAAATTAGCGCTCTGCCGGCGCGGCTGCTCGATGTCGGCAGCGGCGGCGGTCTGCCCGGTGTGGTGATTGCGATCATCGACCCGCTGATCGACGTGACCTGCGTCGACACGGTCGGCAAGAAAGCCGCTTTCGTTCAGCAGGTGGCCAGCGAGTTGCGCTTGCCGAACCTGCATTCGCAACACGCACGCGTCGAGCAGCTCAAGGCAGCGCCCTTCGATGTCGTGACTTCGCGCGCCTTCGCGTCGCTGGGCGACTTCACCCGGTTGACCCGCCATCACCTCCTGCCTGTCGGCGTCTGGATGGCGATGAAAGGCAAGGTGCCAACCGACGAACTCGCTTTGCTGTCCGATGCGGTCGATGTGTTTCACGTGGAACAAATCGCTGTTCCAGGGCTGGATGCCGACCGGTGCATCGCATGGATGCGTCCGGCGCACTGAAACCGGCTCGGCGGCCACGAAGCCGCTCCCTATAATTCGAAGGAAGCTTCCGCCATTTTTTTCAACTCCGAGCGCCTATGGCCAGAATCTTCTGCATCGCCAATCAAAAGGGCGGCGTCGGCAAAACCACCACGACCGTGAACCTCGCCGCCGGGCTGGCGCAAATCGGCAAGCGCGTGCTCGTGGTCGTGTACAGCAGCGGCAGCGCGCGGTCCGGGAACACGCGCTCGCCGATGGCGAATGCGGCGAGGGTGGCCTCGTGGAAGCCGCAGACGATGAGCTTCCTCTTGCCCGGATAGGTGTTCACGTCGCCCACGGCATGGATGCCCGGCGTCGACGTCTCGAGCACCTCGAATCCGTGGGACACGAGCAGCGCACTGAGCGATGCCGGATGAAAATAGTTCAGATGCTCGACGTCGATTGCGGGAGAGACCGGACCCAACACGTCAATGTCGAATCCTTGGATATTTGGACAAGTAAGGACGAGCAAACCGCGGCTGCGAAGCACGTCCCTACACCTCACCACGAACGCCGCTGGATCGAACAAATGCTCGATTACTTCAAAACTCACCACGACATCCACGCCGTGTTCGAGTCGCGCCTGCTCGATTGTCGATTGAATCACTTCGACGCCGCGTGTTCTGCAGGTATCCGCCAGACTCGGGGTCGGCTCGACGGCAACTACTCGCTTGAATGTTGCAGCCTGCATCATTTCCTCGCAGAACGTTCCAAACCCAGCGCCCACCTCAACAAGGAGATTGGTAGCGACACTGTGGGCTCTGCAGATGTCAATTACGCGCGCCACGCGTGGCTTGAAGATTCGCTCACGGCGAGCCGTCTCTGAAGCGGGAAAAATAACCGCGTTCCAATACGCATAGTTCTCCGAATGACGGTAGTAGTCGTCGAGGATATCTGGAGATGGCCTGGGCGAAATATACACCGTCTGGCACGCTAGACATCGCTGGTAGTCAAGCGTGTATTTCTGGAAGTGTGGCGTCCGCGCATCGGCGCCGCACGCAGGACAGGAGACCTCAACAAACTCGG
>ENA-OFCD01000448-OFCD01000448.1-metagenomes-genome-assembly--contig:-NODE-448-length-26338-cov-5.660161_pt1 | contig 26338 bp, 30 predicted proteins | sample MGYA00153392_OFCD01 | MGnify analysis MGYA00153392
GCCGAAACGACGTAGACGCTCGTAATCCCGTCGTACGTACCGCTGAACGCAACCGTCGATCCGTCGGGTGAAAAGATGGGCTTCGTCTCGAGATTGAATCCTGTGACGAGCCGTCGCGCGTCACCGCCGGCTCGTGCAACCGTCCAGATGTCGCCCCCAAAGGCGAAGGCGATTCGCGTCTTACTGATCGTAGGATCTTGCAACAACAGCGGGGCTATCGTATCGGCGACGGCGGTTCTGCCCCAGCCGAGGCACGCGAACAACACACAAAAAAGGGCCACACGTACGAACCGCAGCTGCATGACCGATGTTTTTCGGAACGGCTCGGTCGTGCCTCTTATGGCGATGTTCGGCAGAACGTGCGCGTGGGTACGACGGACGGTACCGCGCACGATTCGCAGGAACGACCGAGATGCCAACGGAGAACCGGCGGGCTCCGCGATCGCCAAATGTACCACGGCAACGCGAAAGCAAGAGCGACGACGCGTCGGTCGCATGCCTATGCCTTCGGAGACGAGCGGCGTTGCCCGTCGGAATAGGGGCCGCTCCAGCACTACAGCTCGAACGGGAACGTATGGAACACTACGGCGTAAGGTTCATCTTCCTTCGGATCGCTACCGCGCCCGCAGCCGGTGTGGCGAATGAAAGCGCTGGAAATTGAAAGGGAGACTCGGACGCCTGCAAGATGCGCTCGCCAGCAATCTCTGGCTCATACCGCTCATCGCGTTCGTTGCGGTCGTCGCGCTCGCACGAGGGCTGCTCCTCTACGACCAGACATTCGGTACGCGAAGCGACGCGTGGTTCGTCTATGGCGGCTCGTCCTCGGGTGCGCGACAGATGCTTTCGACGATCGCAGGCTCGATGATCACGTTCATCGGAATGGTGTTCTCATCGACGATCGTCGTTTTACAATTCGCGAGTAGTCAGTATTCACCACGCGTGTTGCGCGGATTCTTCCGAGATCGCGTCATCCAAACGGCGCTCGGAACCTTCATCGCGACCTTCGCGTATGCGATCCTCGTGCTGCGCGAGATCCGCGAAGAGCCGGGCCACTCGTTCGTACCGGGGCTCTCGGTCTATGTCGGGATTAGCCTCGTGTGGCTCAGTCTTGCCATGTTTGTCACATACCTCAATCACATCGTCCAGCGCATTCGGCCAGTCACGATCATCGAAATTGCCGCGACGGAAACACGGGATTGTCTCTCCCGGCTTGCGGCGGATCGGTACGATCCGGCTCCCTTCGAGCGGCCCGCAACGCCTCCGCAAAACGTGGTTGCGGGAAACTACGGCCTCGTCGCGAGCGTCGACGAGCCTGCGATCCTCGCCATCGCCGAGCGCACGCAGGCGATCGTCGAGGTGTTACCGCTTGCGGGAGATTTCGTGCGCTCCGATACCGCGACGATGCTCGTGTGGGCACCACCGCCGCTCCAATACGAAGATCTCCGACGGCTCGCCGGATGTGTGTCTCTCGAGCGCGAGCGCACGATGCGTGAAGACCCCCTGTTCGGTTTCCGGCAGCTGGTTGACGTTGCCGACAAGGCGCTGTCGCCCGGCATCAACGACCCGACGACGGCGGTGCAAGTGCTCGATCAGATTCACGAATTGCGCTACCGCTTCGCCGAAGCGTTACCGCTGCGAGACGTGTATTGCGACGGCGCGAGCGTCCCGCGTGTTTTCGTCCCGCGGCCATCGTGGGAAAACGTGCTCGACCACGCGCTCGAAGAGATTTTACTCTATGGGAGCGGCTCGCTCCACGTCATGCGGCGCATGCGTGAGATCGTCGTCGATCTCGAGTCGATCGTCGCACCGCCGCTACGGCCGTCACTCGTGGCATTTCTACGCCGCATCGACGACACGGTCGACGCGAATCTCGGTACCGCCGATCGCGAATCCGTACGGCACATCGAACCATCGGCGATCGTCCGCGAACTCCGCATCGCCGTCGCCGACGACGCGAGGCCAGCGCGCGCATCGGTTGAAGGCTAGGGCCGCCGATGGACGCCTATCGATCGAGCGCGGAACTCGTCGTCGCGTTGCTCGCGGCAGCCGTCGTGGTCGGCGCGATCGCCGGGAAGTTGCGCGTGCCATATGCCGTCGCGCTGTTGCTCGTAACGTTGCCGTTGCGAACACCGGCGGCGTCCGTCTTCGCGCCGTCGCTGCTCACGGTGCTCCTGCCGACGCTCATCTTCGAGGCTGCATGGCATCTCGATCTCGCGCACCTGCGACGCTACTGGCGACCGATCGCGTTTCTCGCGGTGCCCGGTGTCGCGATTACGGCGTTCTCGGTTGCCGTCGCACTCTGGCTCGTTCACGCGCTGCCGTTCACGCAGGCATTGCTGCTCGGTGCGATCGTCTCGGCGACCGATCCGATCGCCGTCACCGCCGCGTTCAAAGAACTTTCGGCGCCGGAGGAGCTTAGCACGATCGTCGAGGGCGAATCGCTCTGCAACGACGGCATCGCCGTCGTGCTCTATAGCGCGGTCGTCGCCGTTCTCGCGGTGCAGCATCCCGACACGACGACCATCGTTCTCCACGCCGCGGGCGGCAGTGTCGCGGGCATCGTCATCGGCCTCGCGGCAGCCGCGATCGTGGCCTTCGGAATGCGCACCGTGCGCGACGCACCGCTGCAGATCTGCGCGAGCCTCGTCGCGGCCTTTGCGGCCTACCTCGCAGCAGATCGCTTCGGCGCGTCGGGTATCTTTGCAGCGCTCGTCGTCGGCGTGGCGCTGCGCGCGTTTCCCGGATTTCCAGCCGATGATGAAACGACGCTCGAAATCGATCGCTTTTGGGGGGCCCTTGCGTTTATCGCAAACTCGCTGGTGTTCTTGCTGCTCGGCTTGCGAATCGAATTCGGTCGGATCTTTCACGAACCGCTCCTCGCGCTCGTCGCGATTGCGGCGGTCCTCGTCTCGCGCGCGGTACTCGCCTATGGCGCGCTGCCGCTGCTCGGTATCACGCAGCGGGGCTGGCGCGGCATCGTCTTTCTCTCGGGGATGCGCGGCGCGCTCTCGCTCGCGCTCGCGCTGACCATTCCCATCTCCGTCCCGTACCGAGCCGAAGTGATCGATGCGGTATTCGCCGTCGTCGCGTTCACGCTCGTCGTGCAAGGCCTCTCGATCGGGCCTGTCTTGCGGCGCTTTCGGCTCTAACCCCGGGCATTTTGGGATACGGCAGCGCTTGCGTTTGCCGTCCGAATGGAAGCCGTGCATGATCCGACTCACGACCGCGCGCATCGCACAGCTCGTCGCGCTCGCCGTTGCGCTCTTTCCGTCGTCGAGTGCGGGCGCGACGCCGACGGCGTCGACTCCGGTTGCGAGTGCGAAGCCGAACGCGTTAGCCCTGCTTCGTCGAGCAGGATGCCGCAGGGAGCATGAAAGGGGTGATAGCCGCCGGATTGCAAGTCGGTGAAAAGTTGTGCCATGCGCGGTTCGTGCGAGACGGCGGGCCAGGGATAGGGCCGACTCGCGTGGCCTTCCGTCGGATCCTCGCCACGGTTCCCGTGCACCTAATAGAGCGATTCGGCCTTCGTGTAATATGGCTCGAATTCATCATAGGTCAGCGGCCACGCGGGCGAGATGCCATCGACGTGGCGTACCTCGCCGAAATCCGCCGGCCGCAAGCGATACAGCGCGGCGCCGTAGACCTTGGTCGTACCGCCGACGAAATAGTGGATTTGTGGTTGGAACGCTTTGCCATCGGCGTCGAGCCATTCTTTCGAGACGTAGCGGTTTTCGACGAACACCGCCTTCGGATCCCAGTTCTCGAGTTCGCGCGGCAGAAAGTTGCCGCGCTCGAGCAGAAGAATACGCTTGCCCGACGCCGCCAACGTTTGCACGAGCGTGCCGCCGCCCGCGCCGCTGCCGATGATGATGACGTCGTAGCGCTCAAGGGCCATGAATTTGCTCACCTCGATGTGTCGCGCGGATGGAAAAACGCAGTTCGTAATCGCGGACTTCACCCGGTTCGAGCATCGCTAGCGCGTGATCCGCGGCGGCTGCCGCCCGGCCGCGAACGTTGGCTGCAGTCGGCGGGGAGTTGTGCGGGCCGATATGCAACGGAGAGCGCCAAGCCGCCCTGAAGCCGATCGTCGATCGCCGCCGTCGGGCCATCGCCGAACGCATCCATCCCGCACGTCGCGACGAGACCCCCCGAAAAACGTCCGATTGAATGCGTCGACCGATGGATCGAGATTCGAGCTCGGAGCCGCATTGCCGGGACCGTACCACGTGAGTGGCATCCCACCGTCCAGCAGTTCGCTTGCGTCGAGACCGCGCTCGGGTATCAGCGTGAGGCCGAGTCCGATTGCGTTGCGCACTTGCAACGCACGCACGCCACGCCTTTGGGGGCGTCGCTCTTCGTTATCGCGAACGATCACCGCAAAATTCGCGCGCTCAGTTGCTCGAACGCCGACGCGTTCCGCTGCAAATGCGAAGCGATATCACCGCGCCATAAGGAGTCGGGGAGCGACTCCTCGGAAAAAATTTCGAGCACGTAGGCGCCGTCGTATCCCGCGCGCCGCGCGGCCGCGATGATATCGGCCGTCGGGATGATGCCCTCACCGATATTTCGCCGGTCGGCATTGGCCCGCGGGCGTTGCCAGTCGCTGAGTTGGACCACGAAGATTTTTCCACGGGCGCGCTCGATTGTCTCGAGCAGATTCGGCGTTTGGAAAACGTTCCAACTGTCGAGACAGACGCCCAAGTTCGGATGGTCGATACACTCGATGAGATCGAGCGCCGCGTCCAATCCCCAAATCGACGTATCGGTGTTGAAGAGCACGGGATTGAGCGGCTCGAAGGCGAGACGCATTCCGAGGCCGGCTGCATGATCGGCGAGGGTCGGCAGTCCTTCGAGCAACGTACGGAATACGAGGTCGCAATCTCCTCGCGGAGCGGCACCGGTGATGACGACAAATGGCGTTTTGGCCGGAACGTGCGGTGCGATGCGCGTCATCGCCGCCGCAATATGTTCGATGCGTAGCGCGGGATCGAATGGTGTCGGTGCCAAGCTATCGGGAAAAATCGCGTGAAGCCTCGTCTGCACCGATGAAACGCGTAAGCCGGCTGGCCCGATGGCTTGGAGTTGCGGCGCATAATCAGCGCGGTCGAGTTTAAATTCGCAAACCTCTATGGCCGTCGCCCCAGCTGCGGGGTACTCTTGAAGATCGCGTTCGAACGACCAAGGCCACGTCGTGAATTGACTAATTCCAAAATACTTTTGCGGGAGAACACCTCGCTTTGTTGCGGTCACCCGGTTCTCATCAAACATCTTGCGACAACTCGAAAAGACAAAATCCCTGACCTTCCAATTCGACCGGTATCCCGTGTTGCAACGCGCCCGCACTCAGCGCGGAAATTTCCGTCCATTCGCCCCGCAAACTATTGAATTGACGCCCTGCGAACGAGCCACGAATCCCAGTGAGACCCATAGCCGTCGTTAGGGTACGCGACGATGTATTTCCGACGAAGAGCGCAATGCTCGTATCCTGCCGTAGGCCGATCGCTACCGCATCGTCGACCTCGATCGACATCGCGCTGCTGACGTCTTCATCGAAAACTTGCGAGGTGTCAGAGCAGCGAAATTGCGCATCGGTATACAGCTGCAAATCGGGGACACGAACGACGAACCACGTCAGACGTTTCCCAGCCAAGAGAACGTTTCGGATACCGACCCACTTCCATTGAGGCGGCAATCGGGGATTGATCGTCGGCGTTCCAGCCGAGAGGTCGAGACCGGCGGCCCCCTCGATCGCCGCCCACAGATATCGCGGCGGGAACCAGGGAGAGAGCATCATACCCTGATTGGTTAAGGTTTCGCCGTGGAGCCATTCCGAAAATTGACCCGGAACCGTGTTATTCTTTCGCGGGTCTCTCGCGTAATGTTCGAAACCTCGAGCGAGTGCGGTTGCCATGTTCTCGGAATTAAAGCGCGCGGCCGCGAATGCATACCAAAACGCAACACCGACCCAAACCCCGCCGAGCAAACCGTACCCATGCGTCGGTCCGTAATCGGTCGAGTTGCGCGGAACGGTGCGCAAGCCGGCTTCGGTCCAGAACTCTGAAAAGCTCAGGCGGGCGATGATGGCGGCGGACGTCGTTGCGTCTGCGACGCCGAGCATCACGGGAAAGATCAGATCGGCCGTCACGTCGCCACGCGGCGTTCCGTTCGATTCGATATTGAGGTAGTAGAGGCCGGTGGTCGGGTCGAGTAAGTGCTCGTTGATCGCCGATCGAAGTGCCTCGGCGTGACTTTTGAACGTCGCGCTTTCTTTGTGCCGTCCGAGCTCGCGCGCCATGTGCGATACGGTTAAAAGCGCCGCGTAGCATTCCGAATGTACTTCGGTCGTGGTTCCCGAGAGTCGATAGCCGTCGATCACGTTGCGCCAGCCACAAATACCCCAGTCCGAGACTCCGTCGGCCGTGCACCATACGAGGCCCTGATCGTTGCGTTGCGAGAGAATATAGTTTGCCGCTTTGCGTGCTGCCGCGTAGATGCGTTTGCGAAACGTCCGATCGCCCGTCGTGTTGTAATGGTGCCACAGGGCTAAGATCAGGAGCGGTGTGTTGTCGTTGATATTGAGCTTGTAGTCGGCCGTCTTCCCCGTTCGGACGTCGTAATACTCAACGACCATACCTTTACGCTCGAGATGCTCGGCGTACCAGAGCAGCGAAGCTTCGGCGAACTCTGGAACGATGTAATCGGCGCCAAAAGCGAACCAGGCGGTATCGCGCCCGACGCTGTTGTTGGAGCGCGCGGGATCGTTGACGAAACTCCAGCCGGTCGGCGCGAGCAACATCGTGCGCAACATGTTGGCTTTCGCCCAAATGACGCCGGCATTGATTTGCGAGTCCGGAGTAAGCACGACCGAGCGATTGAGAACATCGGTATAGTACGACTGCGTGGCGCGAAATGCATCCGCTGCGGAAGGGAGCGTACGCACGAGCCCGAGCGCCGCTTTCTCGCCCTCGAGCGAGAAGGTAACGGTGCAAGAGAAGCTTGCCCGTGCCCCCGGTCGGAGCGCATGGCTCACATGCAGCACGCCCAACGGATCGGTCGCGGGCGACGTACTCGCGATGGCTTTCCCATGGTTCATGGTCGTTTCCCAACTCGTCACGGGTACCGAGTACGTGATGAGCCGGGCGAACGACGGATCGGATTGGTTCCATGCAACGATGGCGTTGCGGCGTTTGTCGAATGTCGAGACGACGTCGTGGCCCATATCACCGCGGAGTTGAGCGAAGACGTAGGTCGCGATGTGGAGCGTGGTATCGGTCGTGTTCGAAAGTTCGATCGTAAAGTAAACGGCAGGAGGATCCACGTTCGTGGCGCGGGGGCTGCCTCTCTGCACGAAGATATCTTCACGAACTTCAGCACCATTCGATAATTGGTAAAAGTGCTCTTGATGCGAAGGATGAAACCGAAAGCGTCCCGGCAGGGCCGTGAGCGGGATTCCCGTGCGCTCGTCCCAATCGGTGTTTTCCCGAAGTCGCTCGAGTAGATTTTCTCGACGGCTCCCGTGGATTTTACGATGCAGACGCACTTCGGGCCGCCGAGGGTACTACCGGCGGAAACCTGACGGTCGTCGATATCGAAATACACGCCGCGTCTACCCGTTCCGATCACACCGGGCAGATCTGCGTACTTCTTCATAGGCTTCCAGCCTGGTTCGTCATGCCACCGTCGATGACGTAGGTCGACCCCGTGATGTACGCGGCAGCATCGGATGCGAGGAAGACCACTAAGCTCGCAATCTCGTCCGGCCTCGCCATCCGCCCCAGTGGAATCTCGGAGAGTAACGTTTTGAATTCGGTCGGATCGGCTTTGAGCGCCGCATCCATCGGTGTATCGACGGCGCCCGGTGCGACATCGTTGACGGTAATCTGATGCTTTGCGAGCTCGAGCGCGATCGTGCGCATCAACATTCGTACGCCGCCTTTTGCGGCGCAATAGGGTGCGTTGGTTGGCATCGGGAGGTCTTCGTGAACGGATGAGATGTTGATGATGCGCCCGCCGCGCTTTTGCTCGACCATTCGCCGGGCCGCACTTTGGCTGCAAAGCCAGACGCCGGCCAAATTAATATCGACGATCTTACGAAAGATGTCGAACGGCGTTTCTAAAAACGGATGCTTTTCTTCGATCCCGGCATTGTTTACGAGAATGTCGAGACCTCCGTAGGTACGTACGGCTACCGCAACGAGGGCTTCAACGTATTCCGGATGCGACACGTCTGCTTCGAACGCACGTGCCTTACCGCCAAATTCTTCGATCTGCTTCACGACCGCCGTCGCCTGATCGGCATGCCCGACGTAATCCACCACGACGGATGAACCTTCGCGTGCGAGTGCGAGTGAAATTGCCCGTCCGATTCCGGTATCGCCGCCCGTAACGATTGCGACCTTGTCCTTTAGGAGCACGATCCTCCGCGATCGTTCAGCCTTCGCTCGGATCGAATCATTGTCCACATGCTGCGGCTCGGTCTGATTCAGTACTCGATTCCCATCCAAGCACGCGCGCGATCAGTTCGCTTCGGTTACGGCTCCCTGTTTTTTCAAGCATATTCCTAATATGATCTTGGACCGTGGAAGACGTGATATGAAGACGAGTAGCGACCTGGTCGAGATGATTCCCGTCGAGCAGTAACGGTAGAACCTCCACTTCTCGAGGCGAGAGTCGGAATCGCGCCGCTGGTTTGGTCAGTGAATTTACCGAGAGAGCGCGATTGATCCGAACGCCGATGAACGGCCCGGCCGGCCCGGTCATGGGTTGCGCGCAGACGACGAGAAACGGAGAGAGATACGCGACGGCCGGTTCGATGTGTGCTTCGCTGCTCCAGGTGCGGGTCAATCGACGTACCGTTTCTTCTAAAATTATCGGCAGACGCTGCGGCGTTCGCTCGTCGAGCCCGCTTCTCTCGAACCACCGCTGACCATCGAGCGTCGGGGCCGTGACGACGTTGAGGTCGACATCAAGGATGTAAAACGCATCGGTGATTTCGTCGTTGCTAAATGCGGGTCGCGAAGATGGAGGTCGCGGCGCTTCAGAACGGTTTTGCATACGCAATGTCGACAATCGGTCTGAAATTGCACCGAGTGCGAACGTCAACATGCTGACTTCAATTGGGGTAAATGGCCCGAGTTCCACAGACCGCAGGAGCGTCAAAATACCAAAGTGCGCTCGATCGTCAGCGAAGACCAGCGTAACGCCGCTATCGAATTCCTCGAGGGAACCGAGCGTAGCCGCTATTCTCGGACCTACGGGTGAGGTTTCTTGCTGTCGTTTAAGCTCGTCGGCAAGCCCTGCGAGACCCATCCCCTCACGATGAGAGCCGTAGAGCGACGTCATTTCCCCTTTTGCCGTTACGCGCGCGAATGTCCAACACGACGCCGGCACCACTTTTAGCGCGGCCGACAAAATTAAAAATGCCGGATCGGATGACGGCATCGCGTCTTGAAGCATACGGGAAAAATTTCCGGTACCCGGTGCATCGGACGATGGAGACTTCGGCGCTGAAGTCAGCCAAATATTACGGTATGCCTTCTTCACGATGCTCGCACTTTCGATCTGCAGAATAGCGATTCAGAAAACCACGGTTATTTGCCGATGACCTGTCGCCGTTGCTATCGTGTTACCCGCTTCCATACGAAGCTACCGGTCTTCACGTACAGAAAATGTTTTAGCGACGAGTGGCTTGTCGGATAGACAGCCGAGCGCCCGCAACAAAGAAGAATCGGGTCCCCGCCCATATCCGACAGTCCGTGTTTTTAACGATGGCAAAGCCCCGACGCCGTTGCTACGCTGGTTGAATGAAAATGTGACGCACGCGATGCGCGAGCGTCGCAAGCGCTTCGGCGCGGAAGAGGATCAGCATGGCCTACGCAAGCGTCAACCCGGCCGACGGAAAAACCCTCAAAACGTTTACGCAACTCACGGATGCACAACTCGAGACGGCGATCGCTACGGCGACCACGGCCTATGCGGCGTGGCGCAAGACGACCTACGCCGAGCGGGCGAAGATCATGAATCGCGCCTCAGAACTGATGGCGGCCCACGTCGACGATTTCGCTCGTCCCATGACACTCGAGATGGGTAAGCGTATCGATGAAGCGCGCGGCGAAGTCGAATTTAGTTCGCAGATTCTCGCGTACTATGCGAAAAATGCCGAGCGCTTTCTCGCTCCGCGCAAGCTCGATCCAAAAATCGGGGAAGCGCATATGGAGGCGAGCCCCATCGGTGTGATTTTTGGCGTCGAACCGTGGAACTTTCCCTATTACCAGTTAGCGCGTGTTGCCGGACCGCACTTGATGGCGGGTAACACGCTCATGATCAAACATGCGAGCATCGTGCCGCAGTGCGCGCTCGCTTTCGAAAAGCTCTTCACCGATGCCGGTGCGCCGAAGGGTCTCTATACGAATCTCTTCGTCTCGCACGAACAGTCCGAACGCATCGTCGACGACAAGCGGATCAAAGGTGTCGCGCTAACGGGCAGCGTGGTTGCGGGCCGTGATGTTGCCGCTCGCGCCGGGTCGGATTTGAAGGTTTCGTCGATGGAACTCGGCGGCAGCGACGCGTTCATCGTACTCGACGACGCCGACATGGATCACGCGATCAAGTGGGCCGTATGGGGTCGCATGTACAACACGGGGCAAACCTGCTGTGCTTCAAAGCGCTTCATCGTGCTCGATGCCGTGGCCGACACGTTTCTTGCAAAATTCCGTGCAGAACTCGAGCTTTTGAAGCCGGGCGATCCGATGGACCCGCAGACCACTCTTGGCCCGCTCTCATCTGAGTCTGCCCTCGACACGCTCGTGAAGCAAGTCGACGTGGCGGTCGCCAAAGGCGCGAAAGTCGCGCTCGGCGGCAAACGCTACGATCGCCCGGGCGCCTACATGGAGCCGACGATCCTCACCGACGTGACGCCGGAAAATCCGGCTTTTCGAGATGAATTCTTCGGTCCGGTCGCGATGTTCTTCCGCGTGAAGAACGAGGACGAAGCGATCGCGCTCGCGAGCGATTCCGACTTCGGTCTCGGTGGTGCGGTCTTCACCAAGGACGAGGCGCGCGGAGCGCGCGTCGCGAGCAGCGTCGAGACGGGCATGATGTTCGTCAACAACATCTCGTGGTCCGATGCCGAACTGCCTTTCGGCGGAATCAAAGACTCGGGCTACGGTCGGGAACTCGGCGACATGGGCATCCAAGAGTTCGTGAATTGGAAACTCGTGCGCTTCGGCAAGATCGAAGCGCCGCCGTGGGTCGTTGCCGCAGCGGCTATCAAGTCGGAGGCCCTCCACGCCGGAGCCGCCCGCTAAGACCGTGTACGTCAACGTTGCCGTTCTTAAGGAGACGCGCCCGCACGAGCGCCGCGTCGCGCTGGTTCCCGCCGTCGCCGAGAAGCTCGTAAAACTCGGTGCCCGGTTGCACATGGAAACCGGCGCCGGCAACGCCGTCGCGTTACCCGACGGCGCGTTTAAGGACGTCGTATTCGTCGACGACCGGAAAGCGCTCGTCGCGGTCGCCGACGTGGTGCTCTGCGTGCAGCCGCCGTCGCGCTCGGGATGAGTGCGCTCAATCGCGTGCTCCCGAAAATTACCACGGCCGCCGGAACGATCGGTCCCGCAAAGGTGCTCGTCATGGGCTTGGGCGTTGCGGGTCTCGAGGCCATCGCGACCGCGCACCGCTTGGGCGCCGTGGTCGAAGGCTACGACATCCGGCCGGCGACCGAAGAGCAGGCGCTTTCGCTCGGCGCGACCTTCGTCGAAACAGGCGTCGATGCGACGGGCAAGGGCGGTTACGCGCGCGAGCTGACCCCGGAAGAAAAAACGAAAGTGACGGCCGTGCTGACCAAGCACATCCAGCAATCGGATCTGGTCATCACGACCGCGGCGATTCCTGGGAAGCCATCGCCCAAACTCATCAGTAAAGCGCAGGTCGCGGGCATGAAAGCAGGCGCCGTGGTCGTCGATCTCTCGGCTGAAGGCGGCGGTAATTGCGAGGACACGCAGCCCGGTAAAACGGCGCGCGTCGGCAACGTAACGATCGTCGCGCCGCTCGACATTCCTTCGCTCCTCGGCGACGACGCGAGCAATCTCTACGCGAATAATCAATATAATTTGCTCGCGCTGATGTTGAAAGACAACGTCATCACGATCGATTGGACGGACGAAGTGCTCGCCAAAACGGTCCTCTGAAGCCGGCGTTCCCTACGACATGATCTTCCAGATGGCCGACATCGATAGCGAATTCGCGACGACCGACGTCGCTCTCGTCATCGGCGCGAACGACGTCGTCAATCCTTCCGCAATCTCCGACAAATCGTCACCGCTCTTTGGAGTGCCGATCCTCGACGCGCAGAAAGCCGCCCACGTCTACGTCGTCAAACGCGGCCAGGGCAAAAACTACGCGGGCGTCGTGAATCCGCTGTTCTACAGTCCGAATTGCGAGATGGTCCGTGCGGCGTGTGCCATACGGATCTCCACGCTGCGGGCGGCGATTGGCCGCTCAAACCCGCGCTGCCGTTCATTCCGGGTCACGAAGGTATCGGGATCGCCGGCGCGGTCGGTAAGGATGTTAAGAATGTGAAGGAAGGCGATCGGGTCGGCGTGCCGTGGCTCTACTCGGCGTGTGGGCACCGTGAATACTGTCTCTCTGCTTGGGAGACCGTTTGTCCGGAGGCGCAATTTGGCGGCTACACGCGTAACGGCGGCTTCGCCGAGTACATTCTCGCCGATCCCGACTACGTCGCGCATATTCCGAAGGGGCTGACTCCGCAGGCCGCCGCACCGATCATCTGCGCCGGCATCACGACGTATAAAGGCATCAAGCAGACCGGCGCCCGCGCGGGCGATTGGATCGCGATCTCCGGCATCGGCGGGCTCGGGCACCTGGCGGTTCAATATTCTAAAGTCATGGGTTTTCAGATCGTCGCGATCGATATCGCGGACGATAAACTGGCGTTCGCAAAACAGCTCGGTGAGGACGTCACCGTAAACGCGAAAAACGGCGACGTGGTCGAAGCCGTGAAGAAGGCGACCGGCGGCGGCGCGCATGGCGTGTTAATCACCGCATCGTCATTGCCGGCATTCAAACAAGGCGTCGGCATGACGCGGCGCACCGGTACGTGCGTTCTCGTTGGGTTACCGCCCGGCGACTTTCCAGTGCCGCTCTTCGACGTCGTCGCCGAATGCATCACGATTCGCGGCGTATGCGCGCGATGATCTTCGACCGGCCGGCGAACATCGAGACGAATCCGCTGAAGCTCGTCGAACGCCCCGAGCCCGTGGCAGGCCATGGCGAGATCCTCGTTCGTGTGCGAACGTGCGGCGTGTGCCGCACCGATCTCCACCTCACGGAAGGCGATCTCGCCGCAAAGCACCCGCAAACGGTACCGGGCCACGAGATCGTCGGCGTCGTGGAAAAACTCGGCCCTGGCTGCACGCTCTTCGACATCGGCGCGCGCGTGGGCATTGCGTGGCTGCGCGAAACCGACGGAACGTGCAAGTTCTGCCGCAGCGGGCGCGAGAATCTGTGCCCGAACGCGCGCTTTACGGGCTGGGACGCCGACGGTGGCTTCGCTGATTTCGCGACGGTGCGCGAAGATTTTGCCTACCCGTTGCCGGATGCCGTCAACGACGAGCACACCGCGCCGCTGCTCTGCGCAGGCATCATCGGCTACCGCTCGATCGAGCGCGCCGCGATCGAACCCGGCATGGCCGTCGGCCTCTACGGTTTCGGCGGCTCTGCACACCTCGCCATTCAAGTCCTCAAGCATTGGAACTGTCGCGTGTTTGTCATGAGCCGAGCCGACATCCATCGCGATCTCGCGACTTCACTTGGCGCAGAATTTGTCGGCGAAACCGAGGCGCGCCCCCGGTGCCGCTCGATGCTGCAATCCTCTTCGCGCCGGCGGGCGACATTGTGTCTCCGGCGATGCGGTCGCTCGGCCGGGGCGGCATCCTCTCGATCGCGGGCATCTATCTTTCTGCGATTCCGCCGCTCGACTACGAGCACGACCTCTTCTACGAAAAAGAGATCCGCAGCGTCACCTCTAACACGCGCGCCGACGGTCACGCGTTTCTTAAACTCGCCGGCGAAATTCCGATCTCACCGCATACGGTCGAGATGCCGCTCGAAAAGGCGAACGAAGCGCTGCAGATGCTCAAGCACGATAAACTAAGCGGCGCCGCTGTCTTACGCGTCTCATGACGATCGAGGCGAGACGGCGACGCCGAGCTCTTGCATCAGTCTAGTCGCGCGTGGAGTCGTTGTGGTTAGCATGTGATTCTCCCCGCGAGTCTCGCCCCGGGTTCGTAATATACGGGTACATGGATCCCGATCCGAAGTACGGCGACATTCCATAGTAGCCGTAATAGGGTCCCAAATATTCCGGCGTTGGCGCGACCTCGAGCTCCGGATCGTAGGCGGGGGAGTTGACGACTCGGTCGCGTGTCTGGTTGATATGTACCTCATTCTTGGCCAATTCCGTGATGGCCTCAACCGGGAGCAAGAAGTGCCGATCGCCGATTCCGAGGAACCCGCCAGCGCGAATTTCTAGTAGCCGAACTTTACGTTCATCCCGATCGATGAAGAGAGCACCGACGTGACCCATGTCTTCACCGTTCGAATCGACCACTTTACGACCGCGAATGTCTTCCGTGGAATCTGCAAGGATTAAATCGGTTTCGCTCAACTTCGCAAGTTCGGTGTTCGTATGTTGGGATTGGCTCATGTAGGAAACTCCCATCGTATTTAAGATTTTGACGGTACTCGCCACCGGCCGTGCCACGTCCATCAGAGCGCCGGGACTTTGAGACCGTTTACGGGCGCCGCAGCAACGGCTGCTTTGCGGTCGAGAATGTCTAAGAAAGGCTTCACAATGTCCAGCGGCATCGGGAAGATGACGGTGCTGTTATGTTCGCTGCCGATTTCAGAGAGCGTCTGCAAGTAGCGTAACTGCATGGCGGCCGGTATCGAAGCCAGAATCGTTGCCGCGTTCACGAGCGTCTGTGCGGCCTGAAATTCCGCTTCCGCATGAATGACTTTTGCGCGCCGATCGCGTTCGGCTTCTGCTTGCTTCGCGATTGCCTTCACCATGTTATCGGTGAGCTGAACGTCCCGGATCTCGACAGCCGTCACGATGATACCCCACTGCGTCGTTCTCTCGTCGAGGATGTCTTGAATATCGGTATTCAGTGTCGTACGTTTCGAGAGCAGTTCATCGAGTTCGTGCTGGCCGAGAACGGACCGCAGGGTCGTTTGCGCGAGCATATTTGTAGCCGCAACGTATTGCTCGACTTGAATGATCGCTTTTTCGGGGTCGGCGACGTGGAAGTAGAGCACGGCATCGACCTTCACGGAGACATTGTCCCGCGTGATAAGGTCTTGTTTGGGGACCTCCGTGACCACCGTTCGCAGATCGACCCGCACCATCTGTTGAATGAGGGGAATCATGACGATCAGTCCCGGCCCACTGACGCAGGAAAACCGCCCGAGCGTAAACATAACCCCACGTTCGTATTGGCGTAGCACTCGGAATGACGCATTTGCGAGAGCGAATAAAACGAAGATGACGAAGATTGGTATGGCTAAGCCGGCTAGCGAGAGCATTTGGTTCCTATCGAAATCTCTGTGATAACGAACGCGAGGTTGCTGTATCGTTTAGAAAGATATCCATCGTAGTGTAGCGCTCGCGAAGGCACTACGGTATCGGGGAAAGTAGCGAGTATTCGGTGCGCGTTCTTTCACTAGAGAAGGCTTAGCTTCTCGCACTTGCTCGATGGGCGCCATCAGCGACGTCGCGGGCGCGACGGTCCCGAAAAGCGATGGGACGGAACCGCCGTCTACCGATTCGTTCGGCTCACCATCGATCGAGTTTTCGAGCACCGCGCCCGTTTGCGCATCGATGCCGACTTCGTGAATTCCCGTAGCGGTTTTGACCTCGAAGGTGTAGCGCAGACCGCTAACACCATTTTCCGGTTCGAGTTCCTGCGCCACGATCGTCCCATGGGCGGTGCGGGCTGCTTGTCCGGCCAGTTTTTGGCCCGGGTACGATGCGAGGGCGATTGACGTGCTCGCGAGCACCCCCGCCGCAACGATGAGTCCGATGATTTGCTGTTTTTTCAACTGTTGCTCCAAGTTTATAAGGGGAATGCACGAACCATACCGCCGTTACATGACTGAATCGTTAACTCGCGCGACGGCGTGCGCGAAAAATGACGCGCGTGACGACGCAGGTACGAAAACGACCGCAAGCTTGCGCTGCGGCCGAATCGCTCCATCCCCGGACGAACCTTGCAGATTATCCGTATGTTGTCTCGACGGTGTCGACGACAGCCCCGATCTTTATCGTCGGAAGTACGGTGGCTGCGACGGCTCCGTGAACGCTACCGTCGACGCGACCGCAAACGAAGCGCGCGTTACGATTCGCGATGCGGGTCCTGGGTTTTCGCAAGATGCGCTGAAGCGAGCGACGGAACGCTTTTGGCGCGACGGAAACGCGCGAAGTAAGAGAGGGTCGGGCCTCGGGCTCGCGCTCGCCCGCCCCGTCGTCGAACGCAACGGCGGTTCGATCGTGGTCGGCAACGGGACGGACGGCGGGGGCACCGTGACGCTCTTGTTTCCGCGGGCCGATGACTCGCCGTCACCGCGGTGAGGTACCGCCGCCTAGGCATGCGATAATCGTCTCGATGACGCGTTTTGTTTCATCGGGATCCCGCACTTGGATGCACACCGCGCTCGTTGTTCGCGCGGGGGCATCGTTGCCACCGGGAAACAAGGCATCACCAATGAAGATCATATCGCTCGTTGCGACGTGCAGGACGTCGCTCAGCTTGCGCATCCCGTACGCCTTATCGATGCCCGGCAACGTGACGTCGATCGACGTAGATCCACCCAGGCGAATAGAAAAGTCCGGGAGGTCCAGATCGAGAGCCGCTTTGATTTTTTTCCGTTTCGCGAAATCGGGATCCCACATTTTCTTTGCGTCGAGTGGCGCGTGTTGCCCCAGTGCCGAATAGGTGATCTGACTTTCTCGATCTTCGATCGTCTCGCCCCATGTTGTTTTCGCTGCAACCCCAGACGCCGCAACTTCTTTCGTAAGCGCGCCGATGATCTTTCGTTTTTGGGCTTCGCTGAGGTCCTCCGAGTAGAGCTTCTTCCATGTGTCGGTGTACTGGTAGAACCGCGTACCGCAGGTTGGCAGAAGCGATAACCGCCCGAGATCGGCATCGTGCGGAAGATGAGCGAGGATTTGCTTTTCGAATTGCGGTAGGTCTCCGCCCGAAATGACGGCCACCGGCACGACCCGCAGCAAGGTGGCGAGCAGAGTCGCCATCTCTTCGTCGATTGCAGATTTACTTTCGGCTAGCGTTCCGTCGAGGTCGAAGACGATGAGCGCCTTTGGGCGAGAGATGACATTAGCCATAGTTACCTATCACAGATAATTATCCGCGCGCCAATACCGGTGCATCTTATCGAGCATCTGAGGCACCAGCGGCCCGGCCGGGATCGGAACGGTCGCATTCGCGACGGCAATTGTAACCGCTGTCGACAATGCGACGTCGAATCCGAATGCTTCCGGTATGTCGACGTGTTCTGTCGCGTTGGCAGAACCTGCGGCGTTTGCGTTGACTTCGACTGTCGCAGGGGACCTTGTGGGTGCTCATAATCGTTCTTATAGCCTTTGATTGGTCGCCGAGTACCCGATGGATGTCAGATCGTATGATACTTGAGTACCTGTCATCGGATCGTCGCTCGCAGTTATGACGGGACGGGAGCAGCGGTTGGAGCGATGGTTGTCGGCTTCTTGGGCGCCGCTGCCGTTTTTATCGGATCGAAAAGACGGTAGGCCAGCACCTTGATGGGATCGGTCAAGAGCGCGCAGATCAAGGCGTAAGCCCACACGAATCCTGCTGCGGTCTTGCCGAAATAGGTCTTCGTTCCGGTGGCGTAGATAATCGCATCGGTTTCGCCCTGTCGAACGATCGAGCCCGAAAAAATCGCCTCGCCGGGCTTGCGCGTCACTGGCAACGACTCTCCGGTCAACGCCGATTGATCGATCTCGATCGGGTCGTTCTCGAGTAAACGCGCGTCGGCCGGCACGATGTCGCCGAACCGAATACGCACGACGTCACCCGGTACGAGTTCGGCAACCTTCGGGTTGACCGACTTACCGTCGCGTCGAACCCGCGCGTTGGTTGCGAGTTGTTTTTTCAGCGCCGCGATAGCATTCCCGGCTTGGTGCTCTTCCCAGAAGCCGACGACCGCATTCGTAAACAGCATGAGAAGAATGACGCCAAAATCGAGCCAATGCCGAACGATCGCCGACAGAATCACGGCCGCCTCGATCATCCACGCGATCGGACCCCAAAAATAACTGAGAAACTTCAAGTACGGATTTTCCGTTTTTTGTTCGATCTCGTTCGCGCCATACTGCGTCAACCGTTTCGCAGCCTCAATTCCGGTCAAACCGTCCTTCGTCGAGCCCAGTTTTTTCAAGACGTCCGGCATAGAAAGCGTTTTGAGATCGTCGTTGCCATCCGATTCGGACTTTGAATCCACGCCCGGCGGGGTGGGAGCGACGTCCGTCTTTGCATCGACGGTTTTCGCATCGTCTGCGGGCTTCGCGTGATCATCCGCGGGCTCGGTATAAGCGCGTGCTTTTCTCTCTGTGCCGGCCGGCGCATCGAGTTCCGGCTCATATTCGGTTTTCTCTTCCGTCTTCGATTCGGTTTCCGAGTTAATCCGATTTATTTTGAAGTTCATAAGACCAAATCGGGCGTCGGTCTCATTGCGAACCTTTTGTCGGCAAGCGGCTGGGCAATGCGACACGTGCCACCGCGATGACGTGATCCGCAGCGCCATAATAGACGTCGAGCGAACCGTCCGTGCGTAGATCTGCTGCCGATGGGAATACCACGTCACTCACTAGGCCGTTACGTTCGAAGTCGGCCTGGGGCTCGAGAACCGGGGAAGGCGTGCGGTACGAGACGTGCGACGGTCGGTCGATGTCGAGAATCGCGATACCCATGGAATAACGCGGGTGCCCGTCCGCTGTAGAGACCGCATGGTATGGCAATATCCACCCGAGCTGATGCCGGACGGGCGGCGCGCCGGTTCCAACTTTTTTGGTTTCCCATGAGTGCATGGGCGCCATGACACGCTCGTGCCGACGAACGGACGTTAAATTGGCCATGTCGGCGATCGCGGCGTCGAGCGCGATATACGAAATCCAGATGTTCTCGTTGTTTTCATTACCGCTCGGCGGCGTCATCAACGTCAATCCGTCATGATGGCGCCGAAAATGCAAGCGCGTTGTCGGGCGATGCAAGATGCCGAAAGACGGTACGCCCTCGGGATCGAAAATAACGTCTGGAAAAAAAGCGGCGTCCTTGTTTCCACATTTATTGAGGTCGCCTTCATCGGAATTAATCTCGTACCGCAACACACCCAACCGCTGCCACGTCACGAGATCCTCAGAGATTGCGAGAGCAACACGTGGTTCGTACGGGACGAACGCCGTATAGGTCATGACGTAGCGCTTGAGCCGGGGCACGTAGACGACGCGTGGATCTTCCACGCCGCCGCCGCCGGCGCTCACCTCGTATGACTCGTGCGGTTCGAGAGCGATGCCGAGTCGCTCGACGCCGATGGGCGTCTCGCCGTCAAAGTGCACGCGCGCATGCCCGATACGCGAGTAATTGCCTTCTGCAATGAGCCGAGGAAAAAGATGCATCGTTCCATCGGCGGCACGCACGCCACCCGGATTGAGGACGCCCCACGCTTCGTGTGGCTCGCCCGGTTTCGGACTCATGATGACTCCGAGGCGTGTCGTCTCGAAATCGAGCACTTTTTGAAGTATAGACATACGACGGAACCTCAGGATTAGGTGCGGTGTACGGTCGACGCTTGCGGTGCTTCCGAGCCATCTTCCAGCGCTTTGCGTTCAACCGCGAGCTGTCGAAGTCGATCTTCGGAGACGGACGGATAGCTCTGTTTCAAAGCCTTTAGCCGCGCGACGATAATGTCGGCAATCGCCGTTCGCGCGAACCATTTGTGATCGGCGGGAATGATGTACCAGGGAGCGGCATCGGTGCTGGTGTGCGTGAGCAGTTGATCGTACACGCGCTGATAGCTGTCCCAGAATGTCCGCTCGTGAAGGTCGGCTGCGGACATTTTCCAGTTCTTTTCGGGAACGTCGATGCGAGCCAATAGGCGTTTGCGTTGCTCGTCTTTCGAAAGATGTAAAAAGAATTTTAAAACGAGCGTTCCATTGCGAACCAAATGGCGTTCGAACGAAACGATGTCTTCGTACCGGTCTTTCCAAAGCTCGGCGCCTGAGGGCTCGGCGGGGAGCCGTTCTTTCTCGAGAAGGGACTCGTGAACGCGTACGATGGCAAGCTCTTCGTAGTACGACCGATTAAAAATCCCGATCCGTCCGCGCTCCGGTAGCTCTTTCACGCAACGCCAAAGATAATCGTGTGACAGATCCTGCGCCGATGGCTGCTTAAAGGCGTGAACGTCGACGCCTTGGGGACTGATACCCGACATGACGTGCCTGATCGCCCCATCTTTCCCCGCCGTATCCATACCTTGAAAAATAACGAGTAGCGCGTAGCGCCGGTCGGCGAAGAAGATGTCTTGGAGCTCGGAGAGTTGCTTTAGATCTTCGCGGAGTTTATCGTGTGCCTCGTGCTTATTTTTGAAATTTGCCGTAAAAGCGGGGTCGAACGTTGAAAGGTCAACGTGGTTATCTTGTGTAGCGATTAGATCTGTATGATCGATCGTTTTTAACATGCCGGTGTCCCCGCCCCGACGTGGCCCGAAATCGACACGTTACGGTCGCCGGCCCGAAAGAACGCGCACGATTACGAACGCCCCCGCGTAAGACAAGGCGATCGGTAGGAACATCGCACCACCGGTAAGACGTGGATACATCACCGAAAACAACAGGGGCGCTACAAATGCAATCACCGCGAGGAGAAGAAAGCGTCGGCGTTCCTTACTCAGCGGCAGGACGGCGCTGACGTCGCTCGTCGAAGGCGCTCGCGCACCTGCGGCGAGGGTCACATGGGCGCCACTTTTTGTAGCAGCCTCGAGTAAAGATGCGTTCGCAACGGCTGCATCGTGTGCGACGATCGCTCGTGCGGTTCCCGGCTCCAGCTCGGCAAGCAAGACGCCCGGCACGCGCTTGAGCGCAGCAATCACGTTGTCGAGCGCGAGCGGCGATAGATTCTCGTCCATGAGTAACACCGTTCGTGTCAAGCTGTCGCTCGGCAACTGGGCAGGCATTATAAGCCTCTCACGTTTCGAATGGGCTGGTGAGCCGTAGCAAACATTGATGACTTCCCGGGCGCTCTCGTCCACGTGTGATCGTCCCGTCGTCGTAGTCAGATCGAAAGATACTTCGTGATCCTACCGCGCCGGAAGAAAGTGGGCTATCGGGGCAAACCACGATACGCTGCCTCGCCTCATCGCAGTATGATTGCCAGAGAACATGTCCGCGCCGATCGGGCGGCCCATCTCGGCGTCTCGCAAATAAGCGCCGAGATGCGGGCGCTCTTGGAGCGACATGTTGCCGACGTGGCGTCGGCTCAGGCCATTGAATTGTTCGTTTATTAGGCGAAAAAATATATCCGAGCGCTCGTCGCCGTGCTCGGGGATCTGAACACCCTCGTCTTCACCGGCGGCATGGGCGAAAGTTCGGCGATCATACGTGCGGAAATAAACGAGGGACTCAAGCATCTCGGTATCGAGTCAGCCTAGACAAAACTGACGTTTCCGAAGACCGTAAGGGCAACGATATCGATGCGGTGGCATCCCGCATATTTATGCGAATGGATCGCCCTGCGCGGCGGACGATCCGGAAGCACTTGGCTTGCCTTTGAGGATCCATTCGAATCCGACTGCGATGAGCGCGCCGATCAGAGGGCCCACAACGTAAATCCACGTCGTGCTCATGTCGCCGCGAAGCAGGTCGGGCGCGATCGAGCGAACGGGATTCATCGAGGCGCCGCTGATCGGTGCCGCCCAAAGCCCGGCGAGCGCAATATAACCGCCGATCGCGATCGCGCCGTTGGAGCCGACGTTTCGCGCACCCGTCGCCGTGCCGAGGATCGTGCTCACGAGCCCCGTCGTGAGTAGCACCTCCATGATAAGCGCCTTTATGTCGCCGATGCCGAGACCCGGCGCCGTGGCGCCTAGCCGACCGACGGTACCAAACATCGCACGTAAAAAACTTGCCGCTACGATCCCGCCGATCAATTGCGCCATGATATATCCAGGCACACGATTCCACGGAAAATTCCCGCGAGCTGCGAACGCGAGCGTTACCGCAGGATTTAGATGGGCCCCGCTAACCGTCCCCATGAAGTAGATTACCGCCATGACCATCATGCCCGGCGCGATGACCCTCATGCTCAACGTTATCGAACCTCCGCTGAGCGCGCCTACAACATCGGCGCCCGCGGCCACCACGACGAGCAAGAACGTCCCCCAAGCTTCAGAAAAAAGCCGCCGCCATTCGTGCGCGACATTGAAAAAATCTGGACCCGCTGAAGCATGCAGCATTCGCTGCTTTTCGGGGAAGCCGGTTCGCTCGGTTTGCATGGTCGCACGCTCATTCGATTGTGTTGTAAAGGTTTACATTTAAGAGAACGACGGACGACGCGCCGGAGCTCTATCGTGGATTTCCCGGATTCGCTCGTTCCATCTTTCCGAGTAACCTTGCACGATGAGAGCTCGTTCTGGGAAGCACCGCAGCGTAACCATCCAAGCGGGTGCCCGACGTGCCGGCGATCGCGAGCATTCGAGACCACACCGCTTCCCATCGTAGAAAGCGTTGCAACATGGTGGCTTCGACATGCATAAGCTCTCGATCATCGGCGCCGACTATCATAGCGAAGAGGACGTGGTCGGCTATTACAACACCGGTGATCGTATGCGTTCGTGGGATAAAAACGGTGCATTTTGGGGCGGAATTTGGGGTGTTCTTTTGGGGTCGGCGTTCTTCGTCATTCCCGGGATCGGACCGCTCGTCGCAGCGGGACCTCTCGTCGTCGCGATCGTCTCGGCGCTCGAGGGGGCGGTCGCCGTCGGCGCGATCGGTGCCTTAGGCGCGGGGCTTATGGCATGAGGCGTTCCGCGCGATAGCGTTCTCGAATACCAGACGCAAATCAAGGCCGGTAAATTTCTCGTCGTCGCACACGGGTCCGGTGCCGAAGCCGAACGCGCGCGAGACATCCTGACAAACGCCGGGCTCGAAGCGCCTGCGATGCACCATCTCGTCGCGGCATAGGATTCGATAGCGTCGTTGCACCCCGGTCGCTTCCCCCTAATCGGCACGGCGCGACCGTGAATTTGAGACAGCCTTTTGGGACTCGCAAATGCAACCGAACCAAAAATTTCGTCCGCGTCCGAATCTAAGCATACCAGCCAGCAGCGCCATGCTCACAATTAGTTAAAATTCTGGGATTCGCGGCGTCGGCATCGTCGCAATCGCGTGACGACCGCACGCTGCAACCGGCAACATCGCCGCCATCAGCGCGTTCATCGACAGAAATTTCACGATCAACGGTTTCCGCAGCGACGTGAGGTACGATCCGCCGATCATGTTGGGCATGAAGAGCGCTTTAAAAAACCGTCCAGCCGAGGCTGAAACCAAGAACGTACGCGACCGCCATATCCATCGGCTGGAAGATCGCCACGTAGGACGCGCTGACAGCACCGGCAAGTTACGCCTCGTGCATGCCCGGCAGCGGTTCGCGGCATCCGAGTTCGCAAAAAAATGCTCCCAATGGATCCGGTCCCAAGACGATCGTTCGCGTTCGAGGCGGGAACGGGCCGGAGCCGCACGGCTTGGCAGAATCAGGCGTCACTAGAGGCCCGTCCCGCCCAAGCTCCATGACGTGGACTTGGTCAACAGCTAAATGTTATCATCCTAGGGCCATCGACGAAACATTGCGAAAATTAGAGACGGATGATGTACTCTAAAGCGCGCTGGAAGTGAGAGATGTCGTCATGGCACCGCGCCCACGATGAAAGAAGAATTTCGCCCCTGCGGTCATAGAAACGAGGGCGACGATGACGAGCACCGCGACGGCGACGACGAGTCCATGCCACATCTTCACTCTCGCTCCTTGCCGATCTCCGCGTTCGTATCATCGAGACGCGCGGGTGGGCCTACTATAAATTGGGCCTGAAAGAGAAGCCAAAGGTGTGCTAGAGACATCGTTGCGATAACGATATCGTCGAGCGGCCCTAAAAGGAATCGTGGAAATCAGGGTGCTCTCGTACGAGAGGGCGTGGTAGGTTGACGTGCACGCGATTGCGCCACGCACGGCGCAGTGCTATCGAAAGGCCGGTACCATGACGCAGAAAGCCTCGACAGAGAACACTTCGCTCGAAAAGCTCAAAGATAGCGGACTCGAACTCGCCGATCCATCGCAAGATATTCGTGAGCGAAAAATCGTCGATTCAAGCGGCGTGGAGATCGGTCACGTTAGCGGCCTCTTCATCGATGAGCGGGAACGAAAGATACGGATGCTCGAGATCCGCGTCGGCGACTTCCTCGGCATCGGAGGGCAACACGTGCTTTGCCCGGTCGACGCCATCACGACCGTGACCAAAGATCAAGTGACGGTCAACCAGACGCGGGAACGTCTCGTGCATTCGCCCGCCTACAATCCCGAGATCATCACGGCACCGCGTAATGAGGATTTTTTTCCATACTACGGCTACTACGGCTTCTCACCGTTCTGGAACGCCGGGTATCAGAATCCGTTATACGAAAAGCGGCCGTAGCGCTATGCGGGGGCGTGGCGGCACGCTTGGAGCGACGATACACGTTCTGACTCCTGCGTGACAGGAGCGTCTTTTCGGATCATTCGGAATCTTCAACGGTCGACGCGCTTCGTGAGGCGCTCGTGGCGAAACAGGCACGGTGGACGCCCTTATGATGGGCTTGCCGTCAGCGACTTTCCGGTCGTCGAGCAACTCTCGTTCGATGTCGTGTACGAACCAGCCGCCCCGATCGAACGGCTCGGCAACGATTGGTACGATATCTTTCGTCTGCCGGACGGTCGAGTTGCCTTCTCAGTCGGCGATGTCTGCGGCAAAGGTCTCGGAGCCGCGGTGAAGATGGGACAAGCGAAACAGGCGATCAAAGTAGCGGCATCGCTCCCAAACAATGATCCCATGCCTTGGAACATCCCGACGACGTAACTGTCTTGTCGATCTCTTTTAAAGCGTCGGATCCCGCAACGGCGTATTCTGAGAGCAACATCCCTCCGTTTCACGATATGGTAAACCACGCCGGCGCGCTTCGCTGGAAATCCATTTTAAAGCGCGTCTCACGGTGAGTTCGCGAAAGGACTCATCGGCGTTTACAAGGGAGAACCGTTCGCATGATCTCCACTAAGATGCCGAAACTAGAAAGCGAATTTGTTTTGCGAATTGCATCTTTAACACCTATTAGCGCATTTTTCGTCACGGGTTGTAGTAGCGGTGGGAACGTCACTCCGACCGCAATAGTAGCGGCACCACAAGCGCACACGTCGCGCATTGAAAGCCTTCCAAACAACGGCGCTCGTATTTTCCTCGATGGTGCCTTAGTCGATACGCTCACGTTCGTAGACGGCGCGGCTCAACACGATTTCGGCAACGGGAAAATAGCAATCGACAAGGTTCCGGTGTTGCAGACTCGTGGCATGCACACGAGCCAGGTGTGTCACCTCGTCCCGGTGGCTCCTTCGGTTATGCTCACCTTTCAGCGTTCCGTAACCGCGTACAATTAATCGGTAGCCGCGCTCTACATTGCTCTTGGCGTTGCCGCGGCCACGACGGTCATAACGAGCGGGCTCGCTTTTGCCGTCGTTGCGGCAAGTTCGATGTATGCGGTTTGGAATTGGGAAACTGCGCGCAATGATATGTACGCAGATTGGAAGCTGACAGCGAGTTCTTGGGAATGTTAAAATCTATTTCGGTACGCACGCATTGCTACATTATGTCGGCGACGTGGTTGATCTTCGGTGCATTAACGGAATGGAATAACATGCATCCGATGTCGTCGCATCCGAGTAATTGGCCCGTGTACGACGTGATTGTTGGACTTGCGTTGTTACTCGCCGCAAAAGTTATTCCACTAACACCTGCTTCGAAGAAGTAAAAGAGAGAGAGAGAGAGATTCGGGCAACCTTATCGCTCTTTTTTTCGATACTAACTTATCGGCGTTTACAAAGGAAACTGTTAACGACGGGTCAACGCTATAGCAAATATTACTCACGGCAACACGAAGGCGATATCGACGACGCGGCGAGAAAATCGCGCCGGCGAGCCGACGACAACGGGA
>ENA-OFCD01000449-OFCD01000449.1-metagenomes-genome-assembly--contig:-NODE-449-length-26323-cov-4.043208_pt1 | contig 26323 bp, 26 predicted proteins | sample MGYA00153392_OFCD01 | MGnify analysis MGYA00153392
GCCGAGCCCTCGGTGAAGGCCATCCCGAGCACGATGAGTCCAATCAGCAGCGTGCGTGGCTCGAGCCAGATCGCCATCCGCTGCCGAAAGGTCGTAGTGGTCGCCGCGCCGTGCTCGTCGAGCGGCGTGCTGCTCGTGAAGGCGCTCTCCGACGCGGATGAGCAGGTGTCTCACAAGGCGGAGAGCAAGCTCGATCGGTGTGGCAAGGCAGCAGCCCCAGCGATGGTCGACGCAGTCAAAGGGACGGACACGAAGGCTCGGGCGAAGGCCGCGGGGATCTTGGCGCTGGTGGCTCCGTCGGACGCGCTCCTTGCGCTCGCGGGTGTGTTGGCGGACGGACCCACGGAGACACGCGCGCTCACTCGACGCGCGTTCGCGACGGCTTCGCGCTCGGCGACGATCGACAAGCTCGGGGCGCTGCTGGACGATCCGGCGCGCACGCGTGATCAGAAGCTCGAGATGCTCCGTGCTCTCGACCCGCGCCTCTTGGAGCTCGGCGCTCGCGCATCGGCGACGCTGGACGCGACGCTCACTGGCCAGCCCGATTTTCGGCTTCGTTATCTCTCGCTCCCGCCGCTCGTGACACTCGCGCGCGCGCACGATGCCGCGGCCACCAAGCACCTTCTCGAGATGCTCGCCCACGATTCGGACGCGCCGATCCGCGCGCAAGCCGCGGAGCTCGCGACCCAGCTGCAGGAAGCCCAGCCGGCGCTGGTCGCGCTTCTCGCCGATCCCGATCCGCGTGTGCGCGATGCCGCGATCCGCGCGCTGACCCCGAGCAAGCTCACGAGTGCGACGGCCGCGTTTTCTTCGCTGTTGAAGGACGATCGATGGGTGTTCGTACGCGTCTCCGCGGCCTTGGCGCTCGGCGCTCTGCCCGCGTCGCCGCAAGCGGATGAAGCGCTCGGTGCCTCGTTGAGCCGAGAGCTCGGGTATCGGGTGATCGCGGCGACGATCGACGCGCTTGGATCGCACCGCGCCCGCGCACAGGCAGAGGCCGTTCGCAAACGACTGGACGACCTGGACCAACCCGCGTTCGTACGAGCATCGGCGGCGCGCGCGCTTGGCGCGATGTGCGATGTCTCGTCGTACGATCGATTGACCGAGCTCGCGCAGGCGGCAGCCTCTCCGGTCGCATCTGCGGACGAGCTCACGGTAGCGCTCGCCGCGATCGAAGCCCTCGGACTCGCGCACCCTCTCGACGTCGGCAAGCGCCTCGCCCCGATCGACGACAAGTCCGTCAAGCAAGAGCTCCGCATGGCGGCACGTCGTGCGTTCACGATGAAGGGGTCGTGCTCGCCGTGAAGCACATCACGCCAGCCGAAGCGCGAGCTTTGATGGATCGCGGCGCACCGTACGTGGACGTTCGCACGACCGAGGAGTTCGAGGCAGGGCACCCCGCGGGCGCTCACAATCTCCCTATTTCCGAGCCAGATTTCGCGCTCCTCGCCGGCGCGTGCTTCGACAAGCGTGCGCCGATCGTGCTCGGTTGCCGCAGCGGTCACCGCTCCGTGTTGGCGGCCAAGGCGCTCGAGGCGGAGGGCTTCACCGACGTCTACGAACAGCTCGCGGGATGGGACGGCGCGCGAGACGCGTTCGGCCGCGTCACGGACGTCGGCTGGCGCAAGTCGGGTTTGCCGTTCGAAGAAGGCGCCGCTGGCGAGCGCTCGTTCGCGGCAATCAAAGCGAAGGCAGAACGATGAAGCATGGGTCCGTCTTCTTGATGGCCGGCGCAGGACCCGGCACGGGACGTAAATCGGTGCGCTACCACGACGAGCTCGTCAAGCTCACCGGCAAGAAGAGTCCGGTGATCGCCTACGTCGGCGCGTGCGCCGGCGACGCCCTCGGCTTCGAGAAGATGATCGCGCCCCTGATCTTCGGCCTCACCGCGAAGGTCGTGCCGGTTCGCCTCACCAAGAAGTCGCTAAGGACGAGCGAGGCGAAGGGCAAGCTCGAAGACGCCGACATCGTGTTCTTCACGGGCGGCGACGTACACGCGGGCATGCACGTGATCGACGAGCGAGGGCTCGCGCCGTTCTTCCGAGAGCTCAACGCGCGCGGCAAGCGGATGGAGGGAGTGTCCGCCGGCTCGATCCTGTTGGGTGAGCGGTGGGTCGCTTTCCCAGAAGAAGGCAAAGTGGGCGAGCCGCGCGTGTTCGATTGTCTCGGCGTCGTTCCGCGGTCGTTCGATGCGCACGACGAGGACAACGGGTGGGAGGAGCTGCACGTGCTCGCGAAGCTGCTCCCGGCGAGCGCGGACGCCTGGGTCTGTGGTCTCGTCTCGGGGACGTGCGCGGTCTACGAAGACGGATCGCTCACCGTACGCGGCGGCGCTCTCCACCGTTTTGCTGCCGGAACCGGCAACAAACTTCCGGATCTCACGCCTTAGTGTCCTGAATCAGAAGTCCGCAGACGAACTTCTGACCGCTTCGCGGCCTGCGGCTCAGGAAGCTAAACGCCCTAGTGAGGGCGCTCGTCCCTCTCTCCTCGCTACGCTCGTCGATTCACCCCGAAATTCGCTCCCGCGAATTTCCTAGTGTGGCGATCGAAGCAACTCAGCGAACCTAGGACTCGCCACACTAGCGAGAGCGTCTTCCGCCGCGGCGCGCTCGGCGGCCTTCTTGGACGGACCCGCGCCGCTGCCCAATACGTGCTCGCCGATCACGACCTCGACCGCGAACGTTGGGGCGTGCGAAGGCCCCGAGCTTTCGGTCACGCGATACGTGGGCGTCCCCTCCGCACGCGCTTGCATCATCTCTTGCAGCACGCCTTTCGGATCGCGGCCGCCCGTCTCCCGCGCGATGGCGAGCGCGTCCGCGACGATGTCCATGACCAACAGACGCGCGACCTCGAGGCCGCGCGCGTCGTAGACCGCCGCAACGACTGCCTCGACGGCGTCTGCGAGGACGTTCGTATGCTCTCGCTCAGGGCCCGCGCGCGCCCCCTTGCCAAGCGCGAGCGACGCGCCGAGCTCCAACTTCTTCGCCCACGCGGCGAGCGCGACCGCGTTGACCGCGGAGCTTCGCATGCGAGAGAGCTCGCCCTCGTCCGCCTCGGGATCGCTCTGCACGAGGAGCTCACTCGTGCAGAGTCCGAGCACAGCATCCCCCAGGAACTCGAGGCGTTGGTTATGCGCCGCGCCTGTCTCGTGAGCGAAGCTCGGGTGCGTGAGCGCCTCCTCGAGGCGCGGGATGGGACCGTCTCCGACGATCGCCGCGAGTCGCGCCTGGAACGCGAGACGATCGTCGACGAGGCTCACCGCGCGAGCTCGTCGCAGCGCTCTGCGAGCGTGAGGTCGAGCGCCGTGATGCCGCCCGCGTCGTGCGTGGTCCAGAGGACGTCCGCGCGCCCATAAGCGATGGTGAGGTCCGGGTGATGGTCGCGTTTCTCGGCCTCGAACCCCACGCGCACCGCGAACGCCATCGAAGCGCCGAAGTCAGCGAAGGAGAAGCGCTTGGTCAGAGCCTCTCCCGCCCGCGTCCATCCCACACGCGCGGCGAGCCAGGAGTCAATGGTTGATGCGTCAAGCTTCTCGGGTCGAGCCATGCACACAACACGCTACCCCTCGAGCCGGTCGTTTTGTAAGCATGCTGACAACTCGAAGCACTCTTGGGGAACCCGGCTAGACCGCCGCTGTCTGCTTGGGAAATGCCCCGCTTCGTCCCCGCCACTCCAACACGCTATGCTGACCGCCCCATGGGCCTCGTTGCTTGCCCCTTCTGTCGTGAGATGTTCGAGTCGGGCGAGACGAAGGCTTGCCCAGTTTGCGGCATGAACCTCGTAGCGTTCGAGGCGCTCCCCCCGTCACACGATGCCATCGGCGAGGACATTCCGGTCGAGCCGCACCACGAGCCGCTCTCTTGGAAGATGATCGGTCGCAACCGCCTCGCGCTGCCGTTGGTCGCGCTTTTGGGCCTGGTCATGTTTTTCCAGCCGTGGGTGCACCTCACGCTCCCGGAGACCATGGACATCAACGGCTTCGACATGGCGCGCCGCCTGGGCTGGTCCTGGAGCGCCGGGTGCGCGTGGGTGGTCTTGGTCCCGACGGTGTTGAGCCGCCGCACGATATGGCAGCTGCGCGGCGCGCGGGTGGCCGCCGCGTTCTTGAGCGCGGTCCCGGCGGTGACCACGCTGATTCTTTGGGTGAAGCCTCCGCACAGCGGCCTCATCCCCGTGCGGTTCGAGTACGGCTTCGGCTTGTTCGCGACGATGATTCTCTCGGTGGTGGCCGTGGTGCTCTCCATCGGCCTGGGCGGAAAGCTCGAAGACATCAAGGTCGCACGCGGCACCTCGAAGGGTGAGCTGCTGCACTGAGCGCCAGCGTCGTCGAGACAAACTGTGGCACGGGCGCCCTTTGTAGGCCATTATTACCGCCATGCCGGGGGCTGGGCGCGCGCAAAAAAAGGTCGATCGCGAGGAGCGCACACCATCCGCGCGTGAGGCCGCGCGTGAGGCCGCGCGTGAGGTAGCGCGTGAGGGCGAGCTCTACGATGTGCCTGCGGCGGTCGTCTGCGCGACGTGCGGCGAACCCGACTGCGCAGGTTGCTCCGAGGAGCGCTCGCGCTCTGGCGTGATCGCGATCATCGCTTGGGAGCGCGAAGGCAGCATGCTCGGCAGAGTCTGGTCCACGGCGCACGCCGCGACGATCAACTCCGAGGCGTTCTTCGAGAACCTCCCCGACGGTCCAGTCGCGCCGGCTCTCCGCTTCGCCGCCATCAGCGAGCTCTTGGCCGCGAGCACGCTGTCCTTGGTGATGCTGGCGATGTTCAGCGCCATCGCACCGCTATGGCTGCGCGACGTCATGCTCGACCCCGTCGCGCGCGACACGGCGATGCGGGTGGCGATCCTCGCGGTGCCCGGTCTCGCGATGATGCTCGTAGCGGCTCACGCGGCTCACGGATTCGCGTTGGACGTCGGCGCTCGGCGCTCCGGCGCTCAGTCGCAGCCGTCCCGCGCGCTGCGTTTCGGTTTGTATGCGGCGGGTTGGGACGTCATGCTCGGCCCGATTGGCTTTTTCGTGCTGCTCGTCAAGCAGGGTGTCGGCGCCGCGTTTCGACTCGGGTCGATCGGTGTGGGCCTGCCGACGCGCAGCTCGCTCGCCTTCCTGCGAGGTGCGTACAATCTCCAACACGAGGCCGCGAAGCCCGCGCTGAACACGTCTTACGTTGCCGCGATCTTGGCGACGCTCGTGTGCGCGTTCGTGATCACCTCGGCCGTCGTCGTAGCGATCATCCTCTAACGAAACAAGCCGTCGCTCGGTGCGTCAGCGTGGCAACTCCCGCAGGACTCGCGCGCGCTCACGTTCGTCTTGTCGTCGAGCACGACGCCCGTCTCGTCCTGCGCGTACCAGCTCCAACCGCCGGCTTCGCGCTTCATGACGTAGGTCGGGCCGGGTTTGCCCGTCGCGCGCTCGCGATGCTCCTCCACGAACAAAGAGGAGGTCTCGTCGCGCCACACCTCGCCGTCGAAGCGACCGAGCGCGTGCTGCGAAGGGGACGCGATGAGCACTTTCGTCAGGCGCTCGCGATAGTCCTTCGGCAAAATCTCCAGGGTTCGAACGGGTGCGCTCGCGGCTGCCGTCGCGCTCGGTTTTGTGCGCGCGTCGTGCGAAAACCCGATGCCCGCGGCCGGATGGGACGCGCAGCCTCCGATGCCTCCGATGCTCGCCAAGAGCCACGCCCTCAGCTCCACGCCGCCACCGATCAAAAGTGGACGCCAGCCTCGAACGCCGTCGTCCATTGCCGGATATCTTGCAAGCGGTCGTCGTCGTCGTGCGGTGAGGTGAGGTCGATGATGAACTGCCCCGCAATGAACAAGAACTCGTAGCGGTAGTTCAGCCCGACGATGCCGCGGTTGCGCTGCGTGCGAACCCTCTGGAACACGAAGTTGTTGTTGAAGTCGGAGTTCGCGGGCGCGCCGTTCGAGTATTTGTTCGCGCAGTCTGGCGAGCCCGTCTGCGGGTTCGGTCCCGTGTAGCCGCACTGCTTGAGCGGATCGACGTTCGGCGTGGAGTCGATGATCGTGGAGTCTCCGAAGATCCAGAGGCGCTGGTAGCCGACGTACGGCGTGAGCTGCGAGCTATCGGCGATCGCGATGCGCTTGCTGATCTGAACGTCGAGGCCCACCGTGGTGAGCGTGAACTTGCTCGTCCCTGCGAGCGTACGCACTCCGCCACCCACGGCGATGTCTGGGAGGATGCCGAGCGCGCCAGTGCGGAAGCCCTCGAGCGGGGCCCAGCGAACGTCAGCGCCGACGACCCACAGCGTCGTGTTCGCCATGTAGCCGAGCGCGCCCGTGAGCTCGAACCCGAGCGGCAAGCCCTTGCGGGCCTTGAGCGAGTAGAGCTGAAGCGTCGAGTCTGGGGCGTTGTTCGTGGTGCCGAACGCCTTGGTGTTCGGATCCTTCGCGCCCTGCGTTCCCTGGTGCCAGTACTTGATCGTCTGGCCGGAGTCTTTGTCCGTCGCGGACGCGTCCGCGTTGATCTTCGTGTACGCCGCTTCGATCGTGAGCGCGAAGCCGCCGATGCCGGTGGTCCGCGCCGGGTGCAGTGCGCTGGGCGCCATCGCGAAGCCGAGCTCGCTGATGAGGTTCGCGAACGCGGCGTTGTGCGGCCTGCACAAGAAGTTGTTCGGGTTCTTGCCGTTGATGGTGAACGCCGACTCCGGGTTCGCCGCGACGTCTTGGCAAGAATTGGTGCCCGTCGGGAATGGACCGTTCGGCTGGACGACGAGCCTCTCGGTCACCGGGTCCATGTTGTCGGCGAGGGCATCGCCGGCGCCACCGACAACCAAAGCGGCCGAGCCAACGCCGAGCGTGATCGCGAAGACCGTTTGAAGCAATCGCATCCGATCCGCGAGCCTACGTTTGGCGCATAATCCCCGTCAAGGTAAGCGTTAACGGATGACGTCTCGCCTACGCGCCCCGCGACCCCCTCGGCCGTTCCATATTGCGCTCGTAGAGCCTGAAATCCCGCCGAATACGGGCAACATTGCCCGCCTCACGGCCGCGACCGGGTCCGCTCTTCATTTGGTCGGAAGGTTGGGATTTCGCATCGACGACCACGCCGTTCGTCGTGCCGGTCTCGATTATTGGCACCTGGTCGACCTCGAAGTGCACGTCGACTTTGCGCAGTTCGAGCACGCGTGGAAGAAGCGCGAGCCCGCCGGCAGGTTGTTCTTGTTCACCGCGCACGCTGCGAAGAGCTACCTCGACGCAGACTTTCAGCCGGGCGACGCGCTCGTGTTCGGGAAAGAGAGCGTCGGACTCTCGCCGGAGCTCGTCGCGAAGTATCCGGATCGAGCGGTGGCGATCCCGACGATCGGCGCGGTGCGCTCTCTCAACTTGGCGAACGCCGCGAGCATCGCGCTCTACGAGGCGCTTCGTTGCGCCGGACTGCTCGCGAATGCTTCGCTCGAGCCTGACGCGGAGATCACTCGAACGCGCTGATGCCCGTGATGTCCTGGCCGAGGATGAGCGTGTGTACGTCGTGCGTGCCCTCGTACGTGTAGACGGTCTCGAGGTTCGTGAGGTGCCGCATGATCGGATACTCGAGCGTGATGCCATTGCCGCCGAGGATGTCGCGGCACATGCGCGCGCAGTCGAGCGCCATCTTCACGTTGTTCCGCTTGATCATCGAGACGTGCTGCGAGCGCAGCTTCTTCTCTTCCTTCAGCCGACTGACCTCGAGCACCATGAGCTGCGCGCTCGTGATCTGCGTGAGCATCTCGGCGAACTTGGCTTGCACGAGCTGGTGTGCGGCGATCGGTTTGCCTGCAAACTGCACACGATTCTTCGCGTAGTCCACGGCGCAATCGAAGCACGCGCTCGCGGCGCCGATGACGCCCCAAGCGATGCCGAAGCGCGCGCTCGTCAAGCACGAGAGGGGGCCCTTCATGCCCTTCACGTTCGGGAGGATCGCGTCTTTGGGCACGCGCACCTCCTCCATGATGAGCTCGCTCGTGACGCTCGCGCGCAGGCTCATTTTCTTGTGGATGGGGCGCGCCTCGAAGCCCTTCTTGTCCGTCGGCACCAAGAAGCCGTGCACGACGCCGTCTTGCCCGCCGACCTTCGCCCAGACGAGCGCTACGTGCGCGAGGTTGCCGTTGGTGATCCAGCGCTTCGTGCCGGTGATGACCCAGCTGTCGCCGTCGTCGATCGCGACCGTGCGCATGATCGCGGGGTTCGAGCCGGCGTCGGGCTCGGTGAGTCCGAAGCAGCCGATAATCTCGCCCTTCGCCATCTTCGGCAGGTAGCGCTCCTTCTGCTGCTCGGAGCCGAACGCCCAGATCGGGTACATCACGAGGCTGCCTTGCACGCTCGCGAACGAGCGGATGCCCGAGTCGCCGCGCTCGAGCTCCTGCATCGCCAAGCCGTAGCCGACCTCGCTCAAACCCGCGCAGCCGTATCCGTGTAGATTACAACCGAGGAGCCCGAGCTCGGCGATCTCGCCGATGAGGTCGGTCGGGAAGGTGCCCTTCTCGAAGTGCTCGCTGATCGTCGGCATCACGCGTGCGTCGACGAAGGAGCGAACGCTGCGTTGAACGGCGCGCTCTTCGGGGGTGAGGTGTCGGTCGAGATCGAAGAAGTCCGGCATGGTCGTCACCGATTACCACTGACTCGCGGCGCTAGCGAGTCACCGTGATCGTGGGCTCTGCGCTCATGAAATCGGCGCGAATCGTAGCGTGATCGCCCTCGCGTAACGTGACGCGTTTGCCCGCGGACTCGCCCGTCGCTTCGAAGAAGAAGCGCACGTCGTGCTCGCCGGGATCGATCGCCAGCTCTTTCACGGGACAGCCCGCCCACGCGCCGCCATCGACGCGCACCTTCGTGCCGACGTCGCCGTAGAGCGCGAGGCGCGCTTGCTTCGGCGCTTGCGTGGAGCTCGCCACCGACGGAGATGCGGCCGATCGAATCGCGCTCGGTTGAGGAGACGCGCTCGCGCTCGTGAGCGGGACGATGAGCGTGGCCTGCGGGAGCGGCCCGGTGCTCGTCACGGGGCGCACAAAAAAGTGCGTGTCGTTGTCTTTCCGCGCGACGTACGTCGCCACGGTCGCGAACGCGACGATCGCTGCGGCGGGTCCGACCCATCGCGCTCGCCCGGTCGCTTGAGCGGCGCTCTCCGCCGTCAGCTTGCGCTTGTCCACGGGCGTCTCGATGGGACGCGTCGCCAGCGTCTCGATCGGCGCGTCCGGTTTCGGCGGAGCCGTGGATCCGGACGCGAGTTTGCGCGTGCTGGGGCCGGCGTCGTCTGGTGGCTCGCTCCAGCTCTTGGCCTCTTCGCGCACGGCGAACGTCTTCGTCTGCAAGTCTGCGGAGCTGATCGGACGCTGTTTTCCAGTGTCTCCAGCGCCACGCTCGCTCTCACGATCACGCTCTTCTTTCGCCCTCCGCGCCCGAACGCGCTCTCCGAGCGAGCGCGCGAGATCGCCCGTGTCGCTGCCCGTGAGGAACCTCCGGAGTGCGCGGCCGAGCTCTTCGGCTTGCTGCGGTCGCGCCTTTGGGTCGAGCGCGAGCGCGCGTCCGATCACGTCGTCGATCGGCACGAGGCGTGGATCGGCGTCGCTCGCCCTCGGGTGAGTCGCGGCGAGTGCGGCCTCAACGTCTTCGATCTTCTTGCGACGGAACGCCGGCTTGCCTGACCACGCCTCCAACAAGAGAGCGCCCACGGCGAACACGTCTGCGGCGGGGCCGATCGGATCTCCGCGCATCTGCTCGGGCGGCATGTGCCCCGGCGAGCCGAAGACGCGCGCGTTGCCCAGACCGAGATCGAGCACGCGGCCGGCGATCCCGAAGTCGATGATTTTCACCTGACCCTCTTCGTCGATCATCACGTTGCGCGGCGTGATGTCGCGATGAACGACCTGCATCTTGCGGTGCGCGTAGTCGAGCGCGCGGCACACCTCCACGCCGACATACGCACCCTCGTCCGGCGAGAGCTTCTCCCCCTTGCCGATCAGCTCTGCGAGGCTCGCGCCCTCGACGAGCTCCATCGCGAGGAAGTAGACCCCCTGCTCGACGCCGAGCTCGTACACGGGCACGATGTTCGGGTGACTGAGCGCGACCGTGGTCTTGGCCTCTTCGACGAAGCGTCGCGTGAAGTCGTCGTCGAACGCGAGCTCGTCGCGGATCTGCTTCACGACGAGCCTCTTCTCGAAGCCCCCAGCGCCTCGCAGCGTGGCAAGCACCACGCGCGCCATTCCGCCGCGCGCCAGCTCGCGCTCGAGGATATATTTGCCGAAGACTCGAGGGTACATGCGGTATTGGGCGCACCTCAATCGTAGCAGCACAAGGCTGCCGGCGGCTCTTTTGTGGCTGATTGCGTGCTCACGCGGCGACGTGGTCACGCGCACGGTGACGCCCCACCTGTCTTCGCGGTGCGCGCTCCCGATGGGCAATGACGGGTTCGCGACATTCCGTGCGGAGGGCGACTTTCAGAGCACGGGCAAGGACGAGCTCGTCATGAGCAAGGTCGGCGCGACGCTCGCGCAGATGCCGGAGTCGTCGCGCGCGCTCGTCAGCTCGGTCGTCGATCCGATGGGTGCATCGTGGGTGGGGCTCGCGCCGATCGCGCAGTACGGTGACGTGGACGTGCTCTTGTGGCCGAGCGGAGATCCGTGCGCGCTGGTGGGCGACACGGGCGCGGTGGACGTCGGATCGCGGACCGCCGGCGTCTTGGACTCGGCGCACGTCTTGTCCGCGGGAGGTTTCCCCGTGAGCTCGGTGCAGCCGCAGAGCTTCGTCGTGGATCTTACGCAAGGGACCGTGCGCGCACTCGCGATTGGTCCCACCACGCCGCGCGCGAACGCGACGATCACCCCATTTTCCAAGGGTGCCGTGCTCGCCGGCGGTTTTCGGAGCGACGACCCGAACGGCGTCCTCGCAAGCGCGGAGCTGTACGACTCGGCCCGCGGAGACTTCGACGGCAAGCCGATCACGCTCGGCGTCGCGCGGGCCAAACACGGAGCCGTCACGCTCGCGGACGGAAAGACGCTCCTCATCGGCGGGGTCGGCGGAAGCGGCGCGCTCGGCGCCACAGAGCTGGTCGATCCGATCGAGCGACGCGCTCAGCTCGGCGGAATGCCGATCCTAAAGCCGCGTGTCAGCCCGATGGTCGCGCGCCTCGCGAGCGGTCAGGTGTTGGTCGCAGGCGGCTTCGACGCGAACGGTCCGGTGCAGCTCGTGGAGCTCCTCTCCAGCGATGGTCGTCGCGCGCTAGGCGGAGACCTCTCTCTCAAGAACGCGCGGAGCAAGCAGGCGATGGTCGCGCTCGAGGGCGGCGGCGCGCTCTTCGTATTCGCGCCCGACCCGACCGACGATCCGACGACCTTCCAGAACGTCACGGTGCTCTCGGCGAACAGGACGCTCGTAGATCCGAAGGAGCGCGTGCAAGGCGCGCTCACCGACCCGCGTCTTTTTCGCGGCGCAGACGGCGCCCCGGTGCTCTGGACCGGGGATCGATGGCTCGTCTGGGACCCGTGGCACGAGTCCTTCTCGCCGCTCGCGGAGTCGTTCGGCGACATGGGTCCGGCGCCACGAGAGCCCGTATTCTCGCCGGATCCGGGCTTGCTCGCGTGGATCTCCAACGGGGGCGACGTCATCGCTCGCCGCGTCTCCACGCGCGATCCCTTCACGAGCGAGCTGTTGCCACTGCTCTTGAAAGACACGACGCACCTCGCGCCGGACTCGCCGTTCCAAGGCGTGTTCTTCGATTCGGACAAAGGGCTCGCGCTTGCTCCAGGCACCTCCGCGTTCGTCAGCGACGCGCGGTTCGCGGGCGTCGCGCTCGACGTGGACGCGACTGAAGGCGTGCCCATCGTCGTGCTGCGATCGGACGGCGGTGTCGAGGTCGAGCTTGGCGGCGGCGCGTGTCCTTGGCCCCCAGTGCCGTTGCCCGCGACCTTCCATGTCGAGCTGCGAAACGGCGCGCTCCGCTACGGGTCGGGCGTGTCGCGGTCGACGTGCACCGCTCCATTCGCTCCAAACGACAGGTTCGCCGTAGGGCTCCGCGGCGGCCCAGCCCGCGCAAAGAACCTCCGCGTCAGTCGCTAGTTCGCGGACCGTAAGCATGCTGACAATCCGGGGACCGGCTGCTCCGGCGATAAGAAGTGCTGCCTTCGGTACGCCTGCTGTCGCAGTGCCCGCAGCCGCGGCGAGCGAGGGAAGAATCGCTGTTGCGAGTCCGACTGCGAGTCCGACAACGAGGCCAACGACGCCGTATGCGCGAATCCTCTCGGCTTTGGCTGCCATGCCTCCACCAAGGGCCGTTGCGAGATCCGGTCCCGCGCCAGCAGCTATTCCGCGCACTTCCGGAAAATCCGCATGTGCATTTGCGGCGTCGTTCTGCGAGCCGAAACCTGCGAACTTGGGCAGCCGATCCCCATCGTACCCGTCATCCCAGGAGGACGGCTTGTAAGGCTCTACGGAGGGGGGGGCGCGTAGGCAAATCAAACCAGTTTCTTGGGCTCTCCGCCTGAACGCGACGCGGCTGGGCGTTTGCGACGAGGCGGGTCGCTCCGGCGTCGGCCGCGAAGATCGGGTCGTGAGGCACTGTAAGCATGCTGACGATTCACTAACTATTTGGTCAATACTCCTTGACCATCCTGCAGTTGACTAATAAGAAAGTAAGCAGGAGCCAGATGCCGATCCTGAAAACCGTTCGCGCTCTCATTCATTCGGCGACCGACGCCGCACGGCACGAGCTCGCGGCTCGCATCGAGCCCAAGCGGGAAATCCCGAAGGCCCCGGAGAGCGGCACGCAGCTCGTCACCGACGACACGCGAAACAAGGGGAGCATCGACTACACCGCGTTCGCACGATCGATGTGTGAGCCCGCGAAGGTCGGCCCGAGCGGCACGGACGTGCGCGAGGTCACCTACCCGCTCACGTACACGTGGGGGTACCACTCGGAGCGCCCTGATTTGCGAGCGCTCTACGAGAAGAGCAAGGACCTCAACTGGAACGCACGAACGTTGATTGATTGGTCAACCAACGTGGATCCAACGTCCGAGACGATCCCTGACGCGATGAACCCGCTTTTCGGCACCTCGGTGTGGCGTCGCCTCGAGAAGGACAAGCGCATCGGCGAGCTGCGGCACCACATCGGCAGCTACATGCTCAGCAACTTCATGCACGGCGAGCAAGGCGCGCTCTTGGCCACGGCGCAGATCGTCAACTGCGCCCCGACGGCGGACGCGAAGCTCTACGCCGCCGCGCAAGTGTTCGATGAGGCGCGGCACCTCGAGGCGTACGATCGCTACCTGCGAGAGAAGGTAGAGCTCGTCTACCCAGTGAGCCCGAGCCTCAAGCAGCTGCTCGACACGCTCCTCGAGGACTCGCGCTGGGACTTCAAATATCTCGGTATGCAGATCATGGTCGAGGGCGTCGCGCTGGCGGCTTTTGGCCTAATCCATCAGTCGGCGGAAGAGCCGCTGATCCGCCAGATCACCGAGATGATCATGCAAGACGAGGCGCGCCACGTCGCGTTCGGCGTGCTCTCGCTCAAGGATATGTACAAGGCGATGCCCGCGAGCGAGCTGAGAGATCGCGAGGACTTCATCCTCGAGTCGTCGCGCCTGCTGCGCGATCGCTTCCTCGGGCAAGAGGTGTGGGAGCGCATGGGTCTGCCGAAGGCCGAGTGCGAAGCGGCCGCCAACGAGAGCGCGATGATGGCGATCTTTCGTCGGCTCTTGTTCTCGAAGATCGTCCCCAACACCAAGCGGCTGGGCCTCCTCACGCCGTACGTGCGCCGCGGGTTCGAGGAGCTCGGCGTGATCGAGTTCGAGTCTTTGCCGGCGAGTGCCTGATACGCTCGTCACCGATGTCGAAGGACGATCCGCCACGAACGCGAAACGCGTCTGAAACCAAGCGCCGCATCCTCAACGCAGCCGAGGCCGAGTACGCGGCGAAGGGGTTCGACGGCGCGCGCCTCGGTGCGATCGCGAGAGTCGCTGGCGTGCAACAGGCGCTCATCCACCACTACTTCGAGGACAAGGCGGGCCTCTATCGTGCGGTCGTCGATCGCGCGCTCGGCGCGATGAGCACGGAGGGTTGGGACATCCTCGCGCGCACGGTCTCGGCGGTCGGCAAGAGCTCGCGCGGCAAGAGCATGAAGATCACGAAGGAAGACGTGCGCCCGCTCGTCGAGGCGTTCATCGACCTGTTGCAGCGCTTCTTCACCGAGCACGGGCAGATCCTCGCGATCGTCCGGCACGAGGCGCAAGACGGGTCCACGCTGGCGCTCGATGTGATCCGCATGCGCGTCAAGCCGGTGGTAGACGCGGTCACCGCGTACCTCGACGCGCTCAAGGGCGCAGGCGAGCTGCGCCGGGACGTCGACGTACGACAGCTCACGATCAACGCAATGGCGATGGTCGCGTTTCCGTTGATGGAGCAACCGATGCTCGGCGCGGTGTGGCCGCTCGACCCGAATACGAAGACGTTCCTGGCCGCAGCGCGCGAAGAGATCGTGCAGATGCTGCTCTTGCGACTCCTCCCTTGAGGTGGGACCATTCACGAATGCGCACAGTCTTGCTTTGTTCGGTCGCGGGGGTTGCGGGGGTGGTGCTCTGGGCGTGCGCGACAGCGGTCACGCCGATCGACAACACGGATCTGCCAGAGACGGGACCCGTAAAAGACAGCGGCAAGAACCCGGACTCGGGATGTCCTCAGTTCAACACCGAGACGGACCCGAAGCATTGCGGCTCGTGCACGAACCAGTGCTCGGCGCTTCAAGTGTGTGGAGCGGGCGTGTGCAAGGCGGCGTGTGATTCCCCGACGACCAAGTGCGTGACGGACGCCGGCGGAGGGTGCGTCGACCTCACGAAGGACCCAGGGAACTGCGGCGGCTGCAACAAGCGGTGTAGCGTCGCGGACGCCGGGTCGCTCCCCACCGACAACGGAAACCCCGACGCCGGCATCCCGACGCCGGACGGTGGCTTCGACGCCGGAATCGCGCCGCAGCCAGGAATGCCGACCTGCGCGTCGAACGCTTGCGGGGTCAACTGTCCGCCGTCGACTACGCTCTGCACCGACAACATTTGCTACGACACGCAGAACAACCACGAGCACTGCGGCAGCTGCATGACCGCGTGTGCGGTGGATACCGAGTGGTGCACGGCGGGCCACTGCTGCTCGACGGGCAAAGAGTACTGCAACGGCACGTGCGCGGACGTCACGGCCGACAAGAACAACTGCGGCGCCTGCGGCAACGTCTGTCCGGGCCAAGAGGTTTGCTCCAGCGGCGTGTGCACGAGCAGCCAGCCGTGCTCGGTCGTCGCGACTGCTTGGTGCAAGAACAAAGGCTGGTTCGTCTCGCCTTGGCCCAACCAGTTCCCGAATCCGCCGGGAGGGGCGATCGTCTGTACGAAAGCCGCGAACTCGGCGGGCAACGACTGCGACACCTGCGCGACCTACAACCAGCTCGTTTGGAAGAAGACGGCGAAGGACGTCTGCAGCTCGCCGCAGCAACTCGCGCCCGGAAACGTCTACGGCGGGCACTCTCCGTGCCTCTGCCAAGCGAACGATCTGGCGTGCGGCTCGTGGCAGATGAACAACTGCACGCCTGACTGAACGACCCTATTTCTTGGGGATCGCGGCCCAGGCGTCGCTGTAGCTGCCGCCGGGGTTCCACATGATCCAGCCCGTGCCGCCTGCCTTGTCGGCCTCGACGGCCTCTTGCGCGAGATACTTCGGCCCGTAGCCGGGCGAGTTCCACATGAACGCCTGGAGCCACGGGCGGATCACGCTGGTCGTGACGTGCGCACGTGCGAGCTTGGCCGTCGCCTGCTTCGTGCCGATGCCGACGATCTCCGGGTGGCTGCCTGGCTCGGCCCAGCCCATGTAGCCGTGGCCATAGTGTGAAGGATACACCATCGGCATCAGTGCCTCGGCTTCGGGTGCCAGGCGTTCGATCTCTTGGCCCAGGTTGTCGATGTCCGGTTGGTAGTCCTGCGTCGTCACGCCAAAGATGTCGAGAGACAGCGGCACGTGGCGCGCGAGCGTGATCGCGTGGATGCGGTGCGCGAAGGCCGTGATGACGTCCTTCTGGTTGCGGTTGTGATCCTTGAGGTGGAACTCCGCGTTGCCGAGCCCGTTCTGCACGGGGTACCGCACGTAGTCCAGGTTGATCTCGTCCGCGCCGAGGTCGAGCACCTCTTTGACGAGGTCCTCGATGTACTGCTGCGAGAGGTCGCCCGCGGGATCCAACCACCCGATCGGATAGGGGCCGCCCCAAGATCCGCGGACGCTCAGGTCGGGGGCCTTTTCCGCGGTCCAGGGATCGTGGAAGCACGCCACGCGCACGCTCACGCGAACGCCGTATTTGTGGGCGAATCGAATGGTGCGTGACAAGTCAGCGATCGGCGCGTTCTTGGTGGCGCCGGTGTCGATCGCGACCTTCACCTTCGAGGGGTACGTCACGTCGCCCATGTATGCCTTGCCGTCCAAGATGATCGCGTTCATGCCGCGCTCTTGCAGGTGTCGGAGCGTGTCCTCCCAGCGGACGGTCGCGTCGGGGCCGGTCAAGAAGATGCCGCGCATGGCTTTGTCTTCGGGCCAGGGCAACCGATCGGCGTCGGGGTTCGGAGCCTTGGTGATCAGGTTGGGGATCGTGATCGTGGAGCCGGGCTTCGGGTTGCCGAGTGTCTTGCCGAGGTCCGCCGCGAGGTACGTCTCGGTCAGCGGGAGGTACGCCTTGGCGATCGTGTACCCACTGTCCTTGGGACCGACTTCGTGCGTGACCACGAGCGCGCCGTCAGCGTTGCGTGCCGCCTTGCCGCCCTGAGGGAGGTGCGCCTGCGCCCACGATAAAAGCGTGTCGGGCGCCGGCTCCGGGGGTGTGGCTTCGGGCGCAGTTTGCGTGGGCGTGGGCGCCGCGACAGCGAACGCCTGAGAGGCGTGCGGATTACGGACGGGCTCCTTCGATGCGAGGGGAGCTTGGCCCGCACAAGCGGACACGGCGACGGCGACAAGCAAGGTGGAGCGTGCGTGCATGATGGGACAGACTTCGCGCGACTCCACACGCGAGGCCAAGTTTTTAGGGCCGTTTGTCGTTCGCGGAGGGTGACGACAAGAGCTCCGTCCGTTGGCGTCGTTCGCGGGCAAGTAGCAACTCGCTCGCGACACGCTTGGGCGTGCTCGGACCGCGGTACACGAACGCCGTGTAGAACTGCACGAGATCGGCGCCAGCGTCCATCATCGCGAGAGCGTCCTCACCCGTAGAGACTCCGCCGACGCCGATGATCGTCGCCCGAGTTCCCAGCTTGGCGCGTGCTCGCGCGACGACCTCACGAGCGCGTGTCGCGAGCGGCGGTCCCGAGAGCCCACCGGCGCCGATCTGCTGCACGCGTTCGGGTGGCGTCGACAACCCCGCGCGTGCGACGGTCGTGTTCGTCGCGACGATCCCCGCAAGACCGACCTCTCCCACGACCTCGAGCAGCGCGTCGAGATCGGCGTCCCCCAGATCGGGCGCGACCTTCAGGAGGATGGGGCGCGAGTGTTCGTTTTGTTGAACAAGCGACGAGAGCAGAGCGCGCGCGAGCGCCGGACCCTGCAGCGCACGTAGGTTGGCGGTGTTCGGCGAAGACACGTTCACGACCACGAAATCGCACACGGGCGCGACGTGGCGGAAGCTCTCCAAGTAGTCCTCGATCACGGGCTCGGGATCTTCCGTGATCTCCACCGTTCGCGACTTGCCGATCGAGAACGCAACGGGCACACCGACTGCGCGCACACCACCGCGCGTGACGAATCGCTCGACGACCGCTCGCGCGCCTTCGTTCGGAAAACCGAGGCGATTGACGATCGCGCGATCCGCGGGCAGCCGGAACATGTTGGGCGCGGGATTCGCGGCCTGCGCCTGCGCCGTGACCGTGCCGAGCTCCACGAAGCCGAAGCCGAGTGCGGCCAACGCTCTCGCTCGCGTCGCATTTTTGTCGAAGCCTCCCGCGAGTCCGACCGACGACGGAAAGTCGAGACCAAGCGCGCGGACCCTCGACCGCAGATCGGGCCGATTCATCGCGCGAACGAGCGCTCGCAGCGGCGCCACGTACTCCAACGGCGCGAGCACGAACATCCCCAGCGCATGCGCGAGCGAAGGCGAAAAAGTGAACAGCAGCGGGCGCGCGAGCGCGTACATGACCGCCCCGTTGTAGCACCGTGGTACGCTGCTCAGGTCGCTGCCCCCTGGAGGACTATTCATGCGCACTTTGTTCAGCTGCTTCTTCGTGCTCGCTGCGTGCAGCAGCAACGACACCACGACCCTCGACGCTGGGGGCAAGGACTCGAGCCCCGCGAACGACGCGAACGGCATCCAGCCCGACACGGGCGCACCCCCGGTGAACGGTTGCGGGCCGAACGACTTTGTCGCGGCGAACATGATCACCTGGAACTTCACCGTGGTGCCCAAGTGCGTGTCCATCAAGCCCGGTGACAGCGTCACCTGGAACGGCTCGTTCGGCACTCACCCGCTCGACGCGTTCAACGGGGACACCCCGAACCCGATCGCAGGGGCGGGTGTGGTTGCCGACGGCGGTAGCTCCGTCACCATCAAATTCTCCACCGCGGGCACGTTCGGCTTCCACTGCACCACCCACGCGACAATGCTCGGCGCCGTCAAAGTAGCTCCTTGAGAACCTCCATGAAAAAGCACCTCTTCACGTCTCTCGTCCTCTCGACTTTCGCGACTTTGGTCTACGCGTGCGGCGGCGACGATGTCCTCGCCCCCGGCGTTGACTCGGGCCCGAAGGACACGAGCACGGCCGATACCAGCACCAACAAAGACTCGAGCGTCGCGGACACGAGCGTCGCAGACACGAGCGCCGCGGACACGTCCGTCGCGGACACGAGCGTCGTGGACAGCGGCCCGAAGGACGCAGGTCCGACGAACGGCTGCACCATGTTCGACGATCACACGATGCAGAACGACCCCCGGCTCATCACCTTCCCCGGTCCGAACCTCACGCAGGTGTACTCGGTGAGCTGCATGAAGATCACGAAAGGTCAGTCCGTGACGTGGACTGCCGATCAGAACGTCACGTTCTCGGCCCACCCCCTTCAGTCGGAGAACGAGATGGGCACGCCGATCGTCGCCACCTCGAGCGGGACGACCGTGACGTTCACGTTCAACGCGCCCGGCACCTACGGCTTTCACTGCCAGTTCCACAGCTTCTCGATGAAGGGCGCGATCACCGTCCAGTGACGGAGTGGTTGAGCCGCTGACGCAGCGCGACGCAATTGCGCGCTAGACGCCAGCGCCACCTGTTCAAAATCGGACTGGGCAACTACAGTCGCGCGCGACCTTCACCAAGGAGTCCGCACTGTGATCATCGGCGTCCCCAGAGAGATCAAGACACGCGAGTATCGAGTCGGCATGACGCCTGCGGGCGTGCGAAGCCTCACACAACGCGGGCACAAAGTGCTCGTCGAGAAGGGCGCGGGCGAGGGTAGCGGTCTGGACGACGCGGCGTACGTCGCGCAGGGCGCCACCATGGTCGATTCGGCGGCCGACGCTTGGGGCGCCGACATGGTCGTGAAGGTGAAGGAGCCGCTCCCCGCGGAGTTCGGCTTCTTCCGCGAGAACCTTGTGGTGTACACGTATCTCCACCTCGCGCCCGAGCCTGAGCTCACGAAGCAGCTGCTCGCGAAGAAGGTGATCGGCGTCGCGTACGAGACGATCGAAAACGCGGACGGCACGCTCCCGCTCCTGCGTCCAATGAGCGAGGTCGCGGGACGCATGGCCGTCCAGGTCGGTGCCACGTGCCTCGAGAAGTGGAAGGGCGGCAAAGGCGTGCTCCTCGGCGGTGTGCCGGGTACGCGTCGCGGTCGCGTCGTGATCCTTGGCGGGGGCGTCGTCGGACGCAACGCGGCGACGATCGCGATCGGCATGGGCGCGCAGGTCACCGTGCTCGACGTGCGCGCGGAGACGATGGCCTACCTCGAGGACGTATTCGGCGGCGCGATCGAGACGCTGTACTCGAACCCCACGAACATCGAAGCAAGCGTCGTTCGCGCAGACCTCGTGATCGGCGGTGTCTTGCTCGCCGGCGCGCGCGCCCCGAAGCTCGTCACCGAAGATCTCATCAAGAAGATGGAGAAGGGCAGCGTCGTCGTGGACGTCGCCGTCGATCAAGGCGGCTGCATCGAGACGTGCCGGCCCACCACGCACGACAACCCCACGTACGAAGTGCACGGCGTCGTCCACTATTGCGTCGCCAACATGCCGGGCGCGGTCTCGCAGACGAGCACGTGGGCGCTCACCAACACGACCGTCGGCTATGCCGTGAAGATCGCCGAGAGCGGCATCGTGAAGGCTGCCAAGACGGACCGCGCGCTCGCGCTCGGCATCAACACGTACGCGGGCAAGGTCACGTGCGAAGGCGTCGCCGCCGCACACAAGCTCGAGTACGTCCCCATCGAGAAGGCGTTCGGCTGATCGGACCGACATGATCGACCGTTCGTTGATCGCCGGCGTCGAGCTACTCAGCCTCGACGCCGGCAACACGGTCATCTTCCTCGATCACGCGAGGCTCGCCTCGATCGCGAACGAGGCCGGTTTTAGCAACGTTTCTCGCGATCGACTGGTCGTCACGGAGGGCGAGACCAAGCGCTTGCTTGATCAACCGTCACGCTTGATCGATCCCCAGTGGCGCGAGCGAGGCGAGCCCGGCGCGGCAGGTTGGGGTCGGATGGTCGCGACCATGCTCGCGCTGGCGGGCGTCGACGAAGGTTCGCTGTCCGAGCTCATGTCCGTCGTGTGGAAGCATCACGTCGAGTTCAACCTGTGGTCCGTCGTCCCCGACGGCTTCAAGCAGGCGATGGCCGCCATCCGCGCGCGCGGGATCAAGACGGCGATCGTCAGCAACTCGGAGGGCATGCTCGATCGACTGTTCGAGAAGCTCGGCATCCACGACTGCTTCGACGCGCTCGTCGACAGCGGCAAGGTGGGCCACGAGAAGCCCGGCGCGCGCATCTTCGAGATCGCGTGCGAGCGAACGGGCAAGCGCGCCGACGTTGCGCTCCACCTCGGCGACACGGTCGCGACCGACATCGTGGGAGGTCGCGCTGCAAAGATGCGCGTCGCGTTGATTGATCCCTACAAGCATTACGAAGGCTTGTTTCTCGATGTTCCGCGCGTTCCTGGCGCGGTCGAGGTCGCTACAGCTCTTTTGTCATCCTAGAGGCCCCCATTGTCCAAACAACTCATCGCCGTGCTCCCTGGTGACGGAATCGGACCCGAAGTCATCGCTCAAGCGACACGCTTGTTGGAGCTCTATCGCGACGAGCGCGGCTTTCCGCTCGACCTCTGGCACCTCGACCTCGGCGCCGATCGATACCTGAAGGACGGCACCACCTACCCGAAGGAGATCGCCGACCGCGTCGCCAACGAAGCGCGCGCCGTTCTCCTCGGTGCGCTCGGTGATCCGCGCGTGCCCGGCCTCGAGCACGCCAAGGACATCTTGTTCGGCATGCGCTTCGGCCTCGACCTCTACGCGAACATCCGCCCCGTGAAGGCGCTCGCCGATCGCTTGGTGCCGCTCAAGAATCGCACCGCAAAGGACGTGAACTTCGTCGTGTTCCGAGAGAACACAGAAGGCATCTACGTCGGCATGGGCGGCCAGTTCAAACGCGGCACGCCCGACGAGGTCGCCATCAACGAGGACCTCAACACGCGCAAGGGCGTGGAGAGGCTGATCCGCGCCGGTTTCGAGCACGCCAAGAGGCACGGCAACAAGACCGTTCACATGGCTGACAAGTCGAACGCGATGCGCCACGCGCACGAGCTCTGGTACCGCGTGTTCTTCGAGGTCGCCAAGGAGTACCCCGGCATCGCGGCCAAGCATGTCTACGTGGACGCGCTGTGTTTGTACTTGGTGCAAGACCCGTCTCCGTTCGAGGTGATCGTCACGTGCAACTTGTTCGGCGACATCATCACGGATCTCGGCGCCGCGTTTCAGGGCGGCCTCGGCATGGCCGGCAGCGCGAACGTGCACGCGAGCGATCCGAAGCGCGTCGCGATGTTCGAGCCCGTGCACGGCTCTGCGCCTCCGCTCGCGGGAAAAGATCTCGCGAACCCCATCGCGAGCTTTCTCACGGTCGGAATGATGCTCGCGCACCTCGGGTGGCCCGAGGAAGAGGGACGCATCGAGCGGGCGTGCACCAAGGCGATAAACGAGGAGCAGTGCACCAACGACGTGGGCGGCACGCTCGGAACGCGCGCGTGCGGAGACTGGCTGATCTCCGAGCTCAAACGCTCGTTCGGTTGACCGCGCTCTAGAGCACGTTCAGGTTCGGACCGATCCCGAAGAACACGGACGTTGTCGCTCCCAGGTTCGCGGTCACGAACAGAGATAGAGAGAAGCTGGACGCTCCGTGCGGACTCTCGAGATCGATCGACACACGCGGCTGCGCGAGCCACGAGGACGCTCTCGGGGCGCCGATCGCGATCATCTGGACGCCCACGCCGACCCCAGCGCGAAGGAAGAACACCTCGCCCAAGTTGGTCTGAAACTCCGGGCCTGCGTGCGGCTGCGCGTCCCGACGAGCTTCACGCTTTGGTCAACACGTCTCGCGCCTTCGGTTGGGGCATGCCCGCCATCAGTCCTCTCAACGGAACGGATCGCACGGGCTCTTCGCGTAGACCCTGCTCGCGCAACAGAGCGTTTGCCGCCCAGAGGCCACTCGAACAGGCGGCTTCGAGCAACATCGCGGGGAACGGCAGCTTCACCCAATCGCCCGCGAAGACGAGGCCCAAAACGCCGCTCTCGGTCACGGGGCGGTCGGCGTGCATGCCGACGTGGAACGCTGTGAAGTCCCGCTTGCACTGCCACGCCTCGTGGGTGGCCGAGTAGCCCAAGAGCTCGGGAAAGAAGTGAGTCATCTCCTCGGTCATCACGCGCTTGAGATCGTCTTCGTTCATCTCGTCGGGCACCGCGTAGCAGTGGAGCTCCACCACAGAGCCGCCGTGCCGCACTACCCACTCGGCGCTCTCCGCTTCGAAGCGATCGTAGATGGCGAACGCGTCGAGCACGCGCACGCGATCGGTGATGACGAACACGGGCATGTCCTTGCGCAGGACCTTGTCGATCCACAACCGCAGCACCGCGTACCGCTGACCGGGGACGAGCTTTCGGAACGTCTGCTTGAGAGGCTCGGGCACGCCGTCCGCGCCGGTGATGATCGTGTTCGCCGCCGCGGAGTGTGTCGCGACGACCACAGAATCGAACGCCTCGCCGTCCACCGTGAAGCCATCGGTTGACTTGGCAAGCAACGTCACGGCTGCATTCAGCCTGATCGTCGCGCCGTGGGCCTGAAGCTCGTCCCGGATGGGCGCGAGTATGCACGGCTCGTAGTCGTGGTTCGGGTAGTCGTAGTCGAGGCCGCCGTCGTGACCGAGGTAGTAGAAGTGGAAGCTCTTCAACAGCTCACCCATCGAGAGCTTGTCTTCGTCCGCGAAGAACGCGCGCGCGAACGTGTCGAACGCGAGCTTCAATCGCGGCGGTACCTTTGCCACTTCGGCGAAGCGCGCGAACGAAAGGTGATCGTAGCGAGAGATCGTTTCGTCGTGCTCGTACTCCATGAACACTCCGTAGAGATCTCGGCCGGGTGCGGCGAGCGCCTCACGCATCTTGAAGACGCCGGCACGCGCGAGCGCGACCAGATTGAGCACCGGAGTGCGTTCGAGAGCGCCGAAGCGAACGACGTCTCCGTCGTTGCCCATGATCACGTAGTCGCCGATGTTCGGCCACGCGTTCCACGAGCCCACGGACTTCAGGAACGTGTGGAGGTTGTGATAGTGCGAAAAGAAGGCGTGAAACCCGTGGCTCACCCAGGCGTGCTCGTTCGGACCGAGCTGCACGCGCCAGCTCCCGAGCTTGCCGCCGAGGTACGCGTTCGACTCGATCAACGTCACCGCGAAGCCTCGCCGGGCGAGCGTGACGGCGGCTGTGAGGCCCGCGACGCCAGCGCCGACGACAGCGACCTTGCGGGGCCGTTCGAGCTTTAGCGGTAGCGAGAGATCGACGCGATTCGCGTCACGTCCGTAACCGCCCAGTCGACGGCGGATGAGCGACTTCAGTGCCACCGGCCCGAGAAACCAGCCGGCAACGATCAAAAGAGCGAGCGCCGCGAGCGCGATGGTCATTTGTTGATGGCGAAGCCAATCCTCTTAGTTGTTCGCCGAAGGCGGCGATAGTCGTCGTTCTTCGCGTTACGGGTTGCCGTTCAAGGCGATGACAATTGTTGACGCAGTAGTTCCAAGAGCTCCTTGCGTGACGCCTCGGGCATTGCGCCCTCGTAGGAGAAGATCACCTTGCCCTCGCGGGAGTACAAGAACACGTTGCTCATTCCGCGCTTGACCGCGAGGCTCCGCTGCACCGAGCCGTCCCAGTCGCAAAAAATGGGCGTGTTCGCCTTGCGAGACTCTTCTTTGATCGCGTCCTTCACGTAGCCGCGCGCGGGCCAGTAGTTCCAACCTGTAACGTCGGCGAAGGCAAGCAGCACGGCCTTGTCCTTGTACGCGTCACCCTTGGCGACCAGCGCTAGGTCGTCCTTCAACGCCTTGTTTTGGGTGGCGGAGTCCTTGTCTTCGTAGAGCACCAGCAGCGGCCGCGATCCGACCGTCGAGAGGTCGAACGTCCGCTCCCACGCGTCGCTGACGACGATGTTCGGCCGCGCGACTCCGACCTTGGGTGAGGCTTGCGCACTAGCCGCGACTCCGACAGAGGCGACCGTGATTGCGAGTGCGCGAATGGTCATTGCTGCTTCCGCCTCTTTTTGTGCGGAGCGTCTTGCGCCGCAACGGCTTCTCTTACCATGGCCTCGAGCGCGACGGGATCGTCCGAGCCGATCAAGCCGCCCGCCGCGCGAACCCGCTCGGCGATGACGCTGGCGCCGGAGCCGCCCACGATCCAAGGGACGCCCGCGCACGCGTTCGCGTAGTCGTCGACGAGCTCACGGAGGCGCGCTCCGTTGGGCGGGATGGTCACGCTGAGAGCGACGAGCTTGGGCTTCAGCGCCTCTACGGCGTCGCGGATCGCGCCAGGTGGCGTGCGCGCACCGAGCACCACGGCACGAAACCCCCACGTCGACACGCGGGCGGCCGCGGTCAGCACACCGAGCTCGTGCTCGTCGTCGGCGAAAGCGCCGAGCACCACGCGTCCGTGGTGATCTCGCGGAGACACGAGCCTGATCAGATCACGGATCGACTGCCCGATCCTCTGCGAGGCGGCGTGCTCTTGCGCGACGGAGATCTCACCCGCGTGCCATTTGTCACCGATCGCGCGCATCGCGGGCGTCAACACTTCGTCAATGATGGCCGTCGCAGACCCCAAGAACATGACCGATCGCAGTTGTTCGTCGAGTGTGTCGAGGTCGAAGCGCTCGACCGCGTCCACCATCGTGTCGACCATCCGCTGATACGGCTGATCGAAGGTCGCCTCGCTCCGCGTGGCGCCAAGGGGGGCGGCCAGTGCGGGAGGCGCGGACGCCGCGACGACGCGGGCGGCCTCGGCGGCGGGCACCCCGGACTCGCACAGCCTCTGCATGTTGCGGATCTGCTGAACCTCGACCGGGCCGTAATACCGATAGCCGGAGAGCGTTCGTTCGGGGAGCGGTACACCGTAGCGACGCTCCCATGCACGCAGCGTCGGCTCGGGGATCCCGGTGAGCTCAGCAACGGCAGCGATTCGCAGCCTGCCCGTGAGCAGGGCGCCGCTCGCGTTGGTCGGAAGGGGTCTCATGCGATGTCCTCGAACGGGTGTAGAACTTTTGTCTATATCGGCGAACTAACTCAAGCCCGGCCGTTGACAGAGTTTATACAAACTCTATATGAAGCATATACAACGAGGTCAAGGATGGAAACGACAAGGCGCAAGGCAATCGTCATCGGCAGCGGCTTCGGAGGCCTCGCGGCCGCCGTTCGCTTGGGGGCGCGTGGCTGGGACGTCACGGTGCTCGAGCGGCACGACCAGCCCGGCGGCCGGGCGCGCGTCTTCCGGCAAAACGGCTTCACGTTCGACGGCGGACCCACCGTGATTACGGCGCCGTTCATGTTCGAGGACCTCTGGGCGCTCGCGGGCAAGAAGCTGAGCGACTACGTCGACCTTCGTCCCGTGACCCCGTTCTATCGGATCCGCTTCGACGACGGGACGCTCTTCGAATACACCGGCGACGCGATGGCGATGCGCGAGGAGGTGAACAAGCTCTCACCGGGCGATGTCGAAGGTTACGAGCGCTTCGTGGCGATGAGCCAAGACATCTTCGCCGTGGGCTTCGAGAAGCTCGCGCACGTCCCATTCTCGGAGTGGAAGGACATGGCGCGCGTCGTCCC
>ENA-OFCD01000450-OFCD01000450.1-metagenomes-genome-assembly--contig:-NODE-450-length-26294-cov-4.091924_pt1 | contig 26294 bp, 25 predicted proteins | sample MGYA00153392_OFCD01 | MGnify analysis MGYA00153392
GCACAACAAGCACCACAACAGCCCCAACCAGCTGGATGCTGACCCCGACATCGCCCCGGGAGTGCTCGCCTTTACGCCCGAGCTCGCAACAGCCCGGTCCGCCACGCCCGGTTTCGCCAGCTGGTTCACCCGCCACCAGGGCTGGTTCTTCTTCCCGCTCCTGCTGCTCGAGGGCCTCGCCCTGCACGTCGCGGGCATCCGCACCCTGATCGAGCGACGCGACCTCCCCCACCGCCTCCTCGAGGCGGTGCTCCTCACGGTCCGCCTCGGCGGCTACGTCGCGGTCCTCTTCGTCTTCCTGCCGCCGACCAAGGCTGTGGCCTTCCTCGGCCTTCAGCTGGGGGTCTTCGGGGTGCTGCTCGGAGGCTCGTTCGCGCCGAACCACAAGGGGATGCCGATCCTGCCGCACGATAGCAAAGTCGACTTTCTTCGCCGGCAGGTGCTCACCTCGCGCAACATCACCGGGCTCGGTACGACCACATTTATGGGTGGCCTCAACTATCAGATCGAGCACCACCTGTTTCCCAACATGCCGCGGCCGCACCTCGCCAAGGCCCGCGAAATCGCGAAGGAATACTGCGACTCGCACAATATCCTCTACACCGAGACGACCCTCACCCAGTCGTACGGGATCGTGATTGATGGCGAATACGGCGCAGCACCCACGGCACGAGATATTCGCGGGCCCAGCCCAAGTCTTCGACGCGGGCATGGCGCCATGTCACCCGCTTCAACGGTTCAGGGTGATACGGCTCGAGGTCATTCTTCACGTTGAGAGCCTCGAGTACCATGCGTGCAACGGAGGTATGCCCAATAGGTGAGAAGTGCAGGCGGTCTGCCGCCCACATCCGCGGATCTTTGAGTTCACGAAGTGCCCACATGTCTGCGACGACCAGATCGTGCCGAAGCGCAATCGCCCGCAGGTTCTCGTTGTAGATCGCGACCTTGCCGCGTGACCGATTGAGCACGGGGGTCATACCGATGTCGGGACCATTGAAGAGCACGACAGTGGCGCCATCCGCCCTCAGTCGCGCGATACCGGTCTCGAGAATCGTCGCGAGCCGGTCCGGATCGGTGTTGGGTCGGATGATGTCATTGCCACCGGCGGAGATCGAGATGAGGTCGGGGCGAAGCGAGAGCGCGGCATCCACCTGTTCATTCATGATCTGGCGGAGCAACCTGCCACGGATGGCGAGATTCGCGTAGGCAAAATCCTCGGTCTGTTCGCTCAGCACCTCGGCAACCCGGTCTGCCCAGCCGCGATTGCCACCGGGGCTCTTCGGCTCCGGATCCCCGATTCCTTCCGTGAATGAGTCCCCAAGAGCGACATAGCGGGACCAGGGATGCTGCTGAGTCATAGCTCTACCCTGCATCAGATTCACTCCTTCCGCCAAACCGGCGTGTAACAGGCGATTCACTCCGAGTCAAGGCTCTTGTCCCCCAAACGGGGCGAGGTCAGAGTGACTAGCGGCATTCGAGATCCGAATGGCAACAAAACGACTGTTTGGAGAAAAAACCATGGGAATCATCGGTTGGATCATTCTGGGACTTATCGCTGGCGCCATCGCGAAGGCAATTCTCCCCGGTTCTCAGGGGGGCGGATGGCTCATCACCCTTGTTCTCGGCGTCGTGGGTGCTCTGCTCGGCGGATTCCTCGCCAGCGCTCTCTTTGGCATCCCGATGGGAGGCTTTTTCGAGATCCGCACCTGGATCATCGCGATTCTCGGCTCGATTGTCGTACTTCTCATTTACGGCCTCGTGACTCGCGGCTCGCGTCGTCGCACATAACGGCACTTCCCGCGATCGAGGGTCCTCCGTCTTCGGGCGGAGGGCCCGCTGTCGTTGGATCGGATGTCGCGGCACCGTCACCGGTCGAGGTTAAGCTCGACTGATGACCAACCCGCAGCCCTTCGGACCCCAGGTGGGCACCTCGGCCGCGGAGCACCTCTCGCCGTCATTCCCCGAGCGCGCCGCCAGAGGCACCGCGGACAAGCTGCGGGCCTGGCAGCAGGAGGCGTTCGCCGAATACTTTTTGCGGGAGCCGAAAGACTTCCTGGTGGCAGCGACCCCGGGGGCGGGAAAGACCACCTTCGCGCTCCGGCTCGTCACCGAGTTGCTCGCGCAACGCAAGATAGACCGGGTAACGGTCGTGGCGCCGACCGAGCATCTCAAGCGCCAGTGGGCGGACGCCGCGCACCGCGTGGGAGTGCGGCTCGATCCGAGCTTCAAGAACGCGCAGGGCTGGGCCGCCAAGCACTTCCATGGAGTGGCAGTCACCTATGCCCAAGTGGCCACACGTGCGGCGCTCCATCGCTCCATGACCGAGGGGGGACGCACCCTGGTGATCCTCGACGAGGTGCACCACGGAGGAGATGCGTTGAGCTGGGGAGACGCCATCCGCGAAGCCTTCGAGCCGGCGACCCGGCGGCTCTCGCTCACCGGCACGCCCTTTCGATCGGACACCTCCCCGATCCCCTTCGTGACCTACTACCCGGATGAGCACGGCATCCGCACCTCCCAGGCCGACTACGCCTATGGCTATGGCCGTGCCCTTGCCGATGGTGTCGTGCGCCCCGTGATCTTCCTCGCCTACGCGGGACGGATGCGCTGGCGCACCCGCACCGGCGACGAGATGGAGGCGCGGCTCGGCGAGGGCGACACGAAGGACATCACGGCGCAAGCCTGGCGCACGGCGCTCGATCCGGAGGGCGAATGGGTGCCTGCAGTGCTCAAGGCGGCTAATCGGCGGCTCACCGAGGTGCGTCACGGGATTCCGGATGCCGGGGGGCTGGTGATCGCCACGGACCACTACGCCGCACGGGCCTACGCGGACATTCTCGAGAAGGTGACCGGGGAGAAACCCACCGTTGTACTCTCCGACGAGAAAGCCGCGAGCGACCGAATCGCCCAGTTCGCAGTATCCGATTCGCGCTGGATGGTGGCCGTGCGGATGGTTTCGGAGGGTGTTGACATCCCGCGGCTCGGTGTGGGTGTCTACGCGACATCCGCCTCGACGCCGCTGTTCTTCGCCCAGGCCATCGGCCGTTTTGTGCGCACGAGACGTCGGGGGGAGACGGCGTCGATCTTCCTCCCGAGCGTGCCATCGCTTCTTGGGCTCGCCTCGGCGATGGAGTTGCAGCGAGATCATGCCCTCGACCGGGATCCCGGTGAAGGACTCGAAGAGATCCTGCTTGATGACGACGCCGCAGACGAGGCCAATCTGGTCGAGTCCGCCTCTGGAGATGCGTTGCTCTTCGACTTCAAGGCGCTCGGTTCGGAAGCCGCTTTCGATCGAGTGTTGTTCGATGGGGACGAGTTTGGCGCGGGCGCGGTACCCGACAGCCTCGAGGAGCTCGATTTCATCGGTATCCCCGGTCTTCTCGAGCCGGACCAGGTGAAAGAACTGCTTCGGCATCGGCACCAGCGCCAGGCGCGACGAATCGGTGACCGACAGCGGCAGGCCGACGAGTCCGGCGCTGGGGCGGAGATCGTGCCGCTCTACCGCACTCTCAAAGAGCAGCGCGCGTTGCTCAACTCCTTGGTCGGGATGCGGGCCAAGGGCAGCGGCGAGCCGCACGGCATCATCCACGCGGAGCTGCGGCGGATGGCGGGGGGGCCGGCCGTGCCGCAGGCCAGCGTCTCCCAGCTGCAGGCGCGCATCGACCTGCTGCGACGGGGCCTGCGTAGTTGAAAATGGGCGTGCGGATTTTCGGAACAGTAGCCAGCTCGATCGGTCAGCGGAAGTCGCGGGATGCCGTGCGGATCGACATCGGAAGCGCTTCGAGACGATCGGCGAGCAGGTTCGTGACGCCCTCGGGGGAGCGTTCGAGGATTCCACGCACAATGAGCGCGGGGGAGTCACGCGCGATGCGGCGGTAGCGGTTCCACACGCCGACGCTGCAGATCACGTTGACGAGCCCGCTCTCATCCTCGAGATTCATGAAGGTGATGCCGCTCGCCGTTGCGGGTCGCTGCCGGTGGGTCACGACGCCGCCCACTTCGATGCGGCGGCCGGACTCCGCCGTCTTGAGATCGTCGGAGCGGAGAGCCCCCCGCTGCCGAAGGGCCGCCCGCAGGAAGCGGATCGGATGATCGTCAGGGGAGATGCCGGTAGCCCAAAGGTCGGACGCGAGGATCTCGGAGCTACTGGGCATCGAGAACAGCGGCGGCTGAACGGTGACCATACTGCCGGCGAGGAATTCCTCCCGATCCCGGGCGGCATCGCCAGCGGCCCAGAGTGCCTCGCGCACGCTGAGACCGAGGGATTCGAAGGCACCGGCCGCGGCGAGGGCTTCGAGCTGGGCCGTGCCGAGTCCGACCCGGCGCACCAGGTTCGCGAGGTCGGTGAAGTCGCCGCCCGCCTCACGATCGGCGACGATCTTCCTGGCCAGGGTCTCGCCGATACCGGTGACCTCGGCGAGGCCGAGACGCACCGCAAGGGCTCCGTCGCGGCGATGGTCGTCGGGGTCGAAAGGAGCACTGCGGTCGAAGGGACCGACCGGCGGCTGGTGGGAATGGAGGCAGGAGTCAGTGCCCGTTGGTGCGGTCACTCCGAGACCGGCAGAGCTCGCCTCAAGCCCCGGCTGCCAGCCCGACCGCAGGATGTCGGGACGCCGCACTTCGACGCCGTGCCGCCGGGCATCCGCCACCAGGGACAGCGGCGAATAAAAGCCCATCGGCTGGGCGCGCAGTAGCGAGGCAAGGAATGCCGCCGGATAGTGCAGCCGGAGCCAGGAGCTCGCGTAGACGAGCAGGCCGAAGCTGAGACTGTGGCTCTCCGCGAACCCGAAGTTGGCGAATGCCTCGATCTTGGCGTAGATGTCGTCCGCGACCTCGCCGACGATGCCATTGCTCGCCATGCCCGCATAGAGAGTGGTCTTGAGCGAGGCAATTTTCTCCTGCCCGCGCTTGGAGCCCATCGCGCGGCGCAGCAGGTCAGCGTCATCCGCGCTGCATCCCCCAACGGCCATGGCCATCTGCATCAGCTGCTCCTGGAAGACGGGGATACCGAGCGTGCGCTCTAGGGGCTCCCTGAGCTTCGGATGCTGGTAGGTGACAGCCTCCTCGCCGAGCTTGCGCCGCACGAACGGATGCACCGCCCCACCCTGGATCGGGCCGGGCCGCACCATGGCGATCTGCACCACGAGGTCATAAAACCGGCGCGGCTGCAGCCGGGGAAGCAATCCCATCTGTGCCCGGCTCTCCACCTGGAACACTCCGATCGAATCGGCCCGGCAGAGCTGGTCGTAGACGCCCTGCTCCTCCTTGGGGATCGTGGCGAGCTCCCAGTCCTCGCCGAGATGCTCACGCACCAGGTCGAAGCTGTGCTGGATAGCGTTGAGTATGCCGAGACCGAGCAGGTCGAACTTGACCAAGCCCATCCAGGCGCAGTCGTCCTTGTCCCACTGCAACACCGTTCGACCATCCATGCGTCCGTGCTCGATCGGGCAGACCTCGCCGACCGGCTGCTCGGTGAGTACCATGCCGCCCGAGTGGATGCCGAGGTGTCGCGGCAGTGTCAACGCCTCGAGTGCGAGAGCGGTCACCGCCTCCGGAATGTCGTGGTCGACGCTCGATAGCAGGGCGCCGTGCTGCTCCACCTGCTTCGACCACGCATCCTGCTGCCCCGGGCTCGCCCCGAGCGCCTTGGCCATGTCACGCACCGCGAACTTGGGTCGATACTGGATAACGTTCGCCACCTGCGCCGCATTCTGCCGGCCGTACTTCTCGTAGACATACTGGATCGCCTCCTCGCGCCGGTTGGAGTCGAAGTCGACGTCGATGTCGGGCTCCTCCTCTCGCATGCTCGAAAGAAAGCGTTCGAACGGCAGTTTGTAACCGATCGGATCGACGGCGGTGATATTGAGCAGGAAGCAGACCGCGGAGTTCGCGGCCGATCCGCGCCCCTGGCAGAGGATGCCACGATCCCGGGCGAACTTCACGATGTCCCAGACGATGAGAAAGTAGCCGGGAAAGTCCTTTGCCTCGATCACGTCGAGTTCGTGGGCGATGCGGTCGCGTTCGGCCGGCGCGAGCTGCGGATAGCGCACCGGAACGGCATCCCAGACCAGTTCGCGGAGATAGCTCATCGGGGTGTGTCCAGCCGGCACCTGCTGCGTCGGCAGTTTCGGCCGCGCCCGCCGCAACGGGAACGACAGGTCGTCGGCGACCACGACGGTGTGCTCAACGGCGCCGGGATAGCGCGCGAAGCGTGCCTCCATCTCGGCGCCGGAGCGCAGGTGGGCCGCTCCGGATGCCGGCAGCCATCCATCCATGTCGTCGAGACTGCGGCGGGCGCGTACCGCGGCAAGTGCTGTGGCCAGCCGGTATTGCTCTGGCTGTGCGTAGTGAACATTGCCGGTCGCGACCACCTGCAAGCCGCGCTGATCCGCGATCTTGAAGAGCGCATCGTTGTGGTCGCTGGCCAGCGGAGTGCCGTGATCGAAGAGCTCGACGATCACATTGGCCCGGCCGAACAGGTCGGCCAGCCGGTCGATCTCCCGAACAGCAGCAGCGGGCGACTGCTCGAGGGCCTGCCGCACCGCGCCCTTGCGGCATCCGGTAAGAATGCTCCAGTGTCCCTCCGCCCGACCGGCGAGTTCGTCGAGGTCGTAGACCGGACGTCCCTTCTCGAGCCCGGCGAGCTGAGCGGCAGTTAGCGCAGCGGCCAGCCGGTGGTAGCCCTCCTGCTTCCGGGCGAGCACGAGCAGGTGGCTGCCTTCCGGGTCGGCGGCTCCGTTTTGGGGTCGGCTGAGGTCGAGCGAGAGTTCCGCCCCGAAGACCGTGCCGATTTTCGGATGCTGCTCCGCCGCCTCCGCGAGGCGCACGACCCCGTAGAAGCCATCGTGATCGGTCAGCGCGAGAGCGTGCAGCCCGAGCCGGGCGGACTCCTCGAGCAACTGCTCGGGGGAGGATGCCCCGTCGAGAAAGCTGAAACTCGAGTGGGCGTGCAACTCGGCGTAGGGCACCGGGTCACCGGCCGGTGCCGCCTGCACGGGAGGAGCCTCGTACGCGCCGCGCTTGTGCGACCAACCGGGGCTGTCACCGCCATTGGCTCCGACCGGTGCGCCTCCGGGCCGCCGCGTATCCGACAGCGCTTTCTCGAACTGGGACCACGGGATCGGTGGGTTGTTCCACCCCATCAGTCGTCCCCCATCAGTCGTACCTCGCTTCGGCCCACCACAGATGGCTGTCCAACACGAGCAGCCAGGCCGCCCCCGCGTCGTCGACGACCTGGAAGCGGCTCGCCCGGCGGAAGGTGTCGGCATCCCACCATCGTTCGTCATTCGTCCAGGGACCAGCCCAGGCTGCGACCGGGCGCAGGGTGCGACCGTCGGTAGAGAACCGAGCCGGCGTGCCCGAGAGCACCCCGCGCAGGTCAAGGTCGATGGCGACCCCGGCTGCATCGATCACCATCGCCGGCCGCAGCGCCTCGAACACGGTGCCGGGGCTTGGCGTTGGCAGTTGCCCCGGCCAGGGCAGCGCATCGGGTCGTGCCCTCTCTGTTCTGGCTAACTCGGTGCGGTCTCCCCAGGCCACGAGGTTCTGGCGATCGAGCAGGGTTCGCCCGCCACCGATCGCGGCGGTAACGACGGCACCGTGTCCGAGCATGCTTTGTACCCGGGAGAGCCCGTGGTGGATTCGTTCGTCGTGCCCGGTACCCCAGAGCCCCTGCTCATGGTTGCCGATGGCGTCGACGCTCTCTGGCACGACCCGCACCCGCGTGATTGCCGAGCTGAGACCACTGCCAAAAGGATTGCCGGCGATACTGCCGCTGCCCTGTAGCTGCCAGCGCACCCGGTCAACGACATCCGCCGCCGTGAAGGAACGCGGATGCAGCCAGGTGCGCTCCGACAGCTCTCCCGACTCGGAATCCACCTCGATGCGGATCGACGTGCAGACGAGCCTGGCCTGCACCAGCTGATCGATGAAGCGGTCAGCGGATGCCCGGAAGCCGAAGGTCACCTGGTCGATGCGGTCGAGCGGTGGTTCAAACCCCACGACGCTGTCGAGCTCCTCCGGCACGACGCGCGGCACGACGGGGCGACTATCGAGGCCGCGCGCGAGAGCGTGCACCCGCACGCCGGCGTCTCCGAATCGCGCCTCGACATCCTGCGGTTGCAGCTGAGCGAAATCGCCGAGGGTACGGATGCCCAGTCGACGCAAGAGCGTTGCAAGGGCGTGCTCGCCGAGCAGCCCCACCGGCATGCCGGCGAGAAACTCGGAGGATCCCCCCTCCGGCACGATGCGGATGCGCTGCCGCTGCGGACTGCGGGCCGCGTGCTCCGCGGTGAACGGCCCGTCGGCGATACCCACCCGTGAGCCGTGGATGCCGAGTGCATCCAACGCGTCGAGCAACCAGAGTGCCGCCTCCTCCTCACCGCCGTAATAGCGGGCGGGCCCGCGGGCTCGCACCGCACATGTGCCCGGACGCACCACCTGGGCCCCGGGCATCGTCTCCTCGATCGCATCGAGCACCGGCTCGAAGGCCCGGATATCGAGGGCCTGGTCGTAGTCGAGCACCCGGAGCCCTGGACAGCGGGCCTGTGCCTCGCGCACCCGGTGCCCGCGGCGCACGCCCTCGCTGCGAGCCGACGCCGAGCAGGCGAAGACCTGGCCGGCCTCGATCAGGGCGAGCGGGACATCCACTGCAGCCGGATCGCGCCCGGTACCAGCGCCCGAGGTACCCGCGGCCATACCACCCGCGGCCAGACCACCCGCAGCCAGACCACGCAGAGCCGCCGTGATGGGCCAGTCGGGGCACCACAGCACCATGGTGCGCATCGGAGCGCTGGGCGAAGCGAGGGAGGAAGTGCGGCGCATTATCCTGCCGCCTCGTGCAGATGAGCAGGCTCGGGCTGGGCGAACCTGTCCACCTCGCGAAACTGCTCGTGCGGATCGGGCAGCCAGAGCCGCGCACTTTGCGGCCGTCCCATCCGGCTCGACACGGTGACCGTCGCCTGCCGGGCACTGAGATGCCCGTTTCCCTGTCCGATGCCAACCCAGTGGCTGTCGGAGAGGCTCAGCATCGCCTCGCTCTGCGGCCACGGTCCCAGCACGATCAGGGTTGCCCCACGCTGCCGCAACCGGGCGCTGAGACGCGCGACACTCGAATCGCTCGCGCGCTTGGGGGGTCGGGTGACGACGACGCTGATCACATCGGCGATCGCCGCGGTGACACCGAGCCACTGCTCCCCGGGATGCGGCACCAGCACGAGCCGCTCCAGGTCGATGCCGAAGTGCTGAGCTGCCTCCACCCCGAACTCGGGAACCCCGATGACGCCACACCAGGAACCGGCCGCCGAGGGGCCGGCGAGCAGCGCCATGAGCAGGGTCGCCGAATTATCCACCGAGTAGGTCGCACCCTCTTTGAGCCCGCCGCCGGGCAGCAGCCGGGCGATCGCCGGGTGGGTGGGGATCGTGCGAGTATCGAGCGTAGTCGTCTGCATCGAGCGAATACGCGCCTGCAACTCGTCGACGGTGGCTCGCGTGGGCGAGTCATCGAGAATTGCTGCTGCGGAGGCCATTCCCTCATATTCGAACATACATTCGAATATGTCAATTGCCACCGACATCCATACGGCGTGTCGGCAGTTACTGAATCGCGGTGGCGGGGGATACGCCGGTTCGCGGTGGCGTAACGGGATCCCGGCGGGAGTTACGCCCCCCGCCGCGAGGTCATATGACCGCCGCGACGACTCACGGGCGCGACGATGCGCACCACCGCACGCGCACCACCGCACGCGCACCACCGCACGCGCACCACCGCACGCGTTACGGCGCGAGTATCTCGTTGCGCAGGAGCACCGGGGCCGCGACATCCGCGGTGCGACGCCGTCCGGAAAACACCCAGAACCGGTAAAGAGCAAACCGGAAGGCCGTGCCGAGTGCGAGGCCGACCACATTTGTCGCGAGATTGTCGTCGAGCACCGAAGTGAATCCGAGCCCGTAGTGCGAGACCCAGAGGCAGCCGAGTGCAATTCCGGCGCCAATCAGACTCACGACCGCGAACTCGATGCCCTCACGCACCACAGCCGAGCGGGTCTCCGTGCGGCGTTCGGTGCGGAAAGTCCAGTATCGATTGCCGATCCAGTTCACAACGATCGCGATCGATGTGGAGATGACCTTCGCGACAATCGGACCTCCGTGCACGAGCTGCGGCTCGAAAATCGTTGTTCGCAGCGCGTTGAACACCGCGATGTCAACAACTAACCCGACGCCGCCCACGAGCCCGAAGCTCAGCAGCTGGCGCAACAGGGCGATCCGGGAATCACGCGACATGATCGCGCTCCTGGCCGGGACTGCTCGTCCGCACCGGCGGCTCTTGCGCCTCGGTGAGCCGCGACTCAACCTTGTCGTGAGCCATCCGTAGAGCGGATGCCGCAGCCACGGCCGCCCGGTGGTCTCCGCGTAACCGCGCCGGCATGGCTTTCAGCCCCCACAACGTCACCCGAACGATTGCTTCATTGACAATGCCGGAACTCATTTTAGATTCGCCATGCACCCGTTCGACGAACGTGATCGGAACCTCGGAGATGCGCAGGCCGGCGGTATATGCCTTCCAAAGCATGTCAATCTGGAAGCAGTATCCCTGACTCAGGACATCCTGGTACCCGATTTCGCGAAGCGCGTCCGCTGTGAAGGCGCGGAAGCCGCCGGTGATGTCGCGGATGGGAAGCCCGAGGGCGACGCGGGCGTACAGGCTGCCCGCCTGCGAGAGCATCATCCGCCTGAACGGCCAGTTCACGACCGACCCGCCGCGCACCCAGCGCGATCCGAGCACCACATCCGCGTCGTCGAGTGCAGTGAGGAGAAGTTCGAGCTGTTCTGGCTGGTGTGAACCGTCGGCATCCATCTCGACCAGTCGCTCATATCCACGCTCGAGGCCCCAGTCGAACCCAGCGCGGTAGGCCGCGCCGAGGCCCTCCTTACCGGCCCGGTGCAACACGTTGATACGGTCGTGGCCCGAGGCGAGCGCCGAGGCGAGGGCGCCAGTTCCATCGGGCGAATTGTCGTCGACGACGAGCACGTCGACCCCGGTCGTACTTCGCAACACACGAGCGGTGATCTCCGCAAGGTTGTCTCGCTCGTTATAGGTCGGGATCACCACGAGCGTGCGGTTGTCGGTTGGCTTCATGTTGTCTCTCGGGTGAATTCGTAGACGATGGTGCGATGGACGGGTATCTGTCGAGAGATCGTGTAGCCGAGATGTTCGAGCGCCCCCACATTGACGGGAGTCGAGACAGATGCCGGGGTCGTGAGCTCGATATCCCAGACGGTGGAGATTCTGCGCAATGAGGGGGCGATTTCCACAATGGGCCGCACGGAATCCCAGATGCCCGAGCGTTCGGTGTACGGGGTCTGCAGCGTGACATCCGAGAGCCCCGTGAAGTATTGCGGATAGAGGCGAAGGGCGAGCCGTGGTTTGCGGGAGGGCCTCGTTGTCTCGTCGAAGACGACCGCATCACCCCGGCGCGCCTGCGCTCCGATTACCTGTGCCGCCTGGCGCAAGTCGCTGCCGCCGTCCTTGGCAAATTGCGTTCGCTCAAAGACGTTGGTGGGCAGCGCGAGACCGAACAGGGCAACGACTGCTGCAACCCGTATCCAGCCGGCGGCGACACCGCGGGAAAACACAGTCGAGACCCCCACGGCGACGAGGATCGAGACCGCCGGTGTGGTGAATGACAGGTAGCGGATCGAGTACATCGGAGCGATAAAAATGTTGCCGAAGATCAGGATGCCCATCGGCAGTGCCAGCCAGCCCACCAGAAGCACAACGGTGCGCGATCGCGAGCGAAGCAGTGTGACCACTGCGACCAGGATCAGGGCCCAGCAGGCGATCGCGAACCACGGATTGCCGAACCACTGGATCACGAACATTTGGCTGAAGGTGACGGAGTTGCGGTGAGCGAGGAAGGAGATTTGGCCGCGCTCGCTGAGAGCGTAGACGATCACCGGCGCCGCGAGCATCACTCCGACCGCGATCGCACCGAGCCAGCGGCGGATGATGGCGCGCCCGGGACGGGCCGCGACGACGGCAATCCCGTAGACCACGGCGAGGAGCACCAGGTAAAGAAATACGTAGATGGAGAGGGCAAATAACACCGCGAAGGCTAGCCAGGGGAGAAGGCCAGTGATGCGGTGCCGCAGGAGTGCCACGAAGAAGATCGTCAGCCAGACGGCCACCGCCGTGCCGATGGCATAGGAGCGCCCCTCAGCGCCCATGTAACCGACTCGCGGGAGCATAATCATGACCGCGCCCGCCATTACCGCGATGCGGCGCGCGGCGGCGACGGGGGTGAACAGCCGATCCGCAAGCACCACGGTTCCGGCCACCGCTACACCGACCGCGATCGAGCTCGGCAATCGTACGGAAAGTTCGGATGCCCCGAACGCATCGATCCAGAAGTGCAGGAAAACGTAGTAGGCGCCATGCACCGCATCTACCCGCCCGAGTTCCCGCCAGATTGTGGCGAGCGGGCGCTCGGCCGACATAATGCTCGCGGCCTCATCACCCCAGAAGGCCGGGATCCACGATCCGACGACGGTGAACAGCGAGCCGAGGATACCGAGCAGCACAGCGACAGGCGCGATGCCCATGTCCGCCCCGAGCCACCGCGTCGGTGCCGCCACAGGTGGTCGTCCGGTGCCGCGAATCGCCGCTCTGGTGCCGACTTCGGTGGTGCTCACGCGCCGTCCCCTCGGGATGATGGGCACCGATACCTATCGGTGTGGTTTCATCCTCGACAACGGGTCTTGACATTCTGTGCGGATCGGGGGCCCTCGGCGTGAGAGTTCGTACAGGTTGGATTAGCCCGCCGTGCCGTTACCCACGGCAGGAAATGACACCATCACGGTGAATCCGTCCGCATTGGAGAGAGTGACGCGCCCGTGAGCCGCGTGCACGATCGAGTGCACGATCGCGAGCCCGAGACCGCTGCCGCCATTGTTCGCCGTACGCGCGATATCCGGTCGGCTGAATCTATCGAAGGCCACGGGAAGGAAGTTCTCCGGCATCCCGGCGCCGGAATCGACGACGGTGAGTAACAGCTCGGAATTTGAGTGACGCAGGGCGAGGCGCACCGAGCCGCCATCCGGCAGCGCCGTAATCGCGTTGCTCGTGAGATTGTTTACAACACGACCAAAATTCTCGACAGCGATGAGGTAGGTGGCGGGGGTCGGATCACCGGCCACGTCGAAGTCGATCGTCACGTGGGTGGCGACGGCGAGCATCCGTGCCCGGTCGACCGAGGCGGCGAGTTCGGCCGCAAGCTCCGCCCAGCTGCTCTGGATGTCCGGCGAGCTCGAGTCGAGCTGCGACAACTCGAGAAGGCCGGTCGCAAGCCCGGACAACCGTGCAACGGAGTGCTGAGCGGTCACGATCTGTGCCTCGAGTGCGGTGGCATCACCCCGTGACAGATGCGCGAGTTCGAGTTGTGCCATGAGGATGGCGAGCGGGGTGCGCAGCTCGTGGCTCGCATCTGAAACCAGTTGGCGTTCACGATCGACGGATTGCCGCACATCGCTGATGAACACGTTGAGGGTCGTTGCCAGCGCGGAGAGCTCGTCGGTGGCGGAGCCGATGGGTAATGGCTCGGTCGACCCCTGCGCGACGAGCGCTTCGGCCTGCTTTCGCATCCGGGTCACCGGACGAAGCGCCGCACTGGTGAGCAACCAGGAGGCGATGCCGAACCCGAGCACGATCACCAGAGCGCTCACGATGAGAGCCTGGGTGATGCGGTCGAGGGAAAGGATCGACGAATCCTGGTTGCGCGCGGTGACGACCGTCCACGCTCCCTCATTTGTGATCACGGTGGCGTGGTAGACCCGGTAGGAGTCGTCTTCTTGCACGATGGTGGTCGCGCCTCCGGGGAGTTTCGCAATTTCTGCGAGCCGGTTTTCGAGGCCCTTTGGCATGCTCGAGAGGACAAGAGTTCCGGCGGGATCGGTGACGGCCACCAACTGCCCCCGACCTGGTCTGTCGACGCTCAGGCTGCCGCTCACCGTCAGACCGGTTATGTACGGGGCAGCATCATTGTGCAGCAGCGTCGTCGTTGTGGTGGTGAGAATGTGCTCCACCTGGGCCCGAAAAATGACGACCGCGACGCTGGACAGCACCATTGCCACCAGCAGGCTACCGATCGTAATACGCCACTTAATCGTGACCCGCCGCAGCAGTTTCACACGCAGGACCTCACGAGAGAGGCTCGAGCAGGTAACCCGAGCCTCGTTTGGTCACGATGCGCACGCCGGAAGGCACCGGTTCCAGTTTGCGCCGAAGATAGCTCACGTACTGGTCGACGATGTTCGGGTCGATATTCTGGGTCGAGCCCCACACCTCTTCAAGGATGCGGGACCGGCTCACCACCTCTCCCACCGATGCCGCGAGTAGCCTCAGCAAGGCAAATTCTTTCGGACTCATCGATAGCGGATGCCCGGCAACTGTCACGGCGACGGCGAGCGAGTCGATTCGCAGCGCGCCGACGGTCACCACAAGCTTGTCGGCATTAGCGTCGCGGCGCAGTAGCGCCCTCACCCGCGCACTCAGTTCCACGAAAGCGAACGGCTTGGTGAGATAGTCGTCCGCCCCGGCGTCGAGGCCGAAGACTCGATCCTCCACGGCATTCCGTGCCGTGAGCAACAGCAGCGGCATCGAGCTTCCGGACTGGCGGATGCGCCGACAGATCTCGAATCCCGACATCTGCGGCAGCATCACATCAATGGCGGCGAGGGCGAATTCCTCGGTGGAGACCGCGATCAGGGCATCCACACCATTGTCGACAACGCGGGTCTCGTAGCCCTCCGCGGTGAGGCCGCGCTGGATGAGCTCACCCATCTGAGGGTCGTCCTCCACGATTAGTACCTTCACCGCGACCGACTCCCTCGATTTGCCGCACAGCGCAATGCTGCAATGTTCGCACTCTTTGTCGGGAACTGCCCGCCAGCATCCCGACGGCCAATCCGTGTGGACGAGCGTGGGAACTCTGCGGGCACGTGGCGTAGCGATAGAAGTTACTACGCCGCTCCCTCCGGCATTCGCCTGAGAGCTTGATTCTTGGTAGACGGACCGGTAGACCGTAAGCATGTCCGAACACGAAGAGACCCCCGTCGACCTGCCGCTCGTTCCGCTTCCCGGCAGCAACCGCCACTCTGCCGAGGTGATCGCCCCCGCAACGGTGCCGCAGGATTCGGGCGCGGAGATCGAGGTGACGGTGATCCTGCGTCGTCAGCCCGGCGCTGACACATTCGATCCTTCGGTGCGCTTGAGCCGAGAGGACTTCGCGGCCCGGATGGGAGCGGATGCCGCCGACGTCGCCTCGGTAACGGCTGCCCTCAGCGGGCTCGGGCTGCGGGTGCTCTCGACCGACCTTCCCTCGCGACGGATGCGTGTCGCCGGCACCACAGCCGTGCTCAGCCGAGTGTTCGGCACCCACCTCGAAGCGGTGACCAGCCGCGCCACCGACGGCACAGAGGTGCACCACCGCAACCGCACCGGGATGCTGATGGTGCCGGCCTCCCTCGACGGCATCATCACTGCCGTGCTCGGCCTCGACGACCGCCCCCAGGCGCGTGCCCAGTTTCGCGTCGCCGAAGCCCGGGCTGTTGCGGTGAGCTACACGCCGCTCGACCTCGCCGAGGTGTATCACTTCCCCGCCCAATTCGACGGTTCGGGCCAGACGATCGCACTCATCGAACTGGGGGGTGGGTTCGCCCAGGCCGAGCTCGACACGTATTTCGCCAGTCTCGGCATCACCGGGCCTCATGTCACCGCGGTCGGCGTTGACGGCGCGAAGAACGTGCCTGGCGCAGACGCCGCCGGGGCAGATGGTGAGGTCCTGCTCGACATCGAGGTGGCAGGGGCGCTCAGCCCCGGCGCGAACATCGTGGTCTACTTTGCCCCCAACACCGACGCCGGCTTTGTCGATGCGGTGAGCGAGGCGACTCACGCCTCGGTGACACCGACCGCGATCAGCATCAGCTGGGGCCAGAACGAGGATGCCTGGACGGCCCAGGCCAGGCATGCCCTCGACCAGGCCTTCGTGGATGCTGCGACCCTTGGGGTCACCGTCACGGTCGCCGCCGGTGATAACGGCAGTTCCGATGGTGCGAGCGATGGTCGTAACCACGCTGACTTCCCCGCATCCAGTCCCCATGTTCTTGCCTGTGGCGGCACGAGCCTGCACGCGGTTTCTGGCATGGTGCAGTCGGAGGTCGTGTGGAACAACGGCAAGGGTGCCGGCGCGACGGGAGGGGGTGTGAGTGATGTCTTCGCGATCCCGACCTGGCAGGCGTCGGCCGGAGTACCCGCGTCGTCTCGCGGCACAGCCGGACGTGGGGTTCCGGATGTCGCCGCCGTCGCTGATCCGACGACGGGCTATGAGGTACTCGTGGATGGCCAGAAGAAGATCTACGGCGGCACCAGCGCGGTCGCGCCGCTCTGGGCGGCGCTCGTTGCTCGCCTCGCCCAGGCGCACGGACAACCGCTCGGTCTGCTGCATCCACGCCTCTACGGATCGGTGTCGGCGGCCCCGAAGCAGGAGGGTTTTCGGGACATCACTTCTGGGAATAACGGAAGCTTTGCCGCGAAACCCGGTTGGGACGCCTGTACCGGACTCGGCGTTCCCGACGGGACGGCTCTGCTCGCCCTGCTCACGACGTCAGCCCACTGACACTCGTTATGGCGAGCTTCGCACCGGCCGTGTCTCACGACCAGCGGTCGACATGCTCGGCATCCCAGGGATCGCCCGCGGGGAATTTCGGGTGCCGATGTCGGAGGGGGCCGGTACGGTCTCGTCATGGCTTTCATTGAAGCAACGGGGCTCACCAAGACGTACACCCCCAAGGGGGCCAGTCCCGTGCACGCGCTCGACGGGCTTGATCTTGAAGTGCCGCAGAGCACTGTCACTGCGCTGCTTGGGTCGAATGGGGCGGGCAAGACCACCACCGTGAAAGTGCTCACGACGCTCACCCGCCCCACGGCGGGCAGCGCTCGGATCGACGGGATCGACGTGCTCGCCCACCCGGAACGAATCCGCCCGATCATCGGGGTATCTGGACAGTACGCCGCCGTCGACGAGAATCTCACCGGCTTCGAAAACCTCGACATGGTTGGACGTCTCTACCATCTGGGTGCCGCACAGTCGCGCGTGCGGGCGCAGGAGCTCATCACGCTTTTCGACCTGGAGGAAGCCAAGAACCGACCGGTGAAGGGCTTCTCCGGCGGGATGAGACGGCGTATCGACCTGGCCGGCGCACTGGTGACACGACCGAAGGTGCTCTTTCTCGACGAACCGACCACGGGTCTCGATCCGCGCAGTCGGCTGGGAATGTGGGACATCATCACCGGCCTGGTCTCGCAGGGAACGACTGTTCTGCTGACCACCCAGTACCTCGAAGAGGCCGACCAACTCGCCGATAGTATCTCGGTGATCGACGATGGAAGAGTGATTGCCGAGGGCACATCGGATGAGCTGAAAGCGTCGATCGGCGGGCAGCGGGTTGAGATCACGCTCGTTGACCCTGGCGATAGTGCGACAACGGTGGAAGTATTGCGCCGCTTCGGCAATTCCGAGCCGACGACGGCAGCGGAGGGTCGCGAGCTCACGGTCAATGCGTCGGATGCACCGGCGGCTTTGCAGGGAATTCTCGCGGAGCTGGGCAGTCGCGGCATCCGTTTGTTCGATGCGGGCATGCGGCGCCCAACACTCGACGACGTCTTCCTGCGTCTCACCGGCCATTCCGCCACTGCCGAGACATCGGATGCGGTACCAACGAAGAAAATGAAGCGTGCCGCGAAAAAGGAGAAGAGCCGCTCATGACAACGACGAACACCGGTTCGGGCTCAGCGCTTTCGCACTGGTTCTCTGACGGCTGGATCACCACCAGGCGCAACCTGATCAAGATCAAGCGCGTGCCCGACATCCTCGTGTTCACGACGCTGCAGCCCATCATGTTCGTGCTGCTCTTCACCTACGTCTACGCGGGCGTGATCAACATCCCCGGCAGCAGTTACAAAGAATTCATCATGGCGGGCATCTTCGCCCAGACCATCGTGTTCGGATCCACCTATTCGGGCTCGGCCATGGCCCAGGACCTGAAGGATGGCATCATCGACCGATTCAGAACACTGCCGATGAGCCCGTCGGCAGTGCTGATCGGACGCACCAACGGCGACCTGTTTATCAATGCAGTATCGCTCGTCGTCATGATGGTTACCGGCTTCATCGTCGGCTGGCGAATCCGTTCGAGCCTCCTCGAAGCGTTGGGAGCCATTGCGCTCCTTTTGCTCTTCGCCTACGCGTTTTCCTGGGTGATGGCCTTCATCGGAATGAGTGTGCGCAGCCCGGAGGTCATTAACAACGTCTCGTTCCTCATCCTGTTTCCACTCACCTTCATCTCCAACGCCTTTGTCCCGAGTAACACCCTGCCGACGCCGTTGCGCGTCTTCGCCGAGTTCAATCCGGTATCTGCGCTCGTCTCGGCGGTGCGTAACCTCTTCGGAAACACCCCACCGAACTCTCCGATCGCCGACAACTGGGCACAGCAGAACCCTGAGATCACCGTGCTGATCGGCATTGTGCTGCTACTCGTGGTGTTCGTGCCTCTTGCGATCCGCAAGTTCGCCAGCGTCAGCAGCCGCTAACGCGCGGTCAGCGCCGATTGCACCGAAACGGGGAGGCAACTCCCACATTCGCTGGCTAGCGTGAGGCAATGACAGTCATCGCCATCACCGGTTCCACTGGCCATGTCGGGCGACGTGTGGCCGACCAGCTCGCCGATCTGAGCCCGACACTCGTTGTGCGCGATGCCGCGAAAGCCCCGCGTATCGAGGGATCCCCGGTGGTGGTGACCGATTACACCGAAGCCTCCAATTCGGTGCATGCACTCGAGGGAGTAGACGTGCTGTTCATGGTCTCCGCCGCCGAGTCGAAGTTTCGCCGCGTGCAGCACCGCACCTTCATTGAAGCGGCTGCTGCCGCGGGCGTCAGCCATATCGTCTATACCTCGTTCTTTGGCGCTGATCCCGACGCTGTCTTCACCCTCGGGCGCGACCATGCCGATGCCGAAGCCACGATCCGGGCGAGCGGAATGCACTTCACACTGTTGCGGGACAATTTCTACTCCGATCTGCTTCCCTATTTTGCTGATGATTCCGGGGTAATCCGCGGTCCTGCCGGAGACGGTCGCGTCGCCGCGGTTGCGCGAGCGGATGTCGCCGACGTCGCCGCCGTTATCCTGCGGGACCCTGCGCCCCACGCCGGTGTCACCTATGAACTCACCGGACCGGAAGCGCTCACCCTCGACGATGTCGCCGCGCGTGCCGGCGCCGTAATCGGGCGCACTCTCAGCTACGCGCCGGAAACCGTGGACGAGGCTTACGCGTCCCGAGCCCATTACGGCGCGGAGCAGTGGCAACTCGACGCCTGGGTGAGCACCTACACGGCCATCGCCGATGGCCAGACTGACCGCGTCACCGATCACGTCGAGCGGGTCTCCGGGCATCGCGCCCGCAGCATCGAAGAGGCGTTATCGCCACACAGATGACGTTCCCTCTCGTGTACCGTATCTGACGGTGTGAATTGCCACACAAAGTGTCGCTAGCTCACATGAAGTGTTGCCGCCTCGGAATTTTCAAGGCGAATGAGGCCAGCGTGAGTTGAGGCGGCTAGTTTCGGGGCGCCTTCTTGTGCTTCCGTCGGCTTGCTGGTCCAGGCCGCGTCGGGAGTGGCGAGGATCCTGGGATCCAGGTTGGTGCCGAAGCGTTCCGGGTTGCGGGCGCGGGCTTTGGCCAGTGTCGCGGCCCGCTCGATGGCTTTGCCGGCCGCGAGGCCGTAGTGAACGTCAGCAGGCGTGTTCAGCCCGATGCCGGTGTGGCGGTGGGTGTGGTTGTAACCCTCGACGAAAGTATCCATGAACCGTCGAGCGTCGCCGAGGCTGGCGAAGCATTCCGGGAACACCGGGGCGAACTTCAACGTTTTGAACCAGGCCTCCGAGTAGGGGTTGTCGTTGCTGACCCGGGGCCGGGAATGCGACGCAAGTCACTTCCAGATCCGACAGCAGCGCGGCGACGGTCTTGCTCGTCATCGACGTGCCCCGGTCAGCGTGCACGACCTGCGGGGTGCCGTGAATGCCGAACGTCTCGGCCATCATCTCCGCGGCCAGGACCGCGGACTCGGCCGGATGGACCTTCGCTCAAACGATGTAGCGGGAGAAAATATCGATCATCACGTAGCAGTCGTAGTACTTGCCCTTGATCGCGCCAGCCAATTTTGTGATGTCCCACGTATAGACCTGCCCCGGAGCCGTGGCGACCAGTTCGAAGAATCGCCCGGGCCGGAAGCTGGGCCAGTTGGCGGCGTTCCTTGACCTGTTTGTTTTCGGCCAGAACCGGTAGATCGTTGAGATCGAGCCCAAATACACGCCCTCGTCCAGCAACTGCGCGTAGATCTGGATCGGTGGCAAGTCCACGAACCGGGCCGAGTTCACCACGGCCATGATCCGGGCCCGTTCCATCACATCAAGCTTGTTCGCCGGCACCAGCGCCAGCCCGGCGCTCGGGGTACGCGGCACCCGGGTCGCCGTCGACCGTGGCACACCCATCAGCACGGCGGCCGCCCGGTTAGGCACGCCGCGGCGGGTCAGCCCACGGTAGGTGGTCATCACGGTTTCGTCTGCGGTGTTTCGTCCCGCGAGCTCTTCGAAAGACTTTCGAGTAGCTCGTGCATTTTTGACATGATCTCCAACGCCACCCCCGTCGTTTCCAACCGCCGTTGCGCGACATCGAGCTGGCTGCGAAGCCTGGCGATCTCGGCCTGCTCGGGCGTGAGCCGCCCGATCTTCTCCCCGGACTTCTTGCCGTGCAGCACACCCGCATCACGAAGCTTTCCCCACTTACGTGATCTGCGAAGAATAGCCGCCCTGCTCCCGCAGATACGCGACGCCTCCGGTGCGGGAGATCGCGTCCTCATAGGCGGCCAGGTGGTCAAGTTTCTGCGCTGGCGTGAACGACCGCCTGGCTGTCGGACCACCCGCGCGCGGAACGGGACTGCTGCTCTTACTCATCGGGCTATCGTCGCGCACGGCGATCACAGACGGGCTGGACATGGTGGTGGCTTCCTGATTCTCGCCCTACGTCAAACGGCGGACTTGCTATTAGCTACTGGCCTCACCCAACCCTGGCACGTAGGGCCCGCGATCATCCTCGCGCTCGGGGCGCTCGCGCCGCTCGCGTGGTTGTTCGTCCGCGGCATCCGCTCCCGCACCTCTCGCTCATGAGATTGGCATGGGGAGTCCTGCCCATTCCGGAGTCGAATGTCGCCCGCTAGATTGTAGGCACTTGGTTGGCCGAGGGGGTCGGCCCCCGATCTATCGAGGAGTTGAACCTCATGGCAAACATGAACGTTACTTACAGCGAGATGACTGATGCGGCAAACCGTTTGACGACGGGCAAGGAAGACATCACTTCGAAGCTTCACGTGCTTCAGAGTCTGGTCAACGGTCTCGTGCAGGGCGGCTTTGTGACGGATGCTGCATCCGGAGCGTTTCACGCGTCGTACGAGCAATTCACCAAGGGCACGACGGAGGCCGTGAACGGTCTCGATGGGATGTCGCAGTTCCTCACGAAGGCCGCTTCGGCTCTCGAGAACGTGGACTCCGAGCTCGCCAAGGGCATCGGCGGCTAAAACATTAATCCAAAATAGGTAGGGGGCGTCACGATGTATGGGGACATGGCACCGCTCACAGGGGATGCTGCTGCCCTGCGCATTCTCGCCACCGACACGCGAGAGCGCGGCGTCCAATTGGGCGGTGCTGTGGGCACGACCTGGGTGTCGGCCGCGGCCGCGAAATACGAGCAGTCGCTCGCCGATAGTGCGAGGAACTTTGCGGATGCCGCCCAAGCGCTCGATGAGGCAGCGGACGCGATTGACGCTCACGTGCGGTCGGTCGATGCACTGAAGCAGGCTATCGCCAGCGCGGAGCACTGGGTGACCGATCGCTTGCACGACGCGACGCGACTGGTCGGTAGCGTCGTGGAAACGTTTGAGGCGGGTGCGTCTGCGGTTTTTCAGTTCCTCGGCCAAGCCATACCTGAACACCTCGTTCATCAGGCTGAGGACATTATTCATACCCTGCCGTCGCTCCCGGCCCCCGGCTCCAAGGACTGGTTGGATGCCCTCGACACCTTTCGCAGGAGGGGATGGTGAGCGACACCTCCGGTGTCAGCGCGCCAGCCCGCTTCATCGTGTCCCTGGACCAGCTTCACCTGATGGAAGCGCAGACGGGCATCGCGGTGCCCTCGGAATTCCACACCGAATGGGGGGACGGTGTCACAGCTGAGGAGCGCGAGCGGCGAGACGCCGATGCGCTCGGCGGACTCGAGGCCATGGGTTTTATCGCACCGTCGGTGGGCGCCTCCAGCATCGCAGATCGGGTGAATCCAGCCGTTCGGGCCTACCTCGGCCTCTTCGCCGATCCCGCCCTCTCCGTCTCAGTTCGATCGTGGGGCGGTGGCCGCACCTATCTGCACGAGGTCGCGGTGCTGTCCGGCCATGCAACCTCGCTGGTCAGGACCCAGCGGCTCGACGCCCGCGGGCAGAACCCGCTTAATGAGGACTCGGTCGAGCTCTCCGCATTCACCTTCCCCGAGCTCATCGGCGAACTTCTCCGATCCCTTCGCGAGATTGATACCGGGCGCCCGGCGGGAGCGGTCGCAAATGGCTCGATCGAGCTCCCGCTCACCGAACTGCAGGGTCTCATCACCGCGATCCGATCCGACCGGCCCGGGATTATCGAGGGGGCAATGCAGGAGGTCGCGATCAGTGCAGCTTCACTCCCGATCGTGCGGGCGGCGTCCTTCGGTATCGATGCCGGTTTCACCGTGTTCGCGCGGTCACGGGCGACCGGGGACCAGTTCTCATCGCACTGGTTTCGAGCAAACTCCGGATGGTTCGAACTCGCGCTCTCGACTCCGCCCCTCGATTCCGTGACCTCGTCTATCGAGTTCGCCGATCGCAGCCGGGTGAGACTGTCGACCCGGGGCAGTGAGGCGATTGTCGCCACGGTCATCACCGCCATCGGCACCCTCGGGGGAGCGCTCCATGGCTAGCGGGATTACCGTCTCCGGTGGCGCAGGGGGAATCGGGGCAAACCTCGACGACATGCGGTCGCAGGCGAAAGTACTCGAGGCGATGACCGGTGCGCTACTTGATCGAGCGAGTTCCACCGGGCAGTTCGCGGTTGCTCCCGATCTTCTGAGCTCCGCTGTGCTATCTCCGGTGACTGCCGCCGTGGCCGAAGAGAAGATCGTCGCAGCGACGGGCAAGCTCGTGCTTTTCGCAACCGAGGCCGGGGTGTCCGCAGTATTTCTCGAGGGCGCCGTGGTGGCATATGAGTCGGTGGACAGAGCGCTTGCCGAGCTGGCGACCCTCGGGACCAATGCCGTTACCTTCGTTGCCGGATCCCTCGTGATCCCCGCGGCTGTTGTCGGGGGAGTGCTCGTCATCGGCGACCTGGCGGCGAGCTATGTTGCCGGCTACGGCGACGAGCTTGCTGACTCGATCCGCGAAGGCGCGGAACGGGTCCACAAAAACCCGTTACTGCTGCTCGCTCCAGTGGGATTCGCCAGCCTGGTCGCGAGCTCGTTCAGCGCGAAGGATGCCAATGCCAACGCGAGCGCGATCCTCGGTGCGCAGTTGGCTGCGCTCAAGAGTCTCGCGGCCGACCATGCGCAGCAACTCAATGTGCTGCTCGGGCAGAACGCCGGAATCGTCGACTTCATCGCTCGTGGAGCTCCCGGTCTGCTGACCGGCCTTGTTGCGCCGCTGTATGTCATCCTCGGGCCGAGCACGAACACCATCATGACGGCGCTCACCGGAGTGCCATGGCCACCCCTGACCTACGAGCAGGCGGTACAGGCCCTGGTCGGAGCGGCAAACAAGGGCGGGTTACTCGAAGATGGTCAGCCGATCGGCGAGAGTGACCTCTTCACACCGCCGCCGGTCACCGACAATCCGGTGCCGCCGCCCCGCAGCGTGGCGGATCTCATGCGCGGCTCAACTGAGATTGATGCTAACGACAGAATCGGCACCCTCACAAATCAGTACGCGCGTATCCGAGTGATCACGGTGGCCGGAGATCCTCCGCGCTACATCGTGCAGATTCCGAGCACGCAGAGTTGGGACCCGATGGCCGGAGCCACGCCGAACGATTTGACGTCAGATACCGCGGCCATGATGAGACGCCAAACAGCGCTGGCAAGTGCCGTCGAAGCGGCAATGCAGAAAGCCGGAATCAACCGGACCGATCCGGTTATGCTCGAAGGTTTCAGTCTGGGCGGGATCACAGCGGGGGCGATGGCGGCCGATCCCGCTCTGCACTACAACATCACCCATGTCGTCACGGCGGGAGCACCGATTTCTCATTTCGCCATCCCGAACAATGTGAAAGTTCTGTCGCTCGAATTCAACGAAGACCCGGTCGCACGCCTGGCTGGCAGTGCCAACCCCGACCGGTCAAACTGGATCACGGTGAACGAAAAGGCGCCAACTCTGTCTAATGAGGCAAGCGCGCCGGGCATAGTGCGTGCACATAACTCCGAGCGCTATGCCGAGTTCGCGAAGTCCGCGTTCGCTTCGGGAAATGTGAGCGTCGATTCGTGGCAGGCATCGGCGGATGGATTCTTCTCGGGCAGCAACACCCATATCGACTACGGAGCTCAACGATGAAATACGAAACACAATGGGTCCGCGTGAGCCTCAGAGTGGGGCTGATCGCATTCTTGGCTATCGCGCTCTCGGGCTGCGCTACATCCGCTCCTGTGTCGAAGGCGCCTCAGCGCACCGACGCGGTCGTGCTTCACGAGCTGGAGTCGATTCCTGGTGTTTCCAGTGTTCAGCTCTTTGGGGGAGTAGATGGTCTTCCTGGTCAGAATTCTGCCGGAGCGGGCCTCGTTCTCGAGCCCGGCTACGTGAATGACCGGTCGATGTTGCTCGACTATGTGCTGAAGCTCCTGTGGTCGCAGGATGTTGTGGAGCCGAACACAGTGGTCATGGTGACTATGCGTAGTGGTGATGCCACTGCTGTTCCCCTCGACCTCATCGCCGATGGGCGGGCGCTGGGACTCACGAATAACGGCCAGGTCGGTTTTGCGATCAGGTCGGGTCAGATGACGGCGCACTATGGGCAGTGGCCGGGCACCGCGCCCACGCTGCCGGCGACGCTGGCCAGCTCCCCGCCGAGTGCAAGCCCGACCCCGTAGTTCGGTTTATCTCGCTGCCAAACTGGCCATAGGGCGAACGACAGGGGGGCAACGATATCCGGCTGTTCACCACCATGGGCACCATTGCCCGTTTGCGAGGGGGCGGGTTCAACCGGACCCCTTGCGGACACTCCCCAAGAAGCTGGCCTCGATGACGCTGCCGGGCTGGCGAGTCGCGTGTGCCCTGCCGCAGAGATTTCGCGCTCAGGTGCCTCTAACGCAACAAGAGCGTGACCCGGCCGACCGGCGCGCATCGTCCAACCGGTGGCCATTCAAACGGATCGTGAGGCTCGTGCTTCCAGGGCAACTCCGAGCCAGAAGCGGACAAACAGTTTTATAAGCGAGACTGCCCGACTGATAAAATTATCAAATCACGGGTGCTGCTCATGTACGTTCGGTCAGCGCAGGCGAGCAGGATCACCTTCCCCGTCGTTCGAGGGCATCCGCCTCCGCATCGGTTCAGCGAAGAGACGTGGGTATGCGTCAGTGGTGTTGCTGGCGACACTACCCACCAGATATGACCAGTCGCCGTGAGAAGCTCACTAACGTCGCGGACACAACTCGGATGCCGTGGAAAGCGAACTCGGTCGGCACCTGCGCAGGATCGGCCGAAACTAGAACGTCGTCGCCGTGAAAACGCCGCGGCCGCGGTGGAACTGCGCCCGTCCAGCAAGGATCGTTGCTCCGTCAAGCTCGACGTGGACCTGAAGCGCCTCGTACCTGGTCATCGCACACGCTGACGGTTGATGAGGCCGGCCCGGGCACGGCCGAGATCTGTGTTCAGCGGATCAAGAGCCTCGGTGACCGTCTCCAGGAGCCCAAGAGCGCAGGCCACGCGCAGCACGACGTGAAAGCTCACGGTCGGGTCGCCGTGCTCGAGCTTGCGCAGCGTCTCCCTGGTGATATCCGCACGATCAGCGACCTGCTCGGCGGTGAGACCGAGGGTCTTGCGCCTGCCGGCGTAGTCCTCGCCGATCTCAAGAGCGGACCTGAGAATCGCGGCAGGTAGCTCGGCAACCATGGCACTGCACCGCAT
>ENA-OFCD01000451-OFCD01000451.1-metagenomes-genome-assembly--contig:-NODE-451-length-26290-cov-4.917820_pt1 | contig 26290 bp, 31 predicted proteins | sample MGYA00153392_OFCD01 | MGnify analysis MGYA00153392
GAAGCCCGGCGCTCCGACCGAGACTCGTCGTCGCTAGAGCCGTCAGTAGATCTCGAGCCGGGCTCCACGTCGCCCACCACGCGGATCTGCCGCCCTTGTTCCCGCCAATACAAGAGGAGGGCTGCGCGCGGATTCTGAACGAGGTCGCGTCCCTTGGGGCTCGACGACAGGGTGGCGAACCACAGGCCCTCTGGCGTCACATCCTTGAGAAGGAGGGTGCGGGCGGATGGCGCACCTTCGGTGCTTACGGTAGCGATGACCATAGCGTGGGGCTGCGACACCCCGGAGTCGAGAGCGAATCCCAGCCACTCTGTGAGCAGTGAAGTCGGGTCCGCCGGGGCGGCATCCGTATCAAAAGTCGGCAGTTGGCCGCTGAAGACGGGCAGCGCCCGCAATCGGTCGCGCCAGGAGGAATCAGTCATACAAGCAGCCTACGTTTCGACCCGACCGTGCGGCTGGCAGCGGGCTGGTAACGTTGAGGTGCACTTGGGCCCCCATAGCTCAGGGGATAGAGCACTGCCCTCCGGAGGCAGGGGCGGCAGTTCGAATCTGCCTGGGGGCACACAGAAAAGCGCTCGTCAGGTGGGTCGTGCCGATCCCGACACCACCGGCGAATCACCCTCGTGGCAACACTTTGGCAACACTTACTAATAGCTCCAAGTGCACTTGTGAGAGCGTTCCTACATGGCCGAAGTTCATCGTTGGCTCCTAGACGGAGAGCTAGCCCCGGTCGGTGGAGGCGTCGCTTTCCTAGACCGGCCCCTGGACGAAGTTGTCGCGGCCCTCGTCGAATGGAAAACCGGTCTTGAACAAAAGCTCGAGACATCCCCTGGCGGCGCATTCCCGCACTGCCTTACAGCCCTGGACCCGGTCCAATCGCCGTGGACAGTTGAATTGCTCATCGAACACGGGGACTGGACCGCCTGCCTCAACAACTCGCGAGACGGCAGTGATTTCTCCAATGACTACCTGAGCCGAGTGCTCGATTGCCGCTGGGTCAGCGGGCAGCACCATCCGCGTTTGGCCGCCGGCCACGCCATCACGGAGTTCAAAATGGCGGGACCCGAGGGCACCACGCCCGGCATGAATATCCGCACCGTCTACAGCTATGCAGCCGATGGGCGCTGGGATTTCAACGCCTTCGGCGAGGTGCAGCCTTTCGAGCAGACGCAGGCATACACGGCTCGCCTGAAGCGAGACCGCATGACCCGCGAGATGCTGATCGACTATCTGGACCATTTTGGAATCTATCCCGACGATGGAACGAGTTTCGGCCGCTCAGTTGTGGTCCGCCAGATCGTGGAATGGACGAGCTACACGAACTCATTAGCAGGCGAGCGGGAGTATCTCGGTTTACCTCCCATCAACGGTGCAGCGGCCGATCTCATCGCTTGATTGCACGCATGCCTGTCGGTTCCAGATGCGACCCCGAGATAATCCGCCCTCACAACAGGGAATCGCTCGCCACCTCCTTCCGTGCCATCTGCTGAGCGACTTCATCCCCGCGCGAACGATCGCCTTGTCGAGTGCCGCCGACACCGCATCGAGGTCGTTATTAAACAGATCTGAGTACACGTCGAGCGTCACTGCGGCCGACGCATGGCCGAGCATCCGCTGGACGGCCTTGACGTTCGCCCCGGCACTGATCGCGAGACTCGCTGCTGTGTGCCGCAGTTCGTGAGGCGTCAGCCCATCCTGGCCGATCATGTTCGCGGCGTCGTCGAGCCAACCGTGCCGGAAAACGCGGCCGCGCAGCCAACCACCACGGGCTGCCGCGAAAGCCGGTGAACCGCCTTCCTTGCCCTCGACGTGGGATTTCAGGTCGGCCAGGATCGACGCCGACACCGGGATCGATCTGGCCTCGTAGTCCTTAGGCTCGGAGTCCAGCTGCACTCCATCGACTTCGACGATTGTGTGTTGAACTTCGAGCCGGCCGCGAGCGAAGTCGATGTCCTGAACCCTAAGCCCAGATGCCTCGCCCCAGCGCAGCCCGCAATACGCAAGTACTTTCACCAGGAGGCCGTAGTTGTTGCGCTCACCCCGGTACATACCCTTGCCGAGCGAATCGACGGCGTCGGCGAGTTCCCGGGCTTCATCGTGGGTCAGATACCGTTTGACGGGCTTACCAACCTTGGGAAGATTCAACCCGTGGGCTGGATTGGCGGGGAGCCGTCCGTCCTTCACCGCCATCTGCAGACTGCCGGAAAGCACGTTGACGATCTTCCGCACACTCGATGGAGACTGCGTTTTGGAGAGACCACCAGCCCAGCCCTGGACCGCGCCATGGGTCAACGAGCCGAGCGGGTAGCCGCCGAGCGAGGGCTTGATGTGAAGCGCGACGATACCGCGAGCTCGCTCGCGTGACGTTGCGCGCCAGTCTGCGCGGCCATCCATCCAAGCGTCGAGCCACTCCCCTACAAGCACGCGCGACTTTGAAGGGTCGATGTAGGCACCGCGACTCTTGTCGATCTCGACACTCGCGAGGAACAACTCTGCCTCGCGCTTGGTCTTGAAACCGCGCTTCTGGGTCTGAGCGTGGTCAGGCTTTCGGAACATCGCTCGGTAGCGCTTGCCTGATTTGGTTTGGTACGCGCTGATGCTTCCCATGATTCGACAGTACGTCGGGGCGCTGACGCTATCTCGGACAAATCAACTCGACGACCGGCAACTCACTCACCGCGTCTCACCACATCGACTTCATCCCTCAACTTTTTGCTTATCTGCCGCCACCCCTTTACTTCCCAACCTCCCACTCCAAGAGCTTGCGATGGGTGTGGGAGGTTGGGAAGCGCGCGCAGCGCGGGGGTGGCGGCTGATCGGCAAAAAACCAGCCCCAGCTGTTCCTTTGCGTATTCCAGCCCGAGGAATATGCAGAGGAAGCCCCACGATCAACCTTCCTCTGCGATCCCGCCATGTCACCATTGAGTGGTACGCTATCGAGTACTACTTACCGGAGGCGACAATGTCGGCAATCACCGCGACCGAAGCACGAAAGAACCTGTTCGGGCTCATCCAGCAGGTCAACGATGATCACACCGTCGTCGAGGTCGTGTCCCGGCATGGAAACGCGGTCATCGTGTCGAAGGACGACTACGACGCGATGACCGAGACGGCCTACCTGCTGCGGAACCCCGCAAACGCAGAGCGGTTACTCGCGGCGATAGATCGAGCCCGGCGAGGCGAGTTCGAGCTGCACGACCTCCTGGACGCGTGACGCGCACGATCGCCTTCGACCAGAATGGGTGGCAGGACTACGTCTACTGGCAGACCCAGGACCGCAAGACCCTCAAGCGTGTCAACCAGCTGATCACCGACTCACTGCGCGATCCGTTCGCTGGTATCGGCAAACCGGAGCCCCTCAAGCACATCCTCTCCGGCGCGTGGTCGCGCCGCATCGATGACGTCAACCGCTTGGTCTACTACGTCACCGACGACCACATCGTCATCCTGCAGGCCCGCGAACACTACTGATCTGAAGTCCACGCTTTCCGCAAGGCGGAGCCGCGGCATCCCGGTGGCAACAGAATGGCAACAACTGAGGCAGGCACGGGGTCATCAAGCACATCCGAGGTCACTTTGGAACCCAGCAAGTAGGCGGGAGTTGGGGCGTTATCGGTGCAGACCGCGCCTAGCTTCCGCCCTCCGGAGGCAGGGGCGGCAGTTCGAATCTGCCTGGGGGCACCTCGGTGCGCGAACTCAATTCCGATTTTGACAGCTATTCCGGACCAGCGGCCCTGTGGAAGGTTCCGCCGTACTACCGGGGCAACAACGGCTCGCGATCAACGCTCCTAAGCGCGAACCCTTCCGGGTAGGGCAAGGGCATACGGGCATCGCGACCCATCCGGATCGGCGCTCCCCCAGGAGCTGCCCACCAATAACCGCCAACCGTCACGCTTGCGAACCCGCGCTCAGGATCGCCCATCATCACCGCTAACCTCGGCGTATGTCGGAGATTAGTTATGTGGTTCGCCGAGCCCGTGCTGACGACGCGGAAGAAGTTTTTTCACTTGTGAAGGATTTTCCTCCGGAGGCAATCCCAGACCGCCAAGAATTTCAGGCCTCCTTCGCGGCGCTAAATGACATCGCCGGGAGCGTTCTTTTCGTCGCGGAAAGTGCGAGCGGAACTGTCCTGGGGTACATCCTCGTTTCTTGCCATCCGTCCTTCCTCGCAAATGCTCCCGTTGCGTGGGTGGAAGAAGTCATGGTCGCAAATGGCTGGCGGCGCAGAGAAGTGGGGAAGGCATTGATGACCGCTGCGGAGGACTGGGCAAATCGATGCGGCGCGGCATACGTTGCTCTAGCAAGTCGCCGATCCGCACCGTTTTATCTAGCGTTGGGGTATGAGGACACCGCTGCTTTTTTCAAGAAAGCGCTCAGATAACCAATTGGCTGATGGCGCTCACGAACATCATCCGATGTCGTGGTCCAGAGCTTTCTGTCAGCATTACCAGCACGCAATAATCGCCGAAATCTTGACTCAAAGACTGCACGCCTTTGCGTGGAGAGTACACCGATCCCAGACCTGCTCATGAGAACAAACTGCAGAATTATCCCGCTATTTGAACCAATGACGTGGATGGATTCTCTTGCCAACCTGCCGTGATGCTGCGGATCGTGGATCTCGATTCCCCGCTCGTCCGCCAGAAGGGTTCCGGAGAAACTTTCGGCCCTGATTCGCGCCCGATGGTGACCAACGACACACTTGCAGTCGAATGTTCGGCCGCCAGGTTGCGAACCAGACGTCGATTCCGGCGATCTCCCAACCACGGGAAAACGAGTATCACCAGCAGGCTGAATTCTTTTTCGAGCGTCGAACGGGTGCCGTCGCAAAGTTCACAAGCTCGACGTTAGTGTCCTGACTTCCCGCATGGCTCAATCGGTAATGCGTTCGCGTTCGGATTGCTCAAGATCTGCGCCGACAGCCGTTTACGTCGGCGCGCTCGGTCGTTGGGCGGACTAGCCCCCGCTCTTTCGCGATGGCCGTTCGGCTGCTGGCCGGTAGTGGGTGCGCGCGGTGTCGCGCATTTCTTCTGTGACCACTGCTCCGGGTGTTGCCGAAGCCTGGATGAAGAGTTCAGAAACCCAATCGAGGGGATGAGGAGCACGAGCACGAGCATGATGGCCGCAGGCAGGTCAGGCGTGAGCCCCCGGTGCGGCCAGAAGTCGTGAATGGCGCCGTATCCTCCGAGCAGCTATTGCGAACCAAACCAGAACCCAGCCTTCGGCCTGCCCGTCCACCGCCACCATGGCCGGGGCGGACCCGAAGGTTCAAGGTAGCCGCGGAAGATACGGACTCCGAGCAATGTGCACGTGAGGTTGATGAGCAAGCCGATCGCCGCGTACTGCCAGGATCGCTCGTGCAGTAGCCATGTCCTCAGTGCGAGGAAGAACAGCGCCAAGGTCACAGACCCAAGAACGATGTACGGTACGTTTGCCGGACTGTGGTGATTTGCCAGGTCAGCTTCACGCGACGAGCCTAGGGGTGGGTGACCCGTGGGCCGACTGAGTTCAAAGCGAGTTAATCCGCTTGGAACCCTAAAGTGTTGTCCATTTGACCCCGGCTTACGAACGGTCAGCACCCCGTTACGAAGCAATGCTCATAACCCCGTGGCCTGGACCCGTTCTCGACTCACCCGGAAAACGGACCTTCGTCTTTGCCGGATCACACGCCCCAGGTCACAAAGGGCGAGACACCTGCTTCACCCAGTTAGGGCATCCACTCGATCATCGGCGCACCGGCACGCACGTAAAGCGGATGCCGGGGGCAGCCACTCTTCGTGACGCCCAACGCGTGGAGTCTCGGCAGCAGCGCCCGCGCCCGGGTCACGCGGGCCGGGTCGGCGTTCGTGCCCCACCCCGCGACGACGGTATCGGTGGCGCCGGCAAGCACGCGATCGTTATCCGGTCCCACCGGGTCAGTCGCGGCCATCATTATTTTCGGGTCCTTGGTGCGGAACGCATACAGGTTGAGGATCACCATGCCGCCGTACCCCTCGCGCTTCGCGAAACCGACGCACCGACGCAGTGTCGGATCGAGTTGCACCGCGTCGGCGGTGCTCGGGTTGAGCAGCACGAACGTGATCATCGGCAGCGCTGGGTCCCATACGCGGGTCAGCGTGTAGCGATACTCGCCACGAATGTCTGCGGTGGCGAAAATGAACTCGGGCATCCGGCCTCCTCCGGCCAGATCATATTGGCATGTGGCGGCTTCGGGTCAGGTGCTGGGCCGATCCTGCACGAACCCCGGTGCTCGTCAGCGAATCGCTCTGTGCGCTATGTCGCCGAACGTCCGGCACGCCCTCATGACTCTCAGATGATCCCCAGTCGCTCGAAGACCAGCGTTGCCTGGATGCGGTCGCCGCCCCCGAGTCCCTTACTTCCGGAGGCTGACGTGGTGATGGTGTGCAGTCGATAGCCGAGGGCGGCTTGGCCGTTGATGGACTTTTCCAGCTCGGTGAGGTTGCCGGATCCAGTACCGAAAAACTTCTCCTTCAGCACCACCTGCAACACGACGTAGCTCTGCCCGTTTGGCACCGGCCGAGGTCGACCTCCCGCGACGGCCTCCGACTTGATGTGGTCGATCAGCGCGGCGGGGCTGTTCACCGGCACCTCCTCCTGCCAGACATCCGTCCACTGCTCGCCGTCCCACCGTCGCTGGCGACCCGAACCGTCGTCGTACCAACCCGCTGCTGCGTTCGCCACCATTGCCTCGTTTCAGTGATGCAGGTCGCGACGCGCCTGTACATGCGCTACAACGTATCAGCCGGTATCTCTGGCGGCGCCGATTGCCTCGGGGGTCGAGACCTAACCCATCTGCAACGGAACGGCCACGCTGCCGCTCTCAAAAGCTGTCAGGAATTACCCGGGTGAAATCAATTCGGCTTCACCGCTTCTTACGGGCACTCTGCTGTCTGAAAATCCCGTGGCAGCCCAGTCGCCCACAGTCCACGCAACGGGCCCGATCAGCTGAGCCACCATGCGCACCAGGACAAGGCGCACCGGTTCAACCTCCCACAGCGACGTCGACACGAACTGCTGCAACTACTAGTAACAGACCCCAAGTCGGCCACTCATCGGCTGCCTCGACATGCGCCCTCCACCAAGCATCACACCATGTAAATAGAAGTTGCCCGTGTTCCGCTGATCGGCTCGAGGAAGAGACGCGAACACGTCCTCGACGACCCCCTCCAACCCTGCCCTTGTCTCCCCAAGCTCATCGGCCCTCATTCCCGAAAATTAACAAGAGCGCAACTCGATCGACAGCCGGCACACCGTACCTAATCAAGTACTACTCGTGGTTCACGTCGCCGCGTGGCTCGATCGGGCGGAGCTCGGAGACGACAAACGGGCCGACCAACCACCCGTCTGAGATCACCCTAAAATCTCGCACATGATTTTGCTCGTTATGGTCCGCTAACGCTTGTTTGGTTGCCCACTCCTCATAAAGAACGAACCGTTCGGGAGCAGCCAGGTCGACGAAGACCGAGTACGCAATGCAGCCGTCGTCGTTGCGGCTGAGCCGCTGGAGACTTCCTAATGCTTCCTCAAGTTGTGTACTAAAACTCGGCTTTGCAGTGAAGACCGGCATCAAAATCACCGTTCCTCGACCAGGCTCTTGCTCGTCGATGCTCATCGTTCCCTCCGCTTCGGTATCACCAGATTCACGTCCCGATCAGGGGAACGTCAACCCAGACACCGGTTTCCCCGGACTCGATGATCGCGTCATCGATCAATGCAATCTGGTAGCCGTCGATGAAGTTCGGGCTCACCGTACCGCCTTCGACGATCGCCTTAAAGAAGTCGTGAGCTTCGATAATCTTCGTCTCGCCGTACCCAATACCGAGTGCCGGGATCGGCCAAAGCGCAGCTCCGTTGGGATGAGCGGGACCAGTGTAAATCGTCCGGAATCCGCGACGATCTGCCGGATCGTTCGCGAAGGAGACCTGAAGTTCGTCACGACGCTCATAGTTGAAGAGGATGCTCCCCTCAGTGCCATGGATCTCGAAGGTGATGAAGTTGTTTCGCCCGTGTGCATTGCGCGTGGCCTCAATCGAGCCCACCGCGCCATTCGAGAACCGGATCATAGTCATCACCTCATCGTCTACATCGACCGCCCCACGAGGACCTTCACCACCGGTAACGGTGCCGAGCGCATCTGCGCCACTAGCCTGAAGCGGACGTTCCGTGATGAAGGTCGACAAAAGAGCGTTCACCTGTGCGACATCTCCGACGAGGTAACGAGCCAGGTCGATGACGTGCGTGGCAATGTCACCCAGGGCGCCAGAACCGGCGATCTTCTTCTGGAATCGCCAAGACAACGGAGAGCTCGGGTCAGCACTCCAGTCCTGGAGATACGTTCCCCGGAAGTTCGTGATCCGGCCAATTGACCCTTCCTCGATGAACTTCTTTGCCAGAGCGACGGCTGGGGTGCGGCGGTAATTAAAAGCCACCATGTGGACGACCCCGGCATCCCTAACCGCCTCGTACATCGCCTTCGCCTCCTCGCTGGTGCGTGCGAGAGGCTTTTCGCTGATGATGTGCTTGCCGGCCTTCGCCGCAGCAATGGCGATTTCCGCATGTAGGTGATTAGGTGTGGCAATGTCGATGACATCAATTTCAGGGTCTTCGACGACCTCGCGCCAGTCGGCGGTGTACTTCTCAAAACCGAATCGACGTGACGCTTCTTCGGCCAGAGGCTCGGTGGCTTCGGCAATGGTCTTTCGCACCGGCATGGCGGGAGCCGGCCAAAAGAACATGGGCATTGCCGCGTAGGCCAAGGAATGGGCCTTGCCCATAAACCCGGCTCCGATAAGTCCAACGTTCAAATGTTCCATGATCTTTCTCTTTCTCTCGGATGCTGTGTTGATTGACGTCAGGTGCCGCGCTCAGACCGCGAGGAGCCGGTCGAGATAGGTCTTGGAGATCTCTGCCGCGCGACGCGGGTCTCCGTCGTAAGAATCGAGTTCAACCAGAAGCCAGCTGTCGTACCCGCTCTCCTGCACTGCCCTGATGATGTCTGGGAAGTCGAGGTCGCCCTCTCCGAGGGGGAGGAATTGAAATGGTTCGAGCCGAAAGTCTTTGAGATGAACGTGGCGAATCCGATCCGAGTGCGCGCGGATCACAGCCGCGGGATCGCCGCCACCGGCAGCGAGATGAGCCGTATCAGGGCAGAAGCCGATTCGGGTCAAGTCCATAATTTTCGAGATTTCATCAGGGTTTTCGACAATTGTTGTGAGGTGTGGATGGTAGCTTGCCGTCAGTCCAAAGCCCTCTGCGATGTCTGTGACGCGGTCAAGGCTTGCGCCGAGGCGCAAATAGTCGTCTTCACTGGTTCCGGCCGCGCGACGTGCTCCGCCGCCGACCACTAGGCGCTCGGCGCCAAACTGTGCCGCAAGTTCTGCCGCGCGCGTTATCCGGTGAAGTTCGTCGGGAAGGATATCGGCGTAGATGAAGTTCGCCCCGGTGTAGACGCTCACAAGCTCGACCTTCGCGTCAGCGAGAAGCTGGCGGAATTCGTCTGGTCGGTCCGCATATTGGACGACATTTCCGTCGAACATTTCGAGACCCTCGTACCCGGCCGCGCTAATGTCGCGAACCGCGGTCTCCATCGAGCCGTTCGTGCGATAGAAGAGATCTTTCACACTGGTGACACCGGTTGCGTCGCCAACGACGCCTCCCCAGGTGATCGTGCAGTAACCCAAACGCATCATTGTTGCCTTTCTCTCGCGGCTACTACCGTCATCAGTTCGGGGACGGATACCCATTGATCCAGAGCAGCTGACCGGAGGACTGCGTCAGTGAGTTGCGCCGAACGTACTCCGTCTAGAAATGTGGGCAGTCCCTCAACCCAATCGCCCTCTATCGCGCGATAGGTGTCTTTAACGAACGCGGTGAAGGCATCCTGATAACCCTGCGGATGCCCGGAGGGCACGAGCGCATACCTGCGTGCCTCCGCGGCGGAGAGGGTCTCCGACCCCACCGTGATGGCGCGAGTCGAGTCGACTTCACCGATCCACAGGGTTTCCGGATGTTCTTGGTCGAAGCGAAAGGAAGCGTTTGTCCCGTCGAAGGAAAACGAAAGGCGATTCTTTCGACCGGGCGAGACTTGGCTGACAACAAGAGATCCCAGTGCACCTTTGTCAGTTTCGAAGGTAACGCTGGCACCGTCCTCTGTGTCGACCCGCGTCGAAACGCGGTCAGCAGTTCGAGCACCGAACGCGCGAGCCGTCTTCGCCATGATGCGGGTTATTCGGTGCCCGGTAACGAATTCCATAAGGTCACACCAATGCACCCCGATATCCCCAAAAGCCCGCGAAGCGCCGCCGAGCAAGGGATCAACCCGCCAATTTGTTGCCGTGGAATCGGCTAGCCAATCCTGAAGGTAGGAGCCGTGCAGCAGCCAGAGTGGGCCGGCTTCGCCTGAACGAATCCGCGATCGCGCTTCACGGACGGCGGGATAGAAGCGGTAGACGAACGGGACTGCAGCAATTCGCCCGAATTCGTGGGACAGCGCCGCGAGCTCGACTGCGTCCTCCAACGTTGTCGCAAGCGGCTTCTCGCAGACCACTGACTTCCCGGAGGCGATCACCTGTGCGGCAAAGTTGGCGTGGGTGGAATTCGGTGTGCAGATGTGGACGACGTCGATGTCATCGCGCGCGATCAGAGCTTCGGGCGAGGAGCTCGCCGTTTCCGCTCCGAACAGGTTGGCGGAGGCCTGCGCAGATTCGTGGCTTCGACTGGCGACAGAGGCAATAGTGCCACCGGACATCCTGATGGCATTTGCATGCACTGTTCCCATGAAACCTGTTCCGATGATGCCGGCGCGGAGGCGGGGGGCGGGCTGCGCGATCATTTTCGACGCGCCAGGGCCACAGCCAGAATGATGATTGCACCGCGCACAATCTGCTGCTGACTACTCTCCAGACCGGCGAGTACCAGCCCGTTGTTGATCAGTCCGATGAGCAGGGCACCGAACATCGTGCCAATGACGGTGCCGCTTCCTCCGAAGAGGCTTGTTCCTCCCAGGATCACAGCGGCGATCGCGGAGAGTTCGTCGCCATCTCCCCACTGGAACCTACCGGATTGCAGCCGACCTGCGTAGAGCATTCCGGCGATGCTTGCGATAACTCCCGACAGCAGGAGCACGGTGAATTTGATGCGCTTGGTATTAATTCCGGTGAAGTCCGCCGCTTTGCGGTTGCCGCCGGTGGCCAGCACCTGTCGCCCGAATTTGGTGCGCGCGAGCACGATTGTGCCAGCAGCAACGAACACGGCAGCCCAGATAACGAGGCTCGGTACCGGCCCGATATTGCCAGATCCGAATATGTTGTTGAAGGCTTCGCTGAGGATCGGTTGAGGAGCGGAGTTCGTGATCCATTGAGCGGTTCCTACGGCAACACCCAACATGCCCAGCGTGACCAGAAACGAGGGGATCCCTAAAAGGCTGACCAGTGTTCCATTGATCCCGCCCACGACAACCCCGACCACGAGTCCTGCCGCGATTCCGGGCACCACACCGAAGGCGGAGATCGTCATCGCCGTGACCACGCTCGAGAGGCCAGCGACGGAACCAACACTCAGGTCAATTTCGGCTGCAGAGATGACATAGGTCATCCCGACGGCGATGACCATGATGGTCGAGGTCTGCCGAAGGATATTCAAAAGGTTCGTCGTGGAGAGGAAGCCTTGGTCGCCAAGGAGGATCGCGAAGAAGATGAAGACGACGACAAAGCCGATGTAGATCACGTAGCGTCGCCAGTCAATTCCGGCCAGCGTGTTGGAGATAGTGCGCTTTGGCGCGGCGTCAATCGCCGACGCTGTGGTGGTGATGTTCATGGTTAGACCCCTTGGACTACGAGTTGGAGTGCTTCCTCATCAACGATCTCGTTGCGGGGAATGTCACTGATGACGGAACCGTCCCGAATAATCAGCACACGATCGCTGATTGCGAGAAGTTCGGGATATTCGGAGGAGATGATAATGACGCCCTTACCTTCGTCAGCGAGAGCGCGCACCCGATCGAGAATCTCGCTCTTGGTGCCGATGTCGACACCCGCAGTTGGCTCGTCGAGGATCAACACATCCGGATTCGTACCCAGCCATTTAGCCAGCACAACCTTCTGCTGATTCCCACCGGAGAGCAGACTGACCGCTCGGCCAGGATTATCAACCTTCACCGCAAACTGCTTAATAAGGGAATGCGCGAGCAGTTTGCCCTTTTCCGCGCTCAGGAAGGGACCCTTACCAATTTGGTCGAGCAGCGGCAACAGCAGGTTGTCACGGACAGAGTGTTCGAGAACGAGACCCTGGTCCCGGCGATCTTCGGGGATAAGCGCAAGTCCCGCGTTGATTGCGCGTTGGGGTGAAGACAATTTGACAACTTTGCCACGGATTAGTACTTCACCCTTGTCCACACGATCGATACCGAACAACGCTCGCGCCAACTCGGTCCTGCCGCTGCCCATGAGCCCAGCAAGTCCAATGATCTCACCGGCGTGCAGGGTGAAAGAGACGTCCTTAACGCGGTTGCCGGAGGTAAGGCCCCGCACTTCAAGAAGCGGTTTGGTGTCGACGTCTGCGGCCTTCCGGACGCGATACCTCAGCTGACCTTCGATCTTCTTTCCGACGATTCCCTCAATTATTTCTTCCGGTGTTATCGACGACAACGGTTCGGTGAAAAGCTTTCGGCCATCCCGAAGAACGGTAATCCGGTCGGCGATGCGATAGATCTCATCCATTCGGTGGGAGATGTAAATGATAGAAATACCACGTGTTTTGAGGCGCCCGATAAGCGCAAAAAGCGCCTCTGTCTCGTGTTTGGCGAGGCTTGCGGTGGGCTCGTCCATGATCAGTACGCGAGCGTTCTGCGCGAGTGCCTTGGCAATTTCTGTCAACTGCCAGTAAGCGGTTCCTAACCTTGCTACCTCGGCGCGGGGGTCCACGTCGACTTCCATGTTCGCAAAAACCTCGCTTGCACGGCGTCTGGCTTCGCCTTCATTAATTAGACCGGCTCCCGTGAGAAGCTCTGCATTGAGGAAGATATTCTGTGCGACAGTAAGGCTGGGAACAAGGCTGAACTCCTGAAACACCATTCCGATTCCGGCTGCCTTTGCCATTTGGATGGAGCCGATGTCTACAGACTCACCATCGACCAGAATCTCCCCTGAGTTTGGTTGGTAGACGCCTTGCAGAATTTTCATAAGGGTCGATTTGCCGGCACCGTTGCCGCCCGCGAGTGCATGAACCTCCCCGCTGCGGACATCGAAGTCGACGTCGGTGAGAACGCTCACCCCGTTGAAGCTTTTGGAGATGCCACGCATCTCGACTGCGTTGACCTTTGAGCTCATTTCGCACGACCTTTCGGGTGGGGTGCGGCGCGGGAAGGGCGCGCCGCACCTGTCGCTGACTACTTCTTGTAAGAGCTCGCGACATCAGCGGGCGGGTCTGCGTGGTAGACCTGCTTCCACGCGTCGAGCACGTTCGAGTGGTCCACCGGAAGCGCGGGGACTGCGACGTACGCGGGTACGGTCTTGCCGAGGAGCGCAAGCGCTCCAAGTCGCGCCTCAGTAATGCCCTGGTCGAATGGTCGCTGTGCTCCCAGCCCAACAACAAGCTGGTTTTTCGCGAGGGCAATCGCGACGTTCGTTCCGAGGTCTTCGGTAGCGATCTTCAGATCGGTGTTACCGGCAGCGCGAGCAGCGGCCATAATTCCTTCGGCCGGAACATCCCAGACCCCCCAGATACCTGCGAGGTCAGGGTGTTTTGTGAGCGTCGCACTTGCCGCCAACTGTGCTTGGCCCGCAAAGTCAGGGCCGGCAATTCCGGTCTCCTGCACGATCTTGATATCGGGGAACTCCTTCGCGATCGTTGCCTTGAAACCCTCGTAGCGTTGCTTGGTCACGAAGAAATCGGCCTGGTGGAAGACCACGCCGATCTTTCCCTTGCCACCGATTGCCTTCGCCATTTCGTAGGCCGAGACGACACCGTTGCCATAGTTGTCTGCCGAGACGACCGAGACGTAGTCTTTTCCGGCCGTCATGCCCTTGGGGACGTTGTCCATGAAGACCAGCTTGGTTCCGGCAGCGGCGACGGACTTAAAGGCAGCTTCCGTTGCGACCGGGTCAGTCGGAATCGAAACAATGAGGCTGGGCTTCTGGATCATGATGGTCTCAAGTTGCGACACCTGCTGATCTGGCTTGAAGTCCGCATCCGTGGTGGCGATAACTTTGATGCCGAGTTTGGCGAATTCGCTCTTCAGCCCCGCGATCTGGGCGGTTGCCCAGTCGTTTCCGCCGTAGTGCATGGCAATGGCCGCTGTTGCACCGAGCGACTTCACCTGATCGATCTCGGCAGCGGTCATGTCCGCGGACGATGCCGGCGATGCCGTTTCGCCGTTCGGACCCTTGCTCAGAACATCCCCTTTGACAATGTCTGCGAGAGCCTTCGTTGCTTTGATGACAGAGGCGTTCTGCGTGTCAGGACCTCCGGCGGCTGTAACGCCGGACGAGCTGCAACCGGTGACGGCTAGGAGCATTGCCCCCGCTGCTGCAATCAAAACGATTGATTTGTTCATAAATATTCTCCAATGAATATCGGGGACGCCCTCGGAAGGGTGTGTCGCTGATCGCCTCAAGCGAGACGCCGCGGAATCAGCTGCTGTCCGGATGATCACGATTGCTGGGACACGATCGCAAAGTCAGTATGTCACGTAATGGACGACTTTTGTCAAAAAAAACTAAAAGTCCATTAGTACTAGTATTTATGTCAACGCGGAAAGCGCTAAGACGAACAGCTCGGGCTATCCATGAGGGCGCGTCGAGCAGGAGGGGATCCGATGGCCAATGTGGTCGGGGCGGGCGGAGCCTATGAGTTATTGCAAGTTATACGCGACGGAATACCGCGAACCAGATCCCAGCTGGCAGCGATTTCGGGCATGTCGAGAACGACCGTGGGTCTGCGGGTCGATGCCCTCCGGGAACTCGGCCTCGTTGTACCTGTGTCGGATGCAACGTCTACGGGAGGGCGGCCCTCATCTCAGATTGCATTTCACCCTAGTGCGCGGGTAGTCGCTGCAGCTGACCTCGGCGCTACGCACGCGCGCATCGGAATCTGTGACCTCGCCGGCGTAGTCCTCGCCCGCGTCAGCACACCGCTGGATATCGCAGAGGGTCCCGAAAAGGTGCTCGCCTGTGTGCGAGCGCAGATTTTTGAGTTGCTTGAGCAAATTTGTCGCGCCCCAGTCGATCTGCTGGCCATCGGAATTGGTCTACCAGGTCCGGTCCAGCACAGTACGGGAAGACCGGCACGGCCGCCTCTGATGCCTGGCTGGGATGAGTTCGACGTCCCGGGCGAAATGCAAAAATACTTCTCGATCCCGGTACTCGTTGACAATGATGTGAATGTCATGGCCCTTGGCGAATATTGGAGTCGTCAGCCGGCCAGTGAGAATATGGTTTTCGTCAAGGTCGCCACCGGGATTGGCTCGGGGATCATCAGCGACGGGAGACTGCAGCGCGGCGCTGATGGAGCCGCCGGCGACATCGGTCATATTCCTTTAGCGCGCGGAGCTGGAGTTCTTTGCCGTTGCGGTAAGTCAGGGTGCGTAGAAGCGATCGCTGGTGCACCCGCTATCGCGGCTGGTCTTCACGCTGTCCGCCCAGATATCACCTCCGCAAATGATCTCATCGAGCGAGTACGGGCCGGAGATCTTGACGCGATTCACGCCGTGCGTCAAGCCGGCCGAGACATCGGCGAGGTCCTAAATACCTGCGTTAGCATCGTCAATCCTTCGGTCATCACGATCGGAGGATTGATGGCACAAGCTGGCGAGCATCTGCTGGCCGGGATTCGCGAAGTGGTCTACGGGAGTTCTACGCCACTAGCAACAGAGCATCTCGTGATCGAACAATCCAAAGCTGGCCCTGATGTAGGCCTGATCGGCGCGAGCATCCTGGCTATCGAGCACGCCCTCAGCCCAGAGCGCCTCGACTTAGAATTGGGAAACATAGACACAGAATTTGCACGTCGCTTCCAGAGCAAGATATGACGTCTGCTTCAGCTCGCGGGCGGAGATGAGGCCTGCCGAGGTCATCACCCGAGCCGTCATCCTCAGTGCTTCTGATAGCCATCTCATGCACTGCGCGGGCCAACAAGCCGCCCCGAAGCTCATACCTGTCATCAGCGATACCGGGCCATCGGCCAGCTAAAACACACAAACCTGCTTGGTGTTCCCACCTGACGCATGATGGGCAGGATCGGAACCTCGATATCTGGGACGTGCAACTCTCGCCTGGACCTTCCCCGCTGTCCAAGTGGGCTTTCGTTGATCATCTCAAATGGCAACACCCGTACTTTGAACTCAACGGTTCCGCCGTTCCGTTCGGCCTACGAACGAGCCAGCGCGATGATTTCCGAAGCTACGCGCTCTGGGTCGATCAGCATGTGGAGGTGTCGGCCGTCCAGGGTTGCGACCGGCCATCCTTCGGCTTCGGCTCTGCTTTGTTCCTCCGCGTAGGTGCTACCGAAGGCGAGGTATCCGGATGGCGTTTCGTTCCATCCGGCTTCGATCTCAAGCTGTCCGATCAGGAAACCGATCGGTAATGTCGGTTGTTTCGCCTCTATGAGTGATCGGGTGGCCGGGCTAGGGAAGAGAGCTGCAACGTCAGCTTCGTCGAACCATGTGGTCCAGGGAGGCACCATGCCGGATTCATTCGTCAGCGACTCAAGCGCAGCGACGAGAGCTGCGGGAACGATCCGCTGGGTACCCGACTCGACCGGGACCACAGCGTCCACGAATACAACTGAGGATATGTTCCGTGATGCGATGAGGGCAGGAATGAAATTGCCGGCATTGGAATGCGGGACCAAGATCACCGGGTAATCGGAGGGGACGGCCGCAGCGTACGCGATTGCGGCCTCCTGCGGAGTCGATGGGGCGAATCCCTCGTCCGGGGCAATGACTACATCCCACCCGAGCGTTCGCAGGTGACATGCGACTGGGTCCCAAGCTGCCGGTCCCAGCAGACAACTCGCCATGAGCACGATGACTGGCTTCTCTCCTGACTTTCCGGCTGAAGCCGAGAGATTCTGCATAATTACCTCCGTGGCTAAACGGTAGCGTCACAGCGAGAAGCGCACACGGTGTTCCCCTTTCGATGATCCCGCAAGACTTCCAATTGTCGGGTCCGCTCTGCACCCACATCTGTCAAAGATCGGCACTGGTCTGCGTTGGGTCGTTTGCGGTGGACACCCATCGGGGCCGAGCGGCACGATTGAGAGACATCAACGACGGGACAAGCCCGTGCACATCATCCGCATCACGACTGACCTCACAGTGCCCGACATCGAGGAGGCGAGGGCCTTCTACGCGGACTACCTCGGGCTCAAGGGGGAGGACATGGGCCTCGACTGGGTCACCCGCTTCGTCGTGCCCAACACCGGGGAGCACATCCAGCTCGTTTCGCGGGACGCGACATCGCCCGAGAACCCCCTGCTCAGCGTCAAGGTCGACGACGTCGATGACGCCTACGCGGAGGCCCGTCGCCGCGGCTAGGAGGTTATTCATCCCTTGACAACGGAGCCGTGGGGTATTCGCCGGTTCTTCGTCCGCGCCCCCGATGGGACGGCCCGCTGGGAGTTCGGCTCGCGAGACTCGGTGCACGGTTGGCCGTTGGGGTCAACTGTTACTCGACCGGTGTGGCAGATGCGCCCATGGCCGTGGTGGGAGCCTCGGAAGGTTCGGTGGGTTCACACACGGTGTTGACCTTGGCGGTGCTGGACTTGGCCCAGGACATTCGATTGCGCTCGGAAGTCGATTCGCTTCACCCTTCCACGATCGATTGTGAAGTCGAAGACTATTTTCGGTTCTCCGCGGTGGATCCAGGCGGCTGCTGGCCGATCCGCAACGTAGATGGGGAACGCGGCTTTGGCTGCGCCATTGAAGAACTTCGCCACCTGTTCAGCCCCCTCCAGGTGGTTCGGCGTTCCGAGGGCGACTGCGGCCTTGTCGCCTTCCACCACCACGTTGGGGGCGAGCAGTTCCAGCAAACGGGTGAAGTCACCATTTCGGGATGCGGCCAGGAACGCGTCGACAACTTGCCAATCGGCTTGCCTCCCAAAATTAGTAGACCGTGTCGCCGGCTGCGCTATTTTGCCTCGCGCCCTGGACGCCAGCTTGCGTGCGGCCGCCGGTGACCGCCCCAACATTTCCGCGATCGTGGAAAAGTCGAACCCGAAGCTGTCGTGCAACACAAACGAAACCCGCTCGGTTGGGGTCAACCGATCAAGCAAGATGTGAAGGGCGACACCAACCGTCTCAGCGAGAGCAATCTCCTCAGATGCGTCCGGTGCATTCTCAGCCAGGTCAACGTCCGCTTCCGGCACCGGGATGCGGGCCCGCAATCGGTCCAAACACAATCGGGTGGTAACTGTCGTCAACCAGCCCGGAAGATTGTCGATGTCGCCGTCCGCCGCATCCATTCGCAGCCACGCGTTCTGGACGACATCCTCAGCTTCATGCGGCTCGCCGAGTACTCGCCCTGCGATCCGCAGCAACCGGGGCCTGTGCTGCTCGAACTCGGCGGTCTGGTCCACCGTGGTCCTCGTCTTCATCAGCCCGGTCGGACGGTCGAGGCTCAACTTAGTCCTCAGGAAGCGCGGCGAAGGCTTTCTTTGCACCGGAGTACCAGTCCATCGACTGCTTCGGGTGTTTCCAACGGTTTTTCATGTCTTCACGCGCCTGCATGTGTGTGGCGTTACCGTCTGCGACCGCCTGCTTGAGGTGGCGGTCTTGGTCCTTAATTATTTGATCGGCTGTGACGGCATGAAGCTCGTGGTCACACGGGCCGCCCAGCTGTCGGCATGTCATTGTTTTCATTAGTGAGCTTCCCGTTCGTTTGGTTGCGCAGGGCTGCGAAATGCATCCCTTACCTAGCTGACGATTCGAGCGGGGTCTGTGTGACCGCAGACCGCTTAAGTTTTCGGAGAAGGACAGTATGGCCAACCCGATGAGGGCAGGCCCGCGCCCAATCTGACCGTGCTGCGTCCGAAAGGGAACGAGAGGCGGGAAGGCTGTTTTCTCATAAACGCATATCCACTGGGTCACACGCCTTGCATCACCGCCGCGACCAGGAAATTTCGTTCGACTTCCTACCGGCCCATACGAGCGTGAGCAGGAACGCGACGAAGCAGACTGCGACCGCCGCCCAGAACCAAGCCGACGCGTGGGACGCCAGATTGGCGAAGGAGGTTCCAAGGAAGAAAAAGATGAGCGGCAACACGAATCGCGGAGTCCAAGCCATTCCGCAATACAAGCCGACATAACGACTGTTGGCAATCACCGCGAAATCCAAAGGTCTAACTGTGACGCAACTCCACGGCGATCTATACGGCGTGAACTCCGTTCATCCCAATGAATAGTTGAAATGCGGAAAACAAACTTCATACGTTTCCTATGCGGAACTCCACGAGATGGCGCTTCCGGATCAACATCATGCGCGGGCCGAGTACAGGCACCAGACGTATCCCAGCGACGAACCGCCCGAGTCGCCCTCTCGAAGTTGATCGCGACCTACATGTGGTTCGACACTGACTGCCTCTGCCGGTTCGATTCCAGCGGGCCAGTCCGGAAAGTCCACGGCGTTACCCGTCAGGAACGGAACAGTCCGCCCGTCTCGAAGATGCACCGTGAAGATGCTGTAACCCATCCCTGACTCCCCCGCCTCGTAGATTAAGTTTGCGAGCGCGGGAGGAAGCCGCACGGGACTGTCTTCAATCGACGCCACCTCGGACACGTCGAGGAACGGGCGATTCGGATCGTTGCCCCACATCTCCAGGAAGGCCGACTCCTCCACAACATAGACGCGCGACAGCACCTCCCCTGAGTGCAAGCGAACAAGACAAGGGGCGTACTCCAGAAGCCGGTCACGGCTAGTCGCCACACGAGCCAGTTGATCAGCCAGGCCCATCGGAAGAGATGGTGCGGACATGTTCCCTCCAAATACCTAACTGAAGCGGAACTCCACCAGATGGCGGCTCCAGTTGATCATTCGGAAAACGAAGCGAGCTGACGAAGTGCGTGGTCCAGGCCGACGACATCAGTGACGTCCTGGAACAGGATCGGTACTGGGTTGATCTGAAGAGGATCCCAGCCGGTGAGAGGACCCATCATCGCCGACATTGACATCGAGGTTCGGCCGAACGTCCTGCGCAGGTTGGCGGCATCGGGGAACCCAAAGTTGACGGTGATCTTGCGACGGTCGCGCGTCCACGTCGATGACAGGGTCTGGGCGTCGACTCTGGTGCTCTTCATCGATCGCGGGCCGAAAATGATCGCCCGGTTCGAGGTCAGAAAGTAACTCGTGGTGCGGCGTCGGTAGTGACCGACGAAGAACCGTAGAACCACGATGTAAACCCCGATGACAACGAAGACGCCGCCGAAAAGAGCGAAGAAACCTGGGGCACCCGACCTGAGGACCGAGAACTCCCAGAACACCGCGAAACCTGCCCAGAGCAGGCTGAATGGGATCAGCAGGGCATCGCCTGGCGAGAACCAGACGTCGACATCCGGGCCGCCCGACCACAGCACCCGCTCGCCGGTCGTCAGCGTGGCGGTGACACGCTCAAGACCATCGCTCATACAGAGATCATGGCAGAAGCCGAGTTGAACTTATGTCACCCACACGAGGTCCAATGAGGCGGCGCACGACATCCATAGTCAATGGGTAGCTACACGTTGAAGCAGGTATGCACCATGTCGCGGCGCATCAGCCTTTGGCGTGTTGAGGAAGCCACGGAGTGACAAAATTACCTTTTGGCTGTTCTCGCAACCACGGGATTCCAAATTCGCGGATGTCGTGGATCACCTCAACAGCGATGCTGAGCGTCGGCCCGTCAGCGGGCACCTTCCACCAATGGTCGCGACCACGGGATAGGAAACCCAGTCGTTCATGGTGCGGATATACCCGTTGAGGCGATCGGCGCACCTCGTTCGCACTCAAGGCCGATTCGATCGGATCGGCTGCAAGGTTGATCGTGAAGCTCACCTCGAGGATGTCGTCCCAGGCCGAGCGCTGAAAATCGAGAGCCAGAAGATGCGTATCTGACGGAAGTCGAAACTTTTGACCGCTCCCTTTGAACCCGAGCTCCCTCAACCGTGGCGCGATCTCGTTCTTGGCCATCAACACGAAGGCCTGCTGAGCCGTGGGGAGCCGAGCTCTCCGGCGGTCGACGATGGCCTCCTCGCGAATGAGAAAGCGCTGAAGAAACTCCTGCTGCTCCGCTGGAGTCTGCTCCCACCGAACGACCTTGATCTCAGGCGCCTGGTCGTCGGCCATGCAGCAAGGATGTCAGCCCCTGCACGAAAAGGCCGCTGCCAAGAAGTTCGTAGCTGCAGCCAGGTGCCTAACTGCAACGGAACTTCACTACGTCCCGCGCCCCTATTCGCCCGTTGACAATCCCCTCTATGTGAGGAGGCTGAGGTCATGAGGTCATATGCGCAGTTTGTCCCCGTGATCTCTCTGACGCTCGTTCTGATCGGGATCGCATTCATTTTATTGAATCAGGACTACGTAGTTGGAGTTCCTGCTTTTGCCATCGGAGCTGTCGGTCTGATTTCCCTCGCGATTACTCGGGGTCGTTCTCGAAAGAAAGATGATCAAGACGTCTAACTGTGACGGAACTTCACTGGGTGTATCGCCCAGGGAGGTTGGTGAACCGGCTGATGGGTGGCTGGCCCCCGATGGCGCTGTGGGGTCTGTGGTGATTGTATTCGTGGATCCATGTTGGGAGAGCGTTTCGGCGGGCCGATTCTCTGTTGTAGTGCCTGCGGGAGGCCCACCGGTCGGCGAGAGTGCGATGGAACCGTTCGATCTTCCCGTTGGTCTGGGGTCGGCATAGACGACTCGGGAATAGTCATCGATGGCTGTATAGATAAACTCTGTGCCGAGCAGGGGTTGGCGACGGTCATTGCGTTTTGCCTCGACGGTCGCGGCACGGTTGCGGTTGCCCTGCTGCCGACCGACGTAACGGCGTCCGCCGCCGTCGGGGATGTTGCCAAACTTCGTCACGTCGACATGGATCATCGATCCGGGATTGTCGTGTTCGTAGCGACGCACGATCTCGCCGGTGCGTTTATCGATAGAGCGCAGCCGGTTCAGCCAGCAGCGGACCAACACCGCGTGCACCGTTGATGCCGGCATGCCCAGTTTCGCGCCGATCTCGATCGGGCCCAGAGGTTGCCTCCATCGCAGATGCCCAATTTTTCCGCACCAGGGCAGGGTTCGTCTTCGTCGGGTTCGAATGCGGTCTGGATGATCGGTGCACCATCCCGTCACGACCCATCGCCACATACCGCTCAGCCCACCGCTTCGCGGTCAGCCAGGACAGGTTGAGATGCAAAGCGGCCACCCGGACCAGCCACCCATCATCAACGGTGTGACGCCCAATCCGGAGACGGTGAGAGCGAGTCGTCACACCGATTCAACCAACGTCCCTGGGCAGTACACCTAGCTCGGTTCGATCAGCTTGCGGATGATGCAGTGGTTCTTGCCTTTTGGCCGCTCGTAGGTGAAGCCGGCCCGCTCGAACATGGCGCCGTTAAGCGCGGCCATGGTTACACCCTCACCGCGATAACGCCGGTCGACGAAGAAGCAGGTGATCCGGTTCTCGGGGAGACCATCGACGTGTCTCCGTCGAACACCAGAGCCGCGTCGGCGCGACCGGTTTCGATCCGTCGCCGTTGTTCCTGGAACACAGGGCGGCGAACGCCTCCCAGGTTTCGCCCCTCAGCGCCTTGATCGTATGCTCGCCCATCGTGGGCCTGCTCACATTGTCGAGACGCTCTTACGCGAACAGCGTCGCGCTTCCCACCCACAGTCAAGCTGTCATTGCCGAGTGGCACCGACTTCTCGATGCGCCCGCCGCTGGCATTCGGCACAACTGGCACCCGCACTTACCCACCAAAGAATCACTCACCGCTGGCGACCAATGACCCAAAAAAGCGCAGTCGTCTAGTCTCTGATGTCCCTCCACGGCGCGACGTCCACCTCGTTGCCCTCGGCGTCAGCAAGCGTCCACCAGTGGGGTGCGTGCGCGTCGTTCACGATGTGGCCGCCGGCGGCCAGAGCGGCGGCGATGCGCGCTTCGGCCTGGTCGCGTGGCACCGAGACGTCGATGTGGATGCGGTTGCGTTGCGGTCGTGTTGCATCCATCTGCTGGAAGGTGACCCACGGTCCACGACTGAGCGGGTCTACTACATCCTCATCTCCGAACCGGTCGTAGCCGAGCACTGCGCCCCAAAACGGCAGCACCTCCGGAATGAAGAGCGCATCGATTGAGACCTGCACGGTCTGCACCCTGGAGGGGTCGGCCGAGATGCCAAGCTCACGTGCGGCCATCGAGATCTGCTGCGCCAGCGCCACGTCACGGTCGCTGATGTCGCCGACCTCGTGTGTGAACAGGCCAACCATCACACCGGCGTAGCGCAGGTCGATATCCGGATGATGATTCGCCGCGTCGGCAAGCCGCCCGATGATTTCGACTAGCGCGACGCCCTTGGCGAATGAGCCGGTAGCAAAGTACGTCTTCGCGCCGTCGAAGAGCACCCTCCAATCCTCAACGCCATCGGATGCGTGAAACTGCTGGGGAGAGATGCGCTCGGCCATGTGCGCCTCCAATTCTGAGGATGCTTTAACTCTGCACCGCGTCACCGAGTGAAGTCAACCGACTGATGCGGGAGTCCGAGCTCTGACACATCGATTGACAAAATTGATCACTCAGCAGTTGACAAATTTGACGACCCACTAAGAAATAACCACCCCGATAAAAAACGACAAGAATCGTCCACCTGGCCGACCCGCTTGCGGGCATCATCCGCGGGGCTACGAGGTGTCTGCTTCGGAAAGTCCGCTTTGTCCGATTGAGTTTCAGATGGGTCGAGTGCCGACGGGTGCAGCCTCGTCGACTCCTGTCCAGACTTCGGTCATGTCGCTGATGAGGTCGTTGCGCACTGTTATGAACGTGGCTACCTCGAAGTGGTTCAGCTGTCCCTCGCTCTCGGCCGTGACGTGAGCACGTCCGGCAGCCCGCTCCGCCTGGCCGACGAAGTCCTCAAGCACGAAACCGTGGAACCCGGGATACTCCGCGCTAAGGCGAACCCGGGCGCCGGTCGAAGACCGCGACCCGACACATCACCGCCACGGACGATAGGAATCCCGCTACTCGGGTCGGCGGGCAGCACCCGGCTATTGCCCGGGTTGCACCACCGGAACCTGGACCAAAGCTGTCTGATCGGTCTTCTTCGGCGGTGGGCCCGGCCATGCCCCGAGTTGCTTTTTGAGGCTCACAGAGTCGGTGACAACGCCCGACGGGTGGTCGGCGAATGTCACTAAGTATGTCCAGCCGGCGCTTTTTCCGACCGCGTCCAAGTTCACCTGGGGCGTCGTGGTGAGCACGATCCCTATGCCAGCGGTGGGGTTGTGTTCATTGATTGACCACGTCGTCGAAACGATGTAGTCGACAAACGCGGCAGTGTCTTTGGGTTGAAAACCTGGTTTCAGATCGATCTCGACTTTTTCTGTCCACTCTTTCTGGAAACCGTTGTAGGCGCCCCTGAGGGTGAATTTTGCTGACGCTATCCCCGGTATCGCCAGGACCGCACTTCTGGCCGACGCGATGCTTTGCCCCCCTTTTATCGGGTTTGAGCATCCACTCAGCGTTATCGAGAGCAGACAGACCACCACCAGCCAGGCACCTGTCGCAGCCCGACGTCTCGAGGGCCGGGCGACAGGAGCGATTGTCACTTGCGTACCGCCGTGTAGTCGGTGACGGTGAGGGTGCCGCCCAAAAATCTGGTGATATTCGGGTCGTTGTTGACGGACGGGTTGTTGATCGCCATCACCGCGTAACGATTTGCATTATGGACGTTGGCGGGATTCATGGTCGGGTTGCTCTCACCGACAAGAGGGTAACCGGTTTGGTGCACGGTAGTCCACGTCTTCGGGTTGGTTGCCCCGTCGAGAGTGGGAACGAGGTCCTGACGTCCTTCCAGGGCGACGACGTGAATGTTGGGCGAGATCGCCATCGTGCCGATCGGGGATCCGGCAGTGACCACCTGCTGGATGTTGTACGGACCGGGATCCCCTGTGACACATCGTCAGCTCCGTCGGTGGTCGGGTCGAGTGGCCCCAGATCTGCCGCGCTGAAGGTCTGGCTCAAGGGACAGGCTGGCCAGAAGTTGGATCCGGTTCGATCCGTAGGATTACCCTCATGCTTCCAAACGCTGAACTTTCAGTGCCGACGGCCGAAGACCTTGAGCTCGTTGAGCTCGCAAGAGAGGTCATCGACGCGAACACGGACGCCGGGCCCGATGAAGATGGTGCACACACTATGGGCGCGGCAGTTCGAGACGCCGACGGCCGCATGTTCGCTGGGGTGAATCTGTTCCACTTCACCGGCGGTCCGTGCGCCGAGCTGGTTGCACTTGGCGCGGCGCGTGCACAGGGCGGGCGAGAAATCACGACAATCGTCGCTGTTGGCAATCACGGGCGCGGTGTTGTCGGACCGTGCGGTCGTGACAGGCAGGTCCTTTTCGATTACTACCCAGGCATCAGGGTGCTTCTTCCGACCGCCGAGGGTGTTCGTGTCGCCACCATTGAGACCCTGATGCCGTTTGCCGCATCATGGACCATGGAGGGCGGCACTCAGCAGTTCGACGAGGAGCGTTTCCGCTGACGACCAGCGGAATCGATTGAGGTTGGGTGTGATGCGGAGATCTAGAGAGGGCTCTCCTGCAGGTCCAGCATCGTCCCAGTCGCTTCCGGGCTCAAAAATGCAAACACCCAGGTCTTATCTTGCTCAAGACCACGCGTTATTTTGCGTAGCTTTGCTGCAGAGGGGATCGCCTCAAGAATTCCGGTAGGCAATGTAGGTCCTACCCCTGAGACGGGCTTGTCGGTCGACCCATAGCAATAGGTTAGGCGCCACTTAGTGCCCTGCCCCAAAAGTTCCTCGACAAAGTCGCGGGAAATTGCGTCCTCAAGGAATTTGTTCATATGCAATCTTCCCAGCTCCCGCGCGAATGTCTAAGAGAACTCCGTCGCGCTGACCGTTCCCATGCGGGCGGCCGATCGGGTCGAAAAGTGGTCTCCAACGGGCTGCAGCGATAGCGGAAAAAGTAGCCCGTTGATCGTCCCTTATAAAAACACCCGGGATCTCGAATCACTCTTGAAAGCGACCGCTTCCCAAGAGAAAACCTAGGAACGAAACCCAGGGCGATTCACTGGCGATCGGCGGG